>Ga0209367_1001330_pt1 | contig 29910 bp, 16 predicted proteins | sample WorMetLIZISLAND2_FD_187412 | JGI IMG/M metagenome (GOLD analysis project Ga0209367, IMG submission 187412) | Marine gutless worms symbiont microbial communities from Max Planck institute for Marine Microbiology, Germany - Olavius geniculatus... ...
CGAACTGTTGATTAGCAACATCATAGTCAGAAGTTACAGCAGATGTTCAAAGTGCTGTCCCTTTACTCGAACACAGGCCCGGAGACGTCTTCTCCATTCGTCGATTGCGTCATCGACAACGGTCTGCCGTAGGCCAGACCAGACCTCCACCAAGCGCTGCTTCAGTTCATCCACATCTTTCCCCGTTTTATGAAATATCGTAAGCCCGTAACACACTACGATATTGAGTACCTTTTGACGATTTTCTCAGCTAATCATTATTATTATTAGGCACAGTTTGTTAGAGTTATTTCAAAACGTAATAGGGGTCCGGTTTTTTTTGAGACACAGTGTAGTTTGAGTGAGGTATCTGTATTTTCATGCTTGAGAGTATCTGTATTTTCAGATTCCAATTTTTGAGCCGCGCAGCGACGGACGACACAACTTTGTTAATGCTTTGATTTTTGCAGCAAACTTCAACATTCCCGAGGTTCTTTTTACAGTGTTTGTTTTGTTGTGAGTCTAACAGTTATAGTACTGTTTGTAACTTGTGCTTCGTGAAATTTTGATAGACTTTGTTTTTAATTTAAAAAAAATAATATTACATTGTACCGTATGTTGAAGTCTGGCCACTGCTGCTGATGCTATACTGCTTTTGCGTGAATACAAAAAAGTCGTCTATGGATACATGTATTACGCGTGTGCTGCGCAGGTTGCGATCTGTTTTGATAGCGTTCTGCTTCGTGGCAATCGCACAACAAAAGTTGATAATGGATCATTCGATGCGTTTGCGTCACCTAACATGGAGCCTCTGGCCGTCGTTGGAGTCTCCTTGAAAGGTCCGTAGCCAATGCAAATGTGTGCCAGTGTGAAAATTACATGAAGATAACAGCTGATAATTAGATTATTTTTTAGCGCAGCTGAGGCTTAGCGGTGAAAAATTGAACTACAGTATTTGGGTGGGTGACTGATAAGCTGGGTGATTACTAAGGCCCAAGGTTTTCCGAGAAAAATTTTTATCGTTATATATGCATATTTCATTTATATTTCACAAGGTAGTGTAAAGACACATGTACAGAGTGGTGGAATGTATAATAATCACATTATTGCAAATTGTCTGCATGTGTGTGCTGGTGAAAAAATTTTGAAAATCGGTCAATAATTGTCAAAAATATGGACAGAAGTAAAGTGCCACGTTTTTTATTGGCCTACGCTGTATGTGTCCTGCTGCAGTGAACTGGGACGCTGTGTTTCGTCATCGTGGATTGAACAAGTTTGTCGTTCACACTCGCATGTGTCGAAACGTCGGCGTCCTGCGACTGTTTCCTGGCATAACAGGCATGACTGTGAGTAGTAAAATGCACCTAAACTGAACTTGTCAACCGGAGAAAAATCATATGTTTGAAAGACTTCTAGTTGCACTAACATTGTGTTGTATTCAACCATTCCACTTAGGCCAACTCGGCCTGGCCTTACAGCGTAAATTATAATGATGTTAACTGCACAGCGTAACTTACAATTTAGCATTCAGAGACATTTAGAAACTGTTTTCCAACTATAGCATTTATCTTTGGCACATACGTGTAGCATTTTTCATGGGAAAAAGACCACATTTTTTGTTTGCAGCTGTACAGTTTGTGTAGCTTCTATTCCGTAAGTTTTCTACTTTCATGTAGTTTATTATGGGGCCGTCCTTCCTAGAAGGAGGCCCCATCATGTGTTGATCCTGTCCGTCTGTCTATCTGTCTGTCTGTCCCGTGTCTCCATCTAGAGGGAAAACGAAAAAGCCTACGAATAGCAAACTTGGTAGGAAGGGTCCCTGGGACACCAGCACCCCGTGGACCAATTTCAAGGTCAAGGGATCAGAGGTCAAGGTCACGGCGGCTAATTACGTTGTTGGCGAAAAATCCCCGTAACTTCGCCGCCTGGTGTCCGATCAACTTGATATTTGGCAGGTGGCGTAAGGATCCCTTGCCGCCTTGCACCGGGTGACCTCGTTGCCATGGCAACGGCCGTTCCGTCCGTCTGTCCGTCCGTTTGTCTGTCGTGTGCCTCCACCTAGAGCGAAAACGAAATGGCCTAGGAAGACCGAACTTGGTAGGAAGGGTCCCTGGGACACGAGCACCCCGTAGACCAATTTCAAAGTCAAAGGGTCAAAGGTCAAGGTCACGGCGGCTAATTGCGCAGTTTGCAAAAATCCCCATAACTTCACCGTCGGTTGACCGATCAACTTCATATTTGGCAGGTGTCATAAGGACCCCTCGCCGCCTTGCCCCGGGTGACCTCGTTACCATGGCAACGGCCGTTCTCTCCGTCTATCCGTCCGTCTGTCCCTGCGGTGCTCCACTTAAGGTCACAGACTCAAAGGTCAAGGTGGATAATCGCGCAGTTTTTAAAAAATCCTCAACCAGTCGCTTTACTTTGCGCCGAAAAATATCTAACAAAGCCAGTAATGTTACATTGTTACGACTAAGTTTTGCATTTGCCTGACTACTGACTGAACTAGACCTCGGTTTCGTGCCCTCTACCGCAGGAACAAACAGATTTAGAAAGCCCCAAAACAGCATGCACGTACTCAACTGCAAGGACGGCCCCATAGCGGGCGGCCCCTCAACGGCCACACCCTCTTGTTACAGTTTGAAGTAGATTTTAAACAACATTATGATCAGATTACTATGATTGTGTTCACATTATTCCATTTTGTGTTCTGTTTCGATCCAATTTTAATAAGTTTTGGTACGAATATTTCTGATGACAGCTGGCCATCAAATGACTGTTTAGTTTCCCATCTCACCCATTGTCTGTTTCTGCACTATCTGCGGAAAAAGCGGACAAGATATTGCACTTTTAACCACTTTGGTATTATTGCTTGATCAAAACAACACACAAAACACACATTTTGTCCATATTTTCATCATGTTAGCTGATAGTTTATCTAACTGTCCATTTTTAACTGCCTACAAAAATGTTTGAAATGTTGGCCCACAAACATGGGCTCGGCTTGGAGACACTTTCTCCATTCATGGATAGCAGTGTTGATAATGCTTTGCTCCAGACCAATCTAGACTTTACCAGTCGCTTCTTGAATTCATCAATACAGGTATTCCTGAATGTTACATCTATTTAATAGACGTGCTGCTGCACAACAGTCAACTCTTGTAATTGATTGGCTGTTGGTGGCCACGTATCTGGAAAGGTGAAATTTTATAAAGTTTTTTTGTTGATTTTAATGCATATTGTGTCTGTTCTGTTTTTCCCAGGTAGTGCAGAAGCAGACGTTGGGTGAGGTAGGAAACTAAATGGTCGTTTGATGGCCCGTTGTGTCAGGAATATGTGTACCAAAAATTATTATAATTGGATAACCCTTCTTCAAGTTATTGGCGTGTTTTCTGTCTCACAGCTAGTGTACTTTAAAAGTTGTGGATTAATTGGTTGATTTGATGTACGTAGGTTCGTGCGTTCCTGCAGCAGCCCATGGAGGGCGTGGTACTACAAACGTACGGACACGGCAACTGGCCGACGATCCTGTCGGACATGATGGCCATGATCAGACAGGCTTGTGATGATGGACTGATTATCATCAACACGACTCAGTGCACACGAGGTAGCGTCTCACCCATCTACGCTGTCGGCAAGCAGCTACAGGTTCGTATTTACCTCCGCCAAGGAGGTTATGTTTTTGCCAGAGTTTGTTTGTTTGTTTGTTTGTCTGTCTGTCTGTCTGTGTATTAGCAAGATAACTCAAAAAGTTTTGGAAGGATTTTTCTGAAATTTCGAGGGAATGTCAGGAATGGCAAAAACTACAAGTGATTCGATTTTGGAGGTGATCCGGAAGAAATCCTGGATTCTGGATCACTTTGAAATTTTCGTTAACATTGCTTTAAATGGGGCATAAGGGAAACCGCTGCCAAACCGAATATGGTGCTGCCACCTGGCGAACGACATGGCGTTGGCGGAGTTCTGCGGTCTCTGACTGCTAATTTCTAGTTTTTGCCTATTATCACAAGCTGTCGTCTGTTCATAACGCACGTATTCTGGCTAAACGGTACCTCGTAGGGGGTCGGCGAAGCTACCGTTGGATAGGGCGATGATGAGTTCTTTTTGGTTGTTAATAGCAACCATGTTTCTAAATGTAGCTGCAGCGGTTTAGCCACAATTTTCAACGCCTATTTAGCGTTAATTTTAGCATTCGATCTAGTAGCGTCACCATAGCGTGCACGGGACTTAAATCACTCTAGGAAGTCACTTTCTCTCTGCGACTGAAATTCGGGTGCTGGCCTTCGTATACGTGGTATGGTCAACCTTGGCCAGTGACAGCTGGTTTTTTTTAGTATTTTATTTTTGCTGGTTGTGATACCTGCAGTATGCGTCATATAACATTTTCTGCACTTTTACTGTTTTCTTTTCTTTTTGCAGTTACATAATTTGAGTATTTATGGCGCTGTCACCGTTTTTGGCTGACCGTTAGGTCGAACCTTGGGTATGATATGTTGTCTGCCTGTCTGTCATTTGTATTTTGTCTGTAATGCATGTATTGTGGCTAAATGGTACATCTTACCGAAAAAACTGTCAGAGCAAGTAAATAGGGTTGCTTGACGGCTACCCTGTGGTACCAAGGCAGACTTTTTAGTTCCTGCAGCCGCCTATCCCCCCTTTCGAACGAGGGTACTAACTGCACCACAAATACTGCATTGCGAAACCGCTTCAATTAGCGGCATGGTTACTATTGACAGCCTATAGGAACTTATCAATGTCCTATGCGACAGTACCGTCGCCGATCTCCTAATGACAGCTGTTTCCAAAAATAAGGGTTCCGACCCCATAGTTTGTCTGGCGCATTATAGCAAAACTGTATCAGTGCAATGGTTACCATTAACAGGCTACAGGCATCTGCAAATACCGTATCTAATGCCACATTGCCGACCCTCTGTTCCGTTCAAACGGATAATGAACTGACCCCCTTATTCACATTTGCTGGCCTTCGGACACCAGCGTACGTTTGCCTTTTTTTAGCGATGGCCGGGCTTCTTGTTAGTTAAGTCACATGGTCGGTCAGCTTTGATAAGTGTTTGCTTTTCTGGCAGGCCGCCTTCAATGGGCCTATGTTTTATTATGATTTGGTTTGTGAGTCAGTTTGGCAAATACTTTAAATGGTTTTTTCTGCTGTTCTGCAGGAGATTGGAGTGATTGCAGGGCATGACATGACCGTTGAGGCTGCGCTGATGAAGCTGAGCTATATTCTCAGCAAAGACGAGTGGTCCCTCGCTGAGAAACGAGAGGTCTGTATATTGACGCATTCGTTACAGCTGCTCTGAATATTCATATAAGTTTCAATTATCTCCGCCAAGGTGAACGTAGTGAACATTTGAGAAGGTTAAGAGATTGGTCGTTCTGTCCGTCGTTCCGTGTGTGTGTGTGTACATGATGACTCATAATAGCAATGATGTCATTGCATCAACAGCACAAACAGCAACGCCAGCTATTACTTTTCCCTCCCTCTGCAAAGCGGCTCTTTCTTCTCCCTCCCCTTTCCTTGTCGTAGGATGTAGTTGTAGTAGTAGTAGTAATGTTTAAATCACTTCACTTGGTGGAGATATGCACTCTCACGAGCGTCTTCTAGTTCATATCATGCGGCTTACTTGTAGTGGTGTTGTGGTAGGGGGAAGGGGTCAAGGAGCTAGCTGCCTCTTTTTTATATTTTCGTTTGTTGGAAAATCTTTTTTTGGCAGAAAATTTGGATCCCAAATGCAAATTTTGGGGTTAAAACCCCCAAATTTGCAGACATTTAAGGGCAACATTGAAATTACAAGGGTTGATCATTAAGTAGTGAGAATCAATGTATTAGACTTAAATATTTTTTGCGCTCTATATATCAGTAAAAAATAGATTTTCTACGAACACATATAGGTTTTTCAGCGAATTAAACAGAAACGATTTGGAGTGTTAACGCAAACAGCATAGAATTAGGCTCATTGTTGCACGACAATTCTTCAGTCTGCAGCCAAATTTAGCAATATGGTGCCCTGAAGCATCTGATTTTCTGAAAGCCCTGACAAATACGTTTGTGAATGTCTCATTTGCACCTTTGAATATACGATAGCCTAAATCTGCGCTGGCCGTAAATAAAAGCACTTGAGCTAATAATGACGTCACGTAAAGATTTAACGTCACCAGTAAAATTTTATCGAAAAGTTAACAGTTTATGACATTTGTTGTGTTGAAGAAAGAATTAGCAACATTTTTGATTTGTTACACGAAGGCCCTCAGTGTGTGGGGACCCAAGAGCGAGCCCCATGCACTCTGCCATAAATCCAGTACTGCAGTTCAGACCCCTAATCTGTGATTGCCCAACAAACTGTTGGCGACTCTGGCTTCATACAATGAGATCACCATGCACACAGTAACGACCATACCCCCAGTAACTATCATCGGTTTCGATACCTGAAATTTTATCTTTGTATTGTCCGCTATACACGATTCAATGTTGTTTACACTCATGATGCAAATCATTTCTATTTAATGGTCTATGACGTCATAAATTACAATGATGTCACATTCGCAACAAACTCTTGTGTTGGTGGAAAATGTATTTTTTACTGATGTATAGATTGTGAAAAAAAATTAAGTTTAATACGTTGATTCTCATTACTTACTGATCTACTCTCGTATAGGCATCCTTGGTCTCTGTCAGAAATTTACAGTCTGTCGGAAAAGTGCAACTTCCTATTCTGCCAACTTTTTAACCTACCACCGTGGCACAACGCCGTTGCTTATCGGCCTACATACATCTGCTATTCCGGTTAATTTAACTGTACAAGAAATTTGAGCTAATGCTTGCGAGATGCACGAAAGCCTATAGCAGTTCTGGTTCAGTAGTTTAGCTGAAAATTAGGGTGTTCACGCTAAGTTAATACACAAATACCAAATTCTCTATCTGGATCGCATAATGATAGATCCGTGGCGCCACCTTGTAAATGATATAGACTTGTGTCGCAGCTCGAAATCGCCAAAAAATCCATAAAACCCCCTATTTTGGCGTTCAAGGTCATTCAAGGTCATTGAATTCGGTGCCAATCGAGAGCCAGTGTACGATTTCCTATTAGTGATTAATAGTAACCTAGACCCTATCTCGCACCGTTACTGAGATACAGCGACTTATTGGCCAAAAATCGCCAATTTTGCCCACCCCCTCTCATTTAGCGCCCTCGTTCGGGGTGACCCCCTTCGAATTTATGGAAAAACTTTATGGTTTCTGAAACTAGAGTCTTCCTTGCAGCCAAAGGTGAAGATTTGGTGATCCTAGCTTATACCGTTTTTGACTGATCCACCCCTGTGACGGACGGACAGACGTACAGACGGACAGACAGGCAGAATTGCGATGGCTAAGACGCGCTGAAAGCAGTAGCTGCTTTCCTGTGTAAAACGTAAATGAACCCTATTGACCGCATGCTGTCTCATAGCTCTGCGACTTTGAGGTCGATGCTTATCTCTATTTAAGTGCAAACACAACTCAGCTACGTGAGTGGCTGCCAGACCTCTCCCGTACACTGCCTTTATATTATGATATTTGGCACATGTCAGGCGGCTACAGCGGAACATATTTCAAGTGCGGGATAACTGTGTTGTCAGAGGCGCTTCTAGCCCCGAATATCTGGGGGCACGGCCCCGTGACGAGCGTGGTAGTGCGAGCCTATAATGGGGATCTGGGGTGGTCAGGGAGGCGAATCCCCCTGAAACTGAAGCACTTTTGGTTTTTGGACGTTTAATGGAAATCACGTATTTATTCACTTTTCTAAAATTTGGAAACGCAAAGAAATCATATATTTGTGTTATCTTTGCAAAAGATCATGGGTGGCCATGAAACGGGAGAGGGGGGTTGGAGCAAAACTGGGGGCCTGTGCCTCCCCCCCCCCGGCCCGGGCCTAAAACCGCTACTGGTTGTTGTTTGTATGGTCTGCTGTGACGCAGAAAGTCGGTGAAAGTCTGCGTGGGGAGATGACAGTGGTGGAGCCTCAGCACCCAAAGCTCGTTCGGTTCTCTCTCATTGAAACTCTCGCCGAGACAATGCGCATCAGCTCCTCAGAGGTATGATATAGATCTTCTATACTCTTCACACTTGCCATCTGTTCCTGTTAAAGGTTGAAGAAGGTTAACTGGCCTCTAGCTTTTTGTGGGAACTCGTCTCAGGGCTACGGAGCATCACCTGCCATATGGTATCACAAAGCAGTCTACAGGGAAAGTTTGGTGGCTACCACCTGACAGGCGAACACGCCTTGCCTTGACTTCAGCTAAGCAGGCCAGTACTCGATTTACATACCCCAGAGGGATGAAAAGCTGTGTTGATCTTGGTGATTGGTTGTATATTAAGATGGTTTACAGAGAGTCACCCAGTCAATTAGCGCCGTCAGAGGTCGGTTTCTCGTTCTTTTAGTTAACAGTTTGGTTGTCTAACCATCATTTTATGTTTATTCGTTATTGGACGATGCTGGTCACTTGGTAAATCACTCATCGCAGGCGCTGACATCATGAATATTAATGAGCGAGATCAACCGACTGGCGAAGAACCATATATCAGCTTGAAATGCTGTCAGGGGCAAAGCCAAAGAATTAGATTTACCGTATGTTTACCAACCAGCAATGTCAGTTAAGTGAAGAGTATTTAATAAACTTTTGCCAGTGTTTATAAAAAAGTCTTCTTGAACATGTGTTGTCGTATGACAGGAGCTAAGTTTGCTACGGGAGGCGGTGTTTCCGTATTTGCTGTGTTCGGCAGCTCGTGAAGGCAGCATTGAAAAACTGGAGAGACTGCGACAGGCGGTCGGTTGCTCAATCTTCAAATGATTTCAATGATTGTGACAGTGTTTGAATTGTGAAAAACTAGCTGGCGGATTGAACTTGTCGACAGTCAGAGCCAAACCAAAATTGTGATGTACATCCTATGTATATAGTACATAGCTGACCCCCCAGTGCATAATTTGGCAGGGTGTTAGAAAGAGCGGGGTTGAGAAAACAGTTGGGGGTTGAAGTCCCCCAACCCCTGCAATTCAAACACTGGATTCTGAACTACTTTGTACATCTGATGAGAAGGTTATGTTTTGGGGGCCGTTCGTTCGTATATGCAAGATGAAAATTTGTGAGCAGATTTTGATGAAATTTCTTCCTTGAACCCTTGGAGTAAGATACTAAGAGTCCCCATATCCCTCCTTTTTCTCTTCTTTGTCTTTTTCTTTCCTATTCTTTTCACAGCCTTTTTCTTTTTTTGGTTTCTGGGGCTTTCCCCTTCACCCACATCCCGCTATTTGGTGCTCAAAAATTCAACTTTTGCCCCTTTATGTTTCCAAAGTGGGGTTTTTAGTCCCAAATTTTACATTTTTTCCAACAATTTTCTGACAGCCCATAATTTAGGGGAGACAATTGACCCCCTCCCTTTGCCACGATGCCACCATCAGAGTCTGCCAGCCGTTGATTTTGAGACATTCGGGACCTGGGGAAAACACATCTGAAAACGACTGAGGGAAATTTGATACCAAGGGCTGAAACTTCCTTCATCCTACTTTTCTTGTGTAGCATTTACTGCAACGAGGGCTTGGAGTGGACAAAACTAAGTGCCAGCATAAGAACTTTCTATCTCCTCTCTTTTTGCCCCTTTTTTCATTCGTGTCCTGCCCTTTCCTTCTCGCTAATCCAGCTAGAGTTCCAGGTGAGTGCTGTGAGTTTTCCCTCAGGGTCCAGGTCGGAGCTTTTTGGCTTTCAAAATGCAACTCAATAGCGTCATTTTTGGTTGTTTATGTGCAATGCAAGTGACCGCGTTTTGTTGATTTGTTAACTGAAAAGATCTCTTTCTTAGTTTAACTTACCCTAACTTACTCAAGGAAGCATCCTGCTTTCACTTGTCAGTGATGTTGACGGTTGTGTTTGTAATATGAAGGTTTTATAGTCTGAAGTTTCGATAATGCGAAGGTGTCGACTGCAACATGTATTTTCACTCACACTAACTCTAACCCTAACCTTAACCCTAACCCTAGTCTTAGGCCCCTATATATAGTTGAGAGGAAATGTGGAGATTGTGTCAACGTCTGTAGAAGTGCATAGGAAAAAACCCTTGGGTTGGTAGCGTGGCGTTGCGGTAATGTCCAATCAACAAAGTTGCTTTACGCCAGGCCGGGTTAATACTTGTATGGGTGACTGCCTGCGGGCAAGTAAACCATCTCGGTATGTAACCAGCTGCCTAGGTCAACTCAGCCTTCCATTCCTCTGGGATAGGTAAATCGAGTATCGGCTTATCTGGTTGGGATTAAGGCAGGATGCGTTCACCTGTGTCAGGTGGCAGGTAACGTGTGATCCTATACGGCAGGTGATGATCCGTAGCTCTGATATGAGTTTCCTGTCAACTGCTATCGCATTTAACCACTTTAAACCATTTAACCGTGAAACTTTCGGACTATCAAACAGTCGGATTATTGAGCTGCAGCCATTGTTGACACCACAGGGAGCTCAATTTCACATGGCGGACTACGACGGTCGTACGGCGCTTCACATCGCCTGCTGTGAGGGTCACGTGGACGTGGTCAGGTACCTACTGGACCTCGGTGCCCCGGTCCACGTGCGCGACCGGTACGCGGACACTCCGCTAGATGACGCCCTCACATTCCAACGAGCAACCATAGTCAGCATGCTCAGGCAGACTGGAGCACATCTTACCATGCCTCCATCCAACCTCGCCGTCGCCGTCAACAAGTCAGTCGTTACGTTTGAATAGGTGGCTTGGGTGGCGTAATGGCAGGGTGTCGGATTTACTATCACGAGGTCGTGGGTTTGATTCCCGGTTGGATCACTATCAGGTGGTTACTGCTTGGATGGGTGCGGACAGGTAAACCATCTGGGTATTTCACCAACACCAAGGTCAACTCAGCCTTCCATCCCTTGGGGTAGGTAAATCGAGTGCCGGCCCCCCTGGCTGAGGTCAAGATGGGGTGCGTTCACATGTGTCACGTGGCAGGTAACACTGCGATCGCATATGGCAGGTGACGCTCCGAAGCTCAGCGATCGGTTGCACATAAAGAGCTGAGCTGTACATGACTTTAACCTTTATCGGTTGAAACAATATATAAGTTGTACATAGTATAAGACGTATGGTGGACAGCCGTTCCGAAGTAGGCAGCATAGACATCAGCCAGTCGCAACATTCGCAAATATCAACGTTAGAAGTCGAACAAAGCTAGCCGGTCAATGCGTGGGCCCATAGACCCAAAATGGCTAAACAAATTTTTCCAAATGTAATTTTTATATATATAAATTTGGCTAATTTTAACGACGAATTTTAAAACCAAACGTGACGAATTATTCTCGTTATCTGTTCTGTGCTACTGTACGCTGTAGCCTGGTGGTGAACGATGACGTGACGGCTCTGCAGTGCTGGTATAACGCCGGGGTGGATTTCAACCTCTCGGACTACAACGGACGTACAGCCCTGCACGTGGCTGTGGCGCACGGACTGGCTGAGCACGTGGCCTATCTGCTCACACACGGGGCTGACCCTCGGTCGGTGGACATTGACGGACAGACGCCACTGGACGAGGCACGGAAACGATCTCTTGCCAACATCGCGGCACTGCTGCAGAACGCTGCCAGCACCACTACTCCTCCTGCCCATGTGGATAATCCCGTGAACGATTAACGATCTCAAGCGATTTGGAGCATGCCCCCAACCCATTTCCTTCCTTCTGTTTTCCTCTTCCCTTTTCCTTTTCCCCATTTCTTTTTCTGGTCTCTGATGTTTGCATGTATCATGGCCAGAATAGCGCTAGCTTGTTGATTTAACAACTATCCTGATTCCAGTTTGCCTGAATTCTTTAAACTGCACTAAAATCGGTCAGTCCATTTGCAGAAAATAATTAAATTCGTTGAAACCAGGTGTCGTCATATTTTAAAGCCGAAATACACCAAATTCGATTTCGGCTGAGGCTCCGCCCAAGACCCCACTGGGGTATGTTACTAATGCACTTGTGGGACCTTTTAGCTGGATTTAAGGGGTCCTACCTCTAAGGGCAGGGGAAGGTAAACGGGGGTAGGGAAGGGAAATGGAGGAGAAAGATGGAAGAAAGGAATGCTATCATACCATTTATTTTTCCCACTTTGAACCCTGACAAGGACCCATTCCTTCTAGTACTCTATACAGATTACAGAAGGTCGTGATCGTTTTTAGGGAGGTGCAGAATAATCCGAAGTGGCTGCATTAAAATTAGCAAGTAGTGAAAGAGTTAATGGTAGTATAATACATGTGTTAGTAATACTATTAGTAGTAGCATTTGTAGTTGCGTAGTAGTATTATTGTAGGTGTAGTTAGTTGTAGTAATGTTCGTAGTAATGTTTGTCAACCCAAAATAAGTGGGCTGCAAAAACAAGCTGGTTTATGCTGTCATTTATCGAAAGACAAAAAATCATGAAATTAGAATACATGAGCAATGCATGTCTGAGACTCGACGATTCTAAGATTGTGGTAACTGAATTAAATCGTTGGGATTGAAGTTGAAAGAATTCGGTCATACAGAATTGGTTGAATTTAAGAAATTATGTGCTGATTTTTTTTGTTTCTGGCATATGTTACTAATGAATTTGTGGTGCCTAAATACTTTCTTTGTGATCAGCATTGGTGCTGGTGGTATTTTAACCATATGATGCAAAAGCAATTTGCTCTGTCGAAAGTTTTTCGTATATAGTGAAATAACCGGCGATAAGCTGCTATACGTTGAGATTGTTGCCGGTATATAATATACAATGTGTCCCAAAATTAGTGGCCCCCTGCTTCAAACACACCTAATTCAGTTTGTAGTTCATGGATTTCAACGAAATATCGTACACTGCACATCTTAACATCAGTTACTGTCATACATATTATGATGTACGCACTTTACCATGTGTGCTCAGTGTAACGTCATCATGTCGTCAAGAGTTTGTTTACATTAAGCTTACATTTAATATGTTGTTATTGACAAATATTAAGGGATCAAGTAGCAGCGTACCCGTCTTAGACTAAGAGTTTGCATCAAGGCCAAAAGTGGCCACTCAAACTTTAAATGCTAGTTCAGAATGACTGTCCCAATGATTGTTTCAAATTTTGTAAAAATCTGTCGGGTATTGATGATTTTACACTAACTTATCTGTAGGGGGGGCGCTAATTTTGGGACGTGGTGTGCATGCACATATATTTTAACAGTGTATTGTTGAGTTTTTAAAATCTTGTTCTAGTTGCTGGAGTAACTTCGGAAAAAAATTACTCGTCAAGCAAATATCACACTGAATTCAGTGCTACCGAATGTTATTACTTCCGGTTATTTAGTTTGCTTCAGTATTGCTCAGAGCTTTAATATCAGTTATTTATAACATCTAACTAACGTAGATTTGGCTTCTAAGTCGTCGTTGTGTTTAACAACTACCTGTGCATAAGATGATCGTATTGTCATTGACAGGGCTGTCTTTTGCCAGCGCAGGGCCCTTGGCACTAACTTACCCACGGGGCCACTGATACTACATAGTAACCTGTGACCACTACATACCACAAACTGTAAGATTGATCTAAGTCTACATAGGTAATGCAGGCCTATATCTTCTGTTTTTACTTTCAGTTTTTTCTGTTTTTTACGTACGAAAGTGGCTACTGCTTTCAGCGCGCCTTAGCCATCGCAATTCTGTCTGTCCGTCACACGGGTGGATCAGTCAAAAATGGTGCGAGATAAGATCACCAAATCTTCACCGTCGGCTGCCTGGAAGACTCTAGTTTCAGGAACCGTGAAGCTTTTTCATAAATTCGAAGGGGATCACCCAGAACGAGGGTGCTAAATGAGAGGGGGGTGGGCAAAATTGGCGATTTTTGGCCAATAAGTCGCTGTATCTCAGTAACGATGCGAGATAGGGCCTAGGAACTATCGTTATGCAATCCAGATAGACAATTTGGTATTTGTATATGAACTTAGTGTGAACACCCCAATTTTCAGCTAAACTACTGAACCGGAACTGCTATAGGCTTTCGCGCAGTAGCTTCAGCTCAAATTTCTTGTTAAGGTTACAATTTCGCGAGCGAAAAAAATTTTATTTCAGCTCCTCCCAACATTAGACTTTTTAATTAAGTTTAGGTTGCGACAATAATGAAATTGTTTAGACTGATCGATCATCTGTTGCGGCGATCACCGCCATAGCATGGGGCCCCTTTGAGGTGCGGGGCCCTTGGTTAGCACATGCCAAGGTGCCACCCCACTCCCGCTAAAGATGGGCCGGGTCATTGATACGCGATTTCTCTGACTTGTGTTAGGATAGAACGTATGCATCGTCCACCATCTCTGCACAGGTTTCACTTATTGTACTTTTGCAGTAGCTGTTCCCGTCATCTTGAATAACCTTGCTTTAGACAATCATAGTGATTCCATATGCTGTTATAGTTATGCCAACACAAAAACTTTTTCTATAAATTATCGTTAAGGCTAAATTCTTACCACCCATTCATTTGCCTCACATTCTGCAGTGTCTGGCTGACATTGTACGTGCTACAAATTTACTTATTTTATCCCATTCTTCCTTCCAAATTCAGAACTTTTTCTCAAATCCTACTCTTCATAGTCATCTGGGGCAGTTCAGACTAATTTCATGAATATCTGGACTTGTTTACAGTTGTTTCATTTCGGTTTTATACTCCTCGCACGCTACGTTCCCATTGTAACAAAGAGGAGTATATGAGATCAGTGTAATATTGAGGACCGACCGACGACCAACCTGTTCCTGGAAGAACTTCAAATGGCCATATCTCCATAACGGTGCTAGATAGACGCATGGTCACAATGACAGACACGTGACCGATGACGTCACCTGACCCCAAAAGGTCAAGGTCGTAACCCCTGAGGCGCCACATCTCCGTAACGGTGCCAGATAGATGCATGCGTTGAGATATAACAAGACAAATGGCAACTTAGTCTCACTTCCCAAAATCGGGCAATATTTTATGAACTTTGGGGAGACAACTTTAATACAAGCCGAAAGTAATGAAAAGCTGGTAAAGAATACAAAAGAAAATGATGTGCGCGAGGAGTACATTAGATTGGTCACAATCTAATAATATTTCTTGTTATAGTTACAGTTATCATTATCACCTTCCATTTTATTGTTCCTAATATCAGGCCTCTTATCTATTTCATAACCACCTGGTTCTAGACTTTTTTTTGTTTTGGCATTTCCATCTCAATTTCTTTACTTTCATTTCAAACAGTTCCATTTCTCGTTTTATGTGCTAGATTAAATTGGCAGCTTGCCTACCTACCAGTTTTTCATTCGTATCGTATTATCACCGCAAAGCCAGAATAAGATTTAACAGCTGTTCTGATAGCAAGGTTTATCTGTCACATTACATCAAATGTTACTGATATGTTAATTGTTTATGTATGTGTATTTATTTTAAGCTGATAATTATTGTTATCATTATTAGTAGTGAGAGCTGTTTTATTAAAGTGGCATTCAACTACACTGTTCTAGGATTGTTCAATTTCATTCAGCTGTAATACATGTACAGGAAAGCAGACCTAGTCAGAACGTTAAGAACTAGAAAGCAGTCAGAGCCCGCACACCTCCGCCAAGGACATGTTGTTCGCTAGGTGGCAGCACCATCTTCGGTTTTGCAGCGTTTTCCCTTATGCCCCATTGAAAGCAATTGTAACGAAAATTTCAAAGTGATCCAGAATTCTTCCAGATCACCCCCAAAATTGAATCACTGGTAGTTTGTGCCATTCCTGACATACCCTCGAAATTTCAGAAAGATCCGTCCATAACTTTTTGAGTTATCTTGCTAACACACAGACAAACAAACAAAGTCTGGCAAAAACATTACCTCCTTGGCGGAGGTAATTATTTTTAGAGTGTGGATTCAGTTTGTCAAATTTGCAACCACAGTTAAAGCTGCCCATAACTCTATGGAAACCCATCTCAGAACTACAGAGCATCACCTGCCACATGAGATCAGTGTTACCTGCCACAGTGCCACCTGCCACAGGTGAACCTGCCCTGCCTTTAACCCAGCGAGACAGACCGGTACTCTATTTACATACCCCAGAGCGATTGAAGGCTGAGTTAACCTGGGTTGTTAACTTAGATCGTTACCTGTCTGTGGACAGTTACCAATCTAAGTGCTACACGGTTTTTCATAAAAACAACTCCTTTTTCTTTCTTTAATAATTAACTCAAATGATGACTAATTTACATGAAATTTTTACCATTTGTAGCTGAGGAAATACTAATTCAAATTAATTTGACAAAATGTGGCAGTTGGTTAAATATTCTTTGCTAGTCGTGACGTAACGCTGACGTCATAATGTGTCACGGGTACAAGCTTGCTAGTCTCAACTGGTGCTGTCAGTTGCTACCCTGCTTCGATGGTGAACTTAATCTGGTTCGCTGATGAAAAATGTTCATCGTGTCAGCAGTAAGCAACACGGGGACATGAAATCAGGCGTCTCACAATCCAAAAACTCAACCTTCTCGCAAGCACGGTGTGCTAGTGCACTGTCTTGCTCGAACACGTGAAAGTCCAACTATCACCACGGACACATAGACGTGACTGCTTTGCACATTTTTTTTGTGGCTACAACTGTAAAACTTCAAGAATATGTCATCAACGAACCAGGTTTTTTCACCATTGGAGCGGGGTAGCAACTGACAGCACCAAGCTTGTACCCGTGACACATTGTGACGTCAGCGTTACGTCACGACTAGCAAATAATATTTAACCATTTTTGTTAAAATATCTTGAATTAGTATTTCCTCAGCTACAACTGGTAAAATTTTCATGTAAATCGATCATCATTTGAGTAGACTGTGAAAGAAAGAAAAAGAGGTTGTTTTTTATGAAACACCATGTAGTTAAACATAGTGAACCAACTCAATAAAAACTCTAGAGATTTTGATTCTTAAGTCAAACACCCTACTATTACATACCAAGCCACCCTGACAAATAACTTTTAAACGAAATACTTACAACAGTGAAGTAACCTGTAACAGTAAAACAAACCGAGGCATATAAAGCAACAACAGTATTAGCAGTATTATAAACAATCATTTACTATTAGAAGTATTCATTCTGTTAATCCGTGTCAGCTGTCAGCTATACAGTAGGCGGGTGTACATGTTATCACCATTTTAGACCAGAGGGCTTCGGACTGCTTGACGCAAAGCTTGCATATGTTTGGCCAGCATCGAACGATGACGAAATGCCAAGTTGTAAACGAAATACCAAAACAATCATTTGCCGGCCAGCACTGCAGGCAGTGACACAACAGGGAGTACCAACTGTAACATCAGAAAAAGTATGCCTGATGTTCTTGTCATAACTGCATTAAATACATGTATCAACCAATTTTCTAGGGCTAGAAAACCCTAACTTTTAAAAAGCCCAACCTCGTGAGTTGTACTCAGTTTTGGATAAAACCCGATTTCAAAGGAATAACTTGATGGGTTTCGCAGTTTTCGCTGGTTTAATAGGCTATTAGAACGAACAGTGTTAGATACTTCGACAAGCTATGAATGTTTAGATTGCTATGGACCACCTGGTACATTATACAAGTATTGTCCAATGGACAAAAGCAAAGCAGTGCAAGGATACAAGCCATTTCAATTCAGTCTGTCTCCTGCTACTGTCAATTGGCCAACACTTGGACAGGGTGTGCCAATGGTAGTGCATTGACATAAACTATGGGAGCTGGAAAATGAACGTACCTTACATATTTCCATCATCTTAGCTATCTGTACGTCGAAAGTTATAGTTATTAAATTTGGTGAAGATTTGATGAAGTTCTGACAAAAACAAGTTGGGTCATTTTTTTGGCACACCCTGTATAATATGCCATTTTACAACTGTCGAAGGACACACCATACATGTCAGTTACAAAGCTATGAAACTCAAAAAAACACACTAAGATATCCTAAAGTGTCACAAAATTCAGCCAGCTTTAGAATACTAAATACTGTTCAAATTCCTTATGCTAAAGCTGACTCGATTTCATAAGATCGTTTAGACATTTGGCGTGTGGTGGGATATTCGAAGGTCACAAAATTGCAATTTTCTGCCGAGCATATCTACAGTGTGGGCCAAAAAGTAAGCTATTGTACTTTTTTTCATGTCTTCGCTAAATAATGACCGATTTTCACCATTTTTTACCAGTAGACTTTGGAAGAAATTTGCTACTCAATGGCATGCACATCCTATTATGTCACTATACTACCTTGTAAAATATAAATATTGAAAAACGTACAGATATATTAGATCTATAAATGGCAATAAGGTCAAGAGGTAAATTTTAGAAGTATTTAAGTAAAATGTAAAGACCCAAGTCGCATCACTGTACGTAACTGCTATAAAGCCGTAATTGGCTTAATCAGATGTTAAAAAAATTTGTCAATATTTATTAATCTGCCTGTTGCCAGTGCTATCTTTGTACTGTAAAATAAAGTTTAAAGTGAAGAAACTGTGACGTCACAAACAACTGTTAGTGTCAATGTAGCATTCGACAGAATTTGAACGCTAGCAGCATCGATGGAGTGCAGTACCAGGCGAAAAGACTTCGCTTGCATTTCAAAATGTTGCTGTCATAGCGGAAGTAAGTCAACTGTAAGCCCTTTTCGTTACATCAATCATCGACAGATTCCGACTTTCGCTTTCAAAATGCAAGCGAGTTCCCCTCTCTGAGCATGCACTGCATCGATGCTACGGCCAGCTCATGGCATGAAATCTTTCTCACATGCTGCAATACACGCTATAAACAAAGCGTAGTAGGTGACATCATCATTTTGTTCGCATAACATTACTTTTTACTGAAATTTATGTAAAGTGATGTTTTTATTTCAACTGATCAGCATATTATTAATTAGCATTATATTCTATATTTAGCCAATATCGTTTTTTCGTGCGACTTGGCCTTAAAATATCAGCTATAATAAGTGTCAAAAAGATTTAGGTGTAGCTACGCAGTAAGTTTTCACGTTTCAAAAAATAGCGCACAGCTTGTAGAGCCGCAAAATTGAAACACATTGCTGTGTATGCTCATGCATAGGGACCAACCTAATTCACGATTTCACGGCCGTGACATTTTCTGTGAAATTGGCCTTCTTCCATGAAAAACGCCGATTTCCGTGAAATCCGGGATTTCTCGTGAATTTTAGTGCTTTTAGTTTAATTTATGACAATTCTAGAGTTTTATCCGCAGCTTTTGTACGAATGTTGCTGTTTGCTACGTGTCGCACTACATCCCGCTGCACTAGGTCAACCTGCTTGCTTCCTTATTAATTATTAGACAGCTGTGCGTCATTTGTGACGTCACGCAGGCGTGTTTTGTTGATTGTTGATTCTAAATAAAAATTATTGTATGTTGAAATTAAACGTTGAAAGTCTGAATGATGTCGACAAAAAGAGCTGAATATGTGTCTTGTGAAGAACGAGCTAGACAGTATCCAAAGGGTATCTTCCACGCTGATTCGGGAAAACTATTTTGTTCATGTTGTAACACTGCTCTCGATCATACCCGGAAAGGAACTATCGACAGACACTTAGAATCGCTTCTCCACGTTACCAAAAAAAAAGCATCAGAAGAAGCACAGGATAAAAATGCCAAAAAGCAAGCGACAGTAGCGGGAATGTTTTCACGGCATACGGAGGCGAGAGACGCTCGAAATATTGCTGTATTTGATTTGGCTGAGGCTTTTACTGCAGCTAACATTCCTTTGGAAAAGTTGGATCACCCCAGTTTGCACTCATACTTACAAAACCACATTCCAAACTTAGGTTTATTGCCTGTGTCTCAGCATCTTCGCACAGATTATCAACAAAAAGTGTTTGAAAATCATAAAGAGCAACTGAAAGCAGTTTTGTCAGCCGCGTCATCGGTTGCAATTGTCACTGACGAAGCCAGCGACGCTCAGGACAGGTTCGGTTTGCACATCTTGTTTATACCAGAAGTTGACACCACGTCTGAATTGAGTCCAGCTGCTTATTTAGCCGACATCGTTTACCTTGAGAAAGTTAATGCAGTTACTGTGAGCCAAGCTGTACTTACCGCTGACAAACTGAGTCAGTATTACAGACCCACTAGTCGAAGTCGATTTACACAGCCTGGATTGGACTTCCTGAAAGCTGTCAGGGTTTTTGACTTTAAGCAAGTGTCACTATTGCCATGCGACGAACTGATCAAGAAGATTCCTGGAGCTGATAGTCGTCATGTTTTGGCCGAATTTGCGGCTTACAAAGCAATGGCTGGAGACGTTCCGTCGGAAACAACTGTTGAATCATTCTGGCATGCGAGTTCAGACAGGTTTCCGTTGCTGAGCCGCTTAGCGCTACGGTACTTGTCTGTCCCTACTAATAGTATTGATGCTGAAAGAAGCGTCAGTCAATACACCACTGTCAGCGCCCCACAGTGCCAGAGACTGTCTACAAGCAACTTGGCAAATCAAGTGATCGTCGCTAAGAACTCAAAAACTGGGATTGCCTGAGCCGAACAGTGACTCTTGACTGTCTTGTGTCTTGACTTAAGTGTAGTAAATATTCGTTGTTTAGAAATTTCTTCGTTTGCGTTATCGCAGCACCTTGAAATAACGTCTGTGGGGCCCGTGAATTTCCTGTGAATTTTCAAAACTCTTTCAGTGAATTTTCCGTGAAATTTGACACATTTTAAAAATTCTGCCGTGAAATCATGCATTTTTTCCCGTGAATTTGGTTGGTCCCTACTCATGCAGTTAACTCAGCAAGATTGCTGCCATCAACCAGCATAAGTTTACATTGAAAATTAGTGCAGAGTAAAAGCGTTCAAATTATTTGAAAAAAATGCTTCATATATCGAGAAATGTTTTTGACACTTACTATAACTCACATTTTAACATATAAGTTATTTACTTCAAAAATTTACCATTATACCTTTTGTCCATCTGTAGATATTGTACATTTTTGAATATTTATATTTTACAAGCTAATTTAGCAACATAGTAAGTTTGGTGTGCATGCCATTGAGTAGCAAATTTCTTACAGAGTCTACTGGTAAAAAAAATTGTAAAAATTGGACCAATATTTAGCGAAGATATGGACAAAGTGCAATAGCTCACTTTTTTGGCCTACCCTGTATGACGGAATTTAAACATCTATCAACATCCGATGCAGTTACGCCAAAACTGAAGGGCTACACTGGTCTACAGATGACCGACTACAGTAAGTCTTGGTTGCCGGTAAGAGATTACAGTGCAGATGTGTGTGTGTGTGAGGTAACGACTGCGTTGATTGATTTAGCAATGCAAATCGGTCAGTCATTCTGTACAAAATGTGACGCAGCCATCTGTATTACGGTCAACATATGACGCACACCTGCAAATAACAGCCATCCAATCAATCAATCACTCGAACAATTGATCGACCAGTGGCTTACAAACCTAGAGATAAAAAATAAATAAACACAATTGCAAAAGCTACCTACAAGAAATGAATATAAAACTCCATCGAATTATGCCTTCGCCAACATGTGACAACTACAAGGCCAAAAATTGCATTTTGGGGCATATTTGACCCCATCGTGACTTTGACCAAAGAAATTTGATGCGATTATTCTTGCCTCAAAGTCCATTAGTGGTGAAAGTTTGGCAAATTCCATAAACTAGAAAGCAGTCAGAGCCCGCACACATCTGCCAAGGCAATGTTGTTCGCTAGGTGGCAACACAATCTTCGGTTTTGCAGCGGTTTCCCTTATGCCCCATTGAAAGCAATGGTAACGAAAATTGATCCAGAATCCAGGATTCCTTCCGGATCACCCCCAAAATTGAATCACTGGTAGTTTGTGCCATTCCCGACATACCCTCAAAATTTCAGAAATATCCGTCCATAACTTTTTGAGTTATCTTGAAAACACACAGACAAACAGACAAACAAATTGTGGCAAAAACATTACCTCCTTGGCGGAGGTAAAAATACAGGGGACATCTTGCTAACAGTGTTTGTTCGGGACTCAAGCATGCACACATGCACAGACGAACAAACATTCTGGAAACATAATGCCTCTGTCAACTATGTTGGCGGAGGCAAAAAAACACTTAAATTCAAGTCTAAGACGCTTGTTGGAATAGTAACGTTAGGAGGCTTCATTTGAAGATTGGTGCTGTCCCAAACTCAAAGTCGAAGAAAGCAATAAACAAGTTTTCCCGGACAAGACCTTATTCCTGACAATTCCTCGAATTTCCCCAAAGACCTGTTAAATTCTCTGAATTTCTACGTTTTTTCAGACAAATGGTCACTTTACCCTGAGGATCACAGAAACCCAGCAGAGCTCATTACTTACTGTACGAAAAACCGGACACCTTTATTATTCGGACATGGCATTGTGCCAGAAAATAATTTTTGATATTTGCTGACCTGCTTAGACATGCAAGTGGTACCTGTCTGCGTGCAATTCAGACTATTTCCACAATTACTCAACGATGGCTGTTACCAATCACCCAGTAGCCAGCTAACATTTTCATTTACTGTCACACGCAGAAACTTTGTAATCTACACATTTCATGCAATCTTGAGAAACTTTGTTATTCTATGGCAAAAAAAGCAAAGTAAAGGTAAAAAAAGTAAAGGTGGTGTATAGCTCTTAAGAAGCGATCCCCTCAGAGAACTACAAAATGTCACCTGATATATGGGATCACAGAGTGTTACCTGCCACCCAAGACAGGTGAACATGCCCCACCTTAACCCCAGCCAGATAGGCTGGTACTCGATTTACCTACCCAGCAGGGATGAAAGGTTGAGTTGAACTAGGCAGTTGGTTACATACCGAGATGGTTTACCTGCCCACAGGCAGTCACCCATCCAATTACTGACCCAGCCTGGCGTAGAGTAACTTTGTTGATCAAATGCCAAGCCACAAAGTACAAACAAAGTATCCTACCGAGACTGAAATGCCGACATTTCAAGGCAAGAATGCATCAACTCATTCCTGCACTGCCACACCACAAACAACTTGAAGGACATTATATAGTTTATTTGCAACAAACTATTATTCAAGCCGAGAACAATAACGGTAAAACAAAGAATGACACTGAATGACATTGCAGCAGAGGTCAAAGAACAGTGGAGAGAGTTGGTAGCACTGGCATCTATAACTGAAAGCAGCTGGATGATCTAATCTGACCCAAATTACTACGAAATACCATAGATAGTCTGACTTGTTACTTCAATATTACTCAGAGATACAATCATTCAACTGACGATGCACAATTAGCTTATAGCTGATTCGCAAAGTAAAGTCATATCACCAATCAGATAATAGGTAGCTGTATTTCAAACTGCAGAAAAAAATAGAACGACAAAATAAACAGTTAACTACAGTGTTACTCACATATTTTTGATGACGGAACATTTATCCTATTAATAATTTCCTCGACAGTTGCACGTCTGAAATCCACACACAAAAATATGAGAATCAACACACTCAACATAACAGGGACTGGAACCCAGGTTATGAAACCCCTCCCACCCGGAGAAACCCAAACACTGCCAAACCTGAATGCTGGGTTTGGGCAGTCTGCAGAACCTACACTAATGCACCAAGAGCACTGCATCCAATGGCGTATGATACCAGCAAAAACCATGTTTTTGACTAGCTATATGTAGCATACCATCACCTCCAGCTCCTTTCCAGGCCCTGTGCCAATCTTTAAATCCTGTTACAGAGCTGCCTCCTTGCTGGTGGGTTTTACTTGTATGAGGCTGCAAACTTACCACACCCGAACCGAACCTGAAACTTGGGGGTTTGGTAGCTTTCCAAACCCAAAACCCGGGTTTGGCAAAAAGTGTTTGTAATTAATAGCTAATTATTTGTCTACCAGAACTGCAGGCATCGGCAAAACAGCAAAGTATGAACAGTAACCCCAGAAAAAAAACACTCAAGGAAAAATTAATGACAACCTAATCTGCGCTTTCCCAAACAAAGAGCCATATAAAATACATACCAGCATGTTTCTGTGAGAAGAACATAGAAGAAGAAGAAGATTTTGTATAGGCACTAGGCAGTGAAGCTGAACTAGGCCCAATGCGTGGGAGCTCATCCCCATGACGGCACTTTGAGCCGATGAGGGGGGAGCCCAATTAAGCCAGCATACAGCCCAAGTCGGCCAGATTAACCGACTGTATCAGTATACTTGCAGTCCTGGCCACAGGGCCTACTGTTGCGCAGAACTTGCCGTTTTTTCCTTAGCGATGGCCTTGACCACCGCCAGTACTCATTTTACCATCCCACAGAGGGTAGAAGGCTGAGTCGACCTAGTTGGCTGGCTCCGTACTGTAGACAGTCACCCATCTAAGTACTAACCGGGCCCAGCGTAAAGTAACTTCGCTTCATCCAAAACGCGTTACCAACTACACCATGCCACCAACCATAGAAAAAAATACCAGCACATATATTAATATTTTCATATACTAAACCACGTTTCTGTTATAACAAACAGATAAATACGCACTTCGCATTTATTCCACCTCCCGGTGGCAAGCCTTCTATGTCTTCAACGGCCAGCAGGTGCATTACATATTGTAACATTGCGGCTTCCGGCGGACCGGACTGGACAATATCTGCACATTGCACAAGCACGCATATCACTAAAACACAAGAAAATAAATGAATAATTAGCAAAAGTTACTTTTGACAAATTAGATTTATAAAAAGACAATATGTCGGCTTCTTGCTGCATTACAGATATTCTCCACTGGCAATGACATTTTGAGCAGCCATGGAGTATGTTCAACTAACCCCCAAGTATTGCTAAAAACGACACACACCTAAACCAAGCACAGATAAAAACGTTAGGTACTATACGTACCATACGTACTTGCGTTAGCTGGGCTTTTCCTGTTCTGCTATACAAGCAGCCTTACATACATACGTATGTAAGGCTGCTTATATAAAGAAAGGGGAACGCACGACAGCGGTGCATGTTTGAAGGCCCGATGCGAACAAAATCTGAGCTCACCGATCCCAGCAATTGACATAAGTATCTATAGCGTTTCATTTACACTTGCCAGAGGGCGCAACTGGTCTCGTGCAGCCATACTGAAAATGTCAAATTTTTCCTACCCCCTGTCATTTAGCGCCCTCACTTGGGGTGACCCCCTTTAAATTTACCGAACAGCTTTACGGATCATGAAACTAGAGTCTTCCCGGCAGCTGACTGTGAAGATTTGGTAATCCTAGCTTGCACCGTTTTTGACTGATCCACCTGTGTGGCAGACCGACAGACAGACAGACATACAGAATTGTGATGGCCAAGATGTGCTACAACAGTAGCTGCTGTCAAGTGTAATTAAAAATTTGTCTAAATGTGCTAAAATATTAAACAAACAGCCAGTCACCCGTGTACATAACAGATGCAATTTTCGACACAGAGATGCTGAATGATAACCACACTACTGACTAAGCCCAGCAAGTTCCTTTCATTTCAGAAAAAACACACAACAGACAATGTTAAACCCCTTAACATAAATCTAATATTAGTTTCTACCACCAGAGGTCCAGTAGTAAAAAAATACTTCACCATGTTTGAAGCTTTTGAGCGTTGCAGTCGCTTTGTATTCTACGCACTAACTACTCCAAGTTACGCGACAGTAGTATTCAGTTAGCATTTTCCCTATCCATATTTATCTGACAGCAACTAGGAATGCTCAGTGCTCATCCACAAAACCTTGTAAACAACGGTCAATCGACCAAAAAATAACCACATACAAAAATGAACAGTATATGCCACAAACGTAAACATAAAGCTCCTTAAAAATGCAATAAAACAGACTGGACTGGGCTTGTTTTAATATGTATTTTCTGAGCTCTGCAAGGGCCTGGACAAAATGATTCTCTCCTACTATCACCTTTGACTTTTAGTTCAAGTCTTGAATCTAGCTCAGCTTCTTTCTCCTTGGCTTCATCTGAGACTTTCGGCGCACCCTCAAAGGCCACTATAACGATGCTCATATTGTCTCGACTACCCTGCAACACCAGATTACACAACGTCGGCAATGTACTGTCATGAAATGACTGAAACCTATAAATAACATGTTTTTGTATCAAATTTTGATGCAAGAAACTTCCACAACAAATGCATTTCATCAGTCACACCTCCAATTTTGTTCACATGTCTGAAGGAATATAAGCATTAGACGATCATTTAAAAGAAACTGTCGCAGACCTCGTATCGTATTGTATCATAACATAACTACATCAGCCTTAACAACTCTCAGTTCTACTTTGTTACAACAGGAAGTGTGCTGCAAAAAAAGACTTTATCTAATTCTTCACTAATACCTAAACTCAGTATTCTCCTGGAACAGGCAAAGATATTTATTATTCAGCAGGGACCTATTTACCATGCACATTCCCCCATAAGGTATACATGGTTTTGCCGATCTCCATTTTGCCGATCTCCATCTATACCTGACTCAAAGTAATCAGCATTACCTTTTTAGTCACTAGGCAATGTATTTAACATGAGTGATAACCAGACTAAGCTACCATATTGAATCACAAAGCTCACAAAATATCGATTCAGAGTACATCCAAGTTAATTGCATATACAGATTACACAGGATCAACCTTTGACAAGCAAGTGTCGATGACATAGTTGCAGATTTCGGTCAGGTCGTCTGTTAACCGCATCCGATCTCGTACAAAATCGCACAGTTCGTCGTTGGTCATGACGTCCCAGATCCCGTCGCACGCCAGCACTAGAAACTCGTCATTCGTCACGTCTCTCTGCTGTACGAAAATCTCCGGCTCCGGCGACACGAGTTGCTCACACGGACCACGGCCAGGAACATTCTTATACTCGAAGTCTCCGAGAGCTCGAGATACTGCCAGCGACCCGTTGACACGCTGGATCATGACACTTCCGCCAGCATCCTGGATTCGCTTCTTCTCCTCCGGATTTCCCGGCTTGTGGTCCAGAGTACTTATGACCACCTCTCCGCCTCGTGAGAATGCCGCTCGTGAGTCGCCGCAGTTAGCGAAGAACACTCGGCTTGGAGACACCATCGCGCAGACTGCCGTTGAGCCACTTTTATCCTCACCGGTTGCCACCTCTGGCAAGCCTCGAAGCTGCTCGTCCAGTCGTAGGAACCCAGCTTTTATGCCGTTCTCAATCCCATCGTGAAGGTCATTGTCGATCGTTTCGTCGTCGCTGTGGCAGAACGCATCGTTGCCAATTATTGCTTCGAGCAGTTTCTCAGCGCAGAACGCAGAAACACGAGCTCCGGCATGGCCGTCAAAAACAGCAAAAAACGACCAGTCCTTGAGCTGGCCTGGTAAACCAATCATGGCACAATGTGCATCCTCCATTTCCACCCTCCAGCCCTGCATGCTGCTCAGTCCAAACCGCAGTCCATTGCCCGAACCCGTCTCTGTATGCTTATCAGTTTTTGGCTTGTCCAGAAAAGCTCCCATTATTCTAACAGTTCTCTCCAGCAGAAAAAACTCCTAAAACCACAAAGCGCATCACAACCGCTCAGTTATTATTCAGAAATAATGTGCAATGAGCTTACTGACCGAGAACAAGTTCAATGATGGCAACATTTTCACAACAGACTTCTCCCCTTTACAGGCAATAACAATAAAACATGCAGCAATTCTGACGCACTGGCAATTGGCATGCCACTTTTTTAAGTTATACAACCAACTCCTGTGAAAAAACAGTCTTAATGAGTTGGCTGTGGGTATCACTTCAACACATATGATATTTCAGTTCTAGGTAGTGGCTGCAATGCAGATCTGCCCTGACCCAATGCACACAGAACCACTCACATTTAGACAGCTGATCGGTGCTATGATTTGTGCCTTAAGCCTAATTTCCAGCATCATGTTCCACAACACAACGCAATGTATCATTCCATACTGTACCGTAACGCAACGCAAGCACAAACGGAAAAAATTACGCAAGCACTTTAGTGCTGCATACGTTTTTCCGTTAGCGCCACAACGGCGTGGTAACTTTCCATTCACAAGCTGGGCATTGCAGAAAAGAGCACCAGAAATTGTTTTGTTTTGATCAAGTTATTAAATTAAATCTGTATCAGCAGGTCCCCTATATCTGCATCTATTTTAAACTTCGTCATTTTACATTTGCGCACCATTGCCAGTGTGTGCTGTAGCGGCCTACGGTTGCGGGCTACGTAGCTACGGCTTCGCTGTGATTGGTTGAAGTTGCGATTGGCGGCATAACGGCGCCACAAAAACTTGCGGTGCCGTTATGGAGTTTAAGAAATGTAATTTTTTACACATCGTCAATTTGCTTGCGTAAAAATCCTTGCGGAACATTGCGTTGCTTTACAGTGAGGAACGTGCTGGTAGAGATCAGGCTTTAAACGGTGGGTAGTCAGACTAGGGTTAGGGACGGCATGCACTACAAGCAGCTATGTGCGCAGTGGATGCAGAGTTGCTATGCACACATCATTTCTTTTACTTTAATACTGTAGTCACTCTCTACCTACAAGTAAACTACTGTACATATTATATTACACCAACAGTGTTTTTCAACCTTTTTGTTGCTGCGGAACCCTTGCAAGCTATGAAATCTGTCGCGGAACCCCATGTGAAAAGTGTGCGACTGTGTAAATTAAACGTAACAATTAACTCAATTGTGGCATACACTGTATGCTGGTAAATTCATCATTTTGATGCAAGGGAGCAAAAGTTGAAAATGTCGGTAATTTACAGCCATAGGCCTACTAATTACTGCAATTGACCCGCGTTATCTGATGTGATTTCGTGCGTTTCCGCACGTTATTTTTATTTTTTTCTGGCAAGTGGCGGAACCCCTGAAAGCGGTTCGCGGAACCCCAGAGTTCCGCGGAACCCCGGTTGAAAAACACTGCACCAACACATGTCCACGTTAACTCCAATCACAGATTATGGGAAACTTTCAGAGCGTCATCACAGCGTATAACATACAGTCATCTTATAAACGTTATTTTGCAGTGACCCTCATGACTGGCTGCCCGGCTGCTTACGCCCCCGGGCTGCAAGTTTTCGCATCTCTATGGTACGTCACTTGAACCGGCTCGGCGACTCAACTTCCGTCGACCTGCGCAATTACAGAAAAATATGCAGCATTTAACAGAAACTCTCACAAACACATAACCATAATTTTCTAGCACATTTACCTAAAACAATTCACCACCGCATCCTGAAGAACTTCCCACAATATTTTATTTAAAATCACATCAACATACGCAACCGCCAACTCACTATGGCGGACGCGACCCCGGATATAGCTATATATAGAATATGACGTAGTTGCTTATTTTTATCAATGAACCTATACAGCGTTCCATTGGGATCGTGAACTCGTGTTCACGGTAATTCCGAGATCGATTCTGTCCCAAATACGCGGTGAACTCGTGATCACAAGTTGTAAACTCGTGATTCTGGCGACTACCTCCATTTTTGGGACGAACGAAATAAATTGGCGGGAAACGACGGAAACGAACTAAACAAAGTCGTAAAATGCAATAATTTGTAATAAACGGCTATTTTTTAATAATCAACATGCTGCATGACACTTATTATGAATATGTGAGTTTTTTGTAATTCAAGCGTAAGGTATAGGTCGCCGTATGTAGAGCGAATGACACTCGCAGTCGCAGCTGATGCCTGTAGGCGGTGTGGAAAGATTCGTATTGTGCAAAACTTTCTCACAAGCAATTTTAGTGCTAAGTTAATTAAGATTGTGGTTCAAACAAGACTTAGGTTACTTTAAAATTAGTACGCGTATTTATGCGCTAGAACACGACATGATGATTTGCAACACGAAGTTCCAACAAAAGGATTGCAGGAAGTGGACATGGCGATCTAATGACGGAAAAACAAGAAACATGATTGACATGATACTGATCCGAAGAAA
>Ga0209367_1001331_pt1 | contig 29905 bp, 20 predicted proteins | sample WorMetLIZISLAND2_FD_187412 | JGI IMG/M metagenome (GOLD analysis project Ga0209367, IMG submission 187412) | Marine gutless worms symbiont microbial communities from Max Planck institute for Marine Microbiology, Germany - Olavius geniculatus... ...
CAGCGAATGTAGGGCCAAGACGACAGCCGGATCATTCATGCATGCAGTTAGGGCCTATAAATGGCAAGCACATGGATAAGTTCACGTTCTTATTAGACATCAACAATGTCCCATCACTTTATTATCCGGCCATCCATCTGTGCATTCTACACGCGTTCATAACTCAAGCAATAAGGCATAAAAATCCAAGATTGATGTAAATGTTCTCCATGGCACAGTCACTGCTACACGATCTTTCAGCTTTAAAGTGTCTAATGTCAGAGTTAGGGTTGTGCTGTGCAGTTAGACAGTTTGTATGCATAGGCCTATGAGTGGGCGGTTAGCTGAACATTGTGTCGGCACAGGGTCATATTTTCGCTTCTTTGTAGGCCTACCATTAGCTAAGCCATAGCTTAACAGAAACGTTTTCAGCTGCTACGCTAATGAGTAAACATTGGGCAAGTAGGCCTAATACGACAAATAACATGAAATGAAGAAGGCTTTAGACTATGTTAGTGATTACCAACTAAAGTCAGCTTGTAAGGACACCATATGCATAGCCCCGTCTAAGGTTACCCAGATGATTTTTGCTGTTTTAGAGGACTGATATCATATCGTCCTTACACACAGTTGTAAACTGGTTAGTTTTTTTACATATATATATATAATCTATTAGTGTCAGTTAATTTGAAAACTGATAAACTTAGTTGTCAGCTATAATATATTATATTATTAAATTGTGTTTCACTATAAAACCGAATGCTACTTTAAGCACTTGATTGGATTATAGTATATTTTCAGGTCATTTTTATATTTAACTTATTTTTACCTGCAAATTGGTTTTTAATAGGTGTCATTTCTTGCTTGTGGAATTAGCTTCAACAGTATCCAATGCCAGCCAAAGATTTATTTGTCCTGATAGCTGCATTGCAGTGCATTTTGTCATCATCATCTTTTTATCTACCCAGAATGCACATTTATAAAAACACAAGACATACCAGTCTTAAAGAGCACTCATGCTAAGACTTAATTGATAGCCTACATAACATATGGCTAATTATAGCTTGTACAAGTATTCTTATTGTATAATATAAGTAATCTTACTTAAATGTTATATTTTTGTCAGTTGTACTGTATGCATTTTGATGGTAGTGGATAATGCTGCTGCTGATGTTGTAGATGTAGACTACGATTGGTCCAGTAATCACTACTCATCATGGAGTGAAAGCCAGTGGCCTGTCGATGCATTTCAAGTCCGTATTTTTCTCATGCCGAGCTACCAGCAACAGGTCAGCTCAGTGTTTCGTCTGTTCATTGCCAGCAGTGGCTTATTCTGCCACCATCCTGACTATGAGCTATTTGTCACATCTCACCTACAGTGTCGAGTGGTCCTGCGAGACTGTTATTTCTGTTTTAACGGCTATTACTGGGACATTTTGAAAATAGGGTTGAATCTGCTGTGTTTGGTTGTGCCTTCTTGCAGTGACACGTCTTTCTCACACTTCCGATTCTTTGTTGTTGTGAATAACTTAACGTGTTTATGAAGCGGGTAATAAAGTAAATAAATAATACGCTGTATAATACTGGTCTTGGTAGTCTGTCCATCTTTTTGTTTTATACGGGCCTCTGAATCGAAAAAAGAATAAACAAAGAAACCAAAATTGGTGTAAATGATGTGACACAATTTCAGTCACAGCAAAGTGAACTAAAGTAATGGCATTTCATGATTACTAAGTGTTCATTGATATTTTCTTGTTTGTGTACAGTAGATTTGTTTATAATCCGGCCCCCTTTTTTAGCTAGAGTTGGAGATTATTCATTCTTATAACAAAATGAAATCTTGTATGCCATAGCCTTTGAGATAACTTAGACTTCTGTGGCTGTTTTTATTTTTTCTATCCAACATATTTTGTATGGTATGTTTGCACAGATGGTGACATTCTTTGTTGGTCTTCTAATGCTGATATTCTCATTTGTTGCTGTTTACTTCATCGAACGGAATTCGGCAGTATTATTTCTGTTAACCACGTCAAACGACATAGCTTGACTTCAGGGTACACTGCAATAGGTTAGTATTCTACTCGGATTTTGAAATTAATAACATAATGTTGGTAATCATTCTGTCATGTGTTGTCATCTTATCTGGCATGAAGTGTAGAATTACTAAGTTACTTATTTTGTTTAACAGTTTTTTTGGTCAGATAACGAGGCTAGTGGGAGTAGTAAAAACGTAAAGTAAAGTCCTTCCCGAGCCTTACGTTTCCTAAGGCCCTCAGCCAGACACCAGTTTTTACGCTGCGAGACCATGGATACGGGGCCAGTGTATCGCGCGATGTGCCTGTTACGTCCCAGCGGTGAAGCCTGTACCAAATTATACTGCTTGGTAACAGAGGCACATGTGTGTGAACTACTTGCCTAAGGTCGTTACCCGGCAGTGTCCTGGTGTGGAGTCGAACCTGCGCCTCTGAGTTACCTCAGGATTACAAGTCCGACAGGTTACCGTTAGACTACCGAGCCACAGTGGGAGTAGTGGTGTCATACTTTAAACAGTTTTCATTGTTGGTTTCATCACATCTGCCTTATGCGATGCTTGCAATTTATATTTTCAGTGTAGTAAGTTTTTTTTCACTGTGATAAACATTGTTAGAGTCTTGTCTTTTTGTCTGAATGCAACTGTTGTTGACATAGAAGTTTGAAAAAAAAAAACTTTTTATAATGCTTAGAAAACCAACCAGGAGCAGAAGTACACACATTACAAAACCAACAAGAAATTTGAGCTAATGCTCACGAGATGCACGAAAGCCTATAGCAGTTCTGGTTCAGTAGTTTAGCTGAAAATTGGGGTGTTCACGCTAAGTTAATATACAAATACCAAATTCTGTATCTGGATCGCATAACGATAGTAGCGTGGCGCCATCTTGTGAATGATATAGAAGACTTGTGTCGCAGCCTGAAATCGCCAAAAAAATCCATAAAACCCCCTATTTTGGCGTTCAAGGTCATTCAAGGTCATTGAATTTGGCGCCAATCGAGAGCCAGTGTACGACTTCCTATTAGTGATTTATAGTAACCTAGGCCCTATCTCGCACCTATCTCGCACCGTTACATAGATACAGCAACTCATTGGCCAAAAATCACAAATTTTGCCTACCCCCATCTTATTTAGCACCCTTGTTCGGGGTGACCCCCTTCGAATTTATGGAAAAGCTTTACGGTTCCTGAAAGTAGAGTCTTCCAGGCAGCCGACGGTGAAGATTTGGTGATTCTAGCTTGCACCATTTTTGACTGATCCACCCGTGTGACAGACAGACGGACAGAATTGCGATGGCTAAGATGTGCTGAAAGCAGTAGCTGCTTTCGCGCGTAAAAATGCATTTATCTGGAACCTGACTGCTATGAGTACAAGTTACTGTGACCTCTGGGGCTTATGTACTATATATTTTCGTAGATTCAGAAAAGATGTTGTCTCCTCTGTATCACATACACCAGTGTTTTAGTTATACCGGCCTTACTGTATTCAACTCCCTGCAACAAAGTAGACATTGTCTACAAGTTTATAGCTCCACATTCTGCTCTGTGCTAAACTTATTGTCAAGTAAATGGAGTCAATGGCGACTGCTTTCAGTTGTTGGTTTGTGGTTTTGTTGCACATGTGCAAACTCCATAATTGTTCTGTTTTGTTTTTTTTTTGTTTCAGGCTGTAATGTCGTCCATATAATTATGAACTAGCTGGCTATGGCGTACATAGTCCAAGAACTCAGTACATCGTTCCATGCTGCACTTCCTTCCACCGTCAGTTCAAATGTTGAACAGTCAGCATCGAGAGTTTTTGTATATTTGTGTAGTTCACATTTCACAGGCAAACGTGTTTGATATGCATGTAATGTGTATATGAAAGTACATCTGCACAGTCTTGATATGTTTGGCAAATGGAAGTAGTAGAAAATCACTAACACTGACCAGTAAAACTACTACTTCCAAAGTTCAGTCGGTTGTTTGCATCTGTTGTGTCTACGTGGGATGTTTACTTACTGTTGCTGTACCAGATTCTTTACTCATCATTTGTGTTCACAGCTTAACTTTTTTCACAAATTTGGATCCAACTTGTCATCACAGAAATCAGTAACTAGTGTATTTTGTACTATGAAATAATCCGTGGCTATACTTTGTTAATACTTACACCTATTAGTCTCTACTTGTGTTGGGTTTCAGTTTAAGTAAGTCACTGATTTTTCTGTGCTTTTTGTTTTTGAGTAAACAGCGTGTGCAGAAACGATGGGTAAAACCCATCCTGCAATCTTTCGGGATAGTGATATAAACACATGTACACATACACTGTTTTATTAAGCTGAATTGTAAAGTAGCATTTCCCCTCTATGGCTGCACGTTCCGTGCGATTGTGAGATAGCTGTCACGTTGAATCGCTTCAGTGCCATTTGAAGTGCATTGGCACATTTCATAGCGATAGTAAAAACACAAATTTCAAGCTTACTCAAAGGGAAACAATTGCACTACTGTTTTGCTGCGATGCACTTTGCATTGCATCTGATATAGAAACGCTGATAGTGTTTCTGTTTCTATCGCAATGTGCAGCACAGTGCTTTGAATGCTTCAACGCGATGGCTTTCTTACTATCGGTCAAACGCAACGCCCAGCCGTAGTGGAAATAAGCCTTAAGATTGCAGTAGTGCATGTGCTATGCACGTATAGAATTGTTGCATTTAACCACGTTTTTAGCTTAAGAACACGGTGCAAATAATAATGTTGCAGCTTTGTGAATACCTGTAAATTTATGTAATGTGTGTTAACATGTTTCGTGTGTTGTGTATTTTGGTTACGTTTGTACTTAATCAATCTGTAATAAACCAGCATCGGTTACAGACTTACAGTGTGTTTGTACTGCACATATTACTGTGGAGCTTTCAGTGTTCAGTCTTTGAAAACTCCCACGTAACATGTACATAATATCTGTCCTGTTCAGTAAAGGTCAGGCAGCAGTAACTAGTCAACAGCTACAAGTTTTGCCATTTCAGTGTGAAATGAGGTAATGCAATAAATATAAATCATGTGTAATTACTGAATATACCGACAATTACTGCCTTCAGTTTTTTGTTTCACTGTCCATATATTTTACTGTTATGCCAAAGTTTATTTATTTGATCTGCTGCTCTGATGGCGCCAGAAGAACTTTGTTTCATTGTTGTAAAGGGTAAACTTTCTGTTGAATTATTATGTGATTACTCATTGTTACTACTCACTCACCAGAAGAGCCCGACCATAGCTGTCAGTCCAGAAAACAATGTCATCGGTCTGAATTTAGGTTTCTGCCACCATGTACCTGTACCTGTGTACAATGATTTTTAGCTAGAAAAATAATAAGCTTTTATGAACCATTCAAAAGTTACAGTAATGGACTGCATATAATAACGTTTTGTTGACTGGCAAAGTGTACAGCCAAAGAGTATTCAAAACCATCACCAGTACATAAATTTTATTAATACTGAAATATCGAGTGTATTTCATAATAAATAACAGCATAATTCTGCATGTATGGAGCAGAAATAACAGCATTCGGAAAGTCTGAAATGCATCAAGACAATGTGGGACGGTAATTAGGCACTGTTCCGGCAACATAATCACGTAAATATAATTATTGCATCAACAAAGTTTGCAGTGATATACTGGGTGACTCATAAAAGAAAAGCCCAGCTAACGCCAAGGGGAACGCGCAACAGCAGTACATGTTTGAAAGCCCGGTGTGAGCAAAATCTAACCTCACCCATACTAGCAACGATATTTTTTTACACACGCCAGAGGGCGCCAGACGGCATGACCAGTCTTGCTCAGCCGTATTGGCTTAAAATCGCAAATCCACCCCATCTCATTTAGCGTCCTCGCTGGGGGTGACCCCTTTCGAATTTATGGAAAAGCTTTACAGATCTTGAAACTTGAGTCTTCCGGGCAGCCGAAAGTGAAGATTTGGTGATCCTAGCTTGCACCGTTTTTGACTGATCCACCCGTACCCGTATGACGGACAGACAGAAATGTGATGGCTAAGACGCGTTACAGCAGTAGCTGCTGTTGCGTGTAAAAATGGAACATAATGAATGCTATGCATTGACATAGCAATCCAACAGTACTGAACATGATTAGCTTCGATCATTGCAGTGAAGTGTGGTCATGGTGAATGATCAAGGGTTCATTTCAGCATGACTACCCTTCTCTGCAACGACCAAGGCTAATCATTTCCAAAACTGTTCAACTGACTGATCTACATAAAGCATGTATTTTCCGCCTTTTGTGCACCACATTGTAGATACAATGTCAAAATATCCTCCGTGAATATAAACCAAAAAGCACCCGAAGCCTTGTAAGATATGGCACAAGAAATGGCAGTAAAGATGCAGAAAGATATAGAACGATTTACAGTCATAACATTCTGCACGCGCAGCAACGGTGTAAGTACTTTTACAAAAATATACACAAATCTCTTGACTGATCATCATATAAACAATGATGCACCAAAAAGTTCACGTTAATATAGCATATATTGCTGTACTAAGTACTATAACAAAAATATCCATAAATGTGAACAAAAATACACACAAGGCCTCAATATCAGTGATACAGTGCAGTCAAAATACTCCAATAAATTAACTACTAGTGGAAACTTTAACAAACAAAAACGTTTCAAGGTTAATTTGGCACTGCACATCACTTAACAGAACAATTTATCTCATTAATAAAAAATACACAACAAATTGCTGGGATAGCGTTTAAAATTGAAACTGGTAGCATTAACCAAAGTATTAAAATAAGCAAAATATTGTCAACTTAGGTTTAATAACTAACAACATTTAACAGTCACTCAAATTACTGCAAGGCACTAAGTATTCAGTATTATTTTATAATATGGTTTATACACAGGCTAAGGCGTTCACGTTGACGCAGAAGTCAAATGTAATTCTAGTAACAGTAATATAACTAAATGTATTTTCATTATTTTACTACACATACATACAAATAACCATTCACTCTGAGCATAAACCATAATGGAGATGAATTGAGCAGTGATCATTCAAAATGATGTTTCCTGAGACAATTACATTGTTTCTAAAAAAAATTCTAGACTCAAAATATGCTGACAATCTGTTCTCAGTGCAAAATTACAGCTGGCTGGCTTGGACACACAAACATCAGTATCATTTTGCTAACAGGTTGATTTTTCTGGAGTTGGTCCAGTTTAGACCAAAAATTTGTTCAACTACTTTGTAAAGGTCAGACGAACTTGATGTAGAGCAAAGCACAACATCAAGATTCAGCCGACTAATCCAGTCTACCTGAGAAAAGTTACCGCCAAAGTGGTTAATATGTGACTTGTGTTCGTCTGTGTAAACAACAAGGCAGAAAAAGTGGTATGAAAAGCCTAAGTTTTTTAGGTTTTTAAAAATCGAAAACTTCATCCAAGGCTATTTTTTTCTTTTTAGGTTTATTTTTATTTATAAATTACTAATCACATTTAATAATCATACTTAATCATGATTTGTTTAGTTTGGCTACAATTCATAGAAAACAATCTGACAGGTAAAATGGTGTAGCATGTTCTTTCTAGGTCGTAATTTTGCATTCAGTATGTGCACTAACATCCAAAAACCTAAAAAAAGCCTTAAAATTATTTTTTCCAGAAAACAGGCTTTTCCAGGCCTGGTATGCAGTAACAGGTACAGAATAATCAGAGCACAGTTATGAAAACAGCAAAAGAAAACCAAAATACTAAACACCCACAGCTTCACGAAACAGAAACATCCTTAACACCATGTCAGCAGGGCCAGACCTAATGTAGTCATTTAAGTAACAAATAGCTTTTAACTTGAGCTCAATGGGTCTATGTTAACAGTTGTTTCATCAGTTACTAGCCCAGCATTTGCTATTTCTCATCAAAAACTTGAGCTGCGTTTTTCATCAGCGAACGGGGCGGGGCTGTTCACTGCTGACGTTATGTTCATTTACATATTCACGAAAAACGGTATTAGTGTAACGCACAGAGATAATTGAATATTTTAATCCAGTTCAACGTTACAGACGATAAAAACCATTGAACTAAATATAATATGTAATTATTATATAATATTTAGGCCGAGTTGAATAATAAAAACTAAAACAACAACAGACAGAGTCACGAGACTACCGTAGAACGACTACGACCACAGTTTTATCTCAGTAGGCAGATCGCGTAAGTGGTTGACCTAGTTGAATAATGAGCGTCCAAATAAGGCAATAGGGGTGGAGTCTGGTAGAACAGACACGCCCTGCTAGCCGATGAAAAACGCAGCTATGGTTACTTCGGTTCGACTGAAACTGGGCCCCACCTTTTCCTTGGCTACTAGCTCCGCAGTTAATTAATCCGGCCCTGAACATCAGCGAGAGACTAGTGCCTGTCAAGCAGGCTACTGTCATCTGACGTGGAGTGCTGGCCATGACAGCAAACCCCCATAGAAACTCTTCGGTAGATATATACGCTGCAGATAATGAGAAGACAGGTGGCACATATTGACGTGACAACATAGGCTGCTGCCTCGGCAACCGACTGATGTATCAACGACGACCTTGAATAGGCGCAGTTTGTCGCATCAGCTACAACAACCACAGCATCTTAGCATTTCTAAGTGAAACTGCTCCTGCAGTGTGAGTAATTCGACTCATTCCCATACATTTCTCCGTAGTGTGTGTGGTCTGCCTGCTGGTACATTCATGCACAGTGAGTAAACCATTTGATGGATTTCAACGCCATTTGGCAGATACACTTGTGGATCCAATAACACTGTTAGATTGGGGTCCCTGAGCCCCCAAGGGAAAGGGGAAACTTTGGGGTCTACAAAACATGCTATTGCTTCAGATCAATATGTGGTCAAGCTATGGCAAATACAGAACACAGAAGAAACTAAATAATGTAACAAACCCGATGAGTAGAAAGGGCCTTTAACACGCGATGACTCAACATGACTCAAATGGTTACATGCCGTCTGAGCAAATCCAATGCGTTGGTTCTGACGATCGAACACAACGTAGAACCCCTCCATGATCACTGCACCAATCACTGTACCTACACACGTACCCCAATGATCACTGCTAGTACGTCTACCAAAACTATGAAAATCACTGGCTCTGAACCAATCAGTTAACCAAGCCTGTAAAACGATCGGTCAACTTAATATGCATTTCTAGGATGAACAACCATCAGTTAAGTGCCGGCTAAATTTAAGTGGCCAATTTTAGTGGTAGCTTGTCACTGTTAGCTCGGAGCAGATATTATGACACTCCCAAAATGTCAGAACACTAACATTTTGTACTACTGTCACAAAGTTTTCTATCAATGTGATATTAACATAAGATTTCACCACAAGACTCAACTGCAAACCAATCCATGCAAGATAATACAGGACTACTCATTATAAATGAAAAATAAAAATGACACAAAATGACATAAAGGCATCACAGAATGCATACTAATTTGCAAACCACCTAACTATTGTTCATTAGCAGCAAAGCAACAAGACCAAATAATACTAGATTTAACAATCTGCCATGCAGCGTACACTAGTACTCGAAAAAAACTGCACAAAAATCAACATACTTTTCTCGGCTTTTATCACCGAGTTTTGATAGTTTATTCCAAAAATGTTCTTCCTGAGCCAGAAGGCTAGCTAGCCTCCATTTCCTTAGCCCTTGCCAGACACCACCTTGGACTGCAAGACCATGGACATTGGGTCAATGCATAAACATTTGTTGCAAAGTGACTTATAAACAGTACACCATCGCATAATTTCACATTCATCAGCCAAACCGACTAACCCAACACCACTTGCAACAGTGAACTGGTGCAAGTGAAATACACACCAGTCTCAGAAGGTGAAATGGAGACCCTGTAGCAGTCATGGTCCTGATCCAAGTTCATCTGTGGATAGTACCACTCCCTGTCACTGACTAGGCGCAGATATTGCCGTGGTGACACAATAAGCTGGATTGTCTCGTTGGCTGCAGCTGCTAACGACATCGTCAATGTCGGAAAATATTGAAAACCAACCTCACTGCTGTTCCAGCATATCAAATCATCACCTTGCCAGAAGGAGTTCTGATTCATAGTCTGCAGCAAAACAGACAAAGTAATTAATTAACCTTATCTACAGGGTGTGGCAGAAAAAAGTAGCCCCCTAAAGTTTTTTGCTGTTTTCTCAGCAACTGTTTAGCATTTTAATCTGAAAATTTACAGACTTATTTACTAAATTGTTCTACAGCTAAATGCCAAATAAAATTTGATTCCATTGAAAAATTACGAAGTTATAGACTTTTTAACACGACCGCTTACCGATTTTTCAGCATGAAAAAATGTTCAAGCTACAACACCAGTTCAATAATATCGCTGAAACAAGTCGAACAACACAGTTAACTAATGATCAAATGTCAAAATTCCATTGTCACTGTGAATGTTCAAAGTGTCCACCGACAGCTCCAAGCTCCAACAAAAGCCTTCAGTCACTTAACTTGAGAAGTCTTTCACAGTCTTGTCGATCGGTCCTTGTGGTAGGTTGCTCCAGATAACCTGAAGCGATACCTTGAGTTCTGCGATTGTTTTTGGCTTTGTTTTAAGCTTGCGGTAAGCTCCAACATTGCACACCACACATGATAGTCCAACAAGTTTGCATTCGGCGAATTTAGAGGCCATTGGTCTTTTCTGATGAAATCTGGACAGTTGGCCCGCAGTCAGTTTCCTCCGCTGCGCGCTGTGTATGCCGGTACGCTGTCCTGCTGGAAGATGAATCCGGTGGGTAGCCGGCGATTGCTCTAAAAGAACGACAATTTAGTCGTAATAAATTACTGTTTGTCAAAGCGTCACTATGACGTCATCGGCAGTAACGTGGTAACCGGTTTAGAAAATTAAATAGCATTTTTAGCTTAAACATTTTTTAATGCTAAAAAATCGGTAGGCGGTCATGTTCAGAAGTGTATAATTTTGTCGTTTTCCAACGGAATCATATTTCGCTTAGCAGTTAGATGTAGAACGTTTTTGTAAATTAGCCTGTAAAATTCCATGTTAAAATTCCCAAGCGGTTGCTGAGAAAATGGCAAAAAACTTTAGGGGGCCACTTTTTTTTGCCGCACCCTGTACTGCCAAGGTTAGACCCATTGTTAACTTTAATAACTGCCGGGTTGTGTTCAAAAAATTTTCTGCAACTTGGATACAAAAACGAATGCCAGTAATATGAACTATAGTTTATTTTGCAACAGTCACACAGGTTTATGCTATTACTGTATATAGAAAGATTAAACTGTAGGAAGCCACAGTCATGAACAGTTACTGTAACATGGAGAGCTGTCAAAATATCCCAAAATAAAAACAGAGATGCAGGCACATTTACCTTTTTCTCAGTGCAATGTCAAAGAATGACACTGCAACATCTGTTATGCAACTGTGTGTCTATAAACCAAAGGTTTGATAGTCTTCAGTCTGAAAATGTATACTGCAACACATATTTTCACTAACCCTAACTGACAGGAAATACGGAGATTGAGTCAACGTCTGTAAAAGTGTATAAGAAGAAAGCAATAAAACTTTGTGACTATCGAACCTTCAGACTAACAAACCTTTGGATTATCAACTTGCCCGACGCTATGCAGTGTCAACAATATATCAGAACAATCGCACAACTTACGCCAGTGAGATACTTCATCAGAGTCAGAGTAGCAGCATAAACACAGGTCGGCAGTCGCAGGTCCGTTGTACCACTGTCAACGATCGTCTTATCAAAGTTGTACTACAAAACATGCACAAGCTGCCAGGTACTGAACCACAGACAAGCTCATCATACTAGCATCTTTGATGTATGACAAACATTGATGTGGTTTACTGATCATGCTTAAGTACAGATGTACCGATACAACACTGGCTCATCATAGTCAGGCGACAGAGGCTCCCTAACAATCAGCTGAATGCTGATTGTTGTATGAAGTGACAAACCATGCCTCAGTTATCAGACGATCTATGATCATGTCCACATCACCATGTCCACATCACCAAACTCACAAATTATCACATGTCAAATGCACTCTAGTGCCAGGCTCAGAATAGCATCGAGAATTTGGTAACAATTGCTAGTAAGTAAGTAAGTAAGCAAAGTAAAGTGTAAATTTATATAGCGCATACTCAAAAAGATCTCTAATGTGCTCAATACATTTTGTCATCAATATTTCGCAAAAATATATGTCTTCAGCCGACGTTTGAAAATATTGAGACTCAGTTCTGGGTCACGAAGACTGTCTGGCAGTGAATTCCAAGTCGACGGCCCAGCCACAGAAAAGCACCGATGACTGAAACTGTTCAATCAATAGCGCAGTACGACCAACTTCCGCTGAGTAGCAGAACACAGATGTTGATGGCCACAGATGTTGATGACTTCTGCTGTGAGTGTACAACTGTCCATCAAATACGGCGGAGCAGTTCCATGGACACATCGATACATGAGCAATGCAAGCTTAAATTGTACTCGATTGGTGTCATCAAGCCAGTGGAGCTCATCATGCATTAGTCACGACAAACCAATGTCGTACTTCCGAGTGTTAGTGACGACGTGGGCAGCTGAATTCATCACTCTCTGCAACTTGTCTGTTATGACTCTCGGCGACTCAGCCAGCACAGCATTACAGTAGTCGACATGAGACGTCACAAATTCTTGCACAAGGGTTTTAGCCGACTCTACATCCAACAACTGCCGGACACAACGAATCTATCTGGGATGAAAAAAGCAGGTAGCACTGACGGCTGAGACATGTTTCTCAAGACTCAAATCAGATGACATAATAACTCCTAGGATGCGAACGTGTCCACTGGGCTCAATAGTGTCAGAGCCAAACTTGATTGCCGGGCCACGACCATCGAGTTTACTCAGACTGTACTTGGAACCCGACCACAGGAGTTCTGTCTTCTCTGTATTTTGCTTGAGGTGGTGTGCCGACATCCAGTGATTGATATCTGTGACACGGTGTTCAAGTTTCCCAACAGCAGTTGGCGTATCATCGCAACGACAACGCTCATTCAACTGCGTATCGTCGGCAAAAGCGTGATAGTTGATGCCGTGCTCATCAGCCTTTTCTTCAAGATCAGCAGTGTACATGACGAACAACCGCGGGCCGAGTACCGAACCTTGTGGCACAGAGCACGTGACATGAACAGTATACGACATACTACCGTTATAAACAACTTGAAATATTCTGTCACATGGATACAACTGGAACCACTTCAACACAATGCCACGTAAGCTGAACTGACGCTCGAGCTTCAGTAACATGAGATCATGGTTCACGATGTCAAAAGCTGCTGTGAGGTCAAGGAGACAGAGGGCAGATACGTCCCCTTCATCAGTGGCCTGCAGCAACTCGTCGAACACCTTCGTGACAGCCGCTTCGGTGCTATGATACAAACGGTAGGGCTGACTGTCTTCAACACGTTGTCGTCTAAATAGGCCTAAAAATCTCTATGCTAAGCAGTTATTATACTCAGTGCAAACCAACTAGTGTGGAGAATGAGTACATTTTTAGTGGCATGGGGCTCATACTTCCATATAATTAGCACATCATTATTAACAAAAGTTCTCCCATTATGACACAAGTATTAACAATAAATAATCAAATATAACAATGTCAAGTGTTAAAAACATTTCAGTATTTGACACAACTATCTTCTCAGTATAGCTGGTCAATGCCTCACATACATTATGGCCAAAACAACAAATAACAATAAAAGTACTTAATAGTATTCATTGGAAAAACTATGATAATCTGCTCTGTTAGCAACAACGATATATGTTAGCGAGCTCAGCTCACCTCCTTGCAGTCTAGGTCAATGGTGACATCATTAACTCTGATATCTGTGATAATGACCTCGTAGTACCACTCCCGACGTACAGGAACATATAGAATATCACCAACGTACAGGCTGGAATCCACTCCACCAATCACCTATTACACGAACTATGCTACTTGGACTTGGCACAAATACAATTTAACACTAATCATTAATATCACAGTGCAATACAGTGTTATGAAGAACGGTGACAATAATGCAAATAACGAATTATATTACCAACATGTTGTACAAATATAACTTGGTACTAATTATACTGCACTGTGATTTAACATTACGAAGAACAGTGACAAATATCCTACTGAAACAATATCAGTGCCAAATTATCACTGCACATTTTGTTTCACGAGCACTCATAAAGGATATGCCTACCATGCCGTCTACAGTGATAGGGTGTTTACACGATAAAGCAAACATGAAACAAACATCAAGCAAACTTAGGGCACACATCGTGCATGTGTATATTCAATACATTTGCTTCATGTTCACTTCATCGTGTAAACACAATATGAGATAAAGTGTTGACAACTCCACAAATTCATTCAAGCATGATAAAGAAAAAAGTTTAAGCTACAAAACTTACAGCAGCCAAGGAATAAGTGTGTTAAACCACTTTGGTGTGTACAAGTTTCTTTAATATTCACTTATCCCAATTCAAACCACGACTCAACATATATTCAATGTTACACACTTCAAATGAGAAAAGGTAAATTAAGCAGACAACTTGCCAGATGACTTCAGCAGATACTAAAGATCAAGCAGCAAGGAAAAAAATAACTAATTAACACAATACACAGATAAAAAATGACTATTACCAACAAACCATCCATGACTTCTGACTCACTATCTGAACTGGAATTAGCACCACAGAGCTGCAGAGAAAATATGTTGGAGACTGAAGGCAGCTCAGATATTAAAGAATCAAAAAACGGCGTAGTGTCTGAGCTTGGCTAAACAAAATATACACAGTAAAAACCCACTTAGTCACACAATTCATGGAACTATCAACGTTAAAAAAGATCAGTGAATTAATGAGCCTTCTAGCAGAAATCAAATCACTTAAACAAAACTGACTACATGATTCCAGTACAATACAGAATGTAAACTAGAAAGCAGTCAGAGCCTGCACACCTCCACCAAGGCAATGTTGTTCGCTAGGTGGCAGCACCATCTTCAGTTTTGCAGCAGTTTCCCTTATGCCCCATTGAAAGCAATGGCAACGAACATATCAAAGTGATCCAGAATCCAGGATTCTTTCCGGATCACCCCCAAAATTAAATCACTGGTAGTTTGTGCCATTCCCAACATACCCTCAAAAGTTCAGAAAGATCCGTCCATAACTTTTTGAGTTATCTTGCTGACACACAGACAGACAGACAAACAAACTCTGGCAAAAACATAACCTCCTTGATGGAGGTAATAAAAAATGAATTTTGAAATGAATTGATATACTCCCATGCATTCCTTTAAGACAAAATGAAATAAACAGCAATTACAATAAAACCATGAGCCAAAATATAAGCACTATTTCAAATGCACTCTCTCCTGTAAAAAAAACAAATGGCAAAAGCATCAGCACCACGTTGAAAATAACTCACCTCAGCAATTTCACGATAAGCAAGACCCAAAATACCCTGCCAGTTAGATCCATTGACAAAAAACTTTGCAGATTTTGTGATCAAAGCAACATTTGCCCGAAATGTACTACAGTTGGCAATCGACACAATATCAATTACATCTGTGCCAAGAAATCCACTCCATGATCCTTGGGTATACTTAACTTCTAAGTCTGTACCGAGACTTTCAAAAGTTTGAGAACTGCAACAAAATGCACATATGATTCACTACAAATTATATGCAATATTTCAGTCGCAGCAACAAAAACAGTAACAACCACAAAGCATTCAGAGAGTGAGAATCTCTAACAATGACATCCAATATAAACTTTCCCCAAAATTATGAAGATCCTTGATCTAGCAAATGGTGCAAGCAAAAAGTGATCCCTGAGACTTAAACACAATGATTAGCAATGCTACAATAGTAACTTCACCAACACTAAGAAGTTTTCAAATTATAACTATTCCAAAGTCTATCAGCAAAAGTCTACTTACCCTGACACATCAAAGAAAGTCTCTGCTCCAAAATATGGATATGCAGCAATAGCAAAATTACTACTCCCGGTATCTATAAGAACATTAATCTGCACAAATACCACAAAATGCCAAATATAATTTGATGCATTATTAGACTTATTACACACATGACTAGTACCACATATTACCACTATTACTACCAACACCAGTACCGATACCATTTTTCCAGAGTTACTAAGATCTTCTAAAAACTTCAGGAAGTTATTTGAGTAAAACTTTACAAGAAATTTGAGCTAATGCTCACAAGATGCGCGAAAACCTATAACAGTTCCGGTTCAGTAGTTTAGCTGAAAATTGGGGTGTTCACGATAAGTTAATATACAAATACCAAAATCTCTATCTGGATAACATAACGATAGTAGTGTGGCGCCACCTTGTGAATGATATAGACTTGTGTCGCAGCCCGAAATCACCAAAAAATCCAAAAAAAACCCTATTTTGGCGTTCAAGGTCATTGAATTCGGCGCCAATCGAGAGCCAGTGTACGATTTCCTATTAGTGATTAATAGTAACCTAGACCCTATCTATTGAGATACAGTGACTTATTGACCAAAAATCACAAATTTGCCCACCCCCATCTTATTTAGCACCCTCGTTTGGGGTGACCCCCTTTGAATTTATGGAAAAGCTTTACGGTTCCTGAAACTAGAATCTTCCCGGCAGCCGACAGAGAAGACTTAGTGATCCTAGCTTGCACCGTTTTGGACTGATCCACCCGTGTGACGGACAGACTGACAGAATTGCGATGGCTAATAGAGTAGCTGCTTTCGCGCGTAAAAAGTAGGAGTAGAAACTTGCAATGTTCGGCAGCCCACAATTTACGGGCAATTTCCCCCTAACCCCTCTGCCACAACACCACTGCCTGTTGGAATCAACAAAAAACAAACCAACAATGTCAAAATACTAAATTACACACAACAAATTAAAGACGTACATTACCAGCTGTTCTGGCTGTCCAACTGCAAGTTCAATGTAATAACCCTGTCCGAGCATTCCATGCAGGTTGTAATTTGGATCAACATGTTGGGCTTTCGAAGAACTGACATCAGTCTCCACTTGCACATCAGCGAACTTTTTAATAGAATGCCTCAGAGGAATCTGGAGTATATGAGATTCTTCAAAAGAAACAGAAAAATGAGTCAGCAAGAACAGAGTTATAATCAAAATCATCTTGGCATATACTGCACACAATGAAGAAATAAGGCCGACACTCCATCCAACACCTATAACATAATAATACTCAGTCTCATTAAAATGCTCTTGCATACATGGAGTGAGTGTGTCAATGCACAACAAAACCTATACACCTGGCTCTTCAATATGTTGCCATAATACTTATACAACAGAGGAAGCTAAGAAGCTCTGTTACTACAGAAAAACAAAAAAAATACAATTGAAACTTATGTCCATAAAAGACAACAGACTAAACACACAAATGTAAACAAAAAAACTGTCTGTTATGCCAACAGATGCCCCACTGTTCAATTTTTTTACTGTACAGAAAACTGAAAGAAAATAATCAATGAACAATCTAATAAACAGTCGTCATAAATTGATAGGCTCAGATCGCTGATCAAAAAATAACCTTTTATACTATATCAGATCATGACACACAACAGAACTGACTATCTGGCATCATAAAATCTATTATCAGTAATCACAGTATATTTTTGTCTTGTCAGTGCGACATTTTTGTTTCAGTAGTGTTACTAGCAATGCGTTGTTTTGTGACTGATGGATTGCACAGGAAATAAATAACAATCATTTTCATCTTTTGGAAATTTATTCGTTCAACCGTTGGTATGTTTCAACACAGCAAGCTGGCAGACATGAATTTTCATGGTGTCAATGAGAAAGCAAAGCGGCCCGTTCATTAGACAGCTTGGCAAGCGGTACCAAGCGGCTTGGCTACTGAACACGCATCAGGACTGATAATTGCAACTACCATCTGGCCCACTTCACTGCATGCTATTAGCCCATTGTTTATCACAATTGTGTGGGGACGAACCATCCAAGTAACGAATCGTCCAAAGGCGAGTCGTCCAGGACTGTTGGGACAAAATGAAATGTATTGTAATTTGTAAAGGGGCAACAGAACTAGCAAATGACAAAACGTCCATAAATCGATATTCTTGTGACGTGATACTATTTCGCAACTACAATCACTAATTTACTACCATTATCTCTTCACATATAATCAATAAAACATAGTAAAACTGCAAAAAAAAAATTACCCTATAAACGTAAATAATAACTAGGTAACACTATAAAAACGGACAAAAATGTCCAATAAACATTACTTCAAATCAATACATTTTTTATTTCCGGTTGGTTGTGCAGAAAAATAGACTTCCAACTATATATTTTCAAAAAACGTAAGTAAGTAATAATAATGCGTAAACGTAAGTAAAAGTGAAACGTACGACTGTCACCGTTGTCGTCACTTCACTGGCGTAAACGTGGGTACGTCTAATTAGTTTGGATGTAAAGTTACGACGTTGTTATGCATATAAGGCCTCACCAGAATTAACGCATTTTTGGAAGTTTGAAGTAGACCTTGCTTTTGCTGTGAGTGTGACGGCCATAGGGCCGAGTCGAGAAACACGACGCCATTTAGAACATGTATACGCCAACGGAAATTCGTATCTAAATACGATAAATAAATACGAATACGCATCGTTGCGACATACTACTGTTACAGAAAAGCGAAAGTCTCTGGATAAGGAAAAGAAACGACGCCCACAAACTTTGGCTGTTATGATCGCGTCTACCCGTCCCCTCCCCGTAGAATCGCGGTAGACCGTTTCCGGTCAGTCGCTGAGCGCGTCATCCAGTTACCAAGTCCAGTCGATTCGAGTTTCTAGTGACTGCGCCCAACAAACTTCCATGCATCATCGTCATCATTATCGTCGTCGTCGTTAACTTGTCAAGCTAGTTGCAGCCACGCACCAAACTGCACGCTTGAAGCCTTCTCGCTACAAAACTGCGCCGACCACATTGTATTTCCGTCTTTTGCTTTGAACCTTGACATCTAAATCATTCGATACACACGACGTCATGCGTCATAATAAGTGCGGATAATCAGCCGCAGCCTTGCGTAATCAGTACGTCATTCGTTTGGACATGCTGGTCCGTTTACTTAGATCGATCGTCGCTCTTCCGATTAAATCATTCGACTATCTTAAAACTTCAGCAGACGACTGTGCAGCACCAATAGGGCCTACTCTCCATGTCAACCAGCTTAGTTTCAACCCATCGAGACCAGCCTCCAGCACAGACAAGCGTTGACTAAGTTCTTGTCTTCTGCTGTTACAGCTTTGTGTACAAGTTTTCAAGGTCCGCTATCACCGTCGGCGTATCGGCCGCGGTAGCAACATCAGTAATGGGGGATTAGCTACCCGGGCCCCGCGACGTTTGGGGGGCCCCGCCGTCAGCCAGAAATTTAAAAAGTACGCCAGAATGTACCATTCTAAAAAAAAATAAAAAAATTTTCTCCCCAGAGGGGCCCCGCAAAATGTTTCCCCGGGTTCCGCTGTTGCTCTCGACGGGCCTGGAACATTTAAAGATAAATTTGACAAAACAGTGCAGAAGCACATACAAACGCACCTTATTAAACAGGCCGAGATTCGGTTTATCTACCCTGCAGGGATAGAGAGCTGAGTTGACCTGGGTGGTTGGTTATACCCGGTATATGCCGAAATGGTTTATTTGTCTGCATGCGCACTAAGTTCCGCCTTAGTGGTAACCTGGTTCGGCGTACTGCTAGCAACCTCGTTGATCGGGACCCATCTAGACGGCTAGCGCTTGAGTGGCGCATCGGAAATTGTCTCATCAGAAATACAGAAACGATTGAGAAACACGCACGTTACCACGACGCGACCGCCATACGATCATACGACAGTGACGCGACTCTGCAGTATGCAGGGATAAACCGGAACACGATTGTGCTCAGTAAAACGCACAGCTGGGCAGTGAATAGAACACCTAAAACAAGTGATGCAATTGACGAATGCTACTGCAGATAATTGACATTTTAACGTTTTACTTACTTACTTGCTTACTTACTTACACGAGCTCGGTCGGTGCGGCTGAAGTGTTTAGTGACTCGCAAGTCGTGTGAATTATTAACCGTCAGTCACACGCATGGCGCCGGTTTGTCACTCAATATAGGCCTACTGTACAGACCGACCACACACGTCGGTCGTCAAATTGAACAACGTTCGCACGTCACGTCAGTCACGCCTGTTATCGAGCCTGTCAGCGAGCTACGACTGAAGCAGCTGACACTGACGTCACACGATATTAGTTAGTCCATAGACGTGCGTACTCACTGTCACAGCCGTCCCTCGGTCTTCAATATTGAACGAACTGCACCGCAGTGCCATTGATGAAGACGTACTTCTGTTGTTGTTGATTATTAGTTCGCCTATTTTCTTATTTTCCGTAGTGAGCGTCTGCAATTTTAGCCTAGTTCAGTTTGATGTGTCTGAAGTTTGTACACCACTAGCTACTTTGTCGTTCTCCTAAGTTGTTATTTCTTAATTGATTAAACGATTAATTGATTGATTGATCTCATTCTGATACTTGACGGTTGAGTAAGTTGAGAAAATTTTTAATTAAAACAGTGAAAGCTGATAAGGTCTCTCTCGTAACCCTTTGCAAAGAAAACTGACGTCAGAAATAGTTAATAGTTAATATAATAGTTTTGCCAGATGTCAATCAAACGTTGATCAACGTTGCGCTGCTGTGACATGCTAGTCAGACAAGAAGTATACTTCCTAATCCGTTGTCAGTTTTCACTAAAAGACGCCAGATAGTTGTAAAACGTGGCTGAGGATAAATACACGAATGGTTTGATATAACTGTTATTCGAGATAGTTGTATTTATAATTTCAAAATTTCATAACGCTGAGTCTGACACTAACTACAACGTGCCGAGTGTATTAGCCCTGATTATTTGGTGGTCTAGCTGCGGAGGTAACGGGCCATAGAATGTTTGAGGATACTGTTATAAGACACATTCGACACTATATACAGTCCGGGTATCTCCCTATATAGTATTCAGTAGCAAAGAGAAAGCGAGATGTGCTCGCTTCAACAGCACGGCAGCGAATGAAATATACTGAGTTGTTGTCAAGTTGCTGCTCGAGTCAATTAGCTACTGTAGGTCTGCTCAACGTCATCTCACACTGGCAACATAACGTAGTCCTACCAAGTGTACGGTATCAAGCGAGTCAGAGGTTGCGGTGTATTGAAACATTATTTGCTACCGGTATTATAGTGAATACTGAATAGTGTCAAAATTACCATTTTTCGTCAAATTTTAAACACGTTTTCCCAGGAGTACACGCTTAGTGATGCACTTGCAATGCCCTGATGCAAGGCTTCCCTCAAATACATTTCTGATGTTTCTGATGATGACATTAAGCGACAATATTTTGAATTTTGGCTGTCAGCTATAGCTATGCCGAGCTTTGCTCAGGCCAATCTGGGATTCTGTGAAACAACGGGTGTTACATCTATAAGCCTACTGACGACTGCACTTGAGTAATTAGAGTAAAAGCGCATAGATGCGAACGCACTTAACGCTCGTGCGTACAGGCGCGAAAACCGTCGTCGCTCGCTCGCTCAGGCCCGGTGCAGCTTTAACGGTCCGACCGTGTGTTGAGAGGCACCGACGAGAGGCGATTTCGGCCCGCAGCGTGACAGAGCTGCCGATAAGCCATTCGTTAATCGAGTTACGAGAACGCCATTATGCTAGTAATTATCATCATCGTCATTATTACCACGAATGTGCAGCGCCATTTCACATGCACGAGCGGAACGGGGCCCCCTCGTCTGCACGTGTAACTTCACAGGTTTAACGTTTCTGACCATGTAGGATACAGCCTTCAACTTAGTAGAGGTCATTATTTAGTCGTAAAAAGAGCAGTTGGGCAAATGTAGTTGCTAAATATTTTAGTGAGATATTTTGGTTTCTCATTGTGTTCTTGGATGTTCAATCAGTACACACAAAATTAATTTGGAATATTAGACCACGCTATTGCTTCACGGTAGAAGAGAAATGTGGGATGACAGTATGACATTGTGTGTTAGGCTTCAGTCTTCGACAGACCAAAAAGAATTTATGCCACAAGGATGAAACGATTGTTCGGGAATGGGAATGGGAAGAAATAGGGAAAACCTAGTGGGAATCCCATGTGAATGGGAATTGGTTACACAATTGGGAATAGGAAAGGAAAATAATGGGAATTGACTGCATGGGAATGGGAGGGAATGGGAATGTAAAAAGCCATTCCCCGTCATCTCTAATGTAGAGGCTATAGTGCATCGCGCGGTGTGCCTGTTTATGCCCCAGCTTTTGCTGATATTTATTGCGCTTAGCCACGGAGGGATGGCCAAGCTGAGTTAACCAGGATGCTTTGTTACATACCGAAGTGGTTAACAGGCAACTGACCGGGCCAGGCGTATAGTGACCTCGTTGATAAAATACAACTCGTTAAGTTAAGCAATACACCAAGACTACCAACGCTTGTTCACGCGAACGCATTGTTAGGCCTATTGTTCTTATTGTTTTTTGTTGACTGTATGCCTCGGTTTTTTAACGTAAATTCTCTCTGATGTTGCTAATTCATCATTTATTTTAAAAAAAATTTTTTTTATTGTCAAAATGTTGCAATGTTTCTAGAGTTTTGGTGATGTGTTTAAGTATAGTCATTGTACAAACCTTTATAAACGATTTAATGTTTGTCTGCGCAGTTACAGTGTACAGTCACAACAAGGCTACGAAGTTAGCTATTATAAAGGTCTTCGAACTGTAATGATGTGACCGTGTGAAAGAATCAAAGAATCGATGCGCATCAGAAAAGGACAAAGTATACAAAACGATTCAGTAAACGGAGATAAAGAGTCCTACTGACTTTCTTCTATCCACGACAAAGTGTTCGTGGCAGCTAAAACGATCAGAAATTATTTCGAGAAAGTCGGCAGCAGTTACCAAAACGTCAACAAAATACAAGCAAATTAAGGTTGTAAGTTCACTGAATTTTTGCTATTTGTTAGTTACCGCTTTAACCTATGAGTTTATTTCAGAAAGTCATCGTTAGTCACCGTGCAAGTGGGCCTAAATGGAATGAACTAACTAAGTAAATTACGAGACGACGAGCTACATGTAAGTGAATTGCCGTTGGCTTGACAATGCCGAATTGCATCGTCGAGACGAGTGGCAACTACGGTAAAGTGTTACTGCTGCGGTTGCTGCTGCTGCTGCTGAGTGGACTGATGAAGGACAGTCGATTGAACGGGCGGCCGGATGGATGGCAGTTTTAGTGGGCGTTAATGGATTAGCGGAGGATGACGCCTAGCCTCGGCTTCTATCTGTGTCTGTGTACGCTAGAGTGGCGAGCGCGTGGTCCCGCACGTGTTGTTACGGTACCGGCACCGGCGACGATGTGTGATCGACGGACCGTGAACACCGGCCACTGGCCACTGCCGCCGCCGCCATCCAATTTCCAAGTCCGCCGATGCGAACCGCCACCGGCTATAGGCTCAAACTCCACTGCTTCGATTTGTTGACTGGACTCGTTAAACGACAAGTCGTGCAACAAGCTGACAGCATCTTGACACGTTAAGACGCTGCGGATATGTCGTATACTGTGTCGTATAACAGGTCTTCGCCTTTTGCAGACTTGCTGTACAATCTGTTGTAGATTTACTGTACAGTATAACTTGTTGTACGTCGTGGCGATACGTTTACTCATTGCATTGACTTATCTAAACCGTTATAATGTATTAGCTTAATCCGCAAAAATGCAGACAGTTAAAAGCAGAAAATGTTAAAAACGAGCATCCATGCGTCGTCATAATAAGTACACAAACACACTACTTTTTGGTTATATAAGCTTAACTATTTTAAGCTTGCTATCTTCAGAGTGAGACTAAACATTAACAGAGCACACATTACTGTTACAAACCAAACTTGCTGTGACATTTAATGCAATAAGTGTTGTGTGCGGTAACATCAGCAAAGTCACAGAATTCAGCAAACTCGTTAAAATGTATAAAAAAAACTTTTTGACAAAGACAATATTATCCGAAAGCAACATTTTGTGCCAAAAGCAATTTTTCGCCATTCGTATATCGCTAGAGTTTCTAAGTGGAGTTTTGGCCTGTACCGTGTGATTAATATGCAGATTGGCGTCCGTCCATATCATCAACGTCGCGGTGACCGAGTTCCATGCGATTTTTCCTGCGTGCGTGCGTGCGTGTATAGCGTGTCCGCGTGTCGGTCCGATGTTTGTAATTCGGATTATTATTGGCCCGGGTGCTCGGGTCGGGTCGCCGTTTTACGATACGTCAGGGTCCAGTTAGGAAGCCGCGCCGGCGTCACGGCGCGCTGCTGCTGCTGCTGCGTCAAGGGACGCGCGTTCGTGAACACGGGACGCCGACCGCCGACCGACAGTGGAATTACGACGAGCCTCGTAACGTAGCATGTAGGCTAGCTGACCACCCAACTCACGAACTATTGTACTGGCTACCACATGTTCACCGAATTGGAATTGTTTCAGCGACGTTTGTGGCATTCAGACAATCGTGTTCGCTTGTTGTCGTTGTCGGTTACTACTGCAAACACGTATTCTAATGCTGTATCTATTTATTATACTTTTTGTGTTTGTGGTTTATATTTTTATATTTTTTTCATGACAAAAATGTGAGTTACACTATGCGTGATTAGCATCATTATGTTACTCATAGGCCTACTCGTACATCAGAGTGTTGTCGGCAACTGTAATCGGCTCCGCAGTAGCAGCTGCTGCAGCAACAGCTGATAATTAGCTGTATTGTTGATGGCGGGCGCTTCGCACAGGATCACTCAGGATGCAGCAGACATTGGTGTGATGTCTGTAGCGTCACTATTCACTAGTGAGCAATAGATTGCAGTCACCCCATGCATGCGTCTTGCTGTGTACTTGTGTGGTTTGAAGTGGCCGGCTGTAATCATCAGTAAATCTATACATACAACGAAAATATATTTAAGTCAGACTTTGTGAGACTTAAATTCTGCAGAAATGTACACTGTGTCCTCCAAAACGTCTTACTTCGTTAGTTTCTATTTTTCCGCCAAATATTAACCGATTTTTAAAATTCTTTTACTAGCACATACTGCGGACAATTGGCAATAAGGTTGTTGTTAAATATCCCACTACACTTTAAATGTGTCGTTACACTACCATGTGAAACATAAATTTTCAAAAATCACTAAAATCGTTATAATACATATGCAAAAAATCATTTTCTGAAACAACTTTTATTAATTTTTATACAAAAATTAAATTTTATTTAGTTCTTTATGCATACCTGATGTTTGTAAACAAAAGCAGCTGATATTGTCGTAAATAATAATTTTTAACGCACTGACGATATACCGCTGATGTAATGTGCCATTTAGCAGTGGAGACAAATCTCTGATTAAGAACTTGTACTGGTTTAAAAAAAATTATCTTTGAAGAATACTAGCAAAATTTTTGAAGATAAACTGCAACAAGGAAAAAGTGGGATTGTTATTAACAGAGATTCGGGAAACATGCAACACCGACCAAAGGCATGAGACCGGCAGACTGAAGCATACACGTACTGAAGAGAACGTGGTCACTGTGGATGAAATGGTAAGCTTGCTAAACCACAAAAGCCCAAAACAAACATATCGTTTAGTACGCCATATATCCAAAAAAACGGATCTAACAAAGTGTAGCATCGTACAGATTATTCACTGCATTTTTGGTCGAAAGTGTATTTTGTTTACCAACACGCTTGTTGTCTATTATTGTTAGTTTTTCTTGCATTTATATTTCACAAGGTAGTGTAGCGACACAGTTAACGTATGGCGGGATATTTAATAATGACTTTATTGCTAATTGTCTGCAAAATGCAACAGTAAAAGAATTTTAAAAATCAGTTAATATTTGATAAAGATATAAACAATCACAAAGTGGGACATTTTTGGGACACAGTGTATAGATTGCATGCACGTACGTATAAACCCATTTTGCATGTAGTTTATCTGTTGATTAACTACATTAGAAACGTCAAAATTTGCCGTAACTGCGCTTGTGGGTAACATTCACAAATGTGTTGTTAAACCGCAGTGGGTTACTGCTGCTGAAAAATACTCGTTTGCCAACAATCGAAAAGTATTTTGTAGAACAATATGACATTCGGATTTTACAACTTGCAACGAAGTCTGGGGATGTCAAACCATTGACACTCCTGGATCAAATTTTTGGGTGCCATGTCACCCCCTTCAGCCTAGGACCACCGTCAGTGACTTCGTGTTCATGTGACTTCATCAGCTAGTTGGTAGGATCGTATGCAGTCGTGGCAAGACATCGAGCGGCGGTGTTCTATAGGCGTGAAGTGGCCGGGCCGGGCGACGCGACGCGGGACAGAGCTAATCAGCGTCGACGTCGACGCACGTCACTTCAACGCGCTGCACAACATGCTGCTGCTGCTGCTGCCACGTACACGATGACGTCACCAGACTACGCAATGCCCGCACTGTCTTCACGTTCTACAGGCATGACTAGCCGGTATCTCGGTTGCATCTTTTAAATAAATTATTTGGATGTTTTTATTTTTAGCGTATGCGGCGAATTATGATGCCTTACAGTCGTCTGGTTTTATACAGGGTGGTACATAAAAAGTGGAACGAACATGTTTTACACGACGATGAACAATCGGACAACTTTGGATACATCTAACACATTATTCGACATAGTTATGCTTTACTGCAATGATCGAGTCTAATCGTTAACAAAACTGTCCGATTGCTCGATCTATACGTAAATCATGTATGTTCTAGCTTTTACGCGCCACCCGATAGCATCGTACAGCTAAGTCGGGAAGTTGTGCAAGGCAGAGCTGCGCCAGCTGTTACCGTGTGTGCAGCAGCAGCAGCAGCAGCAGTCTGTGACGTCATCATCAGTAGGACGAGTAGAACGAGTTGATCGCTGGATGCTTCATATTCACGACGATTGCAGGCGGATGGACGATGTGGCTGGCTCACTTGCACGTCACCGACCAGTTACGTTGCTGTCCACCTTGTGATCAGTCAAAGTCATCGGTTTTAGCCCACCTGTGGTCGTGTGGTAGCCTATTGTTGTTTGTTTACAAAACTTACAAAACTGTATACTACTTTTCTTGCCGTTTATCCGTGAATAGAAAAAAATACTCCCTATCTGCCCCTCTACCGTAGAAATGTCGGACGCATAGAGTCTGTTTAGGGCATTTACTGAATTTTTTCTTCTTTTTCTTCTTTTCTATCCTTGTTCATTCTTTTCTCATTTTTTTTCTTTTCATTTTTTCCAACCCCATATCTAGCAAGAATTTAGCTACGGAATCTTTGCAGTAAGCTTTCTCAACGCTGCAGTAAAAAGCTGATTTTTTCACTGCGATAAAATACTTCAACCGCAAAATGTACCGTACTAAAATCGAATGGCGGTCTGCGTTAATTTTTGACGTTCGTTTTGGAGACTTGCAGGTTGAACCGGACGCCAATATGCAACGATTTGTTTATGTTACGGTTGCAAAAATGTGCACGAAAACCCCTATAAGTTTTGGCTGCGGGGGCGTTGCTCAGGAAGTGGTCACTGGTCATCTATGCGAGCAACAGTGCGACGACAAGCTGTCGCTTCTGTATTGAACTGATTGAATTACGACGCCCTAGCGATTGCCGTAAGGACCACGCAACAACTGCTTGTGGGTGGCGCAGAAATTTAATCTCGTCCCAAACACAGACGACGCACGCGTGTGACAGCAACTGCCCATGGGGCAGTGTGTCCCGAGTCGTTCGCTGCATCTTTCCCGACTGAGAAAATTTATGTAGGCTCTATCGAATCGATAAGCCCATAGTGGAGCAGAGGCGTGTCTAAGGGGTCTTAAGTCTGGGCCCCATTTAATACTAAAAATAACCAAAATGTAAACGTTATTCACAACCTTATACTGTAATCGGGCATAGCCCTATCTTACAAACACTAGATAAATTTCGTACACTTGTGTGTCGTGTAAATGTGCACAATATGGCCAAAAGAATATTCTATAGGCATAACCGGAAACTGCAGTTGGGAGAAGCAGTTTTTGTGGGGCAGCGCAAGCGCATATTTGAGCATAACAAGAAATCTGAGCTAATGCTCATGAGACGCGCGGGAGCCTATAGCAGTTCCTGTTCGCAGGTTATCTTGATCTATCTCCATTCATTTCGTCGCAGTTTACTTTTTTGCAGCCAAAATCGTCAAAATCTTACTAAAAACCGCTATTTTTAGATGTTAATGTCAGTCAAGGTCATCAATGTTGACAATCCTAAGAAGCTCGTCGCCAGTGCAGTGCTTGTTATGTTAAGCAGCATGTCTGTGCGTATCTGCAACCATTTTCACGCTAGACAAGCCAACAGCGGATAACTAACCCTTTTAGAGGGGTACCCTTATATGAAGCGTGTGCAGGCCTCCTTGAACATAGAGAGTCCGGACTTGGATTGCTAAAATCTACATTCAATGTTGAAGATTTCTTATGCAGTTTGTCTTCGTCTATATTTAGCTATTTCGGCGCAATTCACTCTTAAAATGCGTGTCGCAGCTCAAAATCGCAAAAAATTAATTGAAACCCCCTATTTTGTGGGTTCACGGTCATTCAAGGTCATGAATGTTGACATTGCTAAAAAGCTTGTCTCCATTGCTTGTTATGATAAGCAGCATAGGCCTATCTGTGCCTATCTGCAACTATTTTTATTTTTCACGTTAGACGAGCCAATAACAGTAAAATAACGCCCTTTTAAGGGGGATGCTTCTATTTCTTTTCGTCGTTCGTGGGGACCACCTTCGTTTAGTGGCATGAAATTTTGTCACGAAATACTAGAGACTCTAAACTATTATATGGTAAAAACCAGAATTTTTTTGATCTCACCTGGGCTTGAAACGGTACCGGGTCGTGACAGACGGACAGACGGACAGAATTACCGTAGCGTTGGTAGCATGCTACCAAACGCGCTATGCTAGCTCTCGCGAGTAAAAACCAAAAAACGAGAATGCGTGTAGGCCTGTTCGATATAAATTTTGTCATACCAAACTTGCATTAACAACTGAAATTGGAACGACTGCGGTCGCCCTCGGCGCTAGTGCCTGCCTAATTAACCCCTTCCTGGCTACTCCACTAGGTTTCTCCTAAAATTAAGAAAAAGTACAATGTTCTGGATAATAAATTTATTATATGTAAAAAGCAGTTGGGATCGCATGTGTGACAAATTGCTGACGAACTGATGCGTCTTTAGCTCGCAAAAATACTACCGTGACGTCGCCGACTCTTTACGTGTCCACTTAATACTGCCTTAAAGTTAAAATCCACATAAAAGCGAACGTGTGTACATCTGTTTTTACACTGGCCCCATGTTAGTAGGCAGCTATACTGCCATACGTTCATAAATGGGGGCGCTGAAATCGCGGGAGTGGACATCGCGGGATTGGACATTGCGGGAGTGATTGGTAGTAGAAAGCTCTCATGTAGCCTATAACCATGAAACAAAACGCTATGTTTTTTTTGGACACGTCAACTCAAGGAGTGTGAATAGTGGAGATTTTTGGATATTTATGATGCTACTAAATACTGAATAAATCATCGCAAACGTGTGAAATAAAGAACACAAACAGTCTACATTAGTAGCAAAGTTCACACTGTCTCTAGTTAAAAGCACTGTCTCTAATAGAAAATACGCATCACCATCGTGATCATACCACGACACACCGGACACCCTGCATCCATCTCAGCAACTCGCATTGCACAGTTTTCACAAAAGCGTGCGTGCCCACAC
>Ga0209367_1001332_pt1 | contig 29901 bp, 23 predicted proteins | sample WorMetLIZISLAND2_FD_187412 | JGI IMG/M metagenome (GOLD analysis project Ga0209367, IMG submission 187412) | Marine gutless worms symbiont microbial communities from Max Planck institute for Marine Microbiology, Germany - Olavius geniculatus... ...
GTACTGACCATCGTGCAAAATTTCACGCCGGTCAGCCCACGCATCTCGGAGATCTCGCATTCAAGAAGAAATAAATAAACATCTGCGCTAAAACATAAGTCCTTTCAAAAACTATCATTTTCGGGCGGACTAATCAGTTTACATCTGGCTAAGGCAGAAACCGCACCACATGCAGAGTTCTGAATGTTGATGTACTTTTCCAAAAACCTCTGTTTATTACCTGTGATCGAACCAGACATAGGCTTAATATCAAATATGGTCAACATGTTTGATATCAACAATGGCACAAATGTCAACAGATCCAGTATTAAACATTTTCATACTAGTGACTGTTTCTTGTTTGTTCGTACCAGATGATTTTTGCTGTTACTGATGTTTATGCCATTCATCATGGTTCTTGGCATTTGCCTAAAGTGTTTCACGGCTTGACTGCAGTCAGGGAAAGGAAGTTAAAACACGCTCGTGCCGTTTGAGATGTTCGCCCTACCGAAATCACACTTTTAATAGTATACTAACTGTGCGCATGGGGGTCATCCATAAATGACATCACGCTTTGAAGGGGGCGGGGTTTCACATTATTGTGATGATGTGTAATGTATGGGAAAGAAGGTTAAAGGTGGTGCGACATCACATGCAGCTTCACTTCTGCGGAAGGGAGGGCACAATGGATGGTCAAATTCATGTTGCCAACTCGCTGTTTGTGGCAATACAAGCAGGCTTCTAGAAGAATTTTGGAACACTGCACTTAGTTTACACGATTTTTTTGCATTTAGTTGGCAGTAGACAGTTTTGACAGTTTTGGGGTCCAAAGCATTGTGATGAAGGGGGAGAGAGGTTAATTTCACCTTAAAATTGTGTGACATCATTATGGATGACCCGCATGTGTGCCACGTGGTCAACATACTCACTGTGTGTGTGTATCCATGTATGTGTGATAGCTGTTGCCATGGCTGTGTAAGAACTGCGAGCGAATGGTCGAAGAAGAAGAACGTAAGACCGAGGTTGGTTAGGTCTTTTTATCTACGCTGAACTTTATATTTGCAGTAGCTACATGTATTACATATGGTTGCTCAGTAGCTTGCAGAGTTTCATTCATTGTTATCACACAGATAGGTCTCACGTGGTCTAATGCTCAATTCACACTTTAATGCCATTGCGACTCAGATTGACAGTTGAGTTGCGTTGGCATCTGTGATGTCAATTTGGTATCAGTATTAATCATCATATAGAGGACCACGGCAGTAAAGTGTCAGGTAGGTATTAAGTAGATTCGGAATTGATATTATATGCTTGAGACACTGCATGTGTGAAGAAGATCGAAAGACTGATGCCTGGCCAGTGACCACTAATCATGGCATGTTTGACACTGCCTCTCTTAGAACTAGTTGTTGTTGTTGTTGTCGTACAATCATGCAACAGTGATGACGTATTTGTTGCAGCCGATGCCAATGCTGGATGTCGATGAGTTTGCTGAAGTATCATGCACTTGCGAGTCCTGCCTCAAAGCCAGGTATAGACACTTTTGAGTCTATACTCTTTGCTGCTCATCACTAATATTACATACAAACAGACAGGGCTTCACTCCTTGTCGCTTGACTTGGCCCCTTGGGCCTCATCTTGGCCTGCAGCCTTGATTCCGCATCTGCAAGATACTGTGGATCTGGATCCTGGATCTCCGTGTCCGCAGTCTGGATATGACTGCTGCTGCAGGGCAGGCATCGCTGCTGCTAGCAGAGCTGCCCACAGCAAGTGCTTGTTGCTGTGCAGCAAAATTTTGCCAAAAAAATGAGATTTTCTGAAATGGACGATCTCTCAGCAATATCTGACCTAGCGCATGTCCCGACCAAATACGGCACGGGTCTGCATGCAGAATTTTGCAGATGCACGTCATGCCTTTTCAGAGTTATTGGCACTGGTAACTCTCAGTCATAATATAGATAAAGGGATGTATGTATGAAGAGACTGCACTGAATTGAACTGAAGTGAACTTGCATTGGACCATTGAAGACTTGCTTCAGCGTTCAGCTAGCAGTGCGCAACCATAGTTTTGTTGCTATGGACACTGCATGAACTGAAATAGATTCAATACTATAATTCGTTTCATTTCTGTAACTCTGTACACTTTTTTACACTACACGTTTCAGACAGTCTGTTCACTTTCTATCACAATATTATTAGTAATATTTCAGTGTCAGTCTTGTTTCACAGTCGGGTATAATTGTTTTCAGTTGTCAACAAATAGGGAAGAACTTGTTGATGTTATGTGATTGAAAAAATTGGCATATTTTGCGGGAACGGGGTTTACTGACTGCACCTGGGGTTTCTGATTTGTTTCTGGGTGCAGGAATTTTTCTCGGATGATAATTTGGACAAAATTTTTGGAAAGTTGAGGTCACTGGTGCTACTGCCAGTGTGTGCCATACATTTTGCAGGGTGGCAGAGGCCGAGAAAGAGCTAGGTACAACCACTGCTACTGTGTAGTAGCAAGGGTGGCCACAAACCTGGGATATCGAAGGAATTTTGTGAACCTGGAAAATTTGAGAAATTCTCGGGGAATTCTGTGCAACCTTGGGGAAAAATTGTAACAAACAAAATAGAGTCACTCTTAAGATATGTACAGTGCTCCTCCAGATTACAGCTAATTTTTGTTGTGACAGCTAATGGAAAAGTTAGTTTCTGGCTTTGCAAAAGTCCGAAAAACTGAGGGAATTTTTTCTGCTACTTTGTGTCCACCCTGTAGTAGTAGTAGTAGTAGTCATAATAGTAATAGTAGAGTTAGTAGTAGTAATCTGTCATATGCAGGGCTGCGGAGGCAGAGAAGGAAAGGTTGTTGATGGAACTGGATGAAGTCTGGTCAGAGCTGAGTGCAGTCATTCGTGCGGTGTATCACCTTGATAATAACAATGATGTCGACAGTGCTGCACTGGACATGGACCGACTATCAGGTCTTGTCAACAGGCAAGTGTTTTCTCTACTACTAGTAGTGGTGCGGGTGGTAGACTGGTAGTAGTAGTAGTAGTAGTAGCAGTGGCAGAGGTAGTAGTATTAGTAGTTATCATTGTAGTATTGGTAGTGGTAGTCATAGTTGTATTTGTAATGTACAACAACATTGCACTGGACATGGACAGTCATGTAACGCTAGTGTAGTAGTAGTGTAGTTGTTGTTGTTGTAGTTGTCTGATCATTTGTTATGTTTACAGACCGCGTAAGGTGGACACAGACTCGTTGTTCCAGCATCTGGACTGGAGTCACAACACTAGTGTAGCAGTAGTAATTGTTGCTGTTGTTGTAGTTGTTGTCTAACAGTTTATTGTGTTGTGTGTGCAGACTGTGTGAGGCAGACGCGGACTCATTATTCCAGCGTCTAGAGTCGCAGGTGCGTGAGGTGGTGATTGAAATGAAGGTTCGGCTGTTGAAGGAGCTGACTGTAGATCAGAAGGTGGAACCCCGTGCTCATCAGTTTGTCAGCCTCCTGCTCGCCGAGTATGCTCAACTCTGTGCCTCCAGCCAGCAAGCCGGCTTCCTCGCACCATTTGTACGTTACGATGTCGAACTTACGTTATTAGATGCAGTCACTGTTGCAGCGCAAGTGATTCTGCCTGTTCCTATACGTACTGTGGTCCGTCAGATTCCTGGGTCCGGTTTGAACCATTTGGTGGATTTCGGTGCCATTTGGCAGGTTCACTCGTGAGGTCCAGTAGCACTTTGCATTACATGACAGTTCCTGGTCATAGAGAAGGGAAGATTTCAGGATTGAATGCCCATCCAAAACATGCAGTTTGAGGCCAAACTGTCAGTTTTATGCCATTTGGCAAATACCAATGAGGAGTTGGGTGGAATTGCCACAGCATTTTCTTGGTACTTGTTTATTCATTTAATATAGCAATAAGTTGTCATGGACAGGGCGTGGTACAGCGCAGAAATAACTGGGAATATGTTAGCTAGCCCAGTGTTGGCATATTGTGCAGCCATCTGCCTTACATAGACTGCACAATGCTGAGGCTGTGCTTTTTGGTCGAGAATTGGCATATTAGTTACTAGGTTGCAAAAATCTTTGGTTTTTTAAAAGCTCAGTTTGGTGGGTTTTTCCTTTTCATGATTTTGGGTTTATAGGTTTTTGTATAAAAACCAACGCGATTGGTTTTGGAATTTTTATGGGTTTTTAGTTGGTTGATTCATATGAGTTTCTGTTTGCTCCCCACAGCTAAAATATTACCAATATTCACACATTTGTGGATTTAAATGTTCCAAAAACTTAGCCGTGATAATTATTTCATTATAAGTGGAACAAGAAACTACAATTAAACTAAGGGTGGGGTGGATTTTTAGCAGTTTTCACACCGTCATCTATTTCAACCCTATAGTAGTAACAACGACAGCAACAACTACAACACCAGTAATAGTAATGTGTTGATGTTGTTCTGTGCAGGAAGAGAGACATCTGAAACAGTTTAAGCTGACGTGGCAGCTGCATAACAAACATCTCTTTCACTCTGTCATCTATTCCGACCCTGTGGTGCAGAACTGTATGCCGCGAGTACTCGCTCACATCAGGTTTGTATGTACTAGTAGCAGTAGTAATAGTAGTAGTAGTAGTAGTAGTAGTACCAGTGCTACACTGTATCTCGAAATTAGCCACATCTCTGGTTTCAAACGCATTTAATTTAGTTTGTAGTTCGTGGATTTCAATGAAATGTTGTACACTGCACTATCGTAGAATTACTTACCGTCACACCTGTTTTGATGTCTGCATCTTACCACGTGTGCTTGGTGTAACGTCGTTATGACATGTAAAGGTTGTTCGTGTTAGGGTTATGTTTTAATACATTGTTATTGACAAGGTGATGAAGCAGCACTGACTTTAAGGATTAGTTCAGAAGTAATGTCTCCATGAATGTTTGTAAATATCTGTCGGATATTAACGATCTGTAGGTGTGTTGCTATTTTTGTGACACATCTGCTTGGGCTGATGTCTGTGTTCTACTGACAACATTTGATCAGCAGTGACAGGAAAACTACAGACCTAGATACTGCAGCCTAGCACGTTGGCTTATGACCCACACATTTTTGTAAAGTCCCGGAATTTTTTACTTTGATTTTTCAGGAGCTGGAAAGTCCTGGAAATTAAACCTTGAGCTCGCAGAAAGTCCTGGACAATTAAAATCCTCGATAGTTAATTAGTTCCAGATGGCGTCTTCAAAATGAACAGCATAGCATAGTTCTTGCTTGAGCAAAATGGAATGATGAGATAAATTTCAAAATCTTTGATGTTTTTTCGGTTGTTTTTCTGACAACTTTTGTTCATAAAGAATCACATGGATTGGATTACACTATGTGTGTGCAGTAAGCAACTGCTGTTTCTCTTTATATTTGAACATTGGCGGTCATCGAGAAGGTCTTGGCACAATGTTCTGATGGTCCTGGAAATTTTCGACAGTAAAAGTGTGGGAACCCTCTAAAGCATAGTTCACACAGACCGCTGTCACGGGCAGATTATAAATGCGTTTTGATTGAGTGATTGTTTCTCAGGATTGTGTGCATTAGCGTTGTTCTTATGTGTTTTATAGACAAAATATGTCAGTGGCTGACGGCAGCAGTACTAGTACAGTCGGTGAGTACAGGAGGACATTGGATGACTACGCACAGTTTGACATCAACATGGCCACCGTCAGTGATGACTGGCAGTCCTGCAAACAACTCATAGAGGCTTACAATGAACAGCAAGTAAGTCTCCTTTACGTATGGTACTGTATCTTATACCTCAAGCAGTGGGGCTGCCGCGGGTACCTGGGTACTCCCGGGTAATAAACTTCCTGGGTAATTTTTCACTACCCGGGTACCCGCATAGAATATTTAATTTAATTTATTTTTTGATTAACATTAGATATTTAATTTATTTTACTAGCATTAGTTTTACATTTTGGAAAAAAAAATTTTTGTTTTGTTTGATGCTGTAACTTTTAAGTTTCGAATTTTTGATTGGTGTGCTGTCCCATCTTTAGATATTCGAGGACTCATGGACCTAATTAGGCCTACACACAGTTTATTTCACATAAAAATGCAGCAAGCAGACACAGAATCACTCAGAAAAGAAAACGCGTTAAGTGCAACACATAGCTCGGACTAAAACTCCAAAATCACCGTCAAAACTCATAAATCAGTTTACGGATAAACTTCAAATGTCTCTCGTGAATTGTAGTGTCACTTTCCTGTTTTAGCTTATGCAGAATTTATTTCTTTTGTTTAACTGAGCAGTTGTGCAATAATGATGAACAGTCATTTTAGCAGCATTTCTCTTTATGCTTGATATTTGCACAAATAGCTGAAGATTAGATGAAAAGGTGAGAATAGGCCTATACCTCCCCCCTGTACAACAGTGTCATACTTACTTACTTACTTACTTACTAGCCAACGAGTACCTGGGTACCTGCTAAGCTACCCGGTCAGGTACCCGGGTAACGAATTACCTGATAACGGCAAGGTAACGAGTTACCTTGTGTTAGTAAATCCAAGGGTGAATCAAACTTTGCTTTAATGCCAAAACTCATTCTGAGATCTGCCCTTGGGTCATTCTGTCATCTCTGGTTACCTAACCTGTGTTTTTTTCTACTGTTAAAAACTGGGCTATTACTTTCTGCTACCATCACACTTACCCTGTGGCTGTAACATTATTTATAGTATGTTTAATACAGCATTTATGTTTAATGTGTGCAGGCGGCTTTGAAGCTGAAACAGAAAATGTTCCGGGAAGATTGGGAGTTTTTCAAAGCACAACGACGTCTGCTAGAACAAGCTCTGCCTAAACCCCGACAGGCACCCACTGCAAACTGCCATAGCCGGTACTAGTTGTAGTAGTAGTAGTAGTAGTAGTAGTAGTAGTAGTAGTAGTAGTAGCAACAACAACAATAACAGCAGTATTTGAAGTAGTAGGAGTGGTTTTAGTAGTAGTAATAGTAGTTGTTGTTGTTTTAGTTTTGCCAGTTTGTTTGTTTTTCTGTTTGTGCTGCATATTGGCTAAAACAGTATTATAGGGCCGTACTTAATTTCTACTATGAGGCGGTTTGATGCACCCTAGTGTACGTTTCTTTTACTGTTAGCTTTTGCGGTAAATAAGCTAACTTCTGTAATCGACAGCAGTTTACTGAAATTGTTTTGACTGATGTGTATGTACTAATTGTGTGTTGTATTGTTGCATTTTTGACATGGTAGTAGTAGTATTAATAGTAAAGAAAGACAATTTCTTTGGTATTTGTAGTTTTGATGTTGAGTTCCACGAGATGATGACCAAGATGTTTGAAGGAAAGAAGCTGGAAGAAGCCACTTACTGCCCTACCTGCAACCAGCCACGGTCTGTAGTAGTAGTTGTAGTCGTAGCCCACTAGTTGTAGTAGTAATGAAGGAGCTACACACTGTTTTAAATGCAACCAACCATGGTTTGTCATAGTAGTAGTTGGAGTAGTTTTAGCTATAATAGTAGTAACAGAGAAGTTGGTCGTACCGCGCTATCGATTGAACAGTTTCGGTCGTCGGCGCTTTTCTGTGGCGGGCCCGTCGACTTGGAATTCGCTGTCAGACAGTCTTCGTGACCCAGAACTGAGTTTTGATACTTTCAAACGTCAGCTGAAGACATACATTTTTGCGAAATATTGATGACAAAATGTATTAAGCGCATTAGAGATCTTTTTGAGTATGTGCTATATAAATTTACGCTTTACTTACTTACTTACTTATGTTATGTAAAGATATAAAGAGGAAAATGTAAAGTCATCTCCAAGCCATGAGGCCCATAGAGCGACGCTGATCTGTAGGGTCCACGGTTATCTGCGTGTCGCAGAATGTTGACCTAAGCCACAGAATTTGCCCTTTTCTGCATTTTCTGCTTTTCTGGAATTTTGATATTTTCACAGAATGTCGCAGGAGTTGAGAAATCACTGGTAATTAGTACGATTGTTTATTTTTGCTTGATGGCGTAATTATGCACTTACTACACTGTGTCTCAAAAAAGCAAAGCCACTTTTATTTTTTGAACTCCGTGAAGCTCTGGCCGATTTTATTAATTTTTGGCATGCAACATCAAGATGAAACTTGATGTGAATGGTTGCAGTTTTGCCCACCCCATCTTAATACTGTCGCAGGACACTGTCTTGTGAAATGCAGAAGTCGTAGTTTGGTCATTTACAACACTATTCATACAGAGTAGTGCATGTGACGGCTCAGTTTCTGAGCCATGAAATTTGGATGATTTTGCTGCGGTGGACTGCGGAATTTTGCAAAGCGGCCCATGGAATTTGACAAAATTTTTATTGGAAAACTGGGCTTTTCCAATTTGTTTGTTCAGCCTTCAGCTAGACACCAGTTTACACTGCCGAGCAACGGATATGGGGTTAAATTGCCTCATACCATGTGCTTGTTTAGATTACAGCTATCACTGATAGTCATTACGTAAGGGATGGCCAGGCTGAGTTGATTGTCGATTACAGTGTTATACGTATGTACTGCGGTTAGTTTTAGGTGGCAGGTTTTTTGCTTTTACGGTTTTGGCAAATGACATTAATTTCACTAATTCTTTACCCCAGGTGTTCCTGTGTATGTGCATAAATTTGCAGAGTTTTGCACATTTTTCTGTATTTCCAAACATGCGGTAATTGCATTTTTTGTTATAATTAGTAATTTAGTCCCAGCGTAGTGTCACAGGCTGAATGGTAGTGCAAGTGCTGGGTTTATTGCAGCATATCGTTTCTGATAATGCCAGCCATTAGAACCCCCACAGATTTGAAACTTCTGTTTCTTAAGCGTAATTGTATAAACTGCTGTTATGTTACGTACATCCTTTTTGATCATAAATGAAGTTGTGTTTGTGCACAGGTGTCCGTGTGATGAGTGCCACATATCACACATTATCACGTGCGGCCTTATAAGTCCCGAAGTGAGTGAACAGCAGCTCTGTCAGCATCAGCAGCAGCAGCATTGTACTGATGCGCAGTCTCAGCAGGCTCCGGACCTGGACTTCAACAGAGGCTAGTACAGCGTTGTTTAACAGTGGCCCCCTTAGGGGACCATGGTGCCTTCATCGGGGTGCCATGAACAGGGCCTTTGGATAGCCAATTGATCATAAGGAAATGTGAAGTAGGACTACAAGATTTCTCGTCCTGCAAAATCTTGACAAGCACAGCAACTGCAGCAGATGTGAAAACCAGTGTGGATTGGGCTGGACTGGCAGGATTTCAAGCACATCTGTACTGACAGTACCCCAGAGATGGTCAAAGTCAGATGGGACCGCAACACGTGGGACTTCTGTTAGACTGTTGTACACTATAATTTGATATCTGTCTCGCGGCAAATTTACTTTTATTTTTTTTATCAAAGGATGGGGGCCACAGGAGAGTGAGGGTTTTGCCAGGGGGCCACAGGCCGAATCAAGTTGAGAACCTTTGGATCATGAATGAATATGTATAGTCCATGGGCCTGTAATATTCTGCAGTGTGAAAGTTAAATGCAAGTAGATTGTCTGTGCAAGCACACTGGTTCAGAAGTTTCGGCAACGTAATATTACATGTATGCCTGTATCACACTGCATGTTTGCCAAAGGTTTCTACAGTCAGGTGACCGTATAAACCGCCATACTGACCATATTGATTGTACTGGTGTTTTGCTCTTGAGCAGAAATTTTGTATGGTCAGGCTTACCATAGAGACTGTAGCAACTGACCATAGAGGCTGAACGAGCTGACTATATCTGGCCGCTCGTATGGTCTGTTGCCAGTTGCTACGGTTTCTATGTTCAGTTGCTATGGTTTCTGCGATCTCCAAGGTCAGCTGCTACAGTCTTTAATATGGTCTCTGCGGTCAGTTGCTATACTACTTGGTACTCGTCAGCATTCCAGAACCTTTGTTTCTGTTCGTTCTGTCGATGTTGCTGGCTGCTCAGTTTTATTGTCTGACAACATAAAGATTCTCGGTGTCACTCTGGACTGTCACCTTTTTTTGGATAAACACATTAGCTCTATCTGCAAATCTGCTTATTATCACATCCGGTCACTCCACCATATTCGTTCGGCCATCACCGATGATATCGCCAAATCAGTCGCTTCTTCCCTGGTCTGCTCTCGCTTAGACTACGCTAACTCTCTTCTTTTCTTTTCGTCTTCAGTTCGTCCAAAATACACTTGCTAGAGTTTTGCCAGTCACGCTCTCCCTCGTGGTACTCACTCATTTGATACTCTCCATGATCTGCATTTGTCTCCCGATTGATCAACGTATTGAATTCAAACTTGCCACATTGACGTACAACATTTTCAACTCCTCTCAGCTTGCTTATCTACGTTCTCTGCTCAATTATCACACTCCCATACATTCTCTGCGTTCTGCCAACACCAATCTTCTGTCGGTTCTGCATGTCCGCACAACCTTTGCCTTCCGTGGTTTTAGCATTGCAGCCCCCACAGTCTGGAACTCACTACCATCCAGCATCTGCAGTTTTACCTCTGCAGACACTTTCCGTCGCGTCCTTAAAATTCACTGCTTCCAGCAGGCCTACTGCTCCCCCTAGCGGCTCAGCCAAGTGCCTCAGATTTGGCCACTGGCTGACATTGTGCACTTTAAATATGCACCTTCTTACTTACTTACTTACTTACTTACTTCATTTCATCTTCAGCATTTGAAGGATCAACAATGCCAGCAAAGAAAAACCAAGGGTCCAGAGACAAGCATTACCAGATTTTGGGGCGACCGTATGTATTGACCATACACGGTGTACAGGCCTGACTGTATAGACCATAGGCTCTGCGTGATACAGGCTTTAATGATGGCACACTGGCCAGTTTTCTAGTTCCAGTTGCCGGTACCGGTTTTCGGTGCTGGCAACTGGCACCAGCAAAATCTGTTACCAGAAAGTATTACGCACTGACTAGTTACGGATGTACATTGACCATTATCGGCAACTGGTGCCGGTGCCGGTGCCAGAAAACTGTCATCGCTGTAAGTAAGAGCCTTACTGGCTGCAGGTTTGATTCCCACTTAGTGATGTACTACTCTACTAATACTGCTGCTGCTGCTAATGTTTACCTCCGCCAAGGAGGTAATGTTTTTGCCAGTTTTTGTTTGTCTGTCTGTTTGTCTGTTAGCAAGATAACTCAAAAAGTTATAGACGGATCTATCTGAAATTTTGAGGGTATGTCGGGCATGGCACAAACTACCAGCGATTCAATTTTGGGGGTGATTCGGCAGGAATCCTGGATTCTGGATCACTTTGAAATTTTCGTTACCATTGCGTTAAAGGGGCATACGGGAACCGCTGGCAAAGTGAAGATGGTGATGCCACTTGGCGAATAGCTTTGCCTTGGCGGAGGTACTTGCGGGCTACGACTGCTTATCTAGTTAATACTACTACAGTTGCCGCTGCTGATGGTTACAGGTGAGTACTGTGATAATGATGATGAATCGTTGTTATCACATCATCATGATCCACAGCGGGCATACTATGTTAGCATCAACTACTACTACTACTACTGCTGGTGCTACTAGTACTACTACTTATGCTTAATACTACTACAGCTGCTACAGCTATCTCTGCTGATGGTTACAGGTGATGATGATGATGAATCGCTGTTACTATCACGTCATCATGATCTACAGCGAGCGTACTATGCTAACATCAAGCCTCCGTCAGTACCAAGCTCTGACTCCAGCACTGGCTCAGACAGCCCCATCATACTCGATCGATGTCGATTCTTTGGAGAAAACTTTGAGTACGTCATTATCCTACTGTTGTTTCTCAAGTTAATTAACAAGGTCTAGGTATACCCCTAAAACGGTGTGTTTGGATTGTTGGGTAAACCTATCTAAAAACCCACCCAAATAAAACCTACCCCAAACTTAATCCAATTTTAGTTTCTTGTTGCACTGATGTCAAAATATTTTATTATGGCCAAGTTTTTGAAACAATTAAATCTACAAATTTGTTACGGGTGTGCGGAATCCGTTAAAAAGTTCAGTTTTCTTGAAAATAAACCGACATTAAATTTTGAAAACGATAAACTCAGGTTTTGCAGTTTGGTTTTTGAGAAACCGAACCGTCAGTTTTCAGACAGTTTTTAAACTTTTTATGTCAGTTAAAATAGCATCCTTTAGGGATATTTTCGAAACTGCTGACTGACGATTAGTTGGACCATTACAGCACTCAGCTGACAAAGTAGTCTGCGTTATTTCTGATGTCATACAGAGTAAAAGATGGCTACCGTGGACGACAGTAGCAGTGCGAATACGAAACCTCCTGTTTGGCAGTTTTTTACTCTGCACATTAAACATCAGATGATAAAAACCAAAACTGAAAACCACGGTTTTAAAAAGAAAATGAAAACAGAACCGAAAACCTTTGTTTTTTTTCAAAACCGAACTGAAAACCGAACCTGAGTCATATTTTGAAAACCACGCACGTTTAAAATTTGCAAATATTTGTATATTTTTGCTGTTGCAAGCAAACAGAAAGTCATATGAATCATCTAACTGAAAATTCATAGAAATCCAAAAACCCCTCAAGTTGGGCCTTTTACAATTTAAACCTAAAAACCAAGAAAAACCTGGTACCCAAAAACTTAGTAAAAGCCATCATTAGTTATTTAACTACCAAAGTCGCAAAAAAATGAGTTGTTGTTTTAAAAACCCTCCAGGTTGGGCTTTTAAAAACAATAACCTGTTTTTGCAACTTTGGTTGAGTATTAAATGAGTAGTATTAATTATTTTATAGTGAAGTAATCAATTTTTGTTGTATTCATTGTCTTACATTTTTGTGTCGAATTTTTTGTAGTAGTTGTTGCAGTTGTTGTTGTTGTAATCTGGCTGGTGACATTCTGTTGGCTACTGCTGATGAGGATTGAGGTCTGTAATTTGTTTACTGATGCCAGTACTATATTCACCATCACCGCTACTGTTGTAGTTGTTGTAGCTTTTACGCGTGAAAGCAGCTACTGCTTTCAGCGAGTCTTAGCTATCGCAATTCTGTCTGTTTGTCCGTTCATCACACGGGTGAATCAGTCAAAAACGGTGCAAGCTAGGATCACCAAATCTTCACCGTCGGCTGCCTGGAAGACTTTAGTTTCAGGAACCGTAAAGCTTTTCCATAAATTCGAAGGGGCTCACCCCAAACGAGGGCGCTAAATGAGAGGGGGTGGCAAAATTTACGATTTTTGGCCAATAAGTCGCTGTATCTCAGTAACGGTGCAAAATAGGGCCTAGGTTACTATTAATCACTAATAGGAAGTCGTACACTGGCTCTCGATTGGCGCTGAATTCAATGACCTTGGATGATCCTGAACGCCAGAATAGGGGGTTTTATGGATTTCTTGGCGATTTCGGGCTGCGACACAAGTCTATATCATTCACAAGGTGACGCCACGTATGGAACTATCGTTATGCGATCCAGATAAAGAATTTGGTATTTGTATATTAACTTAGCGTGAACACCCCAGCTAAACTACTGAACCGGAACTGCTACAGGCTTTCGCGTGTCTTGTGAGCATTATCTCAAATTTCTTTTTGCAGTTGCAGTTGTAGTTGTATTAGTTGTTGTTGTAGTCTGGCTGGTGACTTTCTGTCGGCCGCTGCGGATGAGGACTATGATTTGTTTACTGATGCCGTCACAATCTGTCGCAGTCACCGATCCACCACTAGTACGGCCATTACTGCCACCACTGCTGCTGCTGCTGCTGCTGCTATCGATGATGATGTCAATGATGGGCCTATGATTGAACTTGAACAGGACTGTAACGATGATGAACCGGTACAGTAGAAAACGTTGACTTGAAATATATTTAGTGTTATTATTAGATTACGTATTATTATTGTTAGGCAGCTGGCTTTTGTCCATACATTCATCTGTTTGATACGGGATTCTGTTTCAGAATAAAAAAAATCGTCGAAAAAGACATGGCTTTCTGGTGATAATGAGAGCAGTACATGGCATGTGTTAAGCCTGCACTACTTTGTGATAAAAGTTGAATATAGTTTTAGGTTGACTCATCGACCGAGTCCACCTTGTATAGCCAGTTTGCCATCTATACATACCATCTCCGTCAGTGAAATGGTTTTCTGATTCAAATGAAGCCTGTTGTGTAGGTAGAAGTGGATGAGTGATGCATGATGGTATGCCATTTGACTAGATTCAGGGTCAAAGGTCAGCGAGCAGTGGCAACATTTTTGGAAGCAAATTTTGTGGATGCAAGTTACCAAAAGTGTCACAGAGTGAGGCTTGGGGAGTGCATAGCTCATGAACTCTCCCAGCAACAGCAAAATCTTGTCGGCTGCCACAGCTGTTTTATGCAATTGTGTAGGGCAACAGATCTAACATACGATAACTCTTATGATGTTGATGTTTCATTTATTAGGCAACCCTGAGCAGTGTATGGCTCGGTAGTCTAACGGTAACGTGTCGGACTTGTATTCCTTAGGTAACTCGGAGGTGCAGGTTCGACTCCGCACCAGGACACTGCCGGGCTTCACCGCTGGGATGTAAACAGGCGCACCGCGCGATACACTAGCCCCGTATCCGTGGTCTCGCAGTGTAAAAACTGGTGTCTGGCTGAGGGCCTTAGGAAACGGAGATCAGCGCCACCCTATGGGCCATAAGGCTCGGGAAGGACTTTACGTTTTTTTACGAACAGTAGTTTCTGGTGGGCTTAAGTATTATCGCTGATGTTTTTAAAAAATCTGTTTTTTCAGCGCAAGATCTCTGAGCTCTGTCGCTCGATCGCTATATGAAATTTTGCCACATGATCCGACTTATGGCACCATATGGCCTAACATTGGGCCTTGCCTCGAATTTCTAGTTTTTATTTGTTTTTTTTAGCTCAAACTCATTTCTTATTAAATGCTTCATTGCCAGCAACTGCCTGTGGTCGTGAGATTTTCAGACTAAGTAATTCTGCCATTTTCAGTTAGTCTTCTCCACCATTAACAGTGTGAGCTGCCAAGTGACTGACTGCAGATTTCCTAAACTATTGGACAACGTCTTAAGATTTGATAGCACTCTTTTTGGAGCTAATTTTTGCATGTTCATTGTCATGAAATATATTTTTGCATCTACATTCTGTTGTATTGTTTGTTATGCGCATGTGCTGTCATTTAACATTGCTGCTGCTTGCTAATTTTAGCCGTGTGTCACCCGTGACTGTTCACACTGTGTGGTTTGCACGTATATATGCATGCATGTTCGTACATGTATGGTTACAGGAGGATGGGGAATCTCGGCTGAGGGAAATCCGCCCCTCGTCTTTGATTGCAAGAATGCTCATGACCTCGGTAAGTACTATTAGCGGTAGATGTTGTAGTAATTGTAGTACTGCAGCAATAGTAGAAATCATAACCATCATGTGTGGTAGTGTCTGTCCATTTGCCTGTCTGTCTGTATTTTGGCTGGATAAGTCAAAAAATCATAAGCAGACTTTGATGAAAGTTTATGGGTGGGTGGGTCGGTTTTGCCCCCAAAAGTAACTAATTATGGGAAGCTCATCTCAGAGCTACAGAGCATTGTCTGCCATATGGAATCACACAGTGTTACCTGCCACTCGACACAGGTGAACGCACCCTGCCTTAACCCCAGCCAGATAGGCTGGGGTTAAGGCAGGGTTTACCTACCTTGGAGGGATGGAAGGCTGAGTTGGCCTAGGCAGCTGGTTACATATCGAGATAGTTTACATGCCTGCAGGCAGTCACCTATTCAAGTACTAACCCGACCTGGCGTAGAGTAACTTCGTTTTCGGATGAAATGTGTTACTGCTACGCCAAGCTGCCAACCCAAAAATGTGCACTGTACAGCAGGTGTATAATCGTGTATTGAGTTGGTTGTGTTTGGCTGGTGGCAGCAGCGTTCCTGGCAGCAGTGACTGCTAGTGCTATTGTACTAAGTACTAGTGGTAGTGGCAGTACTAGTGAGTATGTTGTCATAGGTTGACCGCAGCAACAATAGCGGCTGTCCGTGCCCACACTGCAGCGTGAACAGTGGCTCCCCGTGTCTGTTCGAGTCTGCCCGGCACAGTCTGTCAGCAGCCGGTGCTAGGCCGTCTGTCGATCATCTTGAGCTGAGTCAGCAGTTGAGTACCGGCTTCACAGCACGACGTCTGCTGAACCCACAGCTTTATGAACTACACAATGATGTCACTGCGGTCACTGACAGTAAGTAATACTCTCAGCTTGTCGTAGCAGCAGTAGTTGTTGTAGTTGTTGTTGTTGTGGTAATTGTAGTTGTCGTCTTTGTTGTTGTTGTCTTCACAAAGTTTGCTGAACCTACAGCTCTATGAACTACACAATGACGGACGTCATTACTGTCATTGATAGTAAGTAACACTCTTAGGTTGTAGTTGTAGTAGTAGTAGTAGTTGTTGTTGTTGTCGGTTTAGTTGTAGTTGTTGTGTCACACCATGAATTCTGGGTTAGGGTTTATAGTTCTAGAACAAACAACCAAAACAAGATTTATGGGTATAAGGAATAGACTTTTTTTCTGTCCTTTACTCACTGTATTTTATATTAGTACAGTACGTAATAGCAAACTAAGATTAGCTTTCGTTTTCTTATGAGATATTTATATTCACACATTTGTAGTTTATTTATTGATATTTATAAGGGTGCACTGGGTCTAGGTCTGAATCCAGCGAGATATTTGGTACTTTTTTTGTGGATCCATCTTGGATCCGAATCCTGCTGGATCTTGCATTTAAGGATCCAGTGTGGATCAGGATCCTGCATCTGATGATCTAGCCTGGATGGAATTATACACAGAACATTTCAGTTTTACAAAGTGCAGTTTTTATGTGCGATAGCAGAATGCATGGCACATCTCAACCATTGTCTAGGCATCCGTTCGTCTGTCTGTCGCACTCTTGATCTGCATCAAAATGGTGCAAGCTAGGATCACGAAATCTTCACTGTTGGCTGCCCCAAGGACTCTAGTTTATCGTGACAAAATTTCATGCCCCTGGGTGAAGGGGTTCTTCTTGAACGAGGGCGTCAATGAGGGGTACCCCCAGGGTTCTCAGTAGACCTTAATTTTCAGGATATTATGACATAAAAATTTGGACGTCATTGTACAAAATCTGGAAGTCATGCAGTAGGTCTGCAAACAACTCAAGCAAAAGATTAACACATTATCTTTAATGCAAAATAATATGCATCATTTTGCATGACTAACAGATGTAGGTCTTGGTTTTTAAAACAAGCAACAAACATTCAATTCTGGCTCTGTGCAAAACAAAGGAAATACTTTCTGGATCAAAATTATTTAGTGCACACAAAGAAATAGAAAAAAATCTGATGTAAATTCACAGTTTATTATAAACGAATAGACATAATAAAAGGCAGTTTGATTTGGACGTCATGACGTCCACGTCAAAAAATTTGGGCATATGGGCTGAAAATTTTGGGCGTATTTGCGCTCAAACGCCTGCTGTTGAAAACCCTGGGAACCCCCCTTAAAAAGACGTTATTTTGCCGCTATCGGCTCTTCTAGTGTGAAAACAGTTGCAGATAGGTACGGACATGTTACTTATCATAACAAGCACTGGTCACGGGTTTTTTAAAAATTTTATCAACATTGATGACCTTGAACCTTTAAAAGGTGTTTTTTGTGAATTTTTGGCTGCAGCACACATTTCAAGAGTGAATTGCAATGAAATGCCTGATGATAGACCAAGACAACCTGTGTGTGAAATTTTCAGCATTAAATGCAGATTTTAGCAGTCTTAATGTCGACCCTGTAGGTTCGAGGAGGCCTGTGCACGTGAGCGTAAAAGAGGGGTATCGCTCTAAAAAGTGGTTATTTTACTGACATTGCCTTGTCTAGCACGAAAACAGTTGCAGATAGGCACAGACATCCTGCTTATGATAACAAGCACTAGTGACAAGCTTCTTAGAAATGTCAACATCGAAGACCTTGAATGACCTTGAACCCCTAAAATAGGAGTTTTAGTAATTTTTTGCGATTTCGGGTTGCAACACACGTTTTAAGAGTAAATCGAGTGTAAAATTATTATTATATTTTATTGCATGCTGTACACTGCTTGCCAAAGTGGCATGACAGCTGCTATCGCGTGTCACGTGAGATTTGCTCAAATTACTTGTTACAATATCCTGGTAGTTTTTGACCTGCTCAAATTGTCCAAACTCTGGCCACTTTGACTTAAAGGCACTGGCCATATTCTGGATATGCGTGTTTCAGCCACTAATGTTCAGATGTTGGAATCAGGATTGTTGTCAAATCAGCCTTTTTTTCTGCCACAAGGAAGAGCTCCATCTCTATCTGGATATAGAGGATTCAGTATTCTGTATCCAGAATTCACGAATAATGATGACGATTAGTAAGCAACTAGTGAGCACGGATCGCGATCCGTCTGGATCCAAAGTCTGTAAATCCAGTCTGGATCCAGATCTGAACACTCTGGATCTTCTGCAGCCCTAGATATCTGTAGTTGCATATTTGTGTTTGCAGAGAGTGAAAGTACGATGGATAATTTGACATCGGATGCAGTCAAAGATGGAGTAGATGAAGATGTAGAGTTAAACGAACACCAGTCAGCTTCAGACCAGGAAGAAATATGGTCAGACTGCGCTGCCGAACTGCACCCAACTGCCACTGACAGAAATACCCAGAAAAACACCGAATATGATGCCGAAAATTGTTTGCTGCTGAAAGACTCTACTTGTTCTGTGGATGATGCTCGGACAAACCTAAATTGCTTTGCTGAGTTGGGTGACAAAAAAGCCAACGAAGAGACACTTAGGAGTGCTGCTGATGGCACGACAGCAGAGAGTAGGATAGACGTACTGACAGCTGTGTCCAAGCAGTCTGATTCTCTGGCAGCCAGTCATGTGTCTGTATCCAGTGCCATTAACATGACATCCACTGACAACAAAACGGGTGGTACGAAGTCAGCAACTGAAGCTGCGGGATCTAAACCACGGGATGATGACAAGACGAATGACTGCTTTTCTGCACAGCTCTCGACTGTTTCTGTCGATGTTGATTCTGTGCAGAAAAACATAGATCATGCCACAGAAACATGTTCTTCCCCGGCACAGAAATTTACCTCTGGTTATAAAAACGTAGATTCTACCACTGAAAGTTGCTCCAGTAAAGTTGTAGCGGGGTCCAAAGCTATGCCGATGACAACTGCACGTACAACTTTATCGTCAGCGTCAACCACCGCTTCGAAAAACCCACCAGATTGTGCCAAGACAAAGGGCTGTTCCTCGTTGCCACTGTGCGACTCGACTTTCTCCGTGGCACAGAAAAACCTAGATTGTGCCACGTCAACGACGTCATCAAGTAAGTCAGAGCGACCGCGGGCGTCACCATGCCGTGCAGCAGTGCAGGCTGTTAAATCAGTCGTGAAGCCACCGACAACACCATCGTGCAAAGCAGCAGCAGCAGCAGCACCGTGTAAGGCAGCAGCGGCAGCTAAGCAGTCGCCATCGTCCATCAGCAATGCTAACGCAGCTGCGGCTAAATTACTCGTGGACATGGTTGGTCGATCCAAGTCAACGTCTTGTGCTGGAGGACCACAATGCAAGCTCACTCAGGTGTGTGGTATTTAGAGCTGTGCTGAGCATTCTATTGCTATTCTTTTTGGTTCAAATAGTAGGCCGAACACACAGCCAAATAATAAAATGTGCTATTTTGTACAGCCTTTGTGGTAATGGTGGTGGTGTTTAAACATGTGTGTAGCTGTTTGTGCAAACCCATCCCAGAGCTACAGAGCATCATCTGCCATATGAGATCACATGGTTTACCTGCGACTTAACACAGGTGAACGTATCAGTGGTGGCGGTGGTCATTAGCTGATGAAACTGTTAACTAACAGAATGAGAAACTGTCCCTAATTGTAAGTGAGTAATTGTAAGTGAGTGAGTAGTGACCGCTGACAGAAATAAAACTTATGTGTGTAGGATCAACACTGTAGCTGCAATAAAACGGATGGTAGAACTGTGAATTTGAAAGTGGTAGAAGTAAGTAGCAGCGGCACTATGATTGTGTGTACCATAGCATACCGAGACAAGCTACAGCAGCCGGCACTAGTGACAGCCCCTGTCCTCCAATAGACAGCATTATAAGATTGATGACTGTCTGGAGGATAACAGGGAAGATTATTAGAACTACCATTATGTTAATTTCATATGCACGTGTATAATGGAGTTCGTACAATTTTAGGTTCTTGTGTTTTGTGTTTCTGTAAAGGACAAACTTACTGTTCCGTTATTATGTGTTTATGTGCATTCTGCCTGAAAGGCCGTCCCCGAAATCACCTATACTGTGTCGGGTGGGACGTTAAACCCTAATCACTCACCCAGTTCACCAAATTCTGTTGCTACTACACCATCACTACTACTGCTGTGATTGTGTGTACCACAGTGTACGGACAAGCTACACTCTGATCGTCTATACACTACTACTAGTGACAGTTTTACTACTACAACAACTACTACTACTACTATGCACTGTGATTGTGCATACCACAGCATACAGACAAGCTATAGCAGCGATAGTGATAGTTGTACAACAACAACGACTGCTGCTACTACTAATAATACTAATCTGCTACTACTATGCATTGCGATTGTCTGTGCCACAGTGTACAGACAGACTGCACTCTGATCATCATCCATCGACTGCTGGTACTAATGATGGCACTGCCGGTGGTTCTACTGCTGACAAGAGGTCAGCGTCGTCTCGCGGTAACAACACGCCAGCTGGAGGTGGCAGTGGCGGGGGTGGTGCGGGGGATAAGAAGGATGGTGGCAAGTTTTGTGAATGTTGGCACTGCGAGTTTTTCGGACACATGTCGGTCAGTTAGTTCTCTGTTTCTTTTCTCTTTCTGATGACAGATAATGATTAGTAGAGCTTAGTAAACTAGAAATTAGAGGCAGGGCTAAACGTGTGGTCGCCTGCTGCAGTAAGTCTGACTGGTGGCACCGCCTAGTGAATGAAAGTACGATAATTGTCACATATGCCAATCATCATGCAGCCTGTGTAGTCCAATAGGCCAACCAAATGTCAACATTATAAATGTCCCTCGCTGAAATTTGGCCTCAATTCCTTCCAGGTGAGGGTTGTCCTTCACCCCAATTTTTGGTGTTGGTTTGCTGTTTGATTTCACAAGCAAAGTACTCACCTTACGGGCGGGTTACTTTGCTAGTGAAATGAATGCACGCAAGAGTTTGGTCACTACTGCGCGCCAAGGTAACACGACCGCCGACGATTACATAATGCGCTTCATCTGGCGGCTGCCAGTGCCATAAAGTCATTTCACATTTCAGCATCATCAAACATTTAAAGTACATTACAGTGCAATGTTAGTGAACTGACATGGTTTAGTTTTTGACGAAACTGATCAGTGAGCAAGCAGTAATGTATTACAAGAGGCACAGTCCGTCAGCATCAGTGGCCTACGTGACTGCACTCATTTACGCGTCAGCCAATGATCTGTGAGCTTGCCCTGCTTGCCCATTGGTCAGTTCGTCAAAAACTAAACCGTGTCAGTTCAGCTTAGTTCAGTTACGTTGCTCTGTACATGCTTTTGCATTGGCTGACTGACTGACTGTGATCTATGTACATGTGTTCAGCAGCAGTCTACGCTGCCACTGAGTCGCAATTACACTGAAGCTCGCGACCGTCTTCGTGCACGACTGCAGAAACGGGTTAACTATTTTTCGCTTTTTTACACAGGGTAACCACTTGTCTGGAAAGCCTGGAAATGACTGGAAATTTCAGAGATGTCAGGGAAATGTCAGTGATTTCGGTAAAAATCAGGGAATTGTTGGGGAAAATCTGGTCAGGGAAAATTGCCCAAAAACTTGACTAAAAATTGCGTTACCATGCTTAGTATCATCACTCACTTAGTACTCCGTGTTGCCTGCTTGCTTATTTTTTAGTTTGTAATATTTATATGTATGCTGTAATTCAGTTTGTACTAGTGTTAGGTTACTCTAGTTAAGTACCAGTTGAGGTGGTCAGGAGTGCCATGAATTGTGTAGGGAAATGTTAGGGAATTTCATAGTTTCTGGAGGCTGGACATCCTGTTTACACTTCTGTGATGTTCGAAGCGAGCTGTTGTATCGGAATTTTGGAGCAGAAGCATTTCAAGTGTTGCTGATAATACCTCTCAGTACTCAGGTCTGTGAGCATGGAGCAGTAAGGTCATATAGCTATAGTGCATATTAGCTACGGTAATTCTGCCCGTCCGTCTGTCAGTCCTGGTGTCATGTCTTGGTACCGTTCCAAGCTCAGGTGAGACAGAGACTTCGGGTTTTCACCATATGATAGCCTAGAGTTTCTAGTATTTCAGGACAAAATTTCATGCCCCTGGGTCAAGGGGTTCCCACAAACGAGGGGGCGAACGAGGGACACCCCCTCTAAAAAGATGTTACTTTGCCGGTATTGGCTCGTCTAGCGTGAAAATGGTTGCAGATAAGCACAGACATGCTGGCTACGAGCTTCTTAGGACTGTCAACATCAATGAGCTTGAATCCCCATAATAAGGGGTTTTGGTGAATTTTTTCGCGATTTCGGGCTGTGATGCACATTTCAAGAGTGAATTGCGCCGAAATGGTAGGAGATAGACCAAGACAACCTATGCATGAAATTTTCGCCATTGAATGTAGATTACAGCAGTCCAAGTCCCGACTCTCTACGTTTAATGATATCTGCACAAGCGTGTGTCAAATAGCTGTACCCTCCTGAAAGTGGTTATTTTTTTGCTATTGGCTTGTCTATTGTGAAAACGGTTGCAGATAGGCACAAACATGTTGCTTATCATAACAAGCACTAATGACATGTTTTAAATAGTATCAACAGTGATGACGTTGAATGACCTTGAACCCTAAAATAAGGGTTTTTAGTGATTTTGGGGGATTTTCGGCTGCGAAAGAGTGAATTGCGACGAAACGGGTTTAGATAGACCAAGATTACCTCCGAATAGGAACTTGTTGTAGTACTGTGTGACTTTGAACTTGGAAGAAAATTAGAAGTTGAGGAGTCAGCCTAAGTCCCGTAGAGGGCTATTTTTCTTTGCAGAGTTCCAGGCCTGACAAGGGCCACAGCGAGGCTTGGGAAACATTCTCATGGGTGTCTCAGGAGCGGGCTAGCATACTAAATACATTCATTCATTCAAGAAATAGATTTGTTGAAAATTGTCGCAAAATAATTGATAACTGACTTAAGCTCAATTCACATGGTCAGTTCTGCAGTCAGACGTGTAACGTATTTTTTGAGTGATGGTGCCCCCCCCCCAAACGTCCTGGGACCTGGGGAAGCTTCCCATCTTTCCCTTTCTTTTCACCATGGGCCTGTCGTTCCATTGTGGCCATTTTTCTGATGTAGAAGGAGAAAAGCAAGCAGAGTGAATCTGGTGGTGGATCGGAGAATCAGTCACCAGCGTCGGAATCCCCCCGACCGACCAATCATGCGACGGCATCAGCTGCAGTCAGTACTATGTCAACATCGGCAGCAGCGGCGGCGGCGGCGACAACGCCGGGGCTGAACGACAGAGAGGTGGAAGAGATAATGAGGTTTATCAACGGTGTCGAGGGCGACTCGGTGGTGGCTACGTCCACGACTGGTGGCAGTGCTAAGCACAAGACCAAGCAGAAATGTCGCAAGGTTGGTAGCTTACTGCCGACTGCCACGTAATATAAATGTGGTTTTCTAGAATTTTGCTGTGGATCTCTTCGTGGCTTCCCATACATCTATCACAAACTCATAGTGGCTTCATTCTAGCTCATGGACTAATAATGACCTACCAGCTCATTTGTCGGTATTGTTAGGAAACGGTTATGTTTCAAGGAAAGCTGTTTGTTATTTGGTGCTATGTTTGGAATAGTACTGGGATGTGATGAAGTTGATAGCGTGACCGCTTGTGTCTCGGTTCATCAACTTGTCTTGTTGTTCTTGTGATGTGTATCGCTTTGCGACTCACTTGAAGAAGTCAGCAACAATTTGACACCAAAACAGCAGCAGATTAGTAATTAAAGGCTGCATTTTGATCAGTTATTACTCACGACAGCATGTAATGTTTTATGCATCTTAGCTATCGTTGAGGCATTCGTCTGTCTGTTGGTCTGTTTATTATTATTACCATCTATTAATGTGTCAGGGGAAGGAAACGTCATCAAAGCTCACAGTAGCAGCAGCAGTGACTGATGGTGCTATAATGAAGAATGGCGTCAGCAGCAGCAGTACAAGCAATAGCAACCTTTATCATAACATCATTGGTGAACATCATCAGATGTCATCAGCACTGTCAGGTTGCACCACACATTCGGCACCCGGTCACAGTAGGAAGACAACCACTAACAGTGCATCCACACTAACTGGTAGGAACTACTGCTACAACAATAACAATATTAGTAGTAGTAGTAATAGTAGCGAGCAGACCATAGTCATTATCCACAACGGGCTTGCAACTATGCTATTTTGAAGTTTAAGCTTAACATTGCATCAGAAATTTTCATGACATTAACAAGTTCAACAGCGGAGTTGAATGAAATTCGACTTAGGCCTAGCATGTGGTATTGTAATAATAAAGTTTCCTATTTATTGTCATTTTATTGTATCATTTCTTATAATTTCTGAACATCAGGCCTTAGGATATTATTTACCATCAACGCACAAACGATGCTACTAATTACTCAGCTTTTCAGTTATTTTTGTGCACTGTTTCCTTGTTCCCATAGATGTTATTCAACCCCTTTCCCCTCCATCTTGTTACAGTCCAGTGTTGCATTTGTGGAAATACATCAGTGTCTGTGTTTGCGTCTAAAGGTTAAGCTGACAAATGTTTGCAGGGTTCCCATGCCAAGTGAAAAGTCCTGGAATTTTTTTCTTGATCTTTCAAAACCTGGAAAGTCCCAAAAAGTAAATTTGGTCTCGGAAAGTTTTGGAAGTTAAAGCCTAATGTCGTGGAAAGTCCTGGAAAATGAAAAGCCTGGATAGTTGATTGATTTCTAGGGGTTCAGAATGAACAATGTGTAGCGCGAGCATAAGTCTAGTAGTGTAGCATAGCACTTAATTGCTGAAATGCAGTGATATGAGAAATTTTGAAATATATAGCGTTTTATACTGCACTGCAGCATCGTATACAGCACTTTTGCATGCATTTATTTTTATATTTACCCGTTTTCGAGCTCCGAGAATATCACGGAAAACATTTTTGACAGTCCTGGAAAGTTGTGGAGATTTTTGTCCAGGAAAGTGGGAACCCTGTGCTTCGTATCGTTTTGCTAGATGACGGCACGTTTACATCAAAGGTGGATAGAAGCAAGCTGTCGGAAGACGAATTGATTGCTCAGCTGTGCAAACGTTCAAAGATAACCAACACGGCAGTAGCAGCTGCAGCAGCCTGCGAGCATGCAAGCACCGGCGCCGGCAAGACCACCCGCAGCGAGGCTACCCGCACCGAACGACTCACAGCCAGCCAGTCACCAGCCAGCCGACCACAGGCTCTCACCAAGGTTAGGCAGAGCTGCGTTCACGTTAATATAAGTGAGCCTGGATGGGCGTATGCCAAAAGTCGGGCCTGGTAAACTTTTTACGGAGTAACAGTCATGTTGGGATGGTTATTGAACCTGTTTAATACCCCCCACTCACAGCCACATCCTCCCACAGAGGTAAAAGCGCCTATAGAATGACGTAACAGAATTGAACTGACATGGTTCATTTTTTGACGAACTGACCAATAGGCAAGCAGGGCATGCCCATTGGTAGTCATTGGTTGATGTATACATGCACTACTCACATAGTCACCGACGCCATTACTTGATGCCTACTGTAATGCATTAATGCTTGCCTGTCAATCAGTTTGTCGAAAACTAAACCTCGTCAGTTCAGTTTAGTTCAATTCTGTTTAGTTATGTCGGTCTGTATGCACTTTAGGCTGCATTTGCATTGATATGAGTCAGAGGTGTACCCCAAAGTCAGGCCGACAAACTTTTTACAGTGTAACGATGACATTAGAATGGTTATTGCACTTATTTTTTACCTCACTGAAATTTGCTCCCTTCCCATATTGCTTTAATGCAAAAAGCAGACACTGGAATTACATTGTAAAATGATTGTGTTAAATAACTGTATGAGAGTTGTAAGGAAGAAGTATCTGTGTCTTACATTTATATGATGATGACATTTGAGGAACAAAAGTGCAGTAGTTAATGTACAGTCATTTGAAAGCCATTGTGGTTGTTTTTTTTAATCGTGGAGGTGCAGTACTGATGAAGGTTATTCACTTTTATTTGTTCGTTTCTTTCTTCCTTGGGTGGCTTGGTGTCTCAGTGATTAGGGCGTCAAATTTAAGATCATGAGGTTGAGTTTGTCTCTTGCCTGGTTTGTTATCATTTAACTCTGGACAAGTTGTTCACACATGTGCCTCCAATCACCAAGCAGTATAATTTAGTACTGGCCAAGGCTGGGAAGCTAGGCTGGATGTGTGGCTCGGTAGTCTAACGGTAACATGCCGGACTTGTAATCCTGAGGTCACTCAGGGGCGCAGGTTCGACTCCGCACCAGGACACTGCCGGGTAACGACCTTAGGCAAGTTGTTCCCACACATGTGCCTCTGTCACCAAGCAGTATTATAATTTGGTACCGGTCAAAGTGATGCCCTGAGGCTGGGAAGGTAACCGTAGGTCTGGCGTCGCACTGGCCATGCGTCACGGACTCAAGTGGTTTATCCACCTACGGGCTCAACGGCCGCGAGTGGGAGATGAGCACCCCGCTTATGCCCCAGCTGGGGCATGGCTCCCTTTACCTTTTTTTACCAAGGCTGGGAAGGTCTGGTGTACATCACGGACTCAGTGGTCTACAGGCTCAGTGACCTGCATCATATGTAGGTCACAGCCCACTTTATCTTTTTTTTTATTTGTTCATTCGTGTGTTCATTCATTCCAAAAAGCATAATTGCAGTGCACACATCATCACATGCAAGTATATGTACATGTTCAAAGCAAAAAGGGTTGTGCTAATATCTGCCTTGGACTTGTCTAGTCTAAGAACAAAAAACAGGAACTGGCGTATTAGTGCAGTCTGTGGGACCACTTCAGAAGTATGATTCATTATTTGATTGATTAACTGAGTCACTGATGGATTGCTTGTTTGTTTGTCTGTCTGTCTGGTTGGTTGGGTGTTTGGTTTTTAGTTGGTTGGTTAGTTGGTTGATTGATTGATTGATTGATAGATTTATTTATTTATTCACATATTTATTTACTTATTTATTGTATGGTTGGCTGATCAAAGGAGTCGTGCAGTCGCGCCCAGTCCATGCCGAAGCTGGCCAACAAGCACGTGGACAGAGATGACCGTAGTTCATCATCGACAAAACAGAAGACTACCACAGCATTATCAACAACAACAGTGACAACGAGTGGATCGGGGTTGACAACATCAGCCACTGCCAGCGACAACAACAATGTCAAGATCTCATCTAGTCCGTCACCGAGACACACTCAGGTACCAGCTGCTTCTCGGTTTTATGTGTTAATGTGGATGGAAGGGAGGAGGGTGACTGAAAATGCGATACCTGACATCCTTACCTTCTGTATCTCACGTCTGGGGTGGACAGACTGCCCAGAGCTGAGGCCGTATCAGTTCGGCCCAATGCACATCCTTGAACATAACCATAAGGTTACAGGCTATAAAGTTGTGAATGGCCGTGAAGTCGGAGATAAATGGCTGTGAAGCCGTAGACAGCTGTGAAGCCGAAATCAGCATGAAAGCCAGAGATTAACCAGTACATTAGCACTGGTAATGCGTTGCACTTCTGCTCTAACAAATTCTGGTTGGCACTTTGTTGGCTCCTATCTTGTGGATTTTAACAATCTTTCAGGTATTTGGAGCACTAAGCCCTACTACCGTGTCAAGGTGGCGGACCATAGTGGGGACACCTAACATCACAAAACCTGCATGAACTGACATCGCAAGACCGGACAATGGTGGAGGGTGGACATCGTGAAACATGACAAGTAACCAACCCTGGAACTACTCTGCTCAAAAGTGCTCAGACACCTTTGCTTGATCTGCTGCTGCATTTGTCAGGTCTCGCAATGTCCACGTCTGCTATCTGGTGCCGAGTTTTCAGTTCTCGCTGTTTCAGCCCCTGCCACTTGATCTCGCATTGTCAGGCAAAAAGACAACAAGGGGAAGTTAGACGGATACTGAGCCGCTGATGATGGACAACTTGATAGAAAATGGCTTGTATGCCGATCTTTCTAAAGAAAGTAGCTGAAGATAGGAGCATTTTAAAAATTATTAAGAACATTCAGAAGAGACTGTGGATACTGACTAGGGACAGTAGAAAATCATGGCAAAAATTAGCAAAAAACACGACAAACTTTTGTGAAAATGGCAAAAATCACGGCATAAAATTACGGGCCCAAAAAACCATTATAAAGTCTATAAAACCCAACATCTAGCATTGACGACCATCATTACATGTAGTGCAAAGTTTTCGTTTGTTAAATTTTGTCGTTGCAAAGCATTAAAATACAAATTATTACAAATGACGTTCGTCACAGTCGCATATTGAGCCAGTAAGTAACAAAGCATACGGACTTTGGCAGCAATAGAAAAAATAAATTTTTTTGTGTTAAAGTCGCACCATTTATGTTGATTAAAAACGAAAAATTATTGTTAAAAAACGCTAAAAACGGTAAAGTCAAGACATTTTGGCTAAAAACACGGCATTTTGGCAAATTCACGGCATTTGACGAAAATCACGGCTTCCATGATTTCCGTGTTTTCATGATTTTCTACTACTGACATATGTTTTGCTTGTGCGCGTGTGTTCGTCTTTCTGTCTGATTGTCTCTGTCTGTCTGTGCGTGGATTCGTGTGTGCTGAAGTCAAATGTGAAACAACATCAGAAGAAACAGCCTGCCGATTTGCCTCTTGAGCTGCCACTCGGTACGTTTCCAGTTTCTGCCTCTTCTGTTGTAACTGTTTCGTTATTGTTCGAGTCTCTTTGTACTATCGAAGATAACTAGAAACAGTTTTGAATGTATTTTGATGACATTTTTGGAGAGGTTGGGTGTGACGCAAGAGAAACTGAGACTCTTTTATATTCGCCAGGTGGCAGCACCACTTTCAGCAGAGGTTTGAGAGCTATGGTCAGTTGTGATTTTTACGTTTAGCCCTGTGCTTTAAACTTAGGCATGCAAAGCGCGTCCTTTACCTTTACTTTTACTTTTACCTGCGGGGAGGGTGACCACAAAAGCGGCCACCCAGCGCTGAGGCCACTTCATGGGCCCAGTGCGCAACCCCGACAGGCCTCAAGGTCGACAGAACCTCTTAGAAGCTTTCGCAGACTTTAAGAGAAGAAACCAATGGATATCGCTCAAGGCGTCTAACGAAATAGTATAGTCTCCAAGGATATTCTTACGGAGAAGCATTAAAGCACTGCACTGGGCAATGAAATGTAAAGATGTATCCTCATCTTCTTGACAGAGAGGGCATTTGGAAACCTGACTTACACCCATAATAAATAGGTGTCAATTGAAGTCTGCATGACCAGTAAGTATACCAACTAAAATCCGTAAATCCTTCCTGGAAAGTCTGCGAGCGTACTGAGCTCGTGAAGAGACAAATCCGTGCAAGAAGTACTTAGCCTGCCTGCATCCAGATAGTTCTTGCCACATTCTGTTTTGTTCATGTACAGTCCATTCATTAATAGAACTGTAGATGGTAGATACACTAATACTAACAGATGGTTCAGGACCAGTGAAATAAGAGGCGGAGGCCTGTTTAGCAAGTGCATCCGCTTTCTCATTTCCTGCAAAGTGCGTCTTAGCCATTGCAATTCTGTCCGTCCGTCTGTCTGTCTGTCCGTCTGTCACACGGGTGGATCAGTCAAAAACGGTGCAAGCTAGGATCACC
>Ga0209367_1001333_pt1 | contig 29901 bp, 16 predicted proteins | sample WorMetLIZISLAND2_FD_187412 | JGI IMG/M metagenome (GOLD analysis project Ga0209367, IMG submission 187412) | Marine gutless worms symbiont microbial communities from Max Planck institute for Marine Microbiology, Germany - Olavius geniculatus... ...
GTGCGCCCCCCAAAATTTTGGACCGGCATTATAAAATTCGGCCTAGTACTGACCATCGTGCAAAATTTCACGCCGGTCGGCCCACGCATCTCGGAGATCTTGCGTTCAAAAAAAATAAACATCTGCGCTAAAACATAAGCCCGCTCTGCAAGCTATCGCTTACAGGCGGACTAACAAAAAGTTTAACCTTTACAGAAAGTTTAACCTTTATGAAACACAAAACACAAAGAACGACCTAAATCTAAAATTGTAACAACTGCCAACAGTAACTCTAGAATTCACACGTGCAAAAACAAACAAACGATATACAGAACTAAAGCACAACAATAAAAGAACACAAAAAAAATAATAATAATAAACTAATTTGTATAGTGCCGGTGACTTAAGGAGCGCTGTACAGACAGTTACAGCGGTGCTCTGCAGTTAGAGCTAGGCCTAAATGTTTCACAAAAAAACGTTTTTAAGCTACACTTGAAATATAATAAATGCTTGAAATAACATAAACAACAAGCGGTGGACCATCTCGATCGACAGAGGTGAGGACGACGTAGTCCAGTCCCCAATCGGTGACAGCGACAGCCGTGTTGACTGGTTCGGACGGGTCAGGCGCCGGAGGATTGCGTAAAGTCTTTACCGAGCAGAACATGCAGCCACGAGTACAAGTGTCACCGAGGATCATGATTGTTGCCGTGGCAACCTCGTGCTTCCCTCCTCCCCAGCACACGCCGACGTTGGGACAGCGCGCTTCCTCGCAGACCTGCAGCATCAGTCGTTCACATCAGATGCAATGACAATGCAACAATTACGCCATTCTGAAAAACTACAGAGGGGTTAAGCACAACAAGTTTATAATGCCCTACTGTAGCATCAAAGTTAGTAAACAGCAAACAGGAACTGTTTTTCAATAGCATTCAAAGGCGTCAGTAGAGAGAGAGAGAGAGTCGGATCTCTCACACAGTCAAACAATTTATTCCAGACACTAAGCTGGTGGAACACCAAAAAGGAGAGAGCACCATTAGTTGAAAACTTCATTGTCTGAACAGATGGCTCAATAATGATCAGAGATAATATCTTGACTGCCTCCTTATTGCCAGAGCACAGAGCCGAGTGAGGTACAATGGCAATAATCTGTTTAGAAGCAATGACCTGTCACTGCAACATAAAAATTAGAGCTCTACTGAATATTCTATTCATATTCCATTTGGTCCAAATAGTAGGCCAAATAGTGTATTTGTATTTGGCCAAATAGTAATGCAGAAAACAGGCCGAATACGAATAATAAGCAGTAGACCAGCAAGCAACTCACCAGCTGTTTTCTCGCTCACTTGTTGGTAAATCTCGCTTGCTTAAAAGCGAGAAATTGCAAGGTTCTTAAGTTCCATCCAAAAATTTTAAGTCGTTGCTTAAAGTTTTGCAAAATATGACAGGGCACCTTTTTGTCGCACCCTGTATAGATTGAGTGGTTTTTTTCATAATTTCCTAAATGATGCATGCGATCTCCATCAGATCGCGTGAAAGTCGATTCCTTTAAATTTAAGTGTGTGATGATATCCAAGGTGGAAATGACTGAAGACTTTGAGGTCCCTCTGAACATCGGCGGTCAAAAGTTCGAAACTTCAACTGCCAAAATTTAGGTTTAATGCTGGTTGTCTTTGTCTACATCTCCAGCCATTTCAGCGCAATTTACTCTTCAAATGTGCTCAGCAACCTGAAACACAAAAAAATCACTAATAAACTCTTTATTCTTAGTTTCAAGGTTGTTCAAGGTCGCTGATTTCGATGTCGATCGAAAGAACTTATGGGACTTCCTATAACTGATTAATAGTGACCTTGGCCCTATCTTGCACCATTTCTAAGATCCTGAAACTAGAGGCTAATTTGTGGCAGCCGACAGTGAAGATTTCGTGATCCCAGCTTGCACCATTTTGATACAGTTGCAGAGTGTGATGGATAGACAGACAAACACCGACCGGGGTATCGCGCGTAAAAGTCATGTGCTGTTTTAAATTTCGCTCACTTTGACTCGCTTGTATGTATTGTCGCTCGCTCACGGGAAAAATCTCGCTCGCTCTGGCTCGTCCCATTTCTTGTTTGCTACTGCTCGCTCAGGCTCTCGCTTACAGGTCTACCAGCGCCGCTCCTGTATTTAGCCTTAGACAGTTGCTGTCTCAGCCCAAGTGATGCTTTATGGCATTTCCTTAACACTTAAGTTGCTTACTGTCAAAAATCTACTGTGAATCACTGTCATATTTCATTAGTATCAGTAATCTTTTTTCTGTCAAATGTCCGGTGTGGAATATTTTTAAATGTCCGATTTAAAAATTTTTCACTGCACCGCAACAAAACCAGGGCATTATGCAGTATCTGAGCTTGCATCAAATATTTATATTCTATTCGTATTCAGCTGAATAATATTACAAATAATTTTTTGATTCAGCCAAATAGTGAAATCTACTATTCGGTACAGCGCTAATAAAAATGGATAGATTCACAGATGTCCAGCCAGTGTAGCTCAAGCTAAAAGCAGTATGTACATGTATTTCATCAGCCTGGTAAATATCCAAAAGTGTAACAACTTAAGTCCAAATGGACTTCCATTTTTAATTAATGCACTGACAACACTGTAATTAATTACTTCAGCTATTTTGCAAATTTTAAACCAATTTTTTTAATCTGCAATTTTAATTTCTTACTTAGGTACAAATAAAACAATGTAAAACTAGAAATTTGGGGCACAGCCCAACGTGAGTCCGCCCGGCGCCCTAATTCCGATCGGGGGAAATTAGGGGGTGAGGGTAAAAAGGGGGGGAATTTCCCCGGCATCAGTCACATGGCCCGAACTCAAATGCATTGGCATACGCCGAACGCGCATTGTCGACTTACGGTAGGTCAACATTAGCGCTTATAACTTGGTTCATGGTGGACGGAACTTCACAAAATTTTTTTTGTTCAACGCCGAAAGAATCGCTCTCGTCAACGCCGTTTAGATTATGTCGATATCTTCATCGGTTCCAGAGACATTTGTGCTCAAACTCGAAAGTTGTTGTAAATCTCACCGATTTTTGAACGTTTTTTGCCCTCCCAAACTTTAAGGGGGGGCGGTACCCCCAAAATTTGTACTTGCATTAACACCCCAACATAGAGACACGTCAAGTGCCAAAGCTCCGTCGGGCTACACCCCCTAACTCCAAAGTTGTAAGCGCTAATTTATTACATTTTAAGCCAATTTTTGACCCCCTTTGAAAAAAGTTGTAAGGGGGGCCGCCATCCCCAGTGGGGGGTGCGCTAGTAAGACTTGGTCATTCTCTGGCACGTGTAAAAATTTGGCGGCACAGCATCCCCTATGGGCCGAAATATGGTCTTCCGAAAAATGCGACTTAGGGTAGGTCAACATTAGCACTTATAACTTGGTTCGTAGTGGACAGAATTTCACAAAGTTTTTTTTGCTCAACGCCGAAAGGATCGCTCTCGTCAACGCCGCTTAGATTATGTCATTAGCTTCATCGGTTCCAGAAATATTTGCGCTCAAACTCGAAAGTTGTCATAAAACGTACTAAATTTTTGACGTTTTTTGCCCTCCCAAATTTTAAGGGAGGTGGTGCCCCCAAAATTTGTACTTGCGTTAACACCCCCACCTAGAGGCACGTCAAGTGCCAAAGTTTCGTTGGGCTAAATCCCCTAACTCCAAAGTTATAAGCGCTAATTTATTCCATTTTAAGCCAATTTTTGACCCCCTTTGAAAAAAGTTGTAAGGGGGCCGCCGTCCCCAGTGGGGGGTGTGCTAGTAAGACTTGGTCATTCTCTAGCGCGTGTAAAAATTTGGGGGCGCAGCACTTCCTAGGGACCGAAATGTGGTCTTCCGAAAAATGCGCTTTGGGTGGGTACGATTCAACATCGAGATCTCCAAGGTCACTGGACCAAACTTCACCGGGCTTGTTTCGCCTAATGCAGGAGGAATCGCGGCAGACGGAATAAAAATCTGATTTTGAATATATTCATCCGTTTCAGAGATATTCGCCGCCGCACTTCGTAGTCGTCCGAAATCGGGCTAAATTTTGCATGTTTTTTGCCTCCGAAATTTTTTTTGGGTGTGCCCCCCAAAATTTTGGACTGGCATTATAAAATTCGGCCTAGTACTGACCATCGTGCAAAATTTCAAGCTGGTCGGCCCACGCATCTCTGAGATCTCACGCTCGGAAAAAAACTAGAAATTTGGGGCAAAGCCCAACGTGAGTCCGCCCGGCACCCTAAGTCCGATTGGGTGAAATTAGGGGTGAGGGGGTAAAGAGGGGGGAATTTCCCCGGCATCAAAGTCACGTGGCCCGAACTCAAATGCGTTGGTATACACCGAACGCGCATTGTCGACTTACGGTAGGTCAACATTAGCGCTTATAACTTGGTTCGTGGTGGACGGAATTTCACAAAATTTTTTTTGTTTAACGCCGAAAGAATCGCTCCCATCAACACCGTTTAGATTACGTCGTTGTATTCATCGGTTCCAGAGATATTTGTACTCAAACTCAAAAGTTGTCGTAAATCGCACCGATTTTTGAACGTTTTTTGCCCTCCCAAATTTTAAGGGGGGCGGTGCCCCGAAAATTTGTACTTGCGTTAAAACCACAACATAGAGCCGCGTCAAGTGCCAAAGTTTCGTTGGGCTAAATCCCCTAACTCCAAAGTTATAAGCGCTAATTTATTCCATTTTAAGCCAATTTTTGACCCCCCTTTGAAAAAAGTTGTAAGGGGGGCCGCCGTCCCCGATGGAAGGTGCGCTAGTAAGACTTCTAGCGCATGTTAAAATTTGGGGGTGCAGCACCCCTTAGGAGCCGAAATATGTTCTTCCAAAAAAATGCACTTTAGGTGGGTACAATTTCACATCGAGATCTCCAAGGTCACTGGACCAAACTTCACCAGATTTGTTTCGCCTAACGCAGGAGGAATCGTGGTAGACGGAATAAAAATCCGATTTTGAATATCTTCATCCGTTTCGGAGATATTCGCCGCCGAACTTCAAAGTCGTCCGAAATCGGGCCAAATTTTGCATGTTTTTCGCCCCCGAAATTTTTTTGGGGTGTGCCCCTCAAAATTTTGGCCCGGCATTATAAAATTTGGCCTAGTACTGACCATCGTGCAAAATTTCAAGCCGGTTGGGCCACGCATCTCGGAGATCTCGCGGTCGGAAAAAAAATTTTGAAAAACATCTGGGCTAAAAGTTTTCTGGCGGACTAATAAAACATCTGGGCTAAAACTTAAGTCTGCTCCGCAAGCTATCGCTTTTGGGCGGACTAATAACTGCACAAATTCAGCACAAATTCACAAGTTGCAGCAAATGAGGCAATGCACACCGTATGAAGCTTCAAACTGCGTAACGATGTCTTCAAGCGGTTAAAATTCTTTCCAACTGGAATGTCTGTTTTCAGCCATGGAGGTAACCGCAATCTGCAACAAAAAGAAAACTGCTTTACCTATAATTGAGTATATATGAGTAAATCATAAAACGTGATGCATGAGATCACTAATGTCCATAATTTCGTCCACAGCAAGTGGAAATCAGCCTATCAGTTACTAAAACTAAAATCAGGAACTTGCATAAAGATGCTGTAAAACTGCTAACTGCCTTAGGCCTCAATTAGAACATTTGACTTAGACCCCCGGCTTGTACTGGAGACACGGCTTTTATGTGAGACCCGGCTTCTAGAAAACATCAGACTCAGACCCCCGGCTTGTATTAGAGACCCAGCTACTATATGTATTACTATGTATTAGCAGTTTTACAGTAGGCCTATTCTGTTTCTATTACACATACCATTACTAACTACTTATGACTTTGTGTATGCCACAATGCAAATGTGAATGTTATTACCGTTACTATTATTTATTAGTATATTAAGACCATTACCTTTCTCCTGACTTGCTTTTCAGAGCACCAGTATAACCGGAGTAGTCAGGAGCTGCCTGAGATCTGGCATCAGACAAGAACTTGTCGAAGGCTGGACCTCGAGCAAGCTTCTCCTTCTGTTCTTCTGTCAGGTTAGTGACTTGCCGCACGTAAATGTACCACTACAAGTTGTTTCACAACAAATCATAGTAAAACATGTAACAAACAAACAACAATTTGTTCTGAAAAGTAAATACTAAACACTAATATTAATACAGCACCAAAATACGATAAAACAGATGAGACAGCTGGGGTGAATAAGATGAATTGATTGGATAGATAAGAAGCAGTAGGTTAACTATACTGATCAACAACATGCAGACACAACAGTTTTACATAATAACAGTTTAACTTATAGCACAGCTAATAACTATGTCAGATGCAGACTCTACACTACACAGCGAAAGGGAGTGATTCGGGTCCACTATTCTGAAAATATGCTATTCCGAAAGTTAACTATTCTCACTACCCTAGGCCTAACCCTATGGCTAACCCTAAGCTTAACCTTAACCATAACCTTAACCCAAACCTTAGCACTGTGGCACGTATATGAATAGCAGAATAGCGGGCCGGTACCAAGGGAGTATCTATCTCACTATAACAGACACAACGCAGTACCAAATTAAGATACCTCAATTTAAGCAAGTTGACGTGCCTCAGCTGACAAGTAACGATGTTTCTTAGTTGTTTTCTGTTTTCTCATGAACAACTTGGGTTACAGTTAGGGTTAAGGCTATCCTTAGTATTTGGATGGGGAAAAATAAATAAATCCTGTGGGTGCTATTGTGGTTGCCATTTATTTATTTTTCCTATATCTCATTATTACTAATCATGCTTTGCTAATCATGAAATTGATCTTAAATTAATTGGTCTGTTTCATTTACTTACACAAATATTCGTGCAATGGATTTAAAATGTAAACAATAACAATAATTCTAGTGGTAGATCGGCAATCTTGCTCTTAGCACTGGAAAATTGCTAGAGGTAGATCGGGTAAGATACATTATTGGATACATTATTGGGAAGATGATAGAATTTATATGCCTGGAAGACGTAGAAGGTCTACAAACCATGCCACGACACTGTCATGTATTTAAATCAGGCTTATTCAGTATTATATCAGAGTCCATCTCGAGCCAAAGCTGTTTTTGTAACATGGACTTGAAACTATATAGTGCTTTTAAATAAATTTTATTTAAAGCTTGGTAATTGATAACATTTCAGTTCTAACCACAGTCTTAGCAGTGCAGTGAAGAAGAAATGTGGCTGCATTCTCACATTAACAACGAGATAAATGTAATTAGGTAAATGGCGATCTACCGCTAGTAATTTTCTGCTCTCTAATGCGAGATCGCCGATCTACCGCTAGCACTGACCAAACAATAATGTCCGCACACTTGTATTGAGTACTGACTTGGAATCATTTGCTAATGTAATGTTGATAATTTGTAAAGTTAATTAATTTCAAAATAACTGCACAGTTCACCATTAATACAGTAAAAACTGAATGCAAAGATCCATTCATCAGAGTCTGCTGGGGTATGTCAACTGGTTCAATTTGAAGTCTTCAGTCACATGATACGGCAGCACAAGCACAGCTAATGCAAAATAAACAAAAAAAACAAGTATATTTCTCACGATAACAGTCTTTGGTGGAGTAAATACTGACAATGTCAATACTGATTGGTCGTACCGCAGAAATCAAGTTCCAAGTGTGGAGGACCACGCCCCTTTTCCCGTCGGAGCGGAAAATCCACTGATAACGCATTTTTTTTTATCTTAATCAAGCTAAAGAACACTTTACCATAACACACATTACTTTAGTATAGCAAAAATTACTTACTGCTGGTAGCCGGTTACTATGTAAACGAAATTTAGCTACGTTTAGCGACATGCCTTTCGCTGTTATAACCTTGACCTTGTTGACATTCACAGCTACAAGTATGTAAACGAAATACGACGATACGAGAACAAGATTCACGCTGAAAATCTGACAGGCAAGCTGCCAGTTTCATCTAGCACTTGGAGTAAAACAAACCGAATATGTTTCAAATAAAAAAAAAAGAAAAAAATTGGCACGCGAATATTCGAATTCTGAATCATGCCTGAAAGTGGTAACAGAACGACAACGGAGTACGGACTACCAACTACGGACTGCAGGGAGCGCTCACGGTCCTCGCGGAGTAATAACGGATCGCCGCTCCGTGCCAATCCGTGGCTATACATTATTACTGCTTTTTGATATAATGGTCTATCTTCTTTCAAATGTTTACAACAAGCTTCGAAATACGGTTAAAATGTTGCATCATTTTGCATGTCACCTACAACGCGATGATAGGCCTAAACTTTTTTCTGAAAGTCCTCCTATGCTGTGAGTGTTTGCGGAGTAGCCTACTCGTAAAATTAAAAAAATACCGTCCATATGCATCATTCACACTCAAGTAAACTACTATTCATTCAGGAGCCTACTGTTGGTTGCACGTAAGCTAGACCTATAGTTCATACCGCGATATCAACGCCGATATAGCAGTTCATGAAGCGATGAAACAGCTATACCGTGATATAGGCCTAGGCTTACGTATTACCTTCGCATTGTCAAATGCCGCGATGAGTGATGCTTACCAGCATTTAATAAAGTATACGCTTGTGATTGCAATTCGATTTCGATCTATGTTTGTAGTTAGGCTTATATGATAGGCTAGGCCCTACGTCACATCAAAAAGTGCAGCGCGCTATTAATTGCTATGTCAAGTTGTCTGTCTGTCTGTCTGTCCGTTTGTCTGCCCGCAACCGTCTGCACTCTGCAGTGACGCTGATGACTTGTAGTTATGTATTTTAGCTAGTTGTAGGGCCTATATACACCATGTCTCAGAAAAGAAAACAGTCAAAATTGTTTTTGTCATAACTTTGTCAAATTTCAACTAACTTTGATAATTTTTAACACAGATATGGCCAAAACCATATAATTGCGTAAGATGTACTGAATTTCATCCTCAACTAATTTTTGTCAATGCACTACCTTGTAAAACATGGATGCTCTAAATTGTTGAGTTGTTATCTCAAGTAAACGTTGTAATAACTTAATTCAGCACACAAAAAAACCTAAATGTGAATTATTTAGCAAAATTATAAACCTATATAACTTATCTAACCACTCACTTGGTAAATTATTAAAATTTATGCATACAAAGACACAATTACTTAGATGCAAGGCCATTGGATGATGGCGGAATCAATGATAAACTGATCAAACGACATTTACTCATTGATTAGACGTATTTAAGCTCATCAGTCAGCTATTTTGTTATTAGCTATTTTTACCGTGAAATATTTAATACTACAAAATTATTAAACCACGTGGCACCCTCTGTCAAATTGATGATGCAGAAGTGAGCAATCTGATACAAATAACCACCGTGTAATGTAACAATCTGGAGCATCTGTGTTTCACACGGTAGTGCGTTGACATAAATTGGATGAGGTAAAAAATTAGTGCATCTTGCATAATTCTGCCAAAAATTATCAAAGTTGATAGATATTTATCAAGGTTATGACAAAAACAATTTTGACTGTTTTTAGACAATGTGAGTTAGCCTACTTCGAACGTAATTTAACGGATCATTAGCCTAAACCCTAAAGAGTAGGCCTATAATTGTAATTTGAATACCCAAACATGATGCATAATGTAATTCTGCAATTCGTTGGCACTGTTTCAACTGCAATAGCACTACAATACAATCCAAAACTAAAAACAGCTATAAACAGTAAGATTCTAACTATTATCCAAGTTATTGTTCTTCTGCAGACTGTTAAGCTGATAGCTGCAGCCTAATATAAGCAGGCCTAAAACAGCATGGCATTTAATAATGTTATAAGCTAACAGAACAACAATGTCAAAGCGATATTTCGAATGTTTAGGACAGCAGCTGACAGGGGCTCGTATGCAAAGTTAATAATCGTCGTCGTCGAATTCGACGGCGTATGAGAACTGCCAATGCTGGTTGTCGCCGCCCTTGTACTCGTAGGCGCACACCTCGGCCGAGTTGCCCGAGTCTTCGCCTCTTATATCGAGCACCTCGTTGAGGTCATACCGGTTCACGATCTTGTTGCCGTAGACGCACCAGAACTGCTTGGGATTTCCCAGCTCGAACTCGCTCGTACGCACACAATCGCCTGCCGCCGCGGCACAACAGTGAGGATAATTACGACGACGAAAAACAGACGAATCGACAAAGTGAGTCGACTATAACCAAAACATCGAAAAGAATCAGACTATCTGAAATTAGACGACTATCAGAAATTAATTTCCCGATCAGGGCACAACACCGCGACAATTCTCGTCAGGTTGCAGACCGCAAACCTCCGCCAGCATACATGTAGGCCTATGCCATTTTTCCGTTGTATTCGCCAAGTGGCAGGACCATATTCGTTTCAGCGGAGTTTTACCACATCTGGCAATGGTAAAAAATCCTTCCATCCTATTCTGAATTCAGACGCTCATCAGGATCACTATCAAAATATATATAACCACTTCTAAGTTACAGCCAAATTTTTGTGTAATTCTGCAAAAAAATAAACGAACAGACAAATAAACAACTAAATAAGCGCGAGGTATCACATAACCTCCTAATGGGAGGTAAAATACACAGATGCGTAGATTAAGCTAAGGTTACCGCTGGCATCGAGAACGAGGCGAGGGTTGAGCTTCGAGCGAATGTTTCCGTAGCGATCCTCGAACCAGAGCTGGTTGTCGACGTCGTCGTCATCCGTTTCCTTCTGGTCGTACATCACCACCTTGGCGCCGGGATCCGATTCGCCGCCCTGGATGTCGAGCACCTTGTCGTTCATCTGACTTTTGATGAAGAAGTATCTCGAATAAGAACTGCGACAAACAACAGTAGAGGCTCAAATAGGCCTACACCGTGAGCCCAAAATGATGACGCTATATAACGCCTTCATTTGCACATTCAGTCAATTTGCAAAATGACGAAATGCGTCGATAAACAAAAAAAAAGTGAATAGAATTTAAATCACAACAAACACAAAAATGACATTTTGACTGCCAAGAGTTGATTTGGATGCATCCACCGGCCACAAATCGGATCTGACCTTGGTAGCAACTTTAACTTTGATCCAGTGATTTTCACGACGCGAGTGTGTCAGCTACGTATCATAGCTTAAGCCTACGTATCTAAGAGCTGCTCAAATAACGATCGTGATATTCCAAGATATTATGATTGATTTTTAAAAAAAATCTTTACGCACTTAGGTTTCTCGACTTTCATAAGGCAAAGCCTAACTAATTTGTCTGTTGTCTGAACTATAACACCAACGAAGAACTGGAACAATACCCTCAACTGGATCCTACGACACTGTGCTAACAATACGCACGAACGAATGCACTCGTACGGACTATTCGAAAACAAAACGAATTCCATCGCATGAAAAGACGCAAAGCTTTGTTTTCATGCAGTGGAATAGCTAAAAGATGATACGAAGTAAGTAAAAGTGTGAAATCGCTCGCTGATTTGCAGATTGAGGGGGAAAAGTTCGAGAAACCATGCTAGGCCTATATTTTTTTTATTTCTGATAAAGTGGCTTTCGCAAATTTTAGCGGCACCTTAAATTTGATACTCACACTGGCTTGATTTCCCACTTCTGGTTGTCCGTTCCTTTGTATTCCCAGGCGCACACCTCGGCTCCTTCGTCCGTCGAATCCCCAGCGACGTCGAACACTTTGTTGCTGTCAGCGTTGTTGTCGATGGTTTGACGCTCCTTGTTGTAACGCCATTGCTGGTTCACGTCTCCTGGATTGGGCTCGTTGATCACCAGACGGTTGTCACCTTATACAACAACGACAAAAGCCAGCTTTAGCTTATGAACAAGAAGCCCAGCTGTCGCTAAAATAGCCGACCGTACTAGTTGTCAGTGAGTCATCAAGGTGGCTGACTTTCATATTATCTGAAACGGCGTATGACACTTTCTATTAGTGAATTTAATAGTAACCTAGCCCTATATCTCACCGTTTTCTAGATACGGTCATTAATAGCTTGACAGTTTCCCTGAAAATTGCAGCCAAACCGCTGCAGATGGACACATGGTTACTATTGACAGCCTATAGAAAGTTGTCAGCGCCCTATCCGATGGTACCATCGCCGACCCTTTACAATTCACCGTTTAGCCACAATACATCCGCGACAAACTAGACACCTAAGCCGCCGCCATAACCGGCGTCGCCGAAAAAGTTTATGGCTAAGCCGGCTTAGCCGATATAAGATTTTACGCGTAACCGCCAGAAAAAAAAATTCGGCTAGCCGAATTTTGTCAAATTGACATAACAAGAAGTAGACGTTTAACTGCGTGCATTGCAGCGACGTCGTTTGATGTTGACCACTACCTGAATTTACGTATCCCGTAAAAGTTCGATAAAAACAATCTTTAGGACACTGGCCAATTGAGGATTAGTCATCTCTCATTCTGAGTAAAATCACTCAAATGTAGCTTACTTCGGAATAAGCTCGTCATCAGTGCCTGTCGAGAGCATGTTCAGCATTAGGCCCTACCAGACTTGTATCAAATGGCAAACGATCGTCCATCGGACCGGAAAAACTGAACCGAGTGTTGGTCTTGAAAACTTTCAGTTTGTTGCAACGGACTAGGCCTATGACTACATAATACCTATAGCTGAGTTCTATAATAATCATGTAGCAGAATCGTGTATTTAGACCTATCTATGAGCGTAATGCTGTTACTTCTCGACCTACAAACAGCAGACATTTTTTTAGTCTTGCAATTTTTTTATAATTCAGTTGACCTGAAAAACAGATCTATTCGGCGATTAACTGTGTAACATATTTTTCTCATCAACAATACACTGTGTCCCAAAAAAACATCCCTGACATTTTCAACCGTATCTTGAAAATCAATTAACAAATTTTAATAATTTTTGGCACAGATATTCCTGACACAACTTGCCATCAAATGACCGTTCAGTTTTCCACCTCACCCAATGTATGCTTCTGCACTACCTAGGGAAAGCAGATCAACCGAAATATGCATTAAAATAAACATAAAACCTGAAAAACATCCCCAACATTATCGATCGTACCTCGAATAAAGATTAGCAAATTTTAATAATAATTGGCAGAAATATTTACGACACAACTGGCTATGAACTGGTGTAGTTTTCAACCCATTATACCACTCTAGACATAGTGCTAAAGATAAGCAGTGCGACCTAGACCATGCTGTTGTTGTTTGAACGGTCACACTACACTGCACCCGTATACTCGTATATGGCAACAGAAAAGAGACAGACCGTATATAATCGTATTCGTGGACTCATGCTGTAGTATGAGATCGCAAACACTGAGAAAACACTGAGCAGAATAAGCAGACGAGAAAACAGATGACAAGACGTGGCGTAGGTCTATGGTAGGCCAGTCTTTGTTAAAATAATAATACGCAGTTGTCACCGCTGGCTAAGTACGTTGATTAATGGCGCATAATGACAGCATTCGTGACGGGTCAGCAGCAAGTCTATGTCTGCTGTGAGCATGACAACCCTCACGTCCCATGACACTGAGCTGCGCATGTCTGCCAACAGCTATAGTTCTCAATGCCCAGCGCTCATACGTCATGTCAAAGAACCAGAAAATCCTGAGGAAAATGACCCAGTAAGTACGTAGAGCCATGGGCAGCCTTTAACAGTACAGACAGTGGCGTAGCCAAAACTTTCAAGTGGGGGCCTCGTCTCTCTTCTTCTCCTTTTCCTTTCCTCTTTTATTCCTCCCCTCCCTCTTTTCGCACATTTACCCTTCCCTCTCTTCTTTTGTCCTTTCCCATTTTTCTCCCCTCCTTTCCTTAGAAGTAGGACACCCTAAAATCCAGCTATGGGGTCTTGGGGGCGCTGCGAGCTCCCCCAGCAGGGTCTGGGGCAGAGCCACAGCCGAAATTAAATTTAGTGCATTTTAGCATTCAAAGATGAGATCTGGTGGCAACAATTTTAAACATTTTCCCAAGAATAAACTGACCAAATTGGCAAGTTTAGTACAGTTTAAACGTATGCTAATGTTTTGTCTGGATGATTTGGGGGAGGGGGCTGGGCACCCTGGGACCCCTTGGCTACGCCACTGAGTATTAAGACCTCCGACCTGCTTTGGTGAAATGACGAAAAGACACTTACGTCGTTTTCGGAAAAGTCTGCACTATTTTCAGCATAATCTTAGCAAATTTAAAAATTGTTTTATAATTCTAATCATCAAAGACGTCACTTTGCTAAAACGGACGCCAAAACAAACTCCAAGACACCAAGACCGCAGGCCTAGCTAATACGCGCTATGGATAACTATGCTATATCTCTCGCGCGTAAAAATTATGACCCCGATGCCAAAAAACAAGATGTGATAATATATTCTAGGTCTACTGCCTGTACATGTATGCAGCTTAAGGAACTAATAGGTCTAGGCCTAATAGTTTACGATACTTGAAAAAATATTTGAATTCAAAAACAGATAGCAGTACGAATAAACGGCTCGATAACTTCTGTAGAAAAGAACAGGGTTTTCTGCTTTACAAATAAATAAAAAAGCTGCTCACTGTTGAAGTCGAGGCAGAGGTTGGACTGCTTGCCGCGACAGGTGCCCGTCAGTGGATCGTCGTACCAGACCTGGTTGTCGTTGCCAGTCTTCTCGTACATAATCACCTCAGACCCGGGACTCGTCTCCTGGCCTCGCACGTCCAGTACGAGGCCCGTCGTTTTGCTGACGATCATGAAATATTTGCCTTTGATCGGCATCTCATCGACTGTTCACTGTCGCCGCCGCACGAAGACGTGAACGCGGAGTGTCTGCACTGCACTGTGGCGTTCACCTGTTGTGCCCGGCGAGCGCACACGAGTGAAGCGACGATACTGACTCATGAATATAGGTCTAATACCCCGTTTACGCGATGAAGCAAACATGAAGCAAACTTAGAGCACACGTACGTCGTGCACGTGTATTTTGAATACGTTTGCTTAATCTTTGCTTCATCGTGTAAACGGGGTATAACGGTAGGTCTGTCATGCCGACGGAGCGCATCAGCCAGATATCGATCACGTATTGAACAAGCGAAGATGTCGCCACACTATACCAGCATCAGAATGATGCGCGGTCGTTCAAATAAAGGGTACATGTAAGCCTACTTACATCTATAGCATCAGCACTTACTTATTTTGAATTTCAACTGAAAGTCAAACTTTTTGCCAGTGTTTTACGCGTTTGCAATGAATAGGGTGCACCGCGGTGTGTATATGCGTCATTTTCTGCAGGTTTTTTGATGCCCTGTAACTGAAAGCTTGAATTTATATTTTTGGAACAATAGTCGATTGTAACTTCAAAATATTACCAAATTTCAATAAATTTTGGTACAAATATTCTGACACAAATGGTCATCGAACGACAACTATATCTCTTTTTTATATCTCTTACACTGAACTGAGTTTATTAAACACACTTGCAGCTTTAACAATGACGTCACACCAGACAGCCAGTAAAGGGTGAAATGTGCCCATAGCCGGAGACATTCTAAGGTTTTGAAGACATATGAACAGACGCAGAGACGGACAACATTCAGTAGCATTACCCGCCGTGCAATAGTAATGGCACGGGTAATGCTATCGTAGGGCCCTATGTTGTCTGTGCGTTCGTCTGTTTGGTGTGACGATGAAGTATAGTGGTCATATAAGTTGAGCCAGATTGAAGCAGATACGAAGCATCAAGCGGCCTCTGCCAGTTCACGCTCTCAACACACTCGACACAAGCCTCGTACACAGTCGATTGGACTACTGCAACGTCGTGTTCACAGGACTGCCAGCCTGCGACTTCCAACGCCTGCAGTCCGTCCTTAATGCCGCAGTACGACTGGTCACGAACGCATCAAGACGAGACCACATCACACCACTGCTTCGCGAACGTCACTGGTTGCACATCTAGCAACACATTGATTACAAGCTGTGCGTGATGATTCATCGCTGTCTGCATTCATCGCTGTCTGCATGAACGTGCTCCATCTTACTTACCTGATGGAGCTCATCACACCATCCGCAGCTGCACACAGCCGAGCTGGACTCAGATCCTCTGAGTCGAGGACTGTGGCAGTACCGCGCACACTTTCATCACTTGGAGATCGAGCGTTCGCCCCGTGCATGGAACAGTCTGCCGTTCTCCATTTGTTCAATCGACTTTGCTGTTTCAAAAAAAATCTCAAGACACATCTTTTAATGTCGCTTTTAATCCGTGATATTTTGCTTACTTTTTTACGGCTGTTGTGGCTGTTAAACGTCCTTGTTGTGTATTTATTTCACTTACGGCGCCCTAAACTTGACATTATTGACTGAGCCTCACGAATGACTACACTGTAGTTACACTAGCTGTGTCTCAAAAAATGATCCTCCACATAGTCCATTGTAGCTTCAAAATATTACCAAATTTCAATAAATTTTGGTACAAATATTCTGAGACAAATGGTCATCGAACGACAACTTAAGTTTTCACCTCACCCAATGTCTGTTACTTCGCTACCGGTACCAGAGAAACACAGAACCGAAATATTGCACTTTCGTTCCAGGCGGTGTGATTTCTTAAAGTAAAACACACAAAGCATATTTTATTCAGATTTCGATAGTTTTGGCTGACAGTTTATCCAGTTGTACAGTTTTCCAACTGTTCACAGCCAATGGTCAAAATATCGGCTTTTTGTATGGACACAGGCATGTGGATGCTTTCTCCATTCGTTGATAGCAGTGTCGCTACCGTTCTGCTCCAGACCATTCGAGGCTTAACCAGTCGCTTGAATTTTTTTTGAGATTTTAAAACTCGCTGCTGTATGATAGCCAAACCTTGTAATCGACCGGCCTGGGGTGAGGGCATTTATTTTTTTGAGGACCGTAGATCGGGAGAGATAAAATTTATCGCTGTTTTTGTCCACTTTGCTTGTTCTGTTTATAGGCGACCGTGCTTACGTAACGGTCGAGCTTATGGTACGGTTGTCGTCTGTCCGGCGTCCGTCTGTAACGAATGTATTGTGGCTAAATGCTAGGTTGTAGGGAAAAACTTATCAAACGAATAATTAGCCATGTGTTTTAGACTTAAACTTGCAAATTTTTAGCGATCTAGTGCAACGGAAACATTTTCAAATTTGGGGTTGAATGAAAGGGGTAAGATAAATGTGTGTTTTCAACGGCAAACTGGTCATATCTCGGAAACGGTGAGAGATGACAGGCTACTATTAATAACTAATAGGAAGTGTCATACTCAAGTGTCATACTTCAGACGAGATAAAATCATTAACCTTGGATGACCTTAAAGGCCGGTACGGGCTATTGTGGTTACACGGTGCAAGATAGGGCCTAGATTGCTATTGATCAGTAACAAGAAGTAGTGTATTGGCTTTTGAATAACATAGAAATCATCGACCTTGGATGACCTTAAGGTTACTGACAATCAGTACGGTTGGCTATACTAGCGACAGCTGGGCTTCTTGTTCGAAGGTAATGCAGAAGCAGGCGTCGGGCGAGGCGAATAACTGAATGGTCATTTTATGGTCAGATGTGTCAGAAATAGGCCTACGTGGACCAAAATTGTTAAAATCGGATAATTCTTCTTCAAATCATAATCGATGATGTATTCTTTTTTTGTGACACATTGTACAGAGTGTGGCAAAAAAAGTATCCCCTAAAGTTTTTTGCTGTTTTCTCAGCAACTGTTTAGAATTTTAATTTGAAATTTTACAGTTTTTGCTGAGTAAAATTTCGCATTAAAATCGCAAAAGGTTGTTGAGAAAACAGCAAAAAAACTTTAGGGGCTACTTTTTTGCTGCATCCTGTAATCAGTCGCGCTGCAGTGCATGCATGAAATACCACATACGCCCAGTCAACATTTTGCAGAGACCAAGTTGTCGGCCAGAAGCTAGTATACACACTATGCCCCAGACAGCGGGGTTGACTACTGCTTGGCGAAGCGTGACAGATCAACCTGATGTATGACAATTGAATATATCAGTCGCTCTGTTAGGCATGAAAATAAATTCATGTTGTCACACTGCACGCAGACCTAAAATATGTCCTGTCTTAACTAATGCAGGCATATGAAGATATACAAATTTTCGCAATATTTATATAAAATACTCGTTAAATTTCTATTAAAAAATTAATGCTACCAGTATATACTAAATCACGTTTCAATTTTTGACTTGATAGGCCTTACTTAAAGTTCATATAACTGCAAGTTAATTCACAAAAAAATCGCTTACACCTGGCTAAACTGATAAACTAATAACTGACTAAACTGGTAAAAATAAACAACAATGTTGAGTTTTTGATCTTGGATCCATAGATTTTGATTTTGTTTTTAGCCGACTGTATTTAAGTAACTGACCGATCAAGCTAATAGTATGAGTTGTCGTCTGTCCGTCCGTCCGTCACATATGAATTGTGGCTAAACAGTGTGAGATAGGTCCTAAGTTGCTATTGATCACTAATAAGTCGCATATTGGCTTTCAAATGGCACGTAAATCATTGACATGGATGATCTTGGAAGATCACAACCCACTATGGTATGCCAAACGTGCGGTATTGTGGCTAAACGGTAAGTATTAAGGGACCGGTGATGGTACCGTCGGATAGGGCGCTACCGACTTCCTATAGGATGTCAATAATAACCATGTCTTCATCTGCAGCGGTTTGGCCGCAATTTCCAGTGGAAAGCGTCTATATCTCGAAAACAGTAAGACATAAGCCAAGGTTACTATTAATCAGTGTTTGAATTGTAAAAAATTAGCTGGGGGTTGAACTTTTTGACGATCGGAGTTTGACCAAAATTGTGATGTAAATCGTATGCATATAGTATATAGCTGACCCCCACAGTACATAATTTGACAGTGTATTAGGGGACTGAGAAAATAGTAAAGGGTTCAGCCAACTTCAGCCCCTCAACCCCAGAAAATTCAAACACTGCTATTAATCACTAATAGGTAGTGGCATACGATACGTCCTAGAAATCGTCGACCTCGATGACTTTGAAGGTCGGTACTCGCTATCGTGGCTAAACGGTGTAAGATGCTCTTGATCATTAATAAGAAACTGCATATGCTTTTTCAATAAAGATAAAAATCAACGACCTTGAAAGACCTTCCAAGGTCACTGACAGTCAATAGAGTCGGCTATCATAGCTGGTCTTCTTGTTATTGCAACTGTGCAAATTTAAAGTGTAATTTCAGTAATCTGATGGTAGATAAGCGCTCCACATTTTCTTGTGCTTTTGATGTTCGCCATAGCTATACTGCGAGTTGCACTTAGCTTATTATTTTGCTCTGTGATTAATGGCAACGGGAGATGCGCAAAATTTGGAAGAAATTTGAACAGAGATAGTCAAGATTTCGTAGCACGGAAGTGGAAAGACGCAAAATTTACTAAACCTGTCGATCCCTGTAGAAGTGTGCGATTGTTAGTCTATTGGTAGTAATTATAATTTCACTAAAATCTAAAAAATGTCACGGCAAAAGTGGCGAGCTATACTGGTAGACCTTTAGTGCTTATAAAATGTAGAGAAATCGCGATACCAAAGTACAAGCTATACAAAGTTTGATAAAAAAATTTTCGCGAAAATTTTCGTGAATTAAATTTTCAACGTTGAAAGTTCAGTATTGTTCAACATTTGATTTACGAAAACAAACTTCATGTACCATTTAGTACATGAATAAACCAAAAAAAATCTAAGCAAAAAATGTTACGAATTTACGATAGTAAATTCTTTAATCTTTGACGATATCTGTACTAGGTGCACCAGCACAATTGTTTCGCTTGGAACAAGTCTTACAGTAGTAAAAAAGAAAATCCTGATCAACTGGATTTAAACTTTATTACCCTTACTATCCAGCCAACGTTTATCAAACTATTGAAAATGTCCAGAAAGCAAGCATCTGATCCTTTTGCCTCGATGTTTTTTAATACATAAGCTAAATGATAACTGTACAAGTACGTCTGTTCTCAAAACTTGTGCGCACCAAATGGATATTTAAATTTCTCGCCAATAAATGTGTGCAACCGGCACTTACTTTCGTCACGACGTATGCCTAATGTAGACATTTGAATGATGTAGCTTATGAAGTCATGTGTAGGGCGTAATGTGCAGTTTCTCAGTGAAAGGTATCAGGTGTACATACCGGACATGTTAATGCACAATCTTGCTGAGTCCAATTTCACCAGGATCTGTCAAAGACATGTTGAAAACAGTATGGACCCAGAAGTCTTTTGGTAGGCCCGGTTGGTGCGTGAACTAGTAATGGTCAGAGACGGGCTGTATGTAGACTGACTGATGATAATTTCGTGTCATTAGACATTTGCCGTGCAATTGCGTCGTTATGTACGGATTAGTGCTCGTATAGCACACTTTGTATTTTGTGTTTGGTATTACTGTGTATTTTTTTCATTTCATTAGCTTTTTCTTTTGTCTTCTTATGTACTACGTGTACGATTCTGATATTTAATAAACAAATAAAATAAATGATCAGGATGGAAAAAAACTGTGTTGTGGTAAAGCTTCAATTTTACGCAAGATTTTCTTAAGATAAGCCGAAGTTTTTTTGTTAAGTAATTCGTAAGGTAGATAATTTTTAAAAGAGCAAAATCCGCGTCGTTTTAGCTATCTGTGCGCCAAACATCGTCAAAATATCTATCATAGCAAAATCAGATGTCGTAAAGCCTACCACATATAAGCTAATAGTCATAATGTGAGTTATAGGCAGCAGTTAACAATAATAATTCTAATAAGCAACTTGGAGCAATAACAAAGCGATATTTCGAAACTACGTCCAGGCAGAATATATTGCAAATAAATAGCGTTTGCTTCGACATCGCGGTCGAAGTTGTCAGACGTATTCGAAGTGCCAGTGCTGGTTGTCGCTACCTTTGTACGCCCATCCACACACCTCGGCGCAGTTGTCTCGGTTCTCACCCTTTATGTCGAAAACCTCGTTGAGGTCATATCGGTTCACGACCCTGTTGCCGTAGACGCACCAGAACTGCTTGCGGTTGCCCAGCTGAAACTCGGCCGTGTGCAAACAGTCGCCTGCAACAGTGAGCATGACAACGTTTGACAACGTCGAGTTAGACCAATATATAGGGCTAATAAAACAAGGACCAACATAATTTGGCAAAAGGTGGAATCTCTGTTCGTTTGTGATCGCCAGGTGGCTGCAAAAGACTGACGGCTTACCTGCAATTTTAATTCCATCTTTTGGCTGAAAGTTTGGCTCGATGTTAAAATGTCCTGTGGGGCCATGTGTCGTTAAACTCCATAAGTGTCAAATAGCATCTAAATCAGACAAACGGTTTAAGCAGAGCGCACAAACCGAAGACAAGACGACAGACAGATAAGCAAACAGCGCTACGGAGAATGCGTACAAAGTTAGGAACTAACGGAGTCGCTTGAACCTAAAAAAAATCGATAGGCCTATCATCGCCTATGGCCTTATATACAAAAAAGTAATACTGCCAGCAAGTCAAAAAATGAAGATAGGCTATGAATTGACTGATGAAAAGCCCAACTCTAACTCGAACCCTAATCCTAAACCCTAATTTAACCTTAACACTAACCGTAACTGCAAGTCTTAAGCGAAAACCGTAATTTTAATATTAAGTGCAAAATCGTACTGCATTACACATGAAATTGTCGCCCCTTGGTGAATGTGAATGTAAAGCATAATGACGTTTTAACTGTCGACGTGATTTTCAATCAAATTGCGTCTGTCGGAATAGCCTGCCTCCCGCCAGAAACCGGGTGAGAGTTAGTCGACTTATAGGCCTACCGTTAACGGATTCACGGATGAACCAGGTGTTTGTATGCAATAAATTTGTTTCAAAATCCTGCTATAGCACAAATCCACAATCACTATTCTTCTCGAAGGAAGAATTAAGACGAAAAGGTACGTAATCTTACCGCTGGCATCCAGAACGAGGCGAGGGTTAAGCTTCGAGCGAATGTTTCCGTAGCGATCCTCGAACCAGAGCTGGTTGTCTGCGCCACTCGGGTCTTTCTGGTCGTACATCAGCACCTTGGCGCCGCTCTGTGAACTGGCGCCTTCGATGTCCAGCACCTTGCCGTTCATCGCACTCTTTATGAAGAAGTACCGCGACGTCGAACTGTTACAATATGTAACCAGTTTAACCTCCCAGTTTATCATTAGGCCTATACAAAGTTCCTACGTTTTCGGGGTCTTCAGCGTATAGCTTCGGGCGCTTGAGCAAATTCGATTAAGCGCTGGTTAATTATGACGGCACTTCAAGGCCGTAACTAGAATTCCTCTTCCCCCTCCCCTCGTTTTTCTCCCTTACTCTGCCAACTTCTTTCACCCCCTTTCCTTTTCCCCAAATCCTGGGCCTAAGGGCAGGGCAGCGACGTCTGACAAAGTGCTCAAAATTTTAATTTTGCCTCTAAATTTCCCAAAAATGGAAATTTTTTGAAGACCTAATTTTGCATTTCTGGACAAAAATTTCGTAACGAGAATAAGATTTTTCGACTGCCCCAAATTTAGGGGAACTCAGCCCCCCGGCCACGACGCCATTGCCTGGAGAAATGCTGTAAGCTACCCGGCAAGGTCAGGGGTAGAGCCCTGGCCACAAAAGCATATACGCATCTTCGACTCTTAAAACGCATCTCATTGCAACATTTTAGTCGCTAATGTGCAATGCAATTAATTGTTTTGTCGATTATGTAAAATGAAAAATATCCCAGCACTTCGATGGGAGTTGAATAGTGGCGTAGGCATAACTGCATCAGCCTTAAGTCATTACGGTGAAAATTATCATTTCATGAACAGTGGATATACTGTCGTAGAATGCAATCATTATATACAAATCAAAATACAAATCAATTTTGACGCGCGAAAGCAGCTACTGCGCTGCTTTCGCGCGTCTTAGCCATCGCAATTCTGTCTGTCCATTCGTCTGTCTGTCACACGGGTAGATCAGTCAAAAACGGTGCAAGCTACGATCACCAGATCTTAACCTTCGGCTGCCTGGAAGACTCTAGTTCAGGCACCATAAAGCTTTTCCGTAAATTCGAAGGGGGTCACCCCGAACGAAGGCGCTAAATGAGAGGGGATGGGAAAATTTTGCGATTTTTAGCCAATAAGTTGCTGTATCTCAATAACGGTGCGAGATAGGGCCTAGGTTACTATTAATCACTAATAGAAAGTCATACACTGGCTCTCGATTGCCACCGAATTCAATGACCTTGGATGAGCTTGAAGGCTAAAATAGGGGTATTATGGATTTTTTGGCGATTTCGGGCTGCGAGACATATTTCATGTGCGAATTGCGCCAAAACTAATTGAGATAGACATGGAGAAGCTGCACATGAAATTGTCAGCATTGAACGAAGATTTCGACAATCCAAGTCTCGATTTTCTAGGTTCAAGGACACCTGCGCACGACGGCATCAAAGAGCGGTACTCCCGTAAAAGTCGCTATTTTTCCGATGTTGGCCATTTTTCGTGAAAACGGTTGCAGATAAGCATGGGCATACTATAGGCTTTCGCGCGTCTCGTAAGCATTAGCTCAAATTTCTTGCATTATTACACAGTAAGGCAGTCTGAACTTCAACAGTGTAGCTGCAGACAGTAGGCCTACAAACAACGCAGTTCTATACTAAATTTTTCAGTTAGTGCCCCGAACGGTAAAGCTGCGAGCGCTTGAACTCCACTCTAAACGATGGCTGTCATAATTATCAAGATTTCTTCTTGCGAACTTTCACATTAACAAAACTGTCGACAATGCCACCCGATCGTTGACAAAGGCATAAGCTTATTAATCACGGGGCGGACGAGGCTGCAGCTCCTGGCCAGATATTTGTCTTTTTTACACTTCAACTTTACCGTTTCTCTTTATATGTCTGACATATTGCCTTGATTGGCGAATAAACGCACGAATAATTTTCCGAACAAAAAATATAGGTGTATAGGCCGAGTCTACAGCTTGGGCAAGGTTCCGGAAGCGTAAACACTGGGCATTGTCCGGACAGACCAAGGTTTTGCGCCGTCAGTGCAGCCACGATTTCGGCGGCGGAATAGGCCTATGGCCTACCAACACTTAACGAAATCAATGAAACACGTCGGACAAAGTGGCCCGCTTTTTTGAACCACCCTGTATACTCACACGGGCTCGATTTTCCAGTGCTGGTTGTCGGCTCCGTGGTGATTGTAGGCGCAGATCGCTGCTCCTGGCTCTTTGGACGCTTCGACGACGTCGAAAACTTTGTTGCAGTCGGCGTCGTTGTCGATCGTCTGACGCTGCTTGTTGTAATGCCATTGCTGGTTCTTGTCTCCAGTCTGGTAGCTGTTGATCACCAGAAGGTTGGAGCCTTCCACAACGAAACCGTCCAGCTTATAGAAAATAAATAATTACCGGCGAGCATTATATAGAGCATTAGGGCATCGACCCGGGTCTTGCATCAATCTTTAAACATGCAGGTAAACTATACAAGAAGCCCAGCTGCCGCTAGGATGGCCGACCCTGCTGGATGTCAGTGACCTTCAAGGTCATTCAATGCCGATGCTTTTTGTCTAATCTGGAAGGGCGTACGCCACTTTCTATCAATGATTAATAGTAGCCATGGCCGTATCTCTCACCGTTTACGAGATATGGCCACTTATAGCTTGAAACTTTCCATTGAAAACTGCGGCCAAACCGCTGCAGATGGAGACATGGTTACTAACGACAGCTTATAAAAAGTTGCCAGCGCCCTATTTGTTAGTACCATCGCAGACCCCCTACGAATTACCGTTTAGCCACAATACCGCACGATTGGCATACCATAGTGCATTATGACCTTTCAAAGTCATCCAAGGTCAATGATTTTTTATCTTATTTGAAAGAGCGCATCTCTCAGTTTCCGAGATATGGGCAGTTTTCCATTAAATTTTATACCCCCCGTCCACTCAACCCCTAATTTTAAAATGTTGCCAGAGTTCAAGGCACATGGCTAATTATTTGTGTAAAAGGTTTCCCCCTACCACCTACCCGTTAGCCAAGGTACATCCGTTACAGACGGACGGACTGACGGACAGACGACGGACGATAACCATGCCAATCGCTCGACCGTTAGGCCTACTTAAGTACGGTCGGCTAAAAACCAGGAAATTAACTCATTGTCTTAATTCCCGCATATCGCTGAAACGCTTGCGAAGAATTCTGAACCAGAGTCGGCATAAGCTGCTTGCCTTTCCGCAGATAGCCAGCAATATTTTTTCACCGAAACGCGGTTGCTATACTAACTATTATTATATCGGCCTAGTAGCGAAACACTATCAGCTGCAGCAGTCAGCATGCAGGCAGGCAGGCCCGCTAAAACCATGCAACATAACCGGTGTCGTGGGAAATTTTTCGCACCTGGAAAATTCTTCCCACCTCCATATTGTCATAATGTAACTACCGCTAACCCTAACCCTAACCCTAAATTTAACACTATCCTTAATCTTAACCCTAACCCGCACTGCTGCGTGTGGGAATAACTTTCCGGTGCGACGAATTTTCCACTACACCGGCATAATAGGCTAACTTGTTAGCACTTAGTCTCTACTTTGCCGCATAATGTCGTAGTAACAAAAATAAAGTTTAGATTCAGTGCTTAAATTACAGGGGAACGTGGGAAAACGTAGTTTCCCACTTTGTTCCAAAGGGGGATGGCGTTTTCCACTTCTGGGAGACCCGGAGCGTAGTCACGCAGGCCAGCGACGCCGTTATACGGTACCTACTGTAATGCATTACTGCTTGGCCATTGGTCAGTTCGTCAAAAACCAAATTATGTTAGTTCAGTTCAGTTCAGTTACGTCGCTCTTGCGCGCTTTAAAGTCCCCCCACTTGTTTTTCTACAATTTAAGCATTGTGTAGATTGAGCCAATCACTCACTGTTGAAGTCGAGGCAGAGGTTTGACAGCTTGCTGCGCACGGTGCCGGTGAGCGGATCTTTGTACCAGATCTGGTTGTCGCCACCAGTCTTCTGCCACATTATCACTTGCGACCCGGGGCTTGTAGCGCCCGCCTTCACGTCCAGCACCAGTCCCGTGGCCTTGCTGACGATCAGGAAATATTTGCCCTTGATTCCCATAGCACCGTTTTACTTACCGTCCAAAACAACGCACGCTACAACACACCACCGATAACTAAAACTCAGTTTGTCTGACTGTCTGAGTCCGACTGTACGGTGTACCTAGACGTACCGCCGGCTTATATGCCGCAGCCGCCGATCGCATGACGTCACTGGTATACACACACGCAGCCTACGTTATCGACAAACCGTCTGTCTGTCTACCGGTATGTGTTTCCTTGTCTGGTCCGACTGATGTCGGCGTAAAGCCGGCCTACGAGTACGAACGAGTACGTTTGCAGTTTGCATATCCGCATGCATAGGCCTATCATCCGCGCTAGGCCTAAAGATGCGTGCAAAGCGACAGAAATAGGGTAAAACGATTCATTCCATTTCAGCGCATTTCGGTCGCTCCAAACGCACTTTAACGTTGACCTTTTTTGTACGTAATCTGTGCAACGCACGCTACCATTTCAGAGGCACGACGTACACTGTGTTATAATTACACGTAGCTTGCACTGGTAAATTTCTTTCTCAATTTTCAGCTGCAGTCATGCGTCACAAAGCAAGCGACGGTGTAGTCTGGGCAATCTAAGCGCGTGATTTAAGTACGATACCACACTGTCTAGAGTGGTATAAGCTAGCACTGCGCGCTCGCGACGCTTACCCACTCCAGCAATGCAGTAGGCCTACCTAGTACAAAGAACTTGCTTAACCTATGCAACATAACTATGTATACAATGTAGGCATCATCATCTGTCCTGCTGTGAGGTGGATTGTTTTAACAGTAGACTGGCACGGCAGTTGTTTACCGCAGTCGGTGAATCATCAGACACGTAGGCCCACCGTTCAGTTTAACGATTAAATCACTATAGTTTATTAGTTACAAGCGGTGTCCCCTTGATTTTTGCCATATTATCGGCCTGCGGTCTACATTTTCCGCCCTTTGGGCATCAACTCGGCCTGCGGCCTCAATTTTCGGTCCTTTAGTCGATCCAGGTTCCTTACCAGCATTATGGGCGCTCCAGTATGCGCCTGGACCGTGTATGAAAGCACACGAATCTCAGCACGTCAACGAAGATTCGTGTATATTCCTTATGCGGGCTGGCGGTACTCCTATACGGCTCGGAAACGTGGACCCTAACTCAACTCGATTGGAGGCGATTGGATTCTTTCCACACACGATGTCAACGACGGATTCTTCATATTGCCTATCAGATGGCATGATCACATCTCCAATGAAGAAGTTTTCCGGCGCACCGGGCTCCTCGCGGATTCATTAGGCAGTAGATTAACGATGTCTGTAGTTGAGCTGCCGAACTCCAGTGAGGACTGGCAGTGAGGGCATTGTGAGATATTATTCTGTTCTGGCCAGTGCGAGTTCTAGGCAGCAGGTGCACATGCAACCAGCGATTAATAACAAGCTCTCACAGAGCCGCGTGCCGTATCAGCAGCGGCGTCGAAGGGTACAAAAAGTTGGGAGGGAGCAAAAAAGTTGCAGTTTTCTGACAGAGGAAATTATGGATGTTCAAAAGTTCAATTTTACCCCCTAAATTCCCCCCTACCTCCAAAATGAGAGATTTTTTAGCTCCAACAGATTAGATCCATCCTGTTTTTATCAGCACTTTTTGCACGTTTTTATCGGTTCTGTTTTTGGAGTTCTACAGTTGTTTGCATCACTTCATGCACATCTGCCATGTACGACTTTACTCGCAAGAAAATCTATTCATCGTAAAAAAGAAGTAGTTGCGTATTTTTTGAGGAAGAAAGTTTTCTGACAAGAAAATTTCCGACAAACTAAAATTTAGGGGGGAATAGTCCCCCCCTGCCTGCCTTCCTGCTAAGACGCCACTGACGAACAGCCGCATGCAGCGGTTGCATGGACTCCCGTCATGTGTGATATAATCAGTCAGTGATGTAGCCTAGGGGGCGTCGATGATACTTTGACGAGGTAGATGCAGAGGTTTCTATCCTTATACTTGGTGGGCGCAGCTTGAGCCCAGTGGAGAATAGGGGGGGCAGTTTTGTTAAGGATGTACCGGTATGTGAAATTGCTATCACCAGGAGCGCTATTTTTTTTAGCTCAAAATGCACCATAATGCGTTTGGCGGCCGGGTACTGTCCGGATCCGGGTGGGAGGAAAAGAGCAAGGGAGGGGGGATTTGAGCCGATTTGGAGTGACAGAAAGCAATGGGGAGATGCATCTGCCGATCGCAGTAAATCCCAAATGTTTGATCCTCGCTACAGGAACCAAGTGATGTGTCTTCGAGGACTTGTCCTCGTCCTCGAGGCGCCTCGAGGTCTTTGTCCTCGGACCCAAGCCTTGTTCTTGTCCTTGGCCTCGAGATAAGTCCTCGGCCATAATACCGAGGACTTTAATAAATTCTATTTATTAATCATTACTAGTTTATTACCGACAGTTTGAACACAAAACTGAAAAAGTGTTATACATTAGCTATTGTCATACCGAAACTTGTGATGCTAGTAATTTGGAGCCCACTCAGTTATGTCACATTGGTCTGATGTTCTTGGTGGCATCCCACAGGGTTCAATATTTGGGCCTATTCTGTGTGTCATTCAAGGACACGACCACCTTCGACAGGTGTCAAAACCAACACAACTTCATTATCAACATTACCACTAAACAAAATGTACAACTTTAAAGTTGTACATAAATACAACATAATTGAAAGTTTGTCACAATAGTTAAAACCCATTCAGTCTGGAATTGTAAGAGTCACCAGATGTCAGTTTTTTTGTTTGTCTGATATTTTTAGCATTGTTGGTCTATTCCAGTAGTACATGACGCTACTAATGACGTTGAAAATGATCAAAATCCTATTAAAGTCCCCCCAGTTGACGGTAATGTGTCGATGTAATATTGGCATTTGGATGTCCTTGGTGTTGGCTTTGAGTTTTTTTGGCCTTGGCCTTGGTTCCAAGTCCTTGTCCTCGAATACAAAGTCCTTAACAACATAACTGCAGTAACTTTGAAACCTAATCAGTTAATTTGTGGCCTCAATCAGCTTACATCATCAACCAAAGTTTGGTGAAATTCCTTCCACTGGGTTGTGACTAACACATCTTTTTCAGGACGAATGCATGGACAGATGACCCAAAAAAGCAATCGGCAGCGGAGCCAAAAGAAAGTGGCGAGCTTCAAAATCTGCTGAACACTGCAGCCAATGAAAGACAATCTATGGTCTTAAACTAACTTGAAGAAATGGCCTAGGACAACTTATTGCTTACTTATAGATAGCACAGAACAGAACGAACTGCAATCCGAGTACTAAACATTTATTCAAACGATCTTGCACGCCAAACTAAAGACACGTAGAACCGTAGCAAATCAACCAAATCGCAAAGGAATCAAACATAATATTCTGATTGCACGAACATCTCCAAACGTGCTTGCACCAACAGAACACAGCTCGTGCATAGAGCACAGTCGTTTATAACATTACTGACAACAATTCCATTTATTAATTTCATCATACTGGGATAATTTTTGAATCACATTTCAACCAGAAATAAGCTTACACGGTGGCGTAGACAAAGATGGCCCAGGGCCCCAATCCTCCAGACAAGACAAGCACACGTTTTAACTGCATTAAATTTGGCCAGTTGACTCTAAGGAAAATAATTAAAACAGCTGCCACCAGATCTCATATTTTAAAGATATAATGCACTAAATTACATTTCGGCTGCGACTCTGCTCTACCCCAGGCCCTGGTGGGGGAGCTCACAGCACTCCCCCAGACCCCTTAACTGAATTTTAGGTGTTCTACTTCTAAGAATAAAGCAATGGAAGGGAGGAAAAGGGAGGGAAAGGAAAGGGAC
>Ga0209367_1001335_pt1 | contig 29881 bp, 19 predicted proteins | sample WorMetLIZISLAND2_FD_187412 | JGI IMG/M metagenome (GOLD analysis project Ga0209367, IMG submission 187412) | Marine gutless worms symbiont microbial communities from Max Planck institute for Marine Microbiology, Germany - Olavius geniculatus... ...
CGATGAAGAAGAACGATAGGCCTGCTGCATTACGACTCTGGCAAGTGCGTGCTGTACTCGCTGAAGGTGAGATATGTGCTTCTGTGGACACCCGAAAAGAATTGAATTCGCATAATCAAGCCTTGCCGACACCAAAGCAGAAGCAACAGCCATGGCCATAGAACGATCCATCGATGGACGAATTTGCCTAAAGGAACGTATGTGGTAAAAGCAGAACACATACCCGTACACGAGTGATGTACATTGTAAATTTAAGCATCCTGGCACACGTCTGACGTACGGCATACGCACCCTTGGCGTCCAGGTATGTGGCCTGCGTCTTGAGCGTCGGCGTATGGCATTTTGGCCCTGTTTTTAGGCATCTGGTGGCGTGCTGATTTTGTCATTTTTGCATTGTCTAGCGGCATTTATTTAAATTTACTGAACTACTAACAGGTTAAGTTTTGACTTTACATCTAAAAATCATTTTGCAGTTATCATTTATGTGTCCTGCGGTCTTTCTATGGAGTCCTGCGGTGTTCTGCGGTTTTCAGGCATACCGGAAGTGACCGGACGGAAAATAGCGCCTAGACACGCAGTCTTTGGTCCATACGGACAGAAGACAGCGCTTTCGCTGGCCATTCTTCCGTCCGTATGGATGGAAAATAGCGCCTGGTCGCACACAGTCTTCAGACCTTACGGACGGAAGATAGCCGTTTCGCGACATATTGGTCCGTCCCTACGGGCTTAATTACCTGTATTACTGTAGCAGTCGATAAAAAGCCCAACAAAACGTTAGATTCCAGTAGCTCCAAGCACGTGTGTCATTCAAAGTATGTAATAATTATTTTACGCAATACCGCGCTCCGCAGTTTTTACAATTTACTTGCTTTTAATGCCTATAATAACGAATTTTTTGCCAAAACAATAACACAAACAAACATCAATTCCATCTTCCTCCTCATGACGTCACGCAATAAATAAGCAAAAAAACAGCGGTCTCGGAAAGCAAACAATGGACAAACATTGGTCTAAAGCTCCTATCTCTAACATGGATAAGTTGTCGTGATATCGTTCACAGCTAACATAGGTCACAGTGAGTGAGGTCAACTTTAGCAGATTCTTTTGTCTTGACTAATCTTAGCAAAACGACCTCACCCAGTGTGTCATTCACCAGTACTACCCCAGCATAACCACGAGTGGTATATAATGCTGTGGTACTATCTACTTATTCGTTTGAATAAGAATTCTCACAATCATGCTGTAGTTTTTCCTTCATATCACCTCGCATTGTCTACTATTTTGAAATGTACACTCTGTAGTACTTATAAAAGCAATGGATATTTAATACAAACGCATCTCTTTCACATGCACCACGGGTCATCAACATGTTCTTGCCATTCCATATTGATGATAAAAAGCTCAAGAATTTTCTAAAGTACTCTGGCATTTATTCTGGCATTAATTGCACTACAAGATATTAAATGATTGTGATTCGAGTAAAAATAGACTTTTCAATGACTTCCAAGCACCCTTACTACTTCTCTCTATGCCGTAACTTTGAGAGTTCTAGCTATAGTTCTAGCCTTATCTAAGGCACCAAGTAAGTCGTGTTCACGTCCACCTCTGTCTTAATAGTATCGCAATTTTCCAGCAACTTATCAATTTTCACTATGTACGTAAAAATACAGTTTGCTTCACTACTGAGTGGAAACAGCAGCAAAACCTTTAGTAGTAAACAAAAATCCACCGAACAAATGCACCAACAGCTGTGAATAAACTCGTATGTTGAAAAAGTAATAAATAACTAAGCCACGTAAATTCATCAAACAGCATCCTTTACTAACAACTTCTGTTATCAAAACAACAACAAAAGCCATAAATACAGGATTAAGTTCATGAATTTATGCAGCTAGTTAATGTGGTGACTAACACACAGAAAACGTCAACAGCAAACATCTTTACAAACTGCAAAAAAACTGGAAAAAAATCTTGAGCAAGAAAACATTACAGAGAACAGTGCATTCAATGCAACGAGCTCAGTGCATATCGACGTATGACAGAATCCCTACAGCAAGTGAAGAGACTCCGACCATCGCTGACACCTCGGTAGACAGGATCACAGTCAGAGCCAGTCAGCTCTGTACACGACTCAGTCGCAGACAGAGCATCGGTCAATGTCAGTACAGATGACTTGATGCACACACAGGAACCATCACCTGATAAACACAGAATAAAGAGACTGCATGCATCCAGCACAACTAAAAGCACATATAGAGCAACGTAAGTGAACCAAACTGAACTGACATGATATAGTTTTTGACGAACTGATCAATGGGCAACTTGGCAAGCAGGAATGCATTACAGTAGACGCCATATAGTGGCGTTAGTGGCCTACGTGACTTAGCTCATGTATGCATCAACTGATGACCAGTGAGTTCACTCTGCTTGCCCATTGGTCAGTTCGTCAAAAACTAAACTGTCAGTTCAGTTCAGTTCAGTTCAGTCATTCTGTACACGCCTTAACAGTTGACATCGATCGAATACAACAGAACACAATCAAATTTGTCAAAGTGCTAATGATTATTAACACCCTGACAAATTATAATTTGCCTTTAAAAATGGCTAGATAAATGCTTGGTTAAAACAGAACAAATGCAGCCAAAATGTTTCAATGGAAACTGCAAACCATTTTATACAATTTTGGAGCAGTAGCCTAGAATGCTGGCCCAGTGCAGAGGTTTTATGTGGCCCTCTGCACCAAACTGCAACAATTCTAACCCCAACTCTTACCTTACCAGCTGAAAATTAGCACAACAGTTACTTCTGCCCTGGAGTTTGGGTTTTCTGTGCCTTTAAGACAGACAAATAAATGGGCAAGACAAATAACATTACCTATTAAAATGTTCATATGATAAACTGAGTCAGTGAGCGGCATTACTGGCCACACAATTCTACGAAGTCGCTGTACAAGCAGTCAGTTTTTGCGGAATCATTCACGACTGAAAAAGATATGTTTTTAGCTTGCACGGAAACACAGCAAATGACTACACAACTCTAAGCATAAGCAGCAGCAAGCTCCATCAATGTTAACTGACAGTGACGGTAAGAGTCTGACACAAGATAATTGAAGAAATACAGTACTGGAAAGCTCTTATTGCTGACAGCACCTTCTGTGAATACTAGTGAACGCCTATCACAGAATACTGATATAAATCCAAAAACAATTTACACAGCACTGAGCAAAAAGAGATGAAGCTACAAGAATCCAACATAACTTGTAGCAAAAATCCGTTTTTTCTTCATTCTATGCATCTCCAAGCAAACACAAAGATGAAAGTAACTACACAGCCACAAACCTGTAGTAAAGAAGAAATCCTCTCCTAGTGACATCACAGACAAGACTGCAGACCTCGTCTCTTTGATGGATGACAATGGGCAACTGCAACCAACAATGTATGAAATTAACTGACAAAAATCAGTATGAACAATAAATCTGAGCTAATGCTCATGAGACGCGTGAGAGCTTATGGCAGTTCCTGCTTGCAGCTAATATCGGTTTATCTCCATCCATTTCGTCACACTTCACTCTTCTGCAGCCAAAAATTGCACAAAATCACTAATATCCTCCATTTTCTAGGTTCAAGGTCATGCAAGGTCATCGATGTTGATACCATTAACAAGCACGTCACCATTGCTTGTTATGATAATATAGCCAAATTTTGCCAAAAAAAGGTAATTCAACGTCATCTTACCTTAGGTTACCGCAAAGATAGGGTAGGCCCCTACCCACAACTTTGAACCTTCCTATAAAATCTGAGTTCCACTTTATAAATTCTAACACCTATTCCTAAAAATACCCAACTCTTCCCTCTTTCAGTAGCCGTCAACATCATAGTAATCGATGCAGTAGTTATTGAGATCTAGCCAAAAAACCCTAACCTTTTCTTATCTTTTTTTTCTATAACTACAGCGAATCCCCCAATTATGTAAATGTGCCCCTGTATAACGATCTCAGATGATCGATCTCATATTTTTTCATTAAGTTTCCATAAAAACTATACATCACCAAAATCTCTATTTGCTGCATTAACGAATGCAATATTTGGTATTTCTTGCCATTCATTCTAATTCACGTACTTTGATGAAATGAACAGTATTCGTCCGATGTCGTGTATGGGGGCCACACACCTTTTCGACTTAGTCAGAATTCACATTTTCCACTAAGTCTGGATATGCAAATCTGGTACCGATGGAAAGCTTGTTGGATAAGGATTCCAGCGGTCCAAATTGCTTTCAAATCCGTTCAGTAGTTTAGCTAAAAATTGGGGTGTTCACGCTAAGCTAATATATGCTCCATCTCCATTGCATAATGAGTTAGTTGCGTGGCGCCCTCTCACGAACGCTTTTACGCCAGGTGCACTAATCAGGCTTGCGCAGGCTCCTCTTTCTCTCCCTCATTCAAGGTGACCCCACTCACCCAGCGACATGAAATTTTGTCACAAAATACTAGAGACTCTAGGCTATCATGTGGTGGAAAACTGAAGTCTCTATCTCACCTGGTCTTGGAACGGTACTGAGTCGTGACACCAGGACAGACAGATGGACGGACAGACAGACGGACAGAATTACCATAGCTAGCTCTCGCGCACAAAAATGACATAGCATTAACTTTAAAAAGTGCACAACAAAAACCAATATGCATTTTAATGCAGTGTATTCTATTTTTCATTCAAGCATTATGATGTGCTCAATATTTACCTTATTTTTAAGTTAGTTAACTGGGCTATGATAAACTTTCTACAATGGCTTATCACTAATGGCTCTAATAAACAGTGCCATTTAGATCTCACTAGATGCATGCCACAACGATTGGTGAAAGTCCCAGTAAAAACTTGGTTTCTTTAGTAAAAGCTCATCCCTTTAAAGCTTTGGCTGCTCCTGTAGAAAAAAAACCAACTGGCAGCAATGTAAAACTAGTATGTATCTTGATATACCATCATAAAGTTCCATCTACATCAATGATCAAACCTGGGAGCACGCAAATCAACGCAGTGAATAGTTGAGTCCTGCGTCCCACACGCAATGAGGAAATCACTGAGAGGACAGCAGCAATTCACAGGACTATCAACCAATGTCTCAAATATCTGCAGAACAGAATATTGCCAACAAATATCACACAAAACATCAGAGACTGATTGAGCTGTGATCATCAAGAAAAAACTACTAAACATGTTAATACTGCTCGAAGTAGATTCAACAGCTATGCAGATGCAATAACAGAACAACAATCAATGCCGGATTAAGACTTCGGAGGCCCTAGTGCACTCAGAAAAATGAGGCCCCCTGTCCAAATTTGGAAATTCCTAGCAATCGATGTTCAGTTGTTTACCTTAAAATTCTACAATAATATTACAAAGACCAGTTTTAAATTTTTTATAAAGAGACTACAGCGTGCACTGCCACAGGTACACTGCTCCTGCAGCTGCAGGCTGCAAGTTGCAACTACGTTTGATACAAATTGTCACCATTTCACATACTTGAAATTTGGATTATGATATGATTTCGCATTCGTAAGAAATACACTTCAGAAAGTCAGAAGAATCTCTTGTTTACATTTAGCTGAGCGAAAGGCCTCAATGACTGCGGAAAAGTCCAACTTCTAAAGCAAATCACTTTCAATGTTCAACAGAGATAGGTTGTTTAATCTCTCTTGAGTCTGGGTTGATCATAGAGCAGATTTGATGATTTGATACGTTTGAGGTGACTAATAGAGCGCTCGCCGCTACAGTTTGTCACAGGAAGAGACAAATAGTGATGAAGAAGAATGTAGACGTTTGGGAACAATGTACTGAAATCATTCTGCAGTATCTTACTGTAAATGAATATTCACAGTGAGTTTGCTGTTAAATCAATCTGTCAAACGCAGTTGAACACAGTTGAAATCATAAAATGACAAAATCATTTTAAAATGATGTCAAGTAAACCTCTACTGCTATAACAAATATACGACATCAGGGCAAGCACTTGAGTCAGAAGCCAAGAGTTAAATAAGTGAAGGTAAGTAAAAGAGTATTTCCAGAACTGTCGAAATTAAATAATTTTTAAAATACAAATCACAAGATGTGTATACTGATCAGTAAACTGTCTTAATTTTTAATATATTTCGTATGTATAAAAATTATTTCTGCAAAATTAGGAGGCCCCCGAGTTCAGAGGCCCAGGTCCAGGTGAACCACCTGAACCATAGTTGATCCGGAACTGCCAACAATCCTCCTGACAAATAAATTTAGCAAACATGAAATAATGAGTATAGCCATTATGTCAAAGCCAATCAGAAAATTATTTAAGAAGCTGCCAGTTAACAGTGATATCAAAGGTAATTCAAATTATATCAGCTAACTACATTTCACAAAAGTAAGTTTGTAGTTAATGAACTGTTGATATAAGCTGACAGAAGTATTACAAGAATCACACATACGTGTGACCAACCTTCTTTCTACTGTGAAGCCCAAAGCCCTGTAATGAACCATTCTCACATGACAACAGCAGCAGTTTACCTTCTGTCAGTATTTCACGATCACCTGCAGCAGGTGCAACAGCTCATTGCTAGCCCTTCATTCAACACTGATCTCAACATGTAAGACAGTCTGAACCAAAAAAATTTATCAGCTCAGTGCCAACATGTAATGCAGCCATCACTTCAACCCTGACTCAAATCTACTCTCTATTCTCAACATTAATCAACACAGTTAACCAGCAAAATCAACATTAATCTGAGTGTAAAAAGAAAACAAAAATTGCATTGAATAAAAGTTGACCCTATATTACTACATCCAACAACATCCAACATCATACAAACACGAGGGAAAGAAGATCAACATAGTTTTCTGTTCACTAAATAAACTATCTTCTGTAAAAATATTATTATTACTATTGCAAAAAATACAGTGATACTGCCACATCAAAGATGTAGGAGAGGCACTGATTCTTACATTCCAACAAAATGATGACTGTATTACACAGTAAAGCAAATCACAAAAGCAATCATAAGTCACTTTAAACAAGAAAATCTGCTGCTTTGTTAATTAGTAAGCAGAGTACCAGGAGCATGGTCAGGTTGAAGAAGGTCGATGACGGATGGAGGAGGCACATGGAGGCAGCATGCATTGATGACACTGTCTGCAGCATACTTTGTGAGGCAAGCAGACTTGCCACAGTCCCAGAGACATGCTGTGCCATCCCGAGATGACGACACAACATTGCGACCGCGTTCCACTATCGCTATGTCTGACACTCCTGTAATCAGGACATCAGCATCGTTGTTGTCTAACAACACAAGCAAAGTATAAACATGGAAGCAAACAAAATGTAACATGCGGATGAAACAAAATGTAAAAAAAATAAAAACACGCAACACCAGAAAATGAAAATCATGGATACTAAACATCCTTCATATAACAAGCATACAATAAACTATGGATAGTTATGTAGCAAGTTTCTTTGACTAGTTGTGTGTCCAGTTTCTAATGATTATTTATTGATGGATTTAACAGGACACAAAGCAGGCAAAAACTCTGACCTTCTATGCTACCTGATATAGCAAACCTGTGCTTGATCACTACAACTTCATCACTTCATCACTAGTTTCTTATCACATAAACAACAGCAAAAAAACAAACTGTACCACTCACAACAAAAAATGTGCAGATGCTTGGTGGAGCAACAGCAGGGCATCAGACTTACGTTCAAATGGTAGCAAGCTGAACTTCCAGTTGGGTCGTTATCAAGTATTTTACTACATGCAATCATGGATGGGTGACTGTATGATAGTCATGATTCGATATCAGGATTTCAATTTCGATACAATATCGATACAATATTTTGAAAATATTGCGATATCGATATCGATATTTTTGAAATGATAAGTATGTAAAGCTTATACAAGCACAAGAACAAGACATGAACGTTCAGCAAAGCACTTTGCTTTATGTAGATACTAAAATGTGCCATTAACTATAAACTGTTGTAAGTGTCGTTAAATTACGACACTATAGTTAGTTTGCTTTGGTTAGTTTGTCGTTTTCTCCATTTATTCTCGTTATTTTGGTAATGCAGTAATATAAATATGAACCTCTGGCATAAAATATCACGATATATCGAGAATATCATGATATATAAAAGATATTGCAATATATCAAAAAAATTGATATTTTTTCGACGATACAATGATATTGAAAACGATATATCAATATTTTCGATATATCAAATCATCACTACTGTATAAAAACAGTGTGAAAATAGGTAAATCAAGTACTGACCTACCTAGCAAAAGTTAAGTTGGTGCACATTTGGTGCGCACTCACCTGTGTTGTAAGGCAGGTAACATTGCACGATCCTACATGGCAGATAGCAATGCGTACCTCTGAAATGAATTCCCATGAATAACTATACACCTTATTAACCAATAAGATGAATTATCTGTCACTCGTGCAATACCTGCGGTATGACCAATCAGTGTGGCTGCACATTGGCCAGTCTCGGCGGACCAAATCTTGAGCTGAGTATCAGCACCACCAGACAGCACCACTACACCAGACGGAAAGAAGCGGCATGTGTACACATCACCAAAATGACCCTCTAAGTGCCGCTACACCACATGTTACAGCACACCAAAGTCAAGTTTCACCAACACTACTAAACTACTCCACCAGACTACTATCAGCACTAAAACAAACATTATTATTACCGCGACGACTGTGCCATCAACTGAATTTTATTTCATTTCTGTTTAACCAGTCAAAATGTGCACCAGTAATAACAAAGACTTCAACTTCTTTCTTAATTCTGGCAGATAATAAATTTTGTAGAAATGTGTAGGCACTACATCGTGTCTCAAAAAACCAGTCAAAATAGTTTTTGTCATAATTTTGTCAAATTTCTACCAACATTGATAATTTTTGGCAAAAAATGGCCAAGACAATATAATTATATAGAGTGTACTTATTTTCCACCTCGCCTAATTTATGTCAATGCACTACTGTGTGAAACACAGATGCACCAAATTCCTGCATTACATGGTGATTATTTGTATCAGATTGCTCACCTTTGCATTGTCAGTTCAACAAAGAGCACCATGTGATGTAATAATTTTGTGGTATTAAATATTTTACGGCAAAAAAGCATACAACAAAATAGATGACTGATGAGCAAAAAACACATCTAATCAATGAGTGAATGCCGTTTGATCAGGCAATTGCTGATTCCGGTATCAACCAGTAGCATTGCCTCTAAGCGATTGTCCATGATGTGGTGTACACTTTGGGCATAAACTCTAATAATTTCCAAGTGAGTTGTACAAATTTACTATTCTACTAAATAATTCACGTTTTAGTTTATTCTGTGTTTAATTAAGTCATTACAACGTTTACTGGAGATGGGTAATACAACAATTTGGAGCATCTGTGTTTCACACGGTAGTGCATTGATATAAATTAAGTAAGGTGAAAAACAAGTGTACCTTACATAATTCTATCATCTTGACCATCTTCGGGAAAAAAATTATCAAAGTCGGTAGACATTTGACAAAGTTATGACAAAAACAATTTTTACTATTTTTTTTGATACACAGTGTATAAGCCATCAGAATGAAAAAACACACCCGAACTTCGCCATTATCTGTAGTCCACAGAAGCAGATGACCATCGGTATCAGAAGACACTGCAAGACCACCAGATGTCACATCTAGACAAGCCACCTTCACATAGCAAGACAGACTGACTGGTTTCATCCAAAAAAACAAAGATAACATGAAAGCCTCTGTCAAGAACATTTGGACCACATATTGCTCTATTCTGCTGCTGCCAAACATTACTTCCGTTTTTGCAGTACTGAAATTCAAAACATTATTAACTTCCATTATGACAATACCACTTTATAATATTTGTAAACAAATTTTGACCACTCCTTGCTATCAACATCAAGTCATCTGCAAACAAAAAAAACTTTCAGTTACCATAACAACCAGCAAATAAATTAAACATTATGCCAAAATACGAAGACAAAACATCACAACAACTGTTATTCAAAATGTGCTTCTGCTCTGTCAGCCAGCAGATTGTCAGACAGATCATGTGCATCAGAATCTGCTGCACCATGTACATATTAAATAAACTGCATCAATAACATTGAATACATTAAAAAATACATAATGACTGCAAAGAGACATTTCCCAAAATATATCACAAGAAATCAAATAACTCACAAGCCAATTTCCACTAAAAATGTACAATAACAACAAACCTGTTTTTTGCTAGGGTGAACATTAGCAAAGACTTTGTCCGGAGCCAGAAAGTGACATCTTTGTTTCCCAGACACTTCGCCCACATAGTGCACGGTCATGTGTAACTAGAGTGACAAAACAAAAAGTGTGACTATCAATGTCACACTATGTGCCTAGGCTTGTGCACTACTCACCATTGCTAATCAAAAAAATAAAATTCTCTACAAAATGAATATTTCAGGTTCTTTGCATTCCGAAAATTCAAACAGTGATGCCACCTTGTACCTTGTATTTACCAGTGCTTGAAATACTTTCATTTGTTGCGTCACGAAACAAAGACAACAATGTAGTGTATGTTGAGTACTATTTCTGATAAAGAGCATGAAATAAACCATTTTTGACAAAAAAAACTCACAATTTGAAGTATATACACGAATACAAGCCATTAACATGCTGCAAAATACCAACGTTGGTCTATCAACATTGAAGCTCTATTAACTAAGGCTAATTCCACTAATACCTCAGAGCCACATGTCTTAAGCAAACAATTAAAAACTTATTGCAATTCTGAAGAAATGTCTCGATTGCCATTAGTCACCCAATAATCAGCAGATTTCAGTGATGCCCATGTTAGACAAATGTATGAAACAATCATGACACATTGCATGGTAATGCAAAAAATCCAACAAAAAGTAGTTCTGCATTGCATACTCTAGAATACTGTTCAACAATAAATCCGTCAGCAGAGTGAACACCGACTCCACTGTCAGATGTTGTAGGTGCCTGACCCCTCAGCTCACTGTAAACCATGTCCTTGCCTATCAAACAGCCACAGTTACTACAGTGTCAACAACCAATAAGACAAACAACATCAACAGTCAACTTATAAATCTCACATGTGGCATGTTAAAAGAAACTTGCAGAATATCAGAAAATAAATAGCTAGGCAATAAAAACAACATTAAAACAAGTAAGTGACTTTCAAACCATATTTTTTGAATGCAATCCAAGCTTTGCCACCCTTTTCCCTACAATGCAGCATAATGATTGATGCAAAGACGTCAAACAACTGTGACATCAACAAGAAGATGAAGACATTTCACAAAACAGAAAAGCTATAATATAGTCACTGAGATAGACATCTTACTTAGAAATAATGGTCAAGTGGTAAAAATAAATTCACACATTGTTGCTAACAAAGACAATTCACTATTTCGAAGGAACACTCATGAAGGCTAGGGATTGAGCTAGAGTTAGGGTTAGGCTAAGAAATAAAGATAAATTGCATCTTTAGCTTTGGTAGCTTATGGAGACCTAAATATCATCTGCCATTTTGCATTACTCAACTGTAGTGACTACATGAATATAAGTATAAATGAAACTCAATGAAAAAATAGTAATTGTGACAAATAAAAGCAACAAGATCGCAGAACATATCATACAACAGCTCATCGGCTACCTACTGAACATTTGGTTAGGTTTTAGAATTCAGTTAAAAGACTGAAATGGCAAAGAATGGACGTGTATAGGAAGGTGTACTTTGCGGAATGCGGAATTTTCAGAAAGTGTATTTTGCCGAATTTTCGTTGCAGAACATTCCGCAAATTATACCTTAGAGTTTTTCTGCATTCCACAAAAATCAAATAAAGTCAAATCATCAATTTAGCATAGGTTTAGGCTCACATTTAAACTCGAATCAACTTAGTAATCACATATCGACGTAGTCCTATTTAACCTAACTCTTGAAACGTCTCGAAGTCCGTTAACTCACGAGCAGAAGCCGGCACATCACACAAAAATGTGAGGTCAACTCAAGTAGCCTAGGCACAATCGACAAACGATTACTGACGTAGCGCAACGGCAAAAGGGTTGCCGCTGCTGCGAGGGCCAAGTCGTCGGATTAGGTAATGTACAAAAATTGAGTCGCTTGCTCAGGTTATTAAGTAGGCCTAGCTACTACGATTTTTCACCTGGCGAACTACCGTTAAGGCACGATCAAAGACAGCTAAAGAATTCAACTCAAATAGTCCTACTCAAAAGCGGTTGCCGCCGCGGCGACAGCCAGAAAGTCCGCTCATGTAGTCTTACATTGTATCACACGATCAAAGATGATTGCAACTCCTGTAAATGGTTTGCTGATAGTTAGGCCTAAAAACATTATTGCTGAAACGGCTGTCTAAAAAACGCGGGTTACGTAGTTAGCGAAGGCCTAATACTGAATCAACGTAACGTAGGCCTACCAAAACAATGCTACAAATTAGCTTAACATATAAGCCGGTGGCCACAAACTATGACAAACTCAACAACAACATTAGCATCATTTTCCCGCAAATTTTTATTCCGCAGAATACACCTTACGAAAATTCCGCATTCCGCAAAGTACACCTTCCCAAGCTCAGCGTTATCCTCCGTCCGTATGGACGGAAGATAAGACCGCCAAACTGCTATTTTCCGTCCGCAACCCTAACCCTAAATCTAAACCTAACCCTAACCCAAACACTTTACTATAACCCCAACCCTGACCCTAAACCTAACCCTAGCCCTAAGTTCCTAATTCTATAACTCTATCTGCAACCCCAACCACAACCCTAATTTACGGACGGAAGATAAGACCCCTTAACCGCTATTTTCCGTCCGTAGGGACGGAAGATAACATTCACGCCTTCCCGACGGGTATGTGTTGTGTAGTACTCCTCAAAATACACGCACATGGAAGTTCAAATAAAACTGGCAATTTTACATTTTCAATTTTTGCACTCTTGTGGTCTAAAACGTTACCTCAGTAATTCATCCCAATCACTCTGTATAATAATACGATCCCGCTGCATTTCGTTTTACACCTATTTTTATTATACCTTCTGATCACTTAATGTTTATGTTTACATCTCCAGCAAAGAATATGTAATATATTAAAGTTTCACTGAATATACACTTTTAGTGATGAACCTATTTAAACGATAAATCATCATCAGCAGCAACAACTTACCATTCATTAGCCGAGTAATGATAGAGGTTATAATACGATTGTCGTTTGGCGGCTTCGTCTGTTTACTGTAACGGATGTAATGCGGCTAAACGGTAAGTCGTAAAGATTCGGCTACAGTATCATCAGATATAGGGCGCTGGCGACTTCTTATAGACTGTCAATGTGTCAATAGTAACCATGTCTCCATCTGCAGCGGTTTGGCCGCCATTTTCAATGGGAGTCAATTGAATCTGCTGAACTAAGCTGATCCGGCTGCACGATCTTTTTTTCAGGTGATGTGGACATTATTTCCCATAACAATACAACAACACTATGCGCAATGATTGTACAAATTCGGTTGTAACAGTACGCGGTTATTTGTTACCGAGCGATTAACGGCAGGCTGCAGCGGCGCAAGTCGTCTAAGCCGATGTAATTGCGGTAGAAGCGGTCACCTGCAGCAGCAGCAGAGCAAAGGCGCAGCATCCGTAGCAGCAGCAGCAGCAACATCAGTACGGCACGGAAAGCTTATGCTGACGCCGGCGACGGCAATGTGAGCAGCAGCCAGGCGGCAAAGCGCTGCAGCAGCTGCCCTGCTCAACGTGCAATCGCTGTATATTGCTACAGCATGAACGCATAACTACGACATCGGCTTGTTTATTCAGACACGTGGTAAGTTTAACTATTATTTTTTGACGTCTTTGGTGTTTAATCACGTGATGCTACATACTGCAAAATGTCGCTTATGCCTACATAACGACATCCTCTATACTGCACTCTCGTCACTAACCAAACTGTACCATGACGTCGTTGTAGGTTAGTGGCGTGGTGTAGCGGTAACGCGTCTATTCCGATCAGCAAAGTTACTGTACGCCGGGTCCGGTTAGTACTGCGATAGGTGACTGCCTGTGGGCAGGTAAACCATCTCGGTATGTAACCAGCCGCCTAGGTCAACTCAGCCTTCCATCTCTCCGGGGTAGGTAAATCGAGTACCGGCCTATATTTGGCTGGGGTTAAGGCTGGGCGCGTTCACCTGTGTCGGGTGGCAGATAACACTGTGTGATCCCATATGACAAGTGACGCTTCGTAGCTCTGTGAGAGCTTTGCTCCTTAAGAGTTATGTTTTGACCTTTACTTTTACCTTTACCAAAATACCTAGCCCAAAATTAAATAATTAAGGCTATCGGTAACTTATCAGTAAGGTTAGTAGTTGTCAGACAATACTGTAGTCTTATCTCATCGGATTTTTTTGGCCGACCGTTAAGGTCGAGTCTTGAGTACGATGCGTAGTCTGTCTGTCTGTTGTCGTCTGTAACGCATGTATTGTGACTGAACGGTACGTCTTACCGGAAAACGTATTACAAGATTAATTAGCGCAGTGACACAGCTCTTCGCGTGCAAAATTTCAGCAATCCAGTGCAAAGGGAACTTTTCCAAATTTGGGGTTAAATAAAGCTAGAAAGGAGGATGTGCGTTTTTAAACCGATATGTTACCGTATCTCAGAAACGGTGAAAGATAGGGCCAATTGGGTTGCTATTGATCACTAGCAGGAAATCGCATAAACTGTTTCAGATAACACAAAAATCATTGACCTTGGATGGCATTGAAGGGTTATTACACACTTAACTATGCCAATCGTGCGAAATTGTGGCTAAACGGTACGTCATAAGGGGGTCGGCGATGTTACCGTTGGATAGGGCGATGACGATCGTGAGTTCTTATAGGCTGTCAATAGTAACCATCTATCTGCAGCGGTTTGGCCGCAATTATGAATGCGAAGTTGCTGCTCGCATGCATCACCGACGTGCGCCGAATTACCATATGGTAATTCTAGCGTTGATTGTAGCGTTTGATACAGCAACGTCACCACAGCGTGTATGGGACTGCAGCCACTCTGGGACCGCTTTCTTTACGCGACCGAAAGTCGGACGTTGGTCTTCGAATATATGCTGTACAGTCGGCCCACCCTACTGACAGCTGGGCTTCTTGCGTTGTCTTCAAAGGTTCCAGTGTGGCTTTTAACAGTTCAAGACATATTATGTATAGCGTGTCAGCATGTCATAATTATATTGATTGATGCCGTTGCTATAGTGTCTTAAATCGACTATAAACGACAGTTTTGCTAATGTACAGACTAGTGATGATTCGATATCAGAATTTCAATTTTGATACGATATCGATACGATATTTTGAAAATGATAAGTATGTAAATCTTATGCAAGCACAAGAACAAGACAAGAACTTTCAGCAAGGTAGTTTGCTTTGCATAGACACTAAAATGTGTCAGTAAACTTTAAAATTTTACTATAGACTGTCGTAAATGTCGTTAAATTACGACACTATAGTAAGTTTGCTTCGTCTAGTTTGTCGTTTTCTCCGTTTATTCTCGTTATTTTGGTAATGCAGTAACAAAATATATACTTCTGGCGTAAAATATCGCGATATATCTAAAATCACGTGATATATAAAAGATATCGCGATATATAAAAAAAATCCAATATTTTTTCGACGATACGATACGATACGATATATCGATATCGAAAACGATATATCGATATTTTCGATATATCGAATCATCACTAGTACAGACCGTATAGGAATTTTACAGGCGCTTGCATAACGCGCGGCATTTAGAACACCGGGCGAACGTGTCCGTTCGTTGTTGCGTCGACAAATTTGCGAATCACGTAGGAGCCATAACTCAGTTGCGCTGCCGACGAACCCGTGTGGGGTGTAGCGCCGACACCGGGCGTATAGTTTGTAGTCTCGTTACAGCTCTGCCAGGGCTGGCTGCAGCTCGTTGCATCAACACTGTCGGCTTGCTTCGTCGTCGTCGTCGTTGTCTACGTCGTCACAAATCTAGCGGGACCGCGCCGTCTAGTCAGTCAGCAAGCCAGCTAGCGCTGCAGCTGCACTGCAGCTGTCTTTGACGACATCACCCGCCGCGTCGTCCTGCCATCCAGTGCCGGGGTATGGTTTCTTGGGGGCTCCAGGCTGTTTATGGTAATGGAGTCTTTTACATCCTCATTTTCTTTCCTTCGGTTAGCTTTTTCCCTTCCCCTTTTTCTTTGCCTCCCTTTCCTTTCCCTCTTAACTTTTTCTTCCCGGGGGCCTATCTTCTTAATCCAGCTAGATGATTTAAGTGTACGTGCTCCTAGTGCGTAGAATCGTTTCTGGTGATAGCAATAATTCTAAAGTTTTCTGCGACACATAACTTGGTAATCTGTGCGTGAGATAAGTCGCGTGTAGACAGCAGTTACATAACTTTAATCAGTGATTCAGTGAATGATTCAATAAATTATCAGATTCAGAAGACCCACATTAAATCGGGGGCCCTATAGGCTACTACAGCCTCGTTAGCCTACGTGTACAGTGCAGTGCTGAATCCGGCACATGCTGCGGCGCTGCCATATGTATGTGCGACGCAAAGCGACGCAACGCGACATGACGTCATGCTGCTCTGCAGTAATTCCACACAACTCAAATATGGCGACCGAGCGAGAGACACAGAACAGTAGGTCTACAGCTCGCAGCTGCTGGTCTGAGATTGATTTGTCACTATATAGCGTTCTCTCTATTACAGCTAGCTGCAGAGCTGCACGTACCGGCGTAGTCTGCATTCCATCTTTCGCAATCAGTGCAATGAATGAAACGCTAAAATGAACATAATTATAGCATCTGTAAAATACGAGAAAATGCTAAAATCACGCAGCATGCAAATTGCAAAAAACGATTTAAGTTAGTTATACTGCAGAGAATAAAAAGTTAAATACTGAAAGTTATAGAGTACATTGTGAGAAAAAACAATTTAGCAGTCACAAACAGCTGGGACATGTTTATAGACCTAAATCGTACATGTAGGCCTACTTTTTAACGAAATAATGTAAAACTGCTTAAACTATTATTGTTTTGCAAAATTTAAATCGTCATTTTTTATTTAAAAAATAATAATTAATCTGCAACTAAAGTTTACTTTTGTGCAATTTGCAGGTTGCACTTCAGCAAGATGCCGATATCTAGTTCGCATCTGAAGTGCTTAGTTGTGGCCGTAACCATCCTCCAAGGTTTGTATATTGTACTCGTAATATTGTGTTTACGTATTACGTAATCAGACAAGTACAAGACTGAGATAAATGTCTCTCAGCCTTTGTCGCACGTTTTGCCATTCGTTAATTTCGTTTTCATTTTTGTTTTTTTGGTGTCCATTCCTGTTAAGATTAATAGCATGAACAATCGTTAAAAAGTCGTTACTTTAAAGTTAAATCATAGACCTCTTAAAATATTTTAAGAGATCTATGAGTTAAACACATATGTTCAGAAAAAAAGTCCGCTCAAGTTTCTCAATTGTGTGAATATAACAAAATTAATTTTAGCGTATTCTGGGCACGATATCCGTGCAATATTATGGTGTATTCGTAGGCATTGTATACGAGTATAAATCTATGTGGTTTGCATTTAACTGAAATCTGAGTGTACGTTCATGTTCGTTCGTTTTTTGACAAAATGTAAATATTATATAATGCTAATACCGACAGTATGACGTATGGTGTCCATGATTTGCTTGATCCGGTGTGACTGTGATGCGATGCAGTGAGTTTGTAGTGGGTGGCAGCAGCGTTTGGCTTACGCCCTCACACGTGCTTGAGGCAATCTTGCGGACAGCAAGTTGGTTCACTTCTAGTGACAGTCACGTCAGATCATAAGGGCATTCAGGTCATTCTCCAAAATCAAAAAGCAACCTTTTTTCAAAGTCGGCCCAACTCCTTCGCCTTTCCCATTCTACTTATATTTTTTCCTTCCATTTTCTTTCTCGCTTTTTTATCTCCGTTTAAAATTGAGTTATATTTTTGGAAAGCGATGTCAGCTAGCTGCCGAAGTCTTAAACGCATTTTAACACATTTTCGGCACTGTTGTCTCTCAAAACCCGCCCATCTTATTTCAATCGATAAGATGCAATACAAATGACTATGAGTATATTTTGCTGATTTTCGATCAAATAAAGAAATCTTCCCCAGTTTAACTCTCTTTCCCGTTGTTTTTCCAGGAAGCAAGCTGCTTCCATCTGTCAATGGAGTGGACGCCCCTGCGGACGGATTGAATCAGGACGCAGCATCACGACATTCAGACGACTAGGGACACAGCTTTTGATGTATGATTTGCTGCCGGCGTTCCTGCCGCGATGCTTGCTGCAGCAGTCATATCATCATTCGATTTACTCGACTCAGAGCAAAGCTTCATTTTCTGCTTGCGTGTGCAGCGCCTTAAGACCTTGGCTCATGTACAACGCAAAACATCTGCAAAACTGTTTTATTTTACACGCATTACAGTGAAACCACGTGTAAAACATTTGCAAGTATATTTTACGCCGCAAAAACTTGTTAATTCGCCACGTTTTTGGGAACAAAACTTCGCCAACAATTTTGGGAAGATTGTGCATGACTTTAACACACTGAAAGTAGTAGCGTAAGCAGTAAAACATTTGCAGAAATGTTTTGTACATAGTTAGGCCCTACGTTTTAAATATTTTTACTGGACAAACCGTATATAAGCCACGAATAGTCGGCGGCCAGTAGGCTTAAAACAGAATTTGTATTAAATCATACATGTAAAATACCTTCTTTAACGTAAAGCTATACTGATAGTAATTGTAGACAGAGCTAAAACTGTAGCATAAATACTGCGGTGTTTCTAGCGCCATGCATCATGCATTAGAATTGATTGGTAAGCCATTGTTTCTGCACTGTATAGCGTGGCAATGCGTCGTGACGACTAGCGGCATTAATGAGTGTACTGGAAGCAGGCATCATCGATTGCTGGACCTCACTCGGCGCCTCGCAGCCGACGTTTTATGAACGCAATTTCATTATTTGCCTGCGCTGCAGTCAGCACGCCAGCGCGCCGTTAACCTGTTTCCACACACACGGTAGGCCTAGCTAATGCGCAGTAAACGAACGAATAGGCGAATTTATGAATGAAGCGAAGCGTCGATATCTGTTTTTGTTCTCCGAAAGACAAACCACCGTGTCCGTATGATGCCAGACTTCTTCTGTCCGTTGAGTAAAGGCGCGTACAGTGCGAAAGAAATAAACTAAACTAAAAACAGTTCAGTTCATTTTCCTTCGCGCCTTAACAAGAGGGGAGAGGACGGGGAAGGGGAGCTTAAAAGATCGGTGACGGGTAGACCTACTTTGACGCAGCCGAGTGGTTCGAGGCTCGTCGTCGAAGACTCAGCTGTTTGCGCACTACGATGATGATGATGCATTGTGTTATGTGGCTGGCTGAGGTCGCTAGCTAGGTGCATGCATCTTGCATAAACGGCATGCAGACTGATTGAGATGCGGCCGCGTGTAGCAGGTGCAACAGTAAATGAGCTGCCTTCCGCCGTCGATCTGTTAAGTCGCACACCGTCATCAGTAGGCCTACTGTTACTAATCTTCTGGCTAAAACAAAATATTTATCTCGAATTTAAATGTTCGACACATCTTATTCTGGTGTGGAGAGTGTATTTCATTTTGCTATTTATTTATGCCGAAATGTGTGTATATGTTGTGTATTATTTTATCTGCATAAGTCACTGAGTCGACTATAAGGCGTATTGCTTGTACAGGACGCGATAATAAATCACAAGCACCATAAGTCTTTTCACACTTTTAGTCAGGTCGTCCCTAAAAAGTGCCCATGTGAATGCCCCATGCAATTACTCCGTTTTATGCTTAAAGCGCAACGGTTTTCTGAGGAGGAAAACTGCGACGCCCCTGGCTAGCTCGAGTTCGTCATCGCCTCTGCTCGCAATAATGTTGAGTCATTCATTGCCTGTGTATGAACTATCGACTGTCAGCCGCCAAAGCGTGATGCTTTGCTGGCTGCTGAAATTGCTTTAGCTGCTGTACTTGTATATGCATTGCCGGGCGATCAGCACGCAGCCGTGTGACAGAGTGCTCGCCAGTCGCCACCGTGCATTAGCAGGCAGCAGCAGCAGCAGAAATAACGTAAAGCTTCATTTAATGCGAGCCAGCTTATCGACGAATCTTTTCAGCCGCTTTGTGCTGTCCGTCCGTCGTCAATATGCGACTTAGTCGGTCGCCAGTTACTGTTACCTTGCTCGTCGTTACATGCTTGAATGGACGGCAGATCTCTCTGAACCAAGTGCGCTCACAGAAGCTGAAAATATTTTTGTCAATTTCAGCGTCGACGTTTATTTGCGATAATATTGGCACGCTAATTACGTGGTAATAATAAGTAGTCCGCTGTTGACTGTTGTAGTTATTTACGCCTTGTGCTAATAAGCGAAAAATAATAAAATCTGTAAAGCGCCATACGCAACAGTATATATGTGTAATGACTAGAGACAGTAGAGAGTCAGTGGGATGAAATGAAACCGTTTATGAAAAAGAAATATTTTAGACCGATATAAAGCTCATGTCTTTAATATCTTCCCCCAAATTTTTGCACCTAATAATAATTGTTATTGGGTTTTTTAGTAGAAGTTACTGACCGTTTGTATTTTTTATAGCTGTAGTTAATTTTTATGTAATTTTATTTTTTGTATCACTTTCAGTCCCAGGGTCGCAGCCAATTACATTTCAGCACGGCGTTAGTTCTTGAGTATAGCAGGAAACATCCCATCAGAACGAAAACCCAACTGAACGAATCCCGTTAGAACGACATCGTTCTTCCGAATAGAATTTTTCATTCGTTCTGATGAGCCTAATTCGTATAGCACTCCAGCTGCTAAGTATATCGTGATGGAAATGTCGACTGTGATTAGCGACTCGCTGTGCGGACTCCAGCAGCTGTTACCAGGTCTACAGCGAGAAGCACGCCGCATGCCGAGGCCGTGTCCACGTCCGTGATGACACGAAAACCATCGACAACTGCTGCGAGAGAGGCATGCAAGGCTACGCTGCCGAGGTATTTAGAATACAACGATGGTTTTTTGTTTGGTGTCGTTCAGCATTAACTTGTTTATTTATTTTAAGAACGCAAGCATTTTAAAGTACACGTACGTAATACAATCTCACTGAAATATCGTGTTCTTTGCGTCAGTAAAGCCAGACTGGCATTTACAACTGCCCATTAATTTGAACAAACACAGTTATAGTTCAAAAAGCGTACGAACATGCAGAGCATGCAAAGAGATATTGATTGTTACACCGCACACAATAAATCAAGTTAATCCGTCTTTTTTAATCAGTGATCTAAATTTTGCCACCGAACCAAACTCCAGTCATCTAAAGTGATGTTTAAACGCTGGATTATGCTATATGGCTTGATGGTACAAACGGCTGAAAATCCGAATCACGTTAATTATGATCATCAAACATGAAATACGAATGGGATATATCAAAACAATGCTTCTGCTCAGAAACTGGTGGAAATCTGCTAGTTTAGTCTGACAACAGAAAACTGCGAGCATTAGTCCACGTGATAATCCAAGAAACAGTAGTGGCACTGATGGAAGCCTAAAATACTGATAATTTGATTAATTTCTAAACGCAAAACTATACTGAAAATAAAAAGAAAACACTAAAATAAAAAGAAAAACACATTTTGTTGAAAGTAACTTAGGTAACACAAAGAGTTGGTGGCCTACATATCTGAACCATCGTGTGAAAGAACAATTTACTTTCGGCGTCAGTAGGAGTATGTTCGGATCCGGCCGGATCCACCAACTGGATCCGGCAACTCTGAATTCGGCCAGATCCGGACTAAAAAAAGCGTCAGCAGTGTCACAGGCGGCACAGTGCATTGCGTGACTGGGGCATGATAGGCAGTGAAAGACGATCGGGTGAATATTGTGTGAAGGTCAACTGGCGTTGCCTCTGTATAGGCGTTGGCCTATAGGTCGATCGCCGCAGCACTGACGACTGTGACTGTGGCAGTCACAGACCCTCAGCTAGCTCTAGCTCGTTCCGTCAGTCGCTGTCTGTCCTTACTCAACTACTATAGTCGGCAGCATGCTGCGAGTGCGCCGCGTTTCATCGATCAATGCCTGCAGATGCGCCGACGACCGTTCCGAACAATTCCCACAGCGCGGAATTTCAAAAGACATTTCCAACCCGGCTCCGCGCTGTACCACGCTTGTCTCGTGCAATGTATCTCGCAGTAGAGCCCTACAATGAGCGACTTCATTACTGTTACCTCTGGCTGCCGAAGAAAAAGATTAGGCCTATAAGTTTGTCGATCTGTCGACCGTTCCTCGGTTTGTCAGACAGATCACTTCAAAATTATGAATGGCTTTTCGTGAAACTTTACGAATAGGCGGAGAGTGGGGCAAGGATGTTGGTGGCGACCCGATTCAGGACAAAATTTTAGATTTCTGAAATCAGAAACAACATAAGCCACCACCAAACATTAGCAAATGTTTTCTTTTAAATTTAACTACTACCTATAGACCATATTACAGTTCGCCTTTACGCAGGATCGTCACTCGTCAGATAATCAGTTGGGTCCACAGACCAAATAAATAAAATAAATGGTATATCTTATCTATGGTTGAGTCTACCGGTCGCTTTTCAACGCATAAGAATTCTAAAGTGGTGTCGTGCGGCTTCCGCATAACGACAAATCGAGTCGCCGGCGAGCGTTTCGGTCCATCGAATTACAGCAGCAGGCGAATGGATGATGGAGTGAGCTGCGGAGCAAGCGAGCGGAGTGAGTACGTACGCAAAGTCTGCTCACTCAGTCACTAGGTGGCAGCGCTGTGAGTAGTGAACTGACGAAGAGTGGACTGGAGAGGAAGTGAACGGGGAGAAAATGCAAGTCCATAGATGGTTGGATCGATAAGTTGCACGAGTGAGAGCCAGAGAGCCGAGCGCACCGTCATCACGTCCTGCCAGCCTGTCAGACTGCATGCCGTCATCCAATCCATTCGTTCACTCCGCCTCGTTGTAAAAGCTTCCAGAGCGGGCGCTTTATAGCAGACTGTCCGTGCAGTGCACTGCTCACCGCAGCAAAAATAGGCCTTCAGCGAAAAAAATGCGGTTGTTTGCCTTTTTCATAGGAACGCTTTGGCCAAGTTCAACAGTTTTGTCTTAAGCAGAGTGATTCAGGTCTATTGCCTTCAAGTTATATCATATCATCACATTAACTATTTGCCGTTTTTTTATTTCAATTTTTAATTTTTTTTCGTTGTGAAATATTAAATGTCAACTTTTGAATAGTGGAATCTTTAATCATCACTATGTTTGTAAATTTACTAATAAATAAGGCACCACTGAAAGAATTGTAGAAATCCGTAAATATTTGCTGATATTTATTTATTGTTGTGTGAAGGCCTGTGAAAATGAATATCGTCTGAGTTGAGTCGAAAACATTGGTATAACTTCTGTGCAGAAACGAGCCTAGAATCATGTAAAACGTTTATGACAGTCGAATCCGCTAAAAATGTTTGTGTCGTGTGTCTTTTTGGCGTCCAGTTGCGCAGAAGTCAGCACAGCAATAAGTGGTTCGATTGCAAACCGTGTCTTGCGACTCGCGACCTACGAATTAAACACTTCGAGACTTTGACGTCCGCATCGCAAACAACTCCGGACAAATTCGTGGCAGTCGCTAATCAGCAGAAGAACAATGATATCACTGCGGGCACGAAGGATTCAATTCACAGGAAGAAGTCGATTGGTGTCGTCAAGTCTCGTCAGAAATCTGCTGCCATTGGTCGCAAAGCCAAGAAAATTGGTACGTAATCCACTGAAGCAGACCACGTTTCATATGAAGTGTATTTGGGAAAATGGCCTATTAAAATTTGTCGAGATAATACCTGAGTCTGACTGAGTCTGACTGGAGATTAACTCTCCCTATTTATTTGTGTCATTTGTCTACACTCACTGTTTTGTGAAATTTTGCGACAGCTCGCGTGTCAGTTGGAAATGTAACGATATTGCTAATAAAAAGGTGTCAATAGAGAGATCGTGTCTTAGTCGTAAATGCTTGTAGAGATGACTCGGTGCACAAAGTGTGCTGAGCAGCGTTATTGTACGATCGTCGATAGACCGCATTTCGCGTCTTGCACGTCCGTCTGTCCATCCGTCCGTCCCGTTCGGGCTTATAACTCCAAATTTGGGAAAAACGTTGAAAAATATAACAACAAAAATTTGAGCTAATGTTTATGAGACGCGCGACAGCCTATGGCAGTTCCTCTTCGCAGATAAGCTTGGTCTATCTCCATCCATTTCGTCGCAATTCACTCTTTTGCAGCCGAAAATTGCCAAAAATCACTAAAAAATCAATATTTTTGGGGTTCAAGGTCATTCAAGGTCATCGATGTTGACATTCCTAAAAAGCTCGTTTTGCTATGATAAGTGGCATGTCTGTGCCTATCTGCAACCATTTTCACGCTAGACAAGTCAACAGCGAACAAATAACCACTTTTTAAGAAGGGTACCCCTCTTTGACACCCGTGTGCGCAGGCCTCTTTAAACCTAGAGAGTCCGGACTTAAGCTGCTAAAATCCACATTTAATGCTGAAAATTTCATTTGCAGGTTGTCTTGGTCTATCTCTTGCCATTTCGGCGCAATTCACTGTTGAAATGCGTGTTACAGCCCAAAATCGCGAAAAATTCTCCAAAACCCCCTATTTTGGGAGTTCAAGGTCATTCAAGATCATAGCTGTTGACATTTCTAAGAAGCTCGTTGTCAGTGCTTGTGTTATGATAAGCAGCATTTCTGTGCCTATCTGCAACCATTTTTACGTTAGACGAGCCAATAGCGATAGAATAATGTCTTTTTAGGTGGGGTGCCCCTCTTTCGCCCCTTTGTTTGTGGGGACCTTTTACGCAGTGGCATGAAATTTTGTCAAAAAATACTAGAGACACTAAGCTATCATATGGTGAAAACTCGAAGTCTATCTCAACGGACAGACAGACGGACAGACGGACGGACAGAATTACCATAGCTAATACGCACTATAGCTAGGTAGCTAACTCTGGCGCGTAAAAATGGTGTTAAGATTTATCAGGGGAGTATGCCTGGTAATCAGTGTGTCAATTTTTAGTTAAAACGGTCAAATTTCAGGCTGATGGCCGCACAATATGTCGGCACTGCAGACCGATATTGTTTTCTGGAAAGCATAATTGTGACCAGTAAAGTTATGCAGTAACGTTTAGCGGACACGGCGTGAATTGTAGCATGGGGCGAGTGGTCGGACTGGGGTGCTTGCAGCAGCAGCTGCGGTGAAGCAGGCATTCAGCAGAGGAGACGAACTTGTCACACGTCCAACTGCCACGGCGTCGACTTCGAACAACGAACATGTCAGCCCGCCGATGAACGGTGTCCAGGTATACATCCGCCTAGCCATAGGCCTACACTCCTTTGTGACAGATGCTAGTATACAGGAGTGCATGGTGTGGTCGAGCGTTGATGATGATGATGAAGGACGAATAAACTTTAGCGCGGCGTTAAGTCCTAAGAGTCTAAGACTACAAGGACACGTTACAATAAGCCTAAACAGTGAAGTCACGTAATAGTAGTCAGTGCAATGAGACGTTCTTAGTCATAGCTGCAAAACCGGGCAAAAAGTTCGGTTTTCAGTCTGCTGCGGAAAATGACGTTGTCACCAAGTCGCAGATTTTTTTTTAACTTTTAGTAGATCAGTTTCTTCGTTTATTTATTTAACGCAAAAGTCTTACAAATGTAGAGAGAGAGTAAATAAAAAATGTGAGTAATTAAGTAAGTAAAACGTGAATGTCTATAGCGCATACGTTATAATTAACCTCTAATGTGCTAAAGAGGTCGGAAAGTCGGAAAGTAAAAGATGTGCACGTAAAACACAAAAGAAATTAACCAGTACACAAAATGCAATTAAAACGTTAAATTATGTACCACAAAACTAAACGTAGACTTGTCAAATATTACTGTAATAATCATAAACAAGAAGCCCAGCTGTCGCTAGGATAGGCTAACTGACCGTACTAGTTGTCAGTGACCTTCAAGGTCATCCAAGGTCAATGACTTTCTTTTTATTTAAAAGTTAATATGCTAATTCCTATTAATGATCAATAGTACCTAGGCTGTATCTCTTATGTTTTTGAGATATGGCCAGTTTTTAGTTGAAAAACGCACATTTTTCTTACCCTCCCACCCCTTCATTTAACCCCAAATATGAAAATGTTTCTCTTGGAGTAAATGGTTGAAATTTTTTATGCCCGAGTTTAAGGCCCATGGCTAATTATTCGTGTAAAAAGTTTTCCCCTACGATTAAAAGCTTAGCCACATTACATCCGTGACAGACAGACGAACGGACGACAACCATGCCAATAGCTCGATCGTTACTTAAATATGGTCTGTTAAAAATTAAACCAACCGTACTTTACCACAGTATTTCAGGATTTAGTAGGCCAGTGCCTATATTGTGTTTTGCGATGTTTTTATGTAATCGTTTTTATTCGCTTATGGACAGTAGTTACCCTGCAGAAGCTCGGTGGTTTCTCTTGAGAATGCTAGACGACGATGCGAGTAGTTGCAGATCTATGATAGCATGAGACGGCTGGCTGTGTGTACAGTTGACGGCGGTTGGTCGTTGTGGGGTCCGTGGTCGGAATGCTCGACGTCCTGCGGGCATGACGGATCTCGTAGTCGTCATCGGCGCTGTGACAACCCACTACCTCAGTACTCCGGACGAGCATGTGACGGCGACAGTACGCAGACAGCACCGTGTCTACATGCCGTCGACTGTCCCCGTACGTACGACTCGCTACGATAGCATATGTACGAAATACAATGCATAATCGACCTGTCTCTTGCTGCTTTCGTTTGACTTTGCATGCCAGGGCACTTTTCGGTGCAGTCTTTACTTGCCTCTGTTGCCGTTTTACTTCTCGTAGCTTGAATTAACTACAGCTACGACATACTGTTACAGCCTTCTTGCATCTCAATAAACTCGCTGATTGATTGTTTTATGCGGCTATCCGGCTACACGCCGCATTACGCTTCTTGTCCGTCGTTTGTCTGTCTCTCGGTCTGTCCTGTACGAACTTTTAACAGAAAGCAAAAAGCACAGAAAACAGAAATTGGCGTAACTTTCTGTGGAGCAGAAGTAACTCAGTTCATGAAGTTAAGGTCACCTGACGTCAAAAACTACTCAAGAAAATGACGCATACTTGGCGCACGTGTAGGCCTACTGTTTACTTGTTGTGAGTGACGCTACCGGCGGATTGCGAGCTGTCCGGTCGGCTGAGGCGCGACGAACGGCTCCAGCGCTGACTACAAACTATAGTCTCACCCATTGTTAGGCGTATACTGTTGGCGTTTATAATATCCCACAGAAAACTAAAAGACGGCCGTATACTAAATGTCGTCACTAGGTGGCGCGCTTTTCACAGCGTAGCCTATGTTTTGAAATGTGTTTGGATCGCTGGGGCGTCGTCAGTGGACGGTGGCTGGAGCGACTGGTCACATCTGGACGCCTGTTCGGCCACCGCGTGCTCCCACGAGATCGGATTTCGCATTCGCTTCCGCAGCTGCACGTCTCCGAGTCCGATGTTCGGCGGTCTGCCGTGCCAGGGACGCAGCTGGAAGCGAGAGACCTGCTACAACAATGACTTCTGCATAAAGCCCGGTACATCATCCGAATTTTTGCTGCTTTTATCAGTTTCGTGGTTCTTCTGGTCAACAGTCAGCGTGCGTCTCGTACTGTCTTATAGAGCATTGCGCTCTCCATATCCCGGCTTTTGATACTTTGCACAAGAACAATACGTTCATTCCAGTTAATTAACAAGAAAGCACTATTAAGATTCAGTTCGCAGCATGCGGAGAATTTTTCATACAAAATCAGCGGATTCTCCAGCCAAAATAAATATTTATTTAGATAATTTGGTAAGTCTCAGTTGAAGTATGGTTGGTGCAACGCGCCCTTGGTCGACCTGGTAAGACTGGGTCCTGTGTTGTTTGTAGTCGATGGTGAGTGGTGTGCATGGTCCGACTGGACTGAGTGCGAATCTGGATTGAGACAGCGACAGAGAAGCTGTGACTGTCCACCTCCAGTCAGCGACGGCGGCAACTGTCAAGGTACATGACCGACGCCGTCCTAAGCTAGAAATATTTGTTACTCAAACCACGATCAAACTTTCTATGACGATGATTATGATGATGTGAGTGAAGACGCGTACAGAGCGACGTAACTGAACTGAACTGTCACGGTTTATTTTTTGACAAACTGGTTAATGGGCGAGCAGTGCGAGCCCATTGGTCATTGGTTGACGCGTAGGACCTATATTGTACGTGAGCGTAGTCACATAGTCAATGACGCCGTTAGACGGTGTAATGCATCACTGTTTGCCCATGGCCAGTTCGTCAAAAACTATAAAGCCATGTCAGTTCAGTTCAGTTCAGTTAAGTCGCTCTGTAGGCGACTTAGTGTTGATGCTACTTTCATAAAAAAATACTTTCATACAGTGGCGTCATTTCAGTAAATCATTGGGGAGGGGGTCTCAGTAATCCTTGGGGTCAATGACGCCGTTAGACGGTGTAATGCACGGTGTATGGTCTACGTAACGTGTTTTTGCAGCAGTAACACTGTTTCAAAGGTACGATTAAGGCTATATAAGAAGAAATGAAAAATTTAAAAAAAAACTAAAATCCTTGGGTGGTCCGTAGACTCCTCCAGCCCTCCCTAAATGACATCCCTGCTCTCATAACTGCTGTTTGTTACAGTAATGATGACGACACATTTTTGGAGGGCAGTTTGTTGCGAGTGGGGACCGAGACGGTGTATGCACTGTTAAAAAGACGTCTCTAAATTCACCTGTCTTTTATTATCATTCCACCAACACTACTCAATATCGCTCACTAACGCTTGACTGACTTATCAGCATTGTAGTCGGACTAACCATCTGTGTTGATAAATTTTTAATCGATTAATCTCCAAAAATAAATGAAAATTAATCGATTAATTTCAATTAATTTTTGTAATCAATCAAACGATTGAAAACTGCAGACTTCATCTACTTGTTGCTGTTATCTTTCGTGCATGAACAGAAGCAAAAGTGATGATGATGATGCAGTATAGCACACAGACTGTGTAGTCAAAAAAAGACAAAGTCCAGACTGTAATTAACACTGTACAAGTACAAATCTTGATTACATATCCTAAGTAAAATGATTGTTGTCTTCTGTAGTTTACAATTGACTAGAAAAGCACAAATTAGTGACGTTAGTTATGGATTAGTCCAAGATTTTGATCAAAGTTTAATCGATAAAAAATTTAATCAAGTGCATGATGCTTAATTAATCGTTAATTTCCACAGCCCTAGTATTTATACATACATAAGCTTCTTTTATATTTAGTGTCAAATTTATTGTTTGTGAGTCAGTTCTGCTGGTAATAAACAGGGTAAAGTTTCCTGTGATGTTGCCTATTTTTACGCGCGAAAGCAGCTATGCTTTCAGCGCGTCTTAGCCATCGCAATTCCGTCTGTCTGTCCGTCCGTCTGTCACACGGGTGGATCAGGCAAAAACGGTCCAAGCTAGGATCTCTAAATCTTTACCATCGGCTGCCTGGAAGACTCTAGTTTCAGGAACCGTAAAGCTTTTCCATAAATTCGAAGGGGGTCACCCCGAACGAGGGCGCTAAATGAGAGGGGGTGGTCAAAATTTGCGATTTTCGGCCAAAAACTCGCTGTATCTCAGTAACGGTGCGAGATAGGGCTTAGGTTACGAT
>Ga0209367_1001336_pt1 | contig 29878 bp, 15 predicted proteins | sample WorMetLIZISLAND2_FD_187412 | JGI IMG/M metagenome (GOLD analysis project Ga0209367, IMG submission 187412) | Marine gutless worms symbiont microbial communities from Max Planck institute for Marine Microbiology, Germany - Olavius geniculatus... ...
GATCCCCACTATCGATATGATGATTATCCTCATTATGAGGCTTTCCGGAATCCGGCTACGCAGAACCAAATCATGGGGACTCGAAGACATCGCCTTAAATTAATCCTTTAAATGGTAGATAGACCCGAATTTTTTTGAAGTTCATTAGCTTCTCCTGACACCGAATCGCATAACTTTTATCAATCCTAAGTAAGAACGAAATTTACTTCGCTTTATCAGGCATTAATTAACAGTAAGGTATAAAAAATTAAGAAAATCTTCAAAATTTCGTCAGTTCAACAAGCTGTGAAATTTTACTGGTATACGTAATTCGAAAATCATCGAATTCTTTGATGATATAATTAAAGTATCAAACGGAGTCAGGCTATCTGAAATAGCCCGCGCGAGCTGTGGCGCCGATGAAATTGAGGATCAACTGTCCGGCCGTTAGAGAAGATATTCCATTGATGTCCCGCTTGGGCGTGATCTCGACGATGTCCATACCCAACAGTCGGCCCTTTTGCACGAGACCGCGAATCAGCGATCGCACGTGGTGAAACAACAGCCCACCGGCAGCCGGTGCCCCAACCGCCGGCATTACCGACGGGTCAAGCCCGTCTGCGTCGATGGTCAGGTAGTAACCCTCATGGTCCGGAATGCGGTCAAGGATGGCATCCATGCCTTGTTCGTGGACCTCATAGGCCGTGATGATTTCTGCTCCATAGGCGAGCGCATCCTCAACTTCTTTAGTACGGGCACTGCCCTGTCCTCGCATCCCGATTTGAAAGATACGGTCGATATGGGAGAGTTCGGAAGCACGGCGAATGGGACTGCTGTAGCCCTCGCGAACGCCATTGATTTCGTCACGCCAATCAATGTGAGCATCTATCTGAACGAGCGTTATGGGACCGCGCCGATCGAATGCCTGGAACACCGGTATGGGGACACCATGGTCACCGCCAAGGATAACCGGGAATGCATTGCGGCTCAAGATAGTCTTCACGACTGCTTCGGCGATCTGGTAGTGTCCCCTGATATTGGCAGGATCACCGGGAACGTCTCCACAGTCGACGACCCGAATGTTTTGTCCGTCGAGCAACGGTCCGCCCAGATCGAAATCCCACTGTTCCAGACCAATGCTCAGTCTTGCGGATTCGCGGCGAATCGCCGAAGGTGCATTTGTTGAATCATTCGTGACTTCGTCCATGCTGTACGGGTCGCCGTATGGGATGCCGAGGATGGCGACATCGGCGTCTATTGAATCAATATCCGTGCAAAGCGGAAAGTTCAAAAACGTGCCGGATGAAAATCGTGATGGGATTGTCTTTACCATGGGTTTCCCTATCTCTTAGGGTTTTCAGATTAAACGAAAAATAGGTGTCGCGTCCTGATAAGTAACTAACGAGATACTATAAGTATCTGATCGAGACTCGACCCCGGTTTCCACCTCAAATATTTCAGGCTTTAAACCCGATAGATCCTAAAGATGCCAATATATGGCTTTTTCAGTTGAGATCATCGTCTTTATAGTATTTGGTCCCCTTGCCGGTTAGCTCCAAGGCCAGGCCGTCGTCAGTTAATTGATACAACCATATGCCGGGGGAGATTGACATTGCACCGGCAAAAGCACCGCCCTCATCGTCCAACTTCGCAGCCGCAGATGTTTGACCACCCAATTCCCATCCGGAATTGATAAAATCAGACAAATCTTTATGGTGTTCGAATACCCATTTTTGGTTTCCTCTTGGGTGCTCGTTCGGTAGTTGTGGATTTTCCGTTCCATGCTTCAGGCTGGAAACCCTAACGTTGCAAAAATTTCTCGTCCTAAAGTGGGCTGTGCCGACCAAATAGCGCTGAATCTGACTGTCGAAGGTGGGCCACAGCCGACCCTACAACAATAATACAGAAATCAACCATTTGCGTTCTAGCTTCCGTTAACAAAATTCTGCGACCACCGCTGCAGTTGTTCGATGGTTGATGTTACCCCGCCACATACGACTACCAGAACTGAGCTAAAAGAACTAAGTTCCGGCGCGTTATCATAGACAGCGGCAAGGGATGCCCCGCAAGCCGGTTCTACGACCACTTGATGATCCTCAATGAATCCTTGGCAGGCAGCGACAGCTGATCGATCCGATACGACCACATTCCTGATTGGGTGCGTCTTGGACCACATGTAGGCTTGATTACAGACTTGGCGGGCCCCCAATGAAGTGGCAATACTGTTAATTGCCGGCAGCTCGACCAAACGACCCTCACGAACCGACGCAGCGTACGAATCCGCACCCTCGGTTTCGACTGCCACAATAGGCACATCAGCCCAACTATTTCGCTGCAGTCCTTCGATTACTCCGCATAACAATCCTCCCCCGCCTACAGAGAGCACGATAGCCCCAGGCTTGGCAGCGGATTCCGCTATTTCATCGATCATACTGGCGTGACCCTGCCAGATGAGAGGATCGTCAAACGGGTGAATAAAATAATCCGTTTCGCTCAGCATGGAGAAAGCCAGGCTGTTGGCCTCCTGCCAAGACGTGCCGTGAACGATCACTTCGGCACCCTCATTTTGTATGAACGTCTTCGCACGATTGGTCGTGGTTTCGGGAACGATGGCCACAACCGGGACGGAAAGCTGGCGGCCCGCGTAGGCGGCCGCTATACCTGCGTTTCCGCCGGATGAAGAAATAAAACGTTTGGCTCCCTGGCGAACATACTCCTGGCAGGCCAGTCCAATCCCGCGAATTTTGAATGATCCGGTGGGCTGCATGGATTCGAATTTCAGCCAAATGTCTTTTCCAGACCGAAGGGTTAATGGTCGGGATTCAATCAGTGGTGTTTCAATATGTAGATGTGGCATCTGGTATTACAACTTTATAAAATCAGCTAGATAATGATGAAAAAGTTCGTCAATCCCTATAAATAAGGGGACGAACCAAAATCGCAATGATATTGCTGGATCTTTGATATAGATACTCTCTGAATTTATTCACCCTATATTATCGGGAAAATGCATGTCAAATTAAAATGCGAAAAATCTTAACTTGAAATCAGAAAATTGGCGATTGCGTCAGCAAAATCGATTCTGATAAGAAATACGATTTTGGGTTGTCAACACGGTTTTCACCTAATATACTCCCGGCGGGTCAATCACATGTTCGCCGATTTATACTGTCACGATTGGAGTCCGCAAATGAAGTGGTTTAAAGTCTTGTTGGGATTGTTTGCCCTTTTTCTTCTGATAGCCGCCATCGGCGTTGGGATCATCATCAATCCGTTCGGCGCCTCCCCTTTGAATCGATACACCCAGGACGGTAACCTGTCCCTGCCGGGTTTAAAAAAGCCGGTGACGGTCCACCGCGATGAAAAAGGCATGGCCTATATTTATGCCCGGAACCTGGAGGATCTGTTTCTGGCCCAGGGATATATTGCCGCCCAGGACCGGCTTTTTCAAATGGAATTGACACGGCTGTTTTCCTCCGGCCGCATAGCGGAACTGGCCGGGGAAAAGGCAAGAGGCATAGACGTCAGAATGCGGACCTTGGGCTTCTACCGCCATGCAAAAAAGCACGAGGCCCTGCTCAACAACGAAACCCGCACCTTCATGCAGAAGTATGTCGACGGCGTCAACGCCTTTATCGAAACCCTTCCGAAGAACATTCATCTGGAGTTCCAGCTTGCCGGGATCCAGCCCAGTACCTGGAGTCTCGCCGAATCTCTGACCATCCTGTACTATATGGGTTGGGGCAGCGCCGCCAACTTCAGAAGTGAACTGTTAGCTCAAATGCTGATCGAGAAGCTCGGTCCGGCCAAAGCAGCCGAGATTTTCCCGATCAACATCAACCCTGATGATGAGACCGGGCCCGGTGCCGCTGTCGCCGATTCGGATATCCAGCATGCCCGTCTGAATTTAACCTTTGATAGTTTATTGCTTTCCTATCTAAATAACGGTGAATTGAGACTCGGCAGCAACAACTGGGTTGCTGCGCCGAAACTATCGCCCGGCGCCCGACCCGTCGTCGCCAATGATCCTCACCTGGAAGCCACCATACTGCCGGGGCCCTGGTATCCCTGCGGCCTGATTACGCCGGGTTTTCGCGCGGTCGGCGTCACTATCCCCGGAATCGGGGGCATGACCATCGGCCGAACCAGCCATATTTCCTACGGCGTGACCAATGCCTACGGTGACACCCAGGACCTTTATGTTGAAACCGTGGATCCCGCCAATCCGGCCAATTATCTTGAAGGCAGCGCCTCCATACCGTTTGAGGTGATCGAGGAAACCATCAAAATCAGGGACAAATCAGCTGCCGGCGGATACAGAACAGAAACCATCAAAATCCGTTCGACCCACAGGGGGCCGGTCATATCCGGTGTCATAGCAGGGCTGAAAACTAGTAAAGTTATAACGGTTCGATGGTCGGGTTTCGAGGTCCAGTCACCCTCCATTGGATTTGAGAAACTGCTGCTATGCCGCACGGCCGAAGAAATTCGAGGCGCTCTGGCGGACGTCAATCAAATTGCCCTGAATTTCGTTTATGCCGATACTGGGGGAAACATTGGCTGGCAGACCACCGGCAGATATCCCATCCGTGCCCATGGCAAGGGACTCATTCCCCATGTGGTTGGAGGCAGCGCGGACAACTGGATCGGCTGGATACCCGAGCAAGACATGCCCCATGCCGAAAATCCCAGACGCGGTTGGCTCGGCACCTGCAACCATCTGACGGTCGGCCGGGATTATCCCTATCATGTCACTACCCACATTTCACCAACTTACCGCTATCGGCGCTTGATCCAGCTGATGGATGCCCCCGGCCAAAAATCCGTGGACGACCACTGGGCTTTCCAGCGGGATACGCTCAACCTCATGGCTCAAACCATTGCACCGATCATCACCAAGGTGCTTCTGGCCCATGAGGACACGAAAAAGATGGGGCTGGTGCTGGCAAAGTGGGATTTTATCGATTCGCCGGATAAGGCCGCACCAACCGTTTTTCAGGCGGTGTATCGTGAATTTGCCCGGCTGGTTTACACCGACGAATTGGGTGAGGATCTGGCCCGCACCATGCTCAACAATTGGTATTTCTGGCAGGAGCGCCTTCAAAAAATGGTGCTTGAAAATCGTTCGTCCTGGTTCGACAACATCAACACCACAAACAAAAAAGAATCCCGCGACGATCTCATCCATCAGGCGGCGTTGACGGCGGCCGAAGACCTGGCAACCACATTGGGCCGCGAACCGTCCGAATGGCTGTGGGGCAAGGTTCATGTGCATGAATTCGTCAGTCCGATCCGGCGCTCGGGCGCCGGCAAGGATTGGCTGGGCGGCGGTTCCCATCCGGCTCCCGGGTCCGGCGAAACACTTTATCGCGGTTTGTACGATTTCAACAACCCGTATAAAGTTACGGTTCCGGCATCCCTCAGGATGGTGGCCGATTTGGCCGATCCCGATAAAATCCTGGCGGTATTGCCCGGCGGGGTGGCCGGTCGTCAGTTTGATCCCCGCACCACCGCCCAGGTGGAGTCATTCATGAACGGCAATAAAACCTATTGGTGGTTCAGCGATGAGGCCATCAAGGAGAACACCGAACATACCCTGACGCTGAATCCGAACTAAATGCACGTAGAATTCCAACACTCCAGTATAATCGAACCTGCAACACCAATTATAGCTACCCTCGCCCATATGAATCAGTATTCATTAAAGGCATTATCATGCGGCTAATTCTAATAGCCGTCATATTAAATTTCACCCGCCACGGGGTCATTTTTCCGTTCATTCCATTGCTGTCCGCAACGATGGGTGCCGGTCCGTCCACTATTGGATTTATTGTCGGTGCGTTTAACCTGGTCGCCGTTTTTCTGGCGATACCCATCGGCGGATTGGTTGATCGGCTGGGCGTCAAACGGCTGTTGGTTTTCGGCGTGATCTGCAACATTGCCAGTGCCGCAATTTTGCTGAACACGGACACGGTCGCCAAATTAATCGCAGCCCAATTGATTGCCGGTATCGCGCTGCTGCTGCATGTTGTGGCCAGCCAAACCTTTGTTTCGCGACTGCCCGATGCTTCCCAGCGCGAGAGAGGATTCGGCTGGCTCAGTTTCGCTGCGGCCGCCGGTCATAGCGTGGGGCCAATTCTGGGTGGAATTCTGGTCGATCGCTTCGATTATCAGGTTGCCTTCTGGGTGGTCCTGATGCTGTCGAGCGGGGGATTGATTTTGCTGGGATTGAAAAAAAACGCGCAATCGGATCAGACGAAGATCTCATACAGTCCCCGGCAAGATGCCCGGCAGGTCGGTGCAATAGCCACGGACCCCAAAGCGATGATGATTCTATTTTTTACGTTCGCGGTTATATTTGCGGCCAGTCTGCGCTCTTCCTTTTTGCCGCTGCTGCTGCGTGCCGAAGGTCTAACCGAGTTCACCGTGGGAATGTTGATTTCCGTATTCGCGATCACGGCCACTACCATCCGGCTCGTATTCGGCCGGCTGCTGGCTTTATTTGACCGCAAAAAAATACTCGCTTATTCCATATCCGCCATCATCCTGGCGGTCAGCCTGCTACCTTCGATGGCTTCGGTGACCGCGTTCACGATCCTGATAGCGATATTCGGACTCGGATTCGGCATGACCCAGCCCCTGTCGATGGTCATGATGTCTGACCTGATCAATCCAAGTTTATCCGGTCTTGCCATGGGTATGCGCTTCAGCGCCATCATGCTGGCCGGGCTGCTGGGTCCGATCATTTTCGGCTTGATCATCGAAACCATCGGTCTGAGCCCCGCCTTTTACGCAGCCGCCGTGGTGGTGGCCCTGGCCGGGATACGCATGTTCGTCATCCGTCCGGATCTGATACCCGCCAGGCGGCCCTAGATTCGATTGGGGCGCCCTTCTCCGCCCTTAGAAATTTTGGGGACGTTGTTGACTAAGATGAATAAATCGTTCAAATGATGTGGCGCAACTGGCCATTTATTTGTCGGGGTTGTATTTCATTATCATGGAATGAATTTTCGATGTAATTCGTTTTATTCTCCCATCGATTTGGGGCCGATCACTATTATAAAATTTTGGAAATTTTTCAAATGAGCAATATGGGCATATGGTTTTTTTGATTTCCAGGGAAACATGTTTAAGGTCTGTCGCACCAAGTTCTATCCAACTGCCATGGACATTAATTTTGTTGCAGCAGATACAAAGGCCCCCACGTGTTTTTCCTGTAGGATATGCCATAACGTCATCCCTTCCAAGGATTCCGAAAGTTAAGGCGCCGCCTGTTATCGACTTATAGAATCATGGTGCATGGCCCTATTTGGAAGCACAAAGATCAGGAAAAAAGTAATTTGAATAAACCTGCGTTCAGATGATTTTTATATCAGGGTTGTGCTGGAATTCCGGAGTATCTTGTAATCAAAAGGTACGATTCGAAAGGTGTGAAAGCGAGAAGTTCGTTTTTGGTCAGCGCATAGGTTTCGGAATCATTTTTTCGTTTTAAGATATCGAAATTTAAATAGATTGTCAAGATATTAATAATAACCACAGCTTGGTAGTATTTGAGTGAATCTTTGATTGGCACTTAGACAGTTACCAATTCAGTTTTGTGCAAAATCAGCATAACATGTTTGGGCATCTTGCTAAAGCAACAACAAACAAGCATTAACAAAGATTGGCATTTAATGCGACTTTTGGTACTTATATCATTCCAGGTTGTTCTGGCTGTGTATCTATTAACCTGGTGATAGCCGTTTAGACGACGAATTTGATGTAAAATATATAGAATGCCACAAATCTTCAATCTTCAGTTTTCAATTCCGGCTTGTCCGGGTTGAGTCTGACCTCTCAGCTTTGCCCAGATTATGCCAAGGTATTCATGTACAGCAATGTCAGTTTTGCGCAAGTTGCCAGATCCTGGAAAAAACGAGCCGGGGTTGAGGTGCTTTCATTTTTTTACCCTGTAATTCGTTGGCGCCGGAATGGGTGTCAGGCCTTGTTTTGCGAAAAGTGCCATCACGCGAGGCATGTGGGCAGCGGAGGTAACCAGCAAAAACCGGTGGTTTCCGACGATTTTTTTGACTTCCTTGGCCTGATCTTTGGAGTCCTTGGAAAGATGATCCAGGTAAATATCCTGCCAATTCACACCCAGAGAGACAGCCGTCATTTCACGATAAAGTTCACCGTACCGGTCTCCCTGTAGTAATTCGGTCCGTCAGACCGGATGCGGGCGCGGACCGCATGCTTTCCAGGTCGCAAACGCCACAGGTATTCTCCCGTCGAGGTCGAAGCAACCCATTTTTGATTGACATACCAGTCGGCCGTATGACCGTCCGGCAGGTTGGCAATTTTAAACCAAAATGCCTGCCGACCTTCCGGCAATCGCGGATCCATGGCCAGTTCCATGCCCGGAGACGGGTGTCGCAGGTAGACGGGTTTGTCCTCCACCGGGGATGCGGCTTCGGTTTGGGGCTCGGTACCGGGCACGAACCACTCGCTGATGCTGTCGCAACGCCCGTCGGCCGGCAGCCCGCTGTCGCGGCAGATCTCGGCTTTGACCAGCCGCGGGTTTAAATAGAGCGGACGGGTGGTCCCACGGCGATTGAGCTCCGCAAATACCGCACGCAACAACAGCGACGGGCCATTGGAACCGGTGATACCGTCGGTGGCCCGGCGGTCCAGATTGCCGATCCAAACACCGGCCGTGTAACGGTGATTGAACCCCACCGCCCAGGCATCCCGGTGGTCACTGGAAGTCCCGGTCTTGACCGCCGTTTCGACCGGAAAGCGCAACAGGCTGCCGTTGCCGAACTCCAAACGGCGAGCAGCCGGATCCGACAGGATGCTGCCGATCAGTGCGGCGGTTTCAGCTGAAAATACCCGGCGGGATTCCTTTTGCCGGGGCTCACCGGCCATTAAATATTTCAGCGGTCGATAGACTCCCCGCCGGGCCAAAACCGTGTATGCCCGCACCAACTCCAGCAGGCTGATCTCGCCGTTGCCGAGGGCCAGGCCGTCGCCGTAGTAGTCCGGATGCTGCTTGAGGCTTCGGATTTCCAGGGCATGCAGGCAATCTAGAAAATCAGCGACGCCCACAAACTGGATGGCCCGCACAGCGGGAATGTTCAAGGAATTACCAAGGGCTTCACGCAGCCTCACCGGCCCGTAGTGGGTGCGGCTGTAATTGCGATACGGGTGCAGCCCGCGGCCCACTGGCTCCGCCAGGGGGCTGTCATCCAGGATAGTGGCGGCGGTCCAGCCCCGCTCCAGGGCCAGGGCATACAACAACGGCTTTAGGGTCGATCCTGGCTGGCGCGGGGTCGTCACGGCATCGATCCAGCTAGCCGGAACCTGCGCCAGGTGAACGCCGCTGTTGACCCAGGCCAGCACCTCCCAGTGCTGATGATCTACAACTAAAGCCGCCCCGTGGCGGACGCCGCGATGGGCCAAATCATTGATGCGATGATCCAGCAGGGTTTGCACGGTACGCTGCAGCTCGGCGTCGAGGGTGGTGTGGAGCCGGCTCCGGCCGGAGGCATCGTGCGGCGGTTGCCGTTGATAGAGATAATTGACATAATGGTCGGCCTTCACCGGCAGTACGGCATTTTTGATTGGCAGATCGGCAGTCCTGATTGCGGCATATTGCCCTTTGTCGATTATCCCTTGGCGGAGCAAACGCTGTGCCAGCTGCGAAATCGATCGATCCAGCCCGGCCGGGCTCTTGTGCAAATTCAAGCGCGACGGTGCCCGAATCATCACCACCAGCGCCAGGGTTTCGGCGGTGCTCAGGGTGTCGAGGTCACGGTCAAAATAGTGGTGCGCGGCCGTGGCCACCCCGCGGCGCTGGCCGGCATAGGGCACTTGATTAAGGTAAAACTCCAGTATCTCACCCTTGGAGAAAGAGCGATCGAGAGTGACGGCCTCCCAACCTTCGATCCAGCGGGACCAAAACGTGCGCGGCCGCGGATGCCACATGCGCACCACCTGCTCACTGATGGTGCTGGCCCCCCGCACGGCCCGCAATGCGATCAGGTTTTGCCACAGCGCATGCAACCGCGCCTGCCAGTCGACTCCGCGGTGGTGAAAAAACCGCTGATCCTCGGATACCACAAACGCCTGCCGGACAAACCGCGGAATATCGTGAAGCGGCAGGTAATCGTGCAGGTTCCAGCGATTGCGGTATGTAATCGTCAGGGGCACATAATTGCGATCAACCACCTGGACTTTGTTCAGCCCCAATGTCTGCAGGGTCAGCGATTCCGGCAGGGGCAGGAGATCGGCCCGCGTCTGCCAGGTAAGCGCCCCGGCCGCGGTCAGAATGAGCAGCAGGATTGCAGATTTGATCCTATGTCGGTCGATTGTCCTCATAGTCAAATGAACGGGGGCGCAGTTATTAGTTATAAGTTATTTGTTATTCGTCAAAAGACCCAATGAGCATTTAATAATGAATAGTTGGAACAGCGAACCGCAGAATATCGAACAAGAAATTTCGAATGACGAAGTGTGGAATCGCTGCGCTCGATCTTATTCAAAAATAATAATGATTGAATACCTTACTTCGATATTCGTTATTCATTTTTCGTTTCCCGAATTGAAGTGTCTGCCTTCACGCCATGCCCCATGCCCAAAGCGATATATTTCCAAATTCGGGAATCCGATTTCCGACTTCTATTTTCCCACTTCAGCCTTCCGTCGTCTGTGTGACGCGTCGTCTTGTGGGGTCGTAGCCCGAAGGGCGAAGCCCCAAGCTCGGAGAGCGAAGACGGGTCTTCTGACTTATAAATCCGCATTCCGCAAACCTCAATCCGCAATCGAAACCCTCAGTCCTCAGCACTCAGTCCTTTATTTCCCACTTTGTCTCGCCTGAGCTTGCCGAAGGCCGCATTCCGATTTCCGAATTCCCTACTCCAACTTCCGCATTCCGCAATCCCCAATCCGCAATCGAATTCCTCAGTCCTCAGCACTCAGCACTCAGTCCTTTCTTTCCGCATTCCGACTTCCGACTTCCAATTTCCCACTTCAACTCCTTCTCATCTTCTCATCTTCTTAACTTCTTATCTTCTTTCTTTTCCGCCTTCCGCATTCCGCATTCCGACTTCCTCTCATTTCCCACTTCCGCCTTCCGCATTCCGACTTCCATTTTATTCCCACTGCGGCTTTTAAAATATCTTCTCATCTTCTTAACTTCTTATCTTCTTTCTTTTCCGCCTTCTCATCTTCTTAACTTCTTATCTTCTTTCTTTTCCGCCTTCTCACCTTCTCAACTTCTTACCTTCTCACCTTCTCAACTTCCTACCTTCTCACCTTCTCAACTTCCTACCTTCTTATCTTCTCGACTTCTCACATTCTGACCCTAAGCACCGCCGGCACCCCCTGCCCGAAGACATCCGGGTCGTACATCTGCCCGGCGCGCACCGGCAGCACGATGAATTCGCCCGAGGCTATGGCCTGGGCCGTGTAGGAGAGGTGGTAATTGCCGGCCGGCAGGTACTCGGAATAAAAGCGCGCGGCATGATGGCGCAGTTCCTGGTGGTAGAAGCTCCAGCGGGACAGGCCGTAGGAGGACCAGTCGCTGTAGCGAAACCACCAGGAGCCACCAGCCGGCTGAAAGGCCCCTTTGTCGGCGTCCACTGTGGACGCGGTGGCTAGGTCACGGTTGACCGGCTCCAGACCGCCGGGCACCGGGTCGTCCACCACCACGAAATTTGCGGCGGCCGGCAGGGAGACGAATAGATCCACCCGGACCAAGTCACCGCGCTTCAGCTGCATATTGCCCGTCAGCATTTCCCAGCGGCCGTCACGCTCCAGGCTGTATTCGCGATGAATTTCGATGCCGGCGTTGATGGGCTCGGTTTTCAGGATTTGAGGCGCATAACTCAAGCGGGCGCTGTAGTATAGGCGGCCCTGCCCCGTCCTTTCCACGGTTGCGGTCGCGGCGCGTCCCGGGTCCCCCGCATCCAGGGATCTTTGAAATGTCACCGGGTCATCGCGCAGATCGGAAAATTCAGTCTGGCCCATCTCTTGTCCATCAAACATGGCCCGCAGCTTCATGGCAGGCGCCTCGCTCTCGTAAACGCGGCTGTAGTCAATCAGGGCATTCATGCAAAACATGTTTTCCTGGGTGTTCTCCCAGTGGTCGCGTTTTTTGCGGCTGGCGGTTATAAAGCGCACGAGTTTGAATGGAACGTCGCCGACCTTTAAACGACCGGCATCGGTCCGGGCATAAGCCGTCAGCGCACTTAACACAGCCGCATTGGTCCGCAGGTTGGAAGAAAGGATGCGCGTATAGCTGTCATCGATCACTTCGCTGAAGACAAATTTACCGCCTGATTGATGAGCGTGGGCCAAAATCAGGTCGGCGACTTCGGCCCGCAGCGCTTCTGTCCCGGGCACACCCAACGTCGCCAGCAAAAAGTGGGCTTTGCCGAACAGGCTCATCTGCGGCAGGTGGGGCCGGTAGCGCTCAAGTTCGGACCGTCCGATCCGCCCATGGTCAACCAGGGCCGCCAGGGCCACCGCCCGCACGGTAGACGCCATACCTTTGGTATAAAAGCCCGGCATCACGTTGCGGCGCAGCAGCTTGAGCAGATAGCCATGCAGCTTTTCCTCCACCGCGGCCGGAATCTCATAGCCGGCCCGGCGCAGCCAGTTGAAGGCCAGAGCGGTGTAGGCACTGAGGTACGGGCTGACATATCGGTCCCGGGGTATGTAGTAGGTCATCCCCCCGTTGGGGGCCTGGTAGGCCGCCGCCTGCGCCAGCAGGGACTGCGGCAGGTCCCGACTGTCCGGCCAGCTAAAATGACCGGCCATATACGCTTTGAGTTCGTTGTAATGGGATGCCATCACCCCCCCCGGGTCAAGACCTGCTCCCAGCAGATGTAGGAATAATCGCGCAGGTAGCGAAACGCACCTTCCAGGTTGCCGATGACCGTGGGCGACAGCTGCAGGCTGAACCGGCCGACATCCGTCCGAATGTCTTGCGGGATAAGAATCTTTTCACTGACGGTATTCTCCATCGTCGATCCATAGTTGGCGGCAGTTTCCAGACGATACCGCTTTAGAACGGGCAGGGTGTGGACCAAGCCGTCGCGATCCATGGCATCGCCGCCGCGGGCCGTCAATTTTATGGGTCCGTCCTTGGTGGATTTCAGCGGCAGCCAGATGGTGGCGCGTTTATAGGGCGCCACTTCCAGAGTGCGGCTTGTTTCAGTTTCCTTCGCAACCATGCCCTCAGCAGATAGGGTGACTGTCAGCTGCCGACTGCGGTCCGTGCGGTTCATGATACTGAAGCCGGCCTCGAAACTGTCGCCCTCGGTCACCTGGTTGGGCATCACCGGGCGCAGTTCGGTGGGCTGGTTGACTTTGAAATTGCCTTCCCCCAATCCCATGCGGTCACCCGGAGTGACCGCCATGGCCAGCACCCGCCAGCCGGTCAGGTTGTCCGGCACTTCAAACTCGATGCTGGCTCGGCCGTCGTCATCCACGATGATGGAGGGGTTCCAGTAGCTGACAAATTTGAACACCGAGCGCAGGCTGACGTCCAAGCCGCCCCCGCCGCCGGCGTTGGCCCCTTTTTTTTCAAATTTCTGCCGGCCGACCAGCCGCATGAGCAGGCTGTAGTTCGACAGGTCCAGGCCGTCGATGGAGTAAAATCCCCGATAAGGATCGAAGTAGTCCCGGCCCCCGGCCAGCAAGTCGAACACGGCCTCATCCAGCACGGCGACAGCCAGCTCGATCGGCTCCCGGCCGGCGGGATGGCGGGGTGCGGCCGTCAGGTCCACCTGCACGCGCTGCCGGGGCTTATATGTCTCCTGCCGGGGCTCGACCAAAACTCGGATCTCTTTGTAGGGATCGTCGACCGGCACCTTGACATAACCCATGCGAAAAGCGGGTTTGCCCAGATCCACCTGACTGTCAGCGGGCGGCGTATCAACACGCGGGGACAGCACCACCACGGACAGGTAAAAACCGGGCAGAAAGTCCTTTTGCACTTCGAACTCGATGATCGGGGTGCCGCCTTCCAGGGTCTGCAGCCAGCTTTGCAGGACACCGTAGCGCTCGACGGTAACCAGGGCCCGTGCGCCGGGAAATGGATTTTTGACCAGATAGCGGGCGTTGTCCCCGACCCGGAGGCGTGCTTTCTCGGCGATGATTTCAAGGCTGTTGTCAGGCCGCTGCTGCCAGACCACCCGGCCCTTGCCGACCACCCACCGGTGGACCTTGGTGCTGTGGTCGCGCTTGTGGGTATCTTGAATCGTCGCCGTAATCCGGTGCGACCCGGGATCCTGCGGCGTGAATTGGCAGGGCACCGCCTGCAGGCCGGATTTTAGCGTACACTGTGCGACCTCCACCCACTGATGGGTGTAGTGGGTCAGATAGGCATTGCCGGCGCCTTTGACCCGGGCGGCCTTTGTTTCCCGTCGTTCGACGATAACCCGGATCGATACGCCGTCCCGGGGCCGGCCCTGGTCGTCGACCACCAGCAGGTCGACGGCCGCCGGCTCGTCTTCATTCAGAACCCAGGACGAGGCGCGCAGCCCCACGTAGCGGTCGCGTCCGGCAAAACCGGCCGTGGCCCGGCCGGTGATATACTTGCCGCGATCATCCCTGACCGCACTTTCGACGACCAGACGGCCGTACAATATCTTGCTGTCAGTCATGCCGAATTGCGTGGTCTGGTTGCCCTGGTCGTCGACCCGGCTTTCCAGGCGGTGGACGGTTTGCTTGGACGGCGCACCTGCCACATAAGTGTCGAACCGAAATCCGCGCGCAGCCGAATCATCGGTCTGAAATGCACGGCTGGTCAGGGTCGCTGTCACCCGGCTGCCGGCCTCCGTGTATGGTCCGCCCGAGTGCAGCCGGGCCCGGGTTGCGACCTCGACGCTGTCGCCGGGTTTAAAAAGCCGGCCGTTGAGATCGGTAGACACCTTGAAGGGGGCCGGGGTAAAATCGCTGACCAGCACCCGCATGGGTTCCCAGCTGTCCTCGAAAAAATCGGCCTTGAGCTGAAAACGGTACCAGCCCACGGCGCCGGTTTCAGCCACTTTGAAAGTCCCGTCATGGGCACCGAACTCGGATAAGGCGATATCGGCCACCGCATGCACGACCTTGCCGGTTGGATCGATAATCTCGAGGGAATAGCCCTGACGTGGCGCGGGAACGAACGTCGCATTGCTCTGGTCCCGCACGTACAGCTTATATTGAATGGTGTCGCCGGCCCGGTAAACGCCCTGCGCCGTGGTGCCCCAGGTGTGTATATGGCCGTAATGCCGGCGCATAAAAGGGGCTACCGAGTAGCGTGATGCCCGGTAGGTGTCGACCCGAAACGGGTGATCCAACGGCACCAGCGCCAGGTCGGCGGCCTTTTTGATTTTCACGAACAGACGCGGTTCGTTCATTTTATAAGTGTTGATCACCTTCAGCCCGGGATCTACCTGGCGGGTGCCGTCCAGCATGGCCACGCCCCCGGCATCGGTCTCCGCCCGGGTCAAAACAGCCGGATCCGCTGCCAGGGCCGTGTAGGTATCGCGATATATGATGACCTCGGCGCCGGCTACAGGCTGCCCGGTCTTAAACTCCGTCACCCAAACCAGGGTGTTGTAGTGACCGATCTTGACATGCACCTGAAAGGGCGTCACCTGGGCGAAAAACCATCGCTCCCAAAAGTGCTTGGACACCGCCGGGCGGGTATCCACCCGGCCCTGGACGACGCCGGATTGGCCGTCAAGCATTGTGCGAATCTCCAGGGGCGTCCGGAAAGCGATATCTTCGGCCCGGGGTATCTCAAGCTCGTATGATTGTCGGCTTTGCTTTCCCTGGGCAGTCAGCCGGTCGTAAGCCAGGGTAACTTTATCAAGATTGTTCACCACCAGGGGTACTTCGGTGTCAACCGCTTTTTCGAGAACGGCCCGGGAGTGGGTCAGGGTAAAATCCGGCGGACGGTGATCAGTGGCAAATTGGATATCAATGGCCGCCGGCAGGGTGCGGCCGAATTCATCCCTGAATTCAGCCGCATCGCTTTGGATGGTGTAAACCTGATCGGCCTGCAGCACTTCCGGCAGCCAGATTCGGTACTTGCGACCCTGCTTGTGGGGTGATCGCAGCCGCGAGTATCCGCGATAATTGGCCCAGGGATCATAGTCTTTGCGCCCGCCTGCCAGATCCGGCGTAATGCGCACATGGACCTTGACCTCTTCCTCGATGACCGGCGCGCTGAAAACGAAGGCCACTCGTTTCAAAGGATTGCAGCGGGCCTCACGCTCCAGATCAATTCCGGCAGCCTTGATCGTGACCGTAGTGCCCGCATTGTCGGTGCACTGAACGCCATCGAAGGCAAATTCCGGGAAGGTGTGAAATGCGACCAGAACACGGTTTTCCGCACCGTGTTGCGGCCCGTCATAGGAGACGAGTCCCGGCTCCACCTTTAATTCGATTTTACGGTCCAGGGGCAGTTCGGCCACCGGCGATACCAGCCAGACACGCCGTGCTTCGGTTGCCGGGCTGGTTTCATCTTTTTTTGATCGGCATCGGCCGGCCGTGAGGATGTTGCAGCGTCCGGGATCAATGCTATTTTTTCTCCCGGCAGAGGCAGGTATAAGGGCGTCTGTCTATCTGCGGGATCCGGCTCGACCTTGAGGCTGGTCCGCTGCTTTTGAGGCCCGTCTGCCACCATGAAAACATGCTTGGCAACCGACTCGCGCGCTACCGGCTGGTTAAAGGTCATCCGGATCAGGGGCAGACCGGGGGCCGTCCAGTTTTTAAACCAGGCATGCCGCACCTTCGGGCGTTCGGTGGTGAAGCTGTGCCGCACGGGCGCGGCCAGGATTGCGCCGTCCGAGGCTTTCAGGCCCGGATTCAGCGTGACCCGGTAGCGGGTGGCGGGAGATAGAGACGATTTTTCATCGAGCTGGCAGGCCAGCGCACTGGTATTCAGCCAGCGCCACTGACAGTTGATGGCCGGCGAAATGACAACCGGAATTTCCGAGGCCTTGCGCTCCATACGCCCCAAGGGCACCACGGCCCGGTCGAACTGAAAAACCAGCTGGCGTCCCGGCGGTACATCCTGACCGGTCGGTGTAATGCGAATGACCCGCAGCGCAGGCGCTTGATCAACGGCGATGGCAAAGGTCGGCAATAGCAACCCGCCGAAATAAAATATTATCCCGAGCCATATAATTGGTAAGACACGCGAAAGACGCATTGCAATTCCTCCTGGGGTTGATCTCTGAATTTGCTTCACCCTATACTTTATACCGTGGTTTTTATTTTGACAATTTTTTTCTATTTTTGTATATATTTTCGGTTACAAAGGGGAAATAGGGCCTCCCGACGGCTGAATCCCGGACTAGGCGACAGGAAAAGGAGCGTCGGGTCCGCGTGATTTCCCGGTCGTGGAGATAGCGGTTAGCCATGGATAATATAAGGAAATCCTCGCTTTTCATTAGCACCAGGAACTTTTTGGGTCAGGCGTTCGAAGGGATCAAAAAAAAGTGAATTTTTAAAAAAAATCCTGGAATTCAGAGATAAGAAGCGCTTTTCTACCTACCTGGTGACGACATTCGCCGCACTGGCAAGCCTGTCGGTTGTCCTGATCGTGATCGCGGTGTACGGATATTTCGATAAACGCGTCGAAGCCGAATTCAGAAAAAAAATCCTGGCGGAAAAGGGACAGGTTGAAATCCTGTTAAACAGCCGTATTTCAGACATCACCAACCGCCTCAAGGATCTCGGATCCGATAATGTCATCCGGGTGACGGTGATGCTGGACGAAGAATCCCAGCTTGAAGAGCGCGTTTCGGAGTTCTACCCGTCACGGCAGGGAGAATACTTTTTCGTTAAAAAGCGCGGTGAGCGCAAGGTCATCCCCGAATCCTACCCCGATGCCCCCAAGAGCCTGGTCGAGCAGGCGCTGCAGCGATACCCCTATGGCGAAATTGTAGAAGACGGCGCCAGAACGCGCTTGTTATGGTGGCTTTCAACCCCGATCATGCATCAATCTCAGCTGATGGGAACCGCCTATGCGCTTTATGATATGACCCGGGACCAAAAACTCATTGAACAGGTTCACCAAACAGTCAAAGGCGACATAGCAATGCTCAAATCCGAGCAGCTGTATAGCCTGGTGTCAGGAAACGTCCAGCAGCTGGATGAGAACCTGATCAAAAACTTGGCGATGAAACTGGAGTTTCTGAGCCTGGGGAAAAAGGAGATTTTGTCTAAAATCAGTGGATTCGATAATCTGTTCTTCAAGTCGTCATTGGAGGGCCTGGTCAACGAAAAGCGCAAAGTGAATTTGTGGATCGGATTTTCCTCGATAATTATCCTGGCGTTGTCGATTATTATGTCCATCCAACTGGGTAAAAGGATGGTAGATCCTTTGCGCCGCATGACCAAAATGGCCATACAGATCTCCGAAGGCCAAAATAATCTATCCTTTGATACCGTTAAAAACAGCTACTGGGAATTTGATCAATTATCCCAGGCCTTCAATTACATGCTTGCCAGTTTATCGGACGCCGAGGAGCACTCGCGCTACAAGGAGTTGCTCGAAAACGTGGATGATGCGGTGTACATCCTGAATCGGGAGGGCCATGTCCTGGAGGCCAACGAAGCCGCCTATGCCAGGTTGGGATATTCTCAGGAACAATTCTACCAACTGAATTTAAGCGATATCATCCCTCAAGAACAAGCCCGCGCCATCATGAACCAGGTTGGTCAGGATTCCCGGGAAAATGGCCCGGTAAAGATTACCATCGAAACCACCCATGCGGAGAGCAACGGGGAATTAATTCCGGTGGAAATCCAGTCCCGTGCCATATCCTACCGCGGCCGCAATGTCATTTTAAATGTTGCGCGGGATGTTACCGACCGCATTGAAGCCGAAAAGGAAAAAAAACAACTGGAATCGCAGTTGATCCATTCCCAGAAAATGGAGGCAATTGGGACCCTGGCCGGTGGCATCGCTCACGATTTTAACAACCTGTTGATGGGAATTCAGGGCTATGTCTCTCTGATGCGGCTGCAATCCGATAAAGACGACCCCAATAGTGAATACATCCAGGGCATCGAAGATGCGGTCATGAACGCCGCCAACCTCACCAACCAACTGCTCGGATTTGCCAGAAAGGGCAAATATATGCTGCGGCAGACCAGTTTGAATCGCATCATCGAAAACAGCACGAAGATGTTCATCCGGACTACCAAAGAGATCGTCACCCATCTAAAATTACAAGAGGACATTTGGGCGGTTAAAGTCGACCAGGGGCAGTTCGAACAGGTTTTGATCAACATCTACCTCAATGCCCGGCATGCTATGCCGGATGGCGGCGATATTTTCATTCAGACGGAAAACGTCTACTTGAGTGAAGCCTATTGCGCGCCTTATGAGGTGCCGGGCGGCAACTATGTCAAAGCATCCGTCACGGACACCGGGGTCGGAATCAGCACAGATATCATCGAAAGAATATTCGAGCCGTTTTTCACGACCAAAGATGTCGGACAGGGCACCGGTCTCGGTCTGGCATCAGCATACGGCATCGTAAAAAATCACAACGGGATCATTAGAGTCTACAGTGAATTGGGCAATGGTACCACGTTCAATATTTACCTGCCGGCATCTGACGACAAAGTCGCTACAGACGTCCACGTAAGATCGGAAGTATTGAAAGGAGAAGAAAAAATCCTGCTGGTCGATGATGAAGAAAGCACGATCAAGGTCGAAAAATTAATGCTCAAAGAACTCGGATACTCGGTATTGCCGGCGTTGAGCGGTCGGGAGGCAGTGCAGCTTTACGAGAAAAACAAGTCGGACCTGGATTTGGTAGCGCTGGATATGATTATGCCGGAAATGAACGGCAAGGAAACATTCGAGGAGTTGAAAAAAATAAATCCGGAAGTTAAAGTTCTGCTGGTGAGCGGCTACAGTTTGAATAAACAGATTGAGGAATTAATGAATCGAGGCTGTGACGGGTTTATTCAAAAGCCCTTTGATATCGTTCAGCTTTCCCATAAACTCAGGGAAGTTCTCGAACAATGACGAATGACGAATGTCGAATGTCGAATCAATGTATTCTGTCTATTTTATAAAAATGCCTGAACGCAGTAATTTCCGCAATTCGTCGTCCGTCACTTCAATGAGGGAGCGAAGCGACTCCTTAATTCGTCATTCGACATTCGTCATTCGTCATTCTATTGGTCCTGCGACAAAATAATTTCGATGCGGCGGTTCTGGCGGCGACCTTCTTTAGTTGTATTTGGTGCGACCGGCCGGTAGAAACTGTAGCCCCGGGCTGATAACCTCAGGGGATCGATCCCGGCCACCTCCTGGAAAAAATGGGCAACCGCTGCCGCTCTGGCTGTGGATAGTTCCCAATTGCTCGTAAATCGCTTCTTCAATCCGGCACCTAAAGGCACATTGTCGGTATGTCCCTCAATAACAATATTCTCCCCCCCTTGACTACGCGCTAACGCCCCCGCCATAATTTGAAGCAATTCGATCCCCTGATCGTTAATCTGCGCACTGCCGGAATCAAATAGTATTTTATCGACAAAAATCACTTTCAGCCGATCATCTTCTTCAACCACCTCGATTTCCCGGGCCGCAATTTTATCCTTCAAGCTGGTTTCGATGGTCTTTTTGGTATCATCGAGCAGTTGAATGACCTGCCCCTGGAGCTGAATCACCGTTTTCTTTTTATTTATATCCAGCTTCAGGCGTTTCAGGTTGTCCAGCAAATGTTGATTTATATTTTTAAGATAGGCATTTTGAGTTTCCAGACTTTTCGATTTCTTGAGAAGCTTGGAGGTGGCGGTCTCGCACCGGCTCAATTCTTGGGTTAACCGGCTATTATCCTTTAGCTTTTCACGCGTCGCTTCCAGTTCGTTTTCAATTTTCATATATTGGGGCAAGGGTACACAGGCGGAGAGCAGAAGAAGGGCTATACCGGCGGCGAATAATGGGTATCTATTAATCGGCATTGGTATATCTCTACCATTCGGTTCGAACGAGTCCGTCGGAAATGCCTACGGGAACACATTGGTAATGTTCGTAAGCTTAAACAGGAGAACAGTCGCTACGATTACGCCGATAACGATCAAGGAGAAGATCTCAACACCACTGCCGGCTGCGAGTTCGTCGATTCGTGCGGCAATGCGCCGGATTTCTTCATCAGTCAAACTTTGGATGCGAAGCTCGGCTTCCAATGGATCGATACCCCGGATGACCAGTGCGTTTTTAACCTCCTCGCGAGCCAGCAACTGGCGCAGATAGGCGCGTGGGCATTGATGGGGCTCGGCCTGCAGGAGTTTCTCCGTACCAATCATGGCTGCCGAGGCAGGTTGATAGGAAATAGATACCAGCAACAATACAACGGCCAGAAAGGTGCTGATCGGCTTGACCACATTACTAAAATATTTCATTTATTCGCCATTTTCGATTGAAGAGAGAAGGTGTCGATGAATCCCTTAACAGGCCCCTTTGACTGATATTTCAACGTTTTCTTGGATTTTTAAAAGTTTTATATTCTTTAACGATATCTGTCAATAGCTTTAAGAGGGCTGAGGTCAGAGGACTGAGGGCTGAGGACTGAGGACTGAGGTCAGAGGGACTCGATTGCGGATTGCGGATTGCGGAGTGTGGAAGTCGGAAAAGGAATTGAGGAGCCGGAATTTCGAAATCCGAGACTGGCAGACACAGAAACGGACGGTTATCGGTTATTTGTTATTCGTTATTAGAAGCTGCAATGCCAAAGGCCGGCAACCTTTAGATCTATTTGATAAGTCTCGAATTCCCCGGCATTCAGTACCCGGTATCCGACATCAGTGCCCGGTATCCGACATCAGTATCCGGCATCCAGTATCCAGCATCCAGGATCGAGCATCCAGTATCCAGAATCGAGTATCCAGCATCCAGTATCCAGCATCCAGCACCTGCCTTCAACCTTCCACCATATACCTTATACCTTACACCCTATACCCTAGTCTTTGTGCCGAATACCGAATGCCGAACGCCGAATACCGGTCCCTTCACCGTTCAACCTTCCCCCGACACCTTAAACCCTACCATACACCTTAAACCCTACACCTTACACCCTACACCCTACACCTTACACCCTACACCTTACACCCTACACCTTATACTCTAGTCTTTGTGCCGAATGCCGAATGCCGAACGCCGAATACCTTTTTTAATTTCGTTTATCGCATGCGGGATTGAATCTCTTGCAAGGTGTCCATGGACTCGTATTTTAGGGGTCCCCCAAGAGCAACCGCTTTTTGGGCGGTTGCCAGGGCTTCCTGCATGCGACCCTGCTCCAATAGCACATAAGCGAGGTTATTGTAAGCCGCGGCTGACTGCGGGTGCGACATGGTCGCTGCACGAAAGGACCTTTCAGCTTCCTTGAGATTTTTCAGCGCATAGTAACTGTTGCCCAGTCCCATCCGGGCATCCAGGCTCATGGGCCAACGGGTTAGCGCTGACATGTAGCCAGTGGCGGCGGCCTGGTACTGACCGGCTTTTTCCAGACCCACAACCGCCGCCAGAAAATCGTTTTCTTTGGCTGTCACCGGGACCTTGTTGGGTTCCAAAACCATCAGGCCCCAATAATTACTGTGGGACCAGGTTTTTTCAAATAGGAAATAAGGCAGCACCTTGCGTTTCGTCGTGCCCGATCTCAGGATGACTTCCTGTCGGGGTTTATCGTAGCCGATAACGACGGCGTAATGCCAGACCGGCAGCCAGGAGAGTCCCAGATTTTGCAGAACAATTACCGGGTGGCCCGCGGCAATCTCCGGAAAAATTGAGTGAAGATCATTGGATTGGTAGGCGATATTGCCATGGCGCCGGGCGGCACTGACCATGGCCAGCTGCAGACTGCCTTTGCGCGAAGGGGTGTACACCTGGTCTTTCAGCTCATCAGGGGTAATCGCCGAGCCGGTCCAGGTCAAAGCCATGGCCAGGGTGGCCGGCCCGCACTGGTAAGTGTTCTGGGGGTAAAAGGGAACCGTATCCAGTTCAACGACGGTCGGCACATCCTCCGGCAGTTGGGGCATGGGCGCTCGCTGCAGCCCGGAACAGCCCGAAAGCAAGGCAAGAATAAAGACAAACAACAACAGGCAATAGCGGAATTGAGATTTTGTGATTCGAAAAAATATCATATTGGGGGTTCAAAGGTTCTGGGTTCTGGGTTCTGGGTTCAAGGTTCAAGGTTCAAAGTTCAAGGTTCAAGGTTGCGGGTTGCGGGCTCAAGGTCCCGGGGTTTAGCGATCCCTCTGGCCGCAAGCGTCCAGTCTGATCGAGAATGAACCTGTGCCAAATCAACGCAGTTTCCATTGAACTCATTTGCCGTTTCGTGCTCGTACTCGTTCTCCTCCTCGTCCTCGATGCTTTTGAGCTGCTTTCAGTTTAAGGACGGCTCCAATTAGCCACGTGATATTAGATGATAAACATTATAAAATCAAACCCTCGGCTAATTTCAAGTAAAGATCCGAGCCTGGAGAGCCAGGCTTTGATTTCATCTCGTGGGGATGGCGATTAACTAAGAATCCAAGTGGAGTGATGCAATATTGGCTGAAAGTCTGAGGTCTCTTCTATATGCCCCAATACCCCAGTACTTCAACACTCCAATACTCCAGTACTCCAATACTCCAGTACTCCAATACTCCAATACTCCAACACTCCAATACTCCAGCACTACAACACTCCAAAAATCTTCAATCTTCAATCTTCATTTCCGGCTCCGCCGGTGTGGGTTTCGGCAGGGGCGGCGGTTTGATTTTCTTTTTTCGTCGCGGGGGCTTTTGCCAGATGCCGCGGGCGGAGAAACACTGCCAGCCCCACTTGAGCCATTTGAGCAGATAAAGCGCCAGCCACAGGGACCAAGACAACATCAACAGGCGAAATATCCATTGCGGCACCGCAATTACCGTGGGCTGAGGCAGCAGTTCGCCGATGCGGTCCTGGGTCCAGTTTAAATGAAAACTGGTGGAGCCATTGCCGGCGATCTGCATATCCGGAATACCCAGCAGCCCTTTCTCCACTGCCAGGTACAACCCGCCCAGGGCCGCCAGGGTCCAGACCGCCAGCAGCAGCTGGACCATGTTGAAGCCCAGCCATTTTTCGGATAGGACGTATTTACCCCGCGCCCCCAGGGCCAGTAGCCAGCCGACGATCATGATAGCCAGCACCGGCGGGATTTGGGTTAAGCCCAGGCTCAACAGCAGCCAGTGATGAGTTTTCAAAGGCGTTAAACGAGTCCGGCCCAGCCCAAGGGCGGCCACGACAACGACGATCAAATAAGACCAGAACAGGACGGCCGGTCCCAGCCGCGGTCCGGCGGTCCATAAAATCCATCTGTTTAGCGGCATTTGAAAAGATACCAAGGCGTTGACGGCCTGCTCGCCGATGGCGACCCGCGGCCCCGTCAGTTGTATCCGGGTGTCGGCCGGTTGATGCCATTCCAGGTATACGGTTTGTTTACCGGGTTGGAGTGGTATGACCAGATCACCGTCCTTAAGCCGGATGGGCTGACTTTTGCCATTGATTTTTATGACTTGAAGGACGGCGTCCCTCGGCAGGGATAAGGGATGCTGCCCACCCCGGCTGGTTCTGACAGTCAGGCTCAGACTCGCCTTATTCAACCGCTCGCCGGGCGTCCAATCCAACCGGGCTTTGTCGATGGTAATCAACTGACCGGCAGTTGCCTGGGGCCGGGTAACCTTGATGACCGCACTTTCACCGGGCCAGGGTCGCCATTCCGGCCGCCAGTGTCCCTGCTGATCCTGATGATGCACGACCGGAATCCCGGAAAGTTCGCAATGCCAGACGGGACTAGCGTCCAGCACCCAGGTCTCCGTCCAGGCTGTCGCCTGCGGTGCCTGCAAATGGATTTCAGGCGTCATTTCAAGGATCGATGTAAACCGCTTTTGCTTGGCCCGGCTTTCAAAATTGATAATCGCCTGCCCATTTTCCACCTGGATACCGCCGGTCGTCACCGATTCGCCGCCCAGCAGCGGCAGTGAAATAACCACCGGGATACCCGGCGGTGTCAGCCGCTTGATGACCGTCGACATTTGCCATTTTAAACCCAGGTGCAATACGCGCTCGACCCTCAGAAACGGCGGCAGCGCGACCTCGCCTAATGTTAAGCTGGTCGTACTTTCCTGTTTGCGCCGGATCAGCTGGATCCCGGCGTCCACCGTTCCATTCGGATGAACGCCCTGAACGTCCCAATCCTCGGCCCGCACTGTCACCCGGTGCGGTTTCAACGGAATCGGTATTTGGATCGCGTTGCGCGCACCCGTTCGGCCTAGCAGGGTCAACCGGTGAATACCCGGCGGGATCAGCGCCCACATTCCCCCACCTTTGTCCTTCAAAAGACCCTTGATGATCTGCTCATCCAGCAAAACGGTATCCGGCAGCCAGGCCTCCAGGTTACCCGGCAGTGGCACCGCGGTTTGGGCGGCCGCATGAACTTCAATCAATAGTTGCAGTCGGTCGTTGGTGGCGGTCAAATCCATACGCACCAAATCAGCGCATTGCGGGTAACAGTCGGCTTTTTCCAAAAGCCGGTCTTGCAGCTGCTTCAGGAGCTCAGGCGGCGGGTACGCTGCATTGGCGCTCTCGGCTCCCGGAGGTTGGCACCAGCCCGCCGCTAAAAAAAGTACGGCAGCGGCGGCGGCCGGTTTCAGGCGCTGATTTACCGACTGCCACCAGTAGCGCAAATCAACCAGACCGATGATCAAAAACGCCAGTAGGATAATCCGCACAAAAGCCAGCACCAGGTTGGCCGCCGGCGGCAATAGCCACAGGCGCAGCTTATGCGAGCCGGCTACCGGACCATTCCATTGCATGTGCATGGCCCGCCACCGCCAGTCGGGCAGGCCGGGACCGGTTTGAATCAATGCATTGGGGTCCTGGGCAAATACCGCGCGTTGGCGCGAATAGTATTCCGATTTCTGCTCGAGGGGCGCCCGGGATTTGCGGGCGACGGGCTCCTCCTGTGGCAGGTTGGATGCCTTCAATTTTCTTTTTTGTGCTGCAGCATCGAATTCGACCGATCTGTCCATGGTTGCCGTACGAGACCATCCGCGCCCACCGGGTTGTTCGAGCTGTGGATAGATGCCCAGCCGAATTTGCTGAACCATGAAGGGAATCGACACGACCAATAGCACCACAACCGTCCCCAGACCCCAAAGGGTTGCCAGTTTTCGCAGCCAGCCTTCAGGCAATACGCTCAACAAGGCGAGCACGGCCAGAATATTGAGCCAGACAAAACGCGGGGCGCCGGCCTCGTGGTAAATGATGGTCATGGTTAATAAAGCCAGGATACCCCATTTCCAATTTTTCAATTTAAAAACCGCCAGGGCAATGATCAGGACGATAAAAAAGTCCAGCAGCGTCCAACGTTGAAACCAGGTTCCCGGCAGCACATCCACCCCCTGGGCCGTTAGCAGCCGCCAGCCGGGCGGCAGATTCAGCACGGCCGATACGCTCTGAAAGTCGTGACCCCAGCCCACCGCCGGGAGTAGATCGGTGTCGGTTTCAAGGCGGGCGTCTGCCTGCAAATTCAGTTGACCGCGCCGCAATTCCACGCCGGGTAATTTTTGTTCCCCGTGCACGGTGATCAGCTGATCCTGGCCGTCGACCGCCACACGCCCCAGCTCAATCGGCGGGTTCATCGCCAGATTCCACTTTTGGCTCATGATACCGCTGATACGGTCCTGGATGGTATACCCCTTGCCGTCGAAATCAAGCCACCAGATCCGCTGCAAATTCAAACGGTCCGGGGCCGGGTCCGGATCTCCCCGCCGCAGTTCCTTGAATGCCAGGGTTGCATCCGGCTTGATGACATAGGCCGGGTATTTCTTCCAGGCCGCTGGCACATCGGCCTGGGCTGGATCGATGGCATCGGCCCCCAAAATTTTAACCAGGCGCAGGTGGTTTTTAGATTTAAAAGACCAGATTTCCGTTCCAAATGCAGCGGCAACCGGTCCTATTTTATCGACCGGTCCCTGCCGTCGCGATAGGATCTGAATCGTCCAGCGGCCGGGCCGGGCCTGAAGCACCAACTGGCCCTGGGATCCGATCCTTGCGGGCAGCGGGCTTTTCAGAGACATGGGAATGGCGTTTTCCAATAGGACATCCGGCAGGTTTTCTTCCCGAGCCTGGCCGGAAATGGCGATCTGGAGCTCGGTGGTTATCGTCATCGGAATTCCATCGTCGAGCAGTCGAAAAATGCGCATCGTCAGCCGGTTATCCTTGTCCACTTTCTGGACTCGCTTCTGCAGCCAGAGTCCGCCGTTTTTGTCCAGCACGGGCGAGGCCACCGGCTTGTCATTGACGAAAAGTTCCACCAGGCCGCTATTGACCGGAATCCGGATCACTTCGGGCATTTGCCTCCAGGTGAATGATCCGCTGATGACATGTTCTCCAGCCGGGATTTCGACGGACGGAACACCGCGGCGATTCATGACCGGCAATGCTTTTCCCGCCAACTTGACAGCTGTCGGCCACATCGACGCGGCACCCGGCAGGGAGACCCAGCTTTTGGCAAATACCAGCAGCTCCTGCTCAAACCGCCCCTCGGCAGGTTTGACAGACAATTCCAGGCGGGTCGGCCACACGCATTGATAAACATTATCCTGGTTGTAGTTCGTCGGGCAAAGCCGCTCTGCCATATCGTGAAGGACCCACTGTTTCCATGGCTGGAGCTGTATTGGAATGCCGTTCGTATCTGAGGCGAAGACCGTTGAAAATCCGGTGAATAGAACGAGCACCGACAGAAGTAAAAAAACGTGAAAACTTTTCAATGGATGGTTAAGTCTGGCAAAAACAGCAACATCGGTTGTAAGGCGTCCTATTTTCATTAAGCTTGCTCCTCGGTCCCGAATGTAATCAAAAACCTATTATACCATGATTTTAAATCAGTGGGGGAAAACCCGGTCGGGCTTAAAGATGAGATTGATCAGAAACAGGCTTCGCTGGGGTAAAGATGGTTGGTCAAGTATATTACCAAACAAAGCTGGCGCTTTATCCTATCTAAGGTGTGGCCAGCCGCTAATCTAACATCAACAAGGACCCAAACGCTTTATGCGTACCTGAAAACTGCAATGGCGTCATGAGGTGTAGACCTAAATAGAACCTTGAAATTATAAAGGGGAGCTGAAAACCAGGGCTTTTTGTATGCGGAGATCATTGATTGTTAGGTTGTTCACCGTGCCTTTACCCCAATACTTTTTTCACACCGAGCACTAAAGTGCCGCCGCTCACGGCAATTAGGTTTATAATGAATAGTTTTATTAGTCCCCTATGTTTCTCCTCTAATTAAAAGGGTCAGGGCTGATTGCTTGCGTTCAATGGTCAGCTTGTGAGCCCGGGCTTTTTAGGTATTCATCAACTGTCAATCAAAAAGTGAATTTTTTGAGCGAGAGTGTGTTTTTTCTCTTGACAAGCTCTTTAATGGGCGCCCCCTATCTTTTCCACAACAATTGTGGAATAAATTACCCAAAAATATGAAATCTGCTACACAATAAGTTCAGCCTGATAATACATAATATGACCTAACCTCTCCCAATTATAAAATTAAATTAAATTAACAACGCCGGCATGTTTTTTGCTGCTAGAACTATTAAAGATAATTAATTTTGCCCGAATTCCGAGTATACTATAGCGGTCTGCCGAACATACGCGTACCTATTCAGATTTTTCCATCGCGTTAACGGGAAAAACTATACTTCATACTCAGTTTACTGCAGGTAACAGCGCTGAAGCGTTTACGCTATGCTCCATAAAACATTGCCCTCTCACAAATATTGCTAATGTAAAGGCAAAAACTAAATAACAAGTAACAAACGAAAGGAGGGGTTAGTAGATGAAAAAATTTTTGATATTGTGCGTTCTTGTGGTTTCGGTTTTCGTTTTTCTGGGGGGATATGCAGGCGCAACCCCATATACTTTCGTTACAGGAATCCCGGATGACGGGACCCAGACTTGGAAAGGCCCTTTGGCAGAAACGTTCCGGGTGGGGTCTTCTAACCTAGTATTATTGGAGGTTGGCGTATACGATGACGATGGTAACGGTTTGGCGAGAGATATTACGTTCGAGATATGGAAAGGTTCGAATAGTCTTGCTGGATTGGGCGGTACTGGCGTTGCCGACTCACCATTTTATACCAAAACGTTCTCAGGCACGTCCAATTCAAGCGGAAACACCCATGTTTTTTTTGACAATCCGGATATAACGTTAAATGCTAATCACAGTTATACTATCCTAGCGTATGGGTACGGACCCGGCGAGGAGAATTTTAATACCACTCAGGGAGGAGCATCTCTCAACGATGTAACATTCTCGACGTTGGGTCTGGAGCTTGGTAATAGTGCCTTCGGTTCCAACTCGTCTGTTCAGCAGGACCCAGACAACTTTACTTACGGCGCAGGTGGCGTATGGAGGTTTGGAGTTGCCAATTTCAAATACACGGACACTAGTAGCGCCCCTGTCCCCGAACCTGCTACCATGCTGTTACTGGGCTCAGGATTGTTGGGGCTTGCCACATTCAGAAAGAGGAAATCTTTCAAACAATCTTAACTTCCTTTTAATTAATCTTAACTCAATAAAATCGATCGGAAGGGCAATGTCCTGTCTTCGGGCAATTGCCCTTTCGCTTTTGAGCATTTGGGGTCATGGTAAAGTGTATATTTGCCGCACTATAAAATCAAAATACACATATTCGTTACCTTCCCTTTCGTTACCCAAAGAAAAATGGGCCGCAATCTTATTTATTAATTATCGGGTCTATCTACCATTTAAAGGATTAATTTAAGGCGATGTCTTCGAGTCCCCATGATTTGGTTCTGCGTAGCCGGATTCCGGAAAGCCTCATAATGAGGATAATCATCATATCGATAGTGGGGATC
>Ga0209367_1001337_pt1 | contig 29872 bp, 21 predicted proteins | sample WorMetLIZISLAND2_FD_187412 | JGI IMG/M metagenome (GOLD analysis project Ga0209367, IMG submission 187412) | Marine gutless worms symbiont microbial communities from Max Planck institute for Marine Microbiology, Germany - Olavius geniculatus... ...
ATCACTGACCCGCCACAGAGGGTCGACGGGGTCGGCGGTGAAGCGGTGGAACCGGCGGAGGAACTCTGCGGCAGAGCGTCGGTTGAACATGGTGATGCGCACCGCGGTACTGAGATTCGACGACAGACGCAGAACGTGCGAACTGTCGTCACTCGACTCACCCTGAAATCAATAAATGCAATGAAACATCGTCGCTGTGTGTTGCAATCAATAGCTGCATGATCATAACATAAAATGCTAGCTAGAGGTAGGCTTAAACCGAAAGCATCAAAGTAATTCGGTAAAACGACGACATCGATCAGCGACGGTGCCACATAATGAATCATTGATCATCATTTTTTCGTAAGTTGGAAGCACAGTTGCATGTTTTACCTGAAAATTTGATCCCAAATCTTCCCTACTCCTGCAATTGGGTCAGAGACCCTATCGGACGGACACAGTGTGGGCAAATGGCACTAAATCTGTCAAACGGTTTAAGCAGAGTGTATGAATGTGACAGAAGACAGACAGACAGACCACAGATGGAGAAATGTCTAACAATAGGCGGAATCGCTTGAGTTGCAAGAGGATACCTTCTATAGTAAAAACACCAATCGGCAGCATCGTGGGTTTAAAAAGTAGGCGAGCCAGGAAGTTTCTGACAGACGAAGCCGTAAATTTTCGACAGCAGAGATTACGGGTGCTCAAAATTTCTATTTTGCCACCAAAATGTTCCCAAGACGTAGGGTTTTCAGCCCCAAATTTTGCATTTTGGACGACAATTGTTGGTCCAGGAGATTGCGGACAATTTTCCGACAGATAACAATTAAGGCGGCTTGCCATGACCCCTCTCGACGACGACACCACTGATATCAACTGGTGCTTGCCTCGTCGGCCTGTGCGTAGTTGGAGAGGTAGGTGATGCGGTCATGCCACAGCGGCAGTCCGGTCCTCCGCTCAGCCACCACGACCAGCAGCTCTCTACGTCGTCGACCTCGCCCGCTGTTCAACAGCCAGACAGGTACCCCCGTGTGCACGTGGACCCAGCGTCCCTCCGCCCCGCCGCCGCTAGGTGGCCGGAGCGCGCCGACGAAAAGATCGGCCAGGGAGGAACAGACGTAAACGTCAGTCTCGTGACTACGGTAAAACATCTCGACGCGCAGTCGGTCGATGTGGCTGACGCCGCAATCAGAGTCATCAATGACGTCGACCTCCAGCGGACTGGTGACGTCGTGGAGGGAGGACGTTGAACGTAAGTCGGAGTGCGATAGCGTCAGCACGCTGCGTGACAGCGTTACAGCAGTAGCGGTAGTCACTGCGGCGGAGCTGGCTGCTGCTGCTGCATCATCAACACTGGACCTCGTCATCATCATCTCTGCTGTCTCCGTCTGACGCTGCTCCGTCGGCTCACTCGCGGCGCTCATCGGCCGCCATTTGTCTTCACACCACAACAACAGTTCAACCACATTCAGCTTGCACTGGTAGGCTACTATTTTCACAACTTCCACCTGCAGTCGTGCGTCGTAAAACGAACGACGGTGGAGTCTATGCGATCTGAGCGTGGCTTGAGTACGACACCGCACTGCCTGGAGTGGTATAAGCTCGTACTGCTTATCAGTTACAGCAGTGCGGTATCTAGTAACAAAACTATCATAGTACTGTTATGAAGTTAAAACAAATACTTCAGGTTCAAAAAAGTTCATAAAATTAGAAAAGAAATAATAATAACAAAGTTCAGAAAATACAGAAAAACTTCTGAAATGCATCATTCAGTCCAAATTCCTATCATCAAGCCACTTCAACAATGTTTCAGCTAGGCCTACACATAAGCTTACACAAGTTCACAAAAGGTTGCCAAAGTTCAAGTTCAAGCATCACTCAGATTCAGAGTTGACGTTTCCAGTGTCAAAGATCGCGAAACGATGATGATATAATAATAAGGATAATACAAAGATTAAAAAGAAAACTAGAAAAAAACAATCTATAGCTGAATTCATTCAAGTATTTGCTTCGTTGAACTATATGAACTGTACTTCACTTGCAATGGTAAAGATGATAAAGTTCTGGCCAAAAATAAAATTCATAACGTGCTAACGGCACAAGTGTGAAAACTGAAAAGATTGATCAACAGAACCAACCTTCAGCTATGGTATCACTGTCGTGTTGTCGCGTTGTCACCTTGGCTACCACACCGGCGGCGACGGTGTCACGGAAAGACATGGCGCGCATCTGTCGACGCTTGAACGTGTCGTATTTCTCAGTGATGAGTTTGACTGCACGTAGCGTGTCGTCGCCATAGCAATACGGCTGCGGTAGAGAGTAAACCGCGTCCTGCCGACCTGCCATCCAGCAGCAATCATTACATACGTAGTCACGGGCAGATTTGGCTGAAATTTTCAGAGAAAGGTACGCTAAGTCTTGGCCTATATGCAGTTGGTTAGATTTTGGTGGCAAACGCTACTGTCACCTGGCGAACACACTGGAAAAATTGACATAGCATTGGCAGAGGTTTGGGGTCTCTAATTGTCCTTCTATATTTACATACATCGCTCAACATTGTTCTTCGTCGCATCTGGCAGATTTTGCCGGTTTACACTGACTCTCGCAAACTAGCCGTATACATGTGAAAAGCGTACATAATAAAACCAAGCACTAGTTAGATAAAACGTAAAAATACGCAAAGTCCATCCCGAACCATTAAGGTCCATAGAGCGGCGGTGATTTCTGTTTCCTTAGCTCTCAGCCAGACATCAGTTTATACTACGAGACTACGAATACGAGGCCATAGTGCATCGCGCAGTGTACCTGCTTACGTCCTAGCTTTCGCCGGTACTCATTGCGCCTACCCATAAAGGGATGGCCAGGCTGAGTTATCCTGAGAGCTAAGTTGACCTAGTTAGTTAGCACTGTCAAAAAGAAACTAGACAAGAACGCACGCAGACCGTGTTTCAGTAGCGTCTGGTAGTCGCCGAGGTCAATGTAGACGCTGCGACGTGTAGTGGTAGTGGTCGCAGTGCTGAGGCTTGTTAATGGATCCACGAACGAACTGCGTGCCACCAGCCCACCGCCATCACCAACACCTCCGCTAGAACTATCTGGAGTGGACGGTGTTGCTATCAGCCGATCAATTGACTCGGTGGATCGCCACGAGCGCACCGCTCGCTGTCGACGCGCCGAAAGCTGCCCGACATTGTTGCGTGGACACAACTTCACGTCGTGTACGACCGGCGGCGTAACACCAATGTCAACCACATCGAGGTCTTCTTCTCTCTGTTTACCAGTCGAAAAACTGATGTCGGAAATGACGCGCTGCAGGTCCGGTACGTCGTTAGATGCTGCGGAAAACCTGGCTGGAGCGACTCTGTGTGCAGCGACGGCACGCACAGGACCGTTGGGGACTGCAACGAAGTCGCCGCGACAACGTTCGTAGTTTGCCACGTTGCTTGGTAGCACCTAACAGTCACAGACCAACACATGCATACGGGGTGACCGTCCATGTGGCTGCTTCCCATGTGGGCCACTGAAATTGACCCCAACCCTGAATTACTAACCTTAACCCTAAAACCTAACCCTTCCCACGTAGGCAACGGCCACGAGAGAAGTCACGCACACACGGTGTCGTATTTATCTTGCAGTCTAATGTAACTGGATTATGTTCCAATGCAATCACAAAAATACAGTGTGTTTAGCGAAAAAAACGCCCAGCCTCGTTTTGCCGATATCTCTGTGGGAAATGTTTGGATTTTTACATAATATTCAACGTATGAATGTTTAAAATGAATTAAACGATCCACGGTCGTCAAAAGTAAACATTCTAAATGACCAAAAATTATACTTACTCGTTCACTCATAGACATCAAACACACTCAACTCGCACTGCTATACCGTTTTTACAATTTTCGGCTGCAGTTGTGCGTCATAAATTGAACGACGATGTAGTCTATGCGATCCGAGCGTGGTTTAAGTACAATAACGCACTGTCTGGAGTGATATAAACTCGTACTGTGTACTCGCTTACTCGCTCTACCAGTGCGGTATCTAGTTCTTGCTTAAACCCAAATTTCATTAGGCCTACGTCTACTTTCACTAAAATTTCCCCACAAGGACAGTTTCGGTGAAAGTCACGGACACAACCCATCTTGACATGTCAAGATGGTTGCGAAAAAGTCCGTGACAAGTCCACGGCTAAAGTCGGCGAGAAAGTCCGCGAACTTTCACGATTTGTGTTTGCGTCGCGTAATGGCATTTGGGCTTTGATGGGAACATACGACACTTATTAAAGCCTGCCTTCGTTCCTGGTTTCGTACCTGCATCGGTTCGCGATGCATCATCGTCGTCTTTCCTGTTGTCGTCGTTGTCGCTGTTGTTGTCGTGGTTGTCACCCCTGTCGTCGTGGCGGGCAGTGGTAGTGGGGGTGGTCTCACAGAAGGTGGTGCTGGTGCTCGGTACTTCTTCATTCCCGGCACTGTCACCTGACTGACGCACGATGTCGAGCTCGTCGAGGTCGTGGAGGTGCAGGGAGGTTGCGGAGCGCGATACTTGACCGGCTTGGGAGGCAGCGCCGGCTTCTGCTGCAGCAGCTGCAGCGTCATCTCTGACGTCATTGTCTCATCTCATCGCAGCCACAGAACCATTCCTTCTCTCACTACATACGTCATGCATCGATACGTAATACACATCACGTGATGTCTAGTAGTAGACGGGGTGACTAAAATTCGAGACTGGAGTGTGGAGCGCAAAAAATGAATTTCCCAGCCTTGCATTTCTTGTGCTCCATTTTCCAGTCTCGCATTTTCAGCGTTCCCGTAGTTTCATGTTTCATGTCCCAACAACACAACAACGTAGCTGACCTACGCCCGGCTAGGTCAGTGGGTGCCTATCCGAGGACAGGTAAAGTTCCATCTCGCTACCGGTATATAGGCTAACCAACCACTCAGTGGCATCGATCACGAGGCAATAAAGATACCGGGGCGAAATGTGGGTGATTAAGTGTCACTTTGCCTCCAGACAGAATTTCGCCTGTCTTCCATTCACTCTTCCCCCAAATGGATTGATGCCGCTGCAACCACCCAAGTCAACTCAGCCTTTCGTCCCTCTCGAGTATCGGCCTGCCGGGCTGTGGTTAAGATGGGGTGTGTTTAGATTTACAGATTTGCTGAAGCTGCTAGTAATGTGCTGACATTACGTTAACGTAGAACCTATACGGTTAAAGCGACTTAACTGAACTGCATATACACTGCTGAAGCCCAGATGTAAACAATAGCCATTCTGCACCTGTTTCAAGTATATTTTGCTATATGTGTAAAAAAAACATCAATTTACAACTGTGCCTAAGGACGATGTGATGACATCAGTCCTCTAAAACAGCAAAAATCATTTGGGTATCCTTAGATGGGACTATTCATATGGCGTTCTTACAGGCTGACTTTAGTTGGTAATCACTAACATAGTCTAAAGCCTTCTTCATTTGATGTTCTCTGTCGTATTAGACCTACTGTTTTATTACAATAACAAAGTTTTTATGTTGATGGTCAATTATAAACCATCTGCTTTATACGGCCATGAAGACACTGAACCTTAAATATTTTGGGGGTCACGATTTTGATCTTTAGGGGTCACGTGACGTCATCGGTCACGTGACCATTGGACTTGGCATATATGGTTTCCTATTGGCGGTCCATTGTAACCATGCATCTATCTTGCACCGTTACGAAGATATTGGGCCTAAAGATTTTGGGGTCACGAGTTGACCTTTTGGGGTCACGTGACGTCATCAGTCACGTGACCATCGGACTCGGCGTGAGCACTTTCCTACTGGTGGTCAATGATGACCATGCGCCTTTCTTGCACGGGTATGGAGATACGGGGCTTCGAAGATTTTGGGGTCACCAGTTTGACCTTTTGCGGTCATGTGACGTCATCGGTCACGTGACCATTGGACTCGGCATATGTGGTTTCTTATTGGTGGTCCGTTGTAACCATGCATCTATCTTGCACCATTATGGAGATATGGAGCCCCAAAGATATTGAGGTCACGACTTTAACCTTTTGGGGTCACGTGACGTCATCGGTCACGTGACTCGGCATATGTGGTTTCCTATTGGTGGTCCATTGGAACCATGCGTCTATCTTGCACCCTTACAGAGATATTGGACCCCAAAGATAAAGGGGTCACGAGTTTGACCTTTTGGGGTCACGTGACGTCATTGGTCACGCGACCATTGGACTCGACACATGTGGTTTCCTATTGGTGGTACATTTGAACCAAGCGTCTATCTTGCACCGTTACGGAGATATAGCGTTTCAAAGATAATGGGGTCACGAGTTTGACCTTTTGGGGTCACGTGACGTCATCGGTCACGTGACCATTCGACTCAGCATATGTGGTTTCCTATTGGTGGTCCATTGGAACCATGCGTCTATCTTGCACCGTTACGGAGTTATAAAGCATTAAATTTGCATTTGCCCATGTTAAAGGCCAAAAGTTCACTGCACATGCTCCGTGTCACGTGATCTGTAGGCAGGGGGGTCCAAAATAACCACATATTTGGAATTCCCAAGTCCACATTGCCTATTCACTATACAACTTTTATGGGCCTACGATGACGATTAGTGGCCGTTTATAGGTGAAATTTTTATACAGGAGCATTTTTGGCCGAAAAAGTTCCAAGTCCGTTTTTTGCCCAATTTTCGACTTTGGGGGGATTTTTCAGGGGTTAGATATTAACTTCGAATTTTCTATCCCTAAAAAGGCACACCCTTGCGTGAGACCGCGTCGTTTGAGCCATCGTGCGTGAAAATCCGCCAACCGGTCTGACCTGTAGGTCAGTCAACAAAAAAAGGTATATATACCATAGAAAAATTTTCGTTATTATTTCACCCATTTGCCGAGAAGCCCCCAATGGACGGAGTTGCACGAAATTTTGCACGGGGGGTCGTCTCGCGGACGTAATCACCTGTTTCAAATTTTGTGTCGATCGGTTCAGGGGTTTCGAATCTGCGCGGGGTCGAATTTTGCCATTCTCCCTTTACTTAGCCGGTCGCCATTAACACTGGGCTGTGCTACCGCACGCCTGTGATGTTCAGCCAAACAAAGGCCCCTGCAGAAAAGTCCTATCAGACAGCAGTGTGATATTTTTTGGTCTGTGGGTCCACTTTATGGCGTTTTGCAATTTCTGAAATTTTACACAGTGCTACATAACAGTCTCTGGCCTGGGGACTGGTTCTGTACGCCATATTGCAAAATATATCAGTTCTTCGTACATGCCACTACATGCATTGTTGTCCAGTTTTTGCAGACTGTCTCCAGTTCAGCTGTTAGAAAATGTACATGAAGGGGCCCCCATATTTTATCAAATCGTGTTTAATTCTGGCCTTGCCAACTGATGGCAAACAAGCACAAAATCAAACACAAAACATTATCCCATCACCTCATCATCAGTGTCATCATTTGCTCCATCCTCATTTCCTTCACCCTCTTCTTCTTCCTCTTCCTCTTCCTCCGCATCCTCATCAGGAACGTCTGGCTCCGCACCAACTACCACGATTTCTGCACAACCAATGACATATTTCACAGCTGTCACTAATATCATGCAATGAGGACTACTATCACTAAAACAACAACAACTACTACTACTACTACTAACAATTTCAGCAGACACAATAAGTATAAAACAGTAACAACTAAAAGGCACTCGTAAGAATGCATATCTCCACCAAGTAAAATGATTTAAACATTACTACTACTACTACTACTGCTACACTCTATGGGCCTACAACAAGGAAAGGGAAGGGAGAAAAAAGAGCCGCTTCACAGCAGAAGAAACGGAAAGAAAAGTTGTTGCTTGTGTTTTAATGCTGTTGATGAAATGACGTCATTGCTATTATGAGTCATCATGTACACAGAATGAGAGAAACACAAAAAAACAGAACGACCAATCTCTTAATCTCCTCCAATGTTCACTACGTTCACCTTGGCGAAGATAATAAATATTTACATTTTGAAGCAAAAAATCAATTTTGCAATGCTGCAAAAATAAACTACCGGTAACACACATGTAAGCCAGGCAGTAAAAATCTGTTGCACATTAGTTAAATAATAAGGATAGACTAAATTTATGGTTTTCCTGGACTGTTAGATCAAAATTGGCAGTATTTTTATTTTCCTCTAATATATAACAACATACTATTTGCATGCTCATTCAGAATCGAATACAGGGCATTTGTAATTAAACCTGCCCGTAAAAAAACAGCAACCTTCTCCTATTACAAAATTCAGCCAAAATTATCTTAAGAAGTTCACCCAGAAAACAATTTCAACTTATTCAAACATCCTCAGGTTAAACAATGTGACAAGTGCATAAAAGAACAATAAGACAAGTCAGTAACTAACCATCAATAATCTTCAGCTTGACCTGTGGCAGGTACGAAGAACAATGCACAGAGAGATGGTCGAACTTGGTGAACATTGCTCGAATGACGCAGTCAGTCAACGTCAGTACCTTTGGCAGCTCAAAGAAAATACCATTCTCGGAAAAATCAAAAGACTTTATCCTGCAATAAAAATGTAAACCTTTAATGTCACAAAACAGCAGAAACTCTATATAACTAACAAAAATTTCACAAAAACGTGATGTTAAATACACTTTTGCCATTGAGTCTACCAATTTGACAGACATTCTGTGCAGTTACAAATTTTGTATATGTACATAACACACATAATAGTAAAATATATAGACTAATTAATGATAACAAACCTTGGGTTTTTGCTGAGGTTTCCCCACAAACAGAGAATGATATTTTGGTTGCCTTTAGTGTATTCCAAGTTGTTAGTCTCCTGATTCGCCAGCAGTGATGCTTGTGACATCACACTGAGGCAGCCAAGATCGAGTTTTTCTTTTAACAATTTCGCCAATTCATCCAGTGTCTTAACACATACACCACGTGGATGATACAATAATCATAACCAAAACAAAATTTTTAACCTAAACTCAAACTAAAGTGTGGCAATAAAAATCAATTTCACAACCAAAAAAATTTATAAAAATAAATTACAGTATCTGAAATAATAACAATGTATAGTTGTAGAATAAAAGTGCCAATGCAGATTTTACAATTGACAGATAACAAATTTTCTTTGATGACATAAAAAACCATATCAACTAATCTTAAATACGCTGGGCGACTTCACTTTTTCACTGAGACATTCGCTGAGCCTAAACTTCGGTCTAAGTACCTACTTAAGTCAAAAAGTGAAGTGACTTCGCTAAGACTTCCACTGAGCCTAAACTTACCTACTTAGACCAAAGTTTAAACTCAGCCAAAGTCTCAGCGATTCGTTGAGTCCAAAAGTACCTACTTAGACCAAAGTTGTGCTGAACTAACCTGGCTAAAGTTGGTTCGATTTGCAGGGAAGAGATAGCTTTAGCCCTTAGGGCTTAACTTTCACTGAGCCAGAATCCACTTCATCTTTTGACTTTAGCTGAGTGAAAACATGGCGACCATTTACAGTCCTATTAGTTTAGTAAAATAAAGCAGTCTGGTACCAAAAATAAATGCCGTAATGAATATGCAATGACGTCAGATGTTACGCAATTACGTTATTTGTGCACGCGGCGCAATTAAATAAGCAAGCCCAAGCATAAATGGTTGATTTATTCCCTGTTAAGTTTACCTGTTTTTCCGCCATTTTTAATTGTTTTGGTCTAAGTCAATAGACTTAGACCAAAGTTTAGTTGAACTGTGGTCTAAGTACAGACTTTAGCGTTCAGCTTTAGCTTTTGCTCAGCGAAAAGGCTCAGCAAAAGTCTAAGTCAAAAAGTGAAGTCGCCCACTGTGTTCAGAAAAAACACCCACTCACATTTTCTTTTATATCTCCACGGAAAATGTTTAGATTTCCACAAAATTTTCAGTGAAAATCTAGAAGAAAACCAGTATTCCAACAGTGGAAAGTTAGATATTCTTTGCTACTGGTGACGTCATGCTGACGTCATATTTCCACGTTTGTAAATTATGGGTTTAATCGTTGAAGACAGACATCTGATAAAATGCTTATGAGTCAGCAAGAGTTATGTAGCTGCAAGCATGTGCTACATGTTTCTGGACAATGGACAGACTATAGAATACTGATGGAATGAAACTTTTAAATAAAAATAATTGACATGACCGGCAATATCAAGCCATTTAACTGGTAGTGGGCAAGTGGTCATCCACACAGTGGCGCATGTGTGCGTACATCTGCCAGCATCAACAATGTTGAGAATCTCGCACTCAGCCAAGAAGATAAACCATGGAAACAGTTCACAATGAAAAAATTGTATGACAAATTAGCATACTTTTGGGGCCAGTTAAATTTAATTCAATGTCCAATTGATGTGTTTTAACATTTTATCAAATGTCTGCCTTCAGCGGTAAAACCCATAATTTGCAAACATGAAAATATGACATCAGCATGACATCACCGGTACCAAAGAATACCTAACTTTTTCACTTTTAGAATACTTGTTTCCTAGTAAACATTACCTAAAAATTTTGTGCAAATCTAAGCATTTTTTCAAAGAGATATAACAGAAAATGTGAGTGGGTGTTTTTTTTTCTGAACACAGTGTAATTCTTTTTTGCCACTTTTGGGTTCTGAGCTGAAAGTTTTTATCTGGTATTGGTTCATGTGTGAAAAATGCGAAAAACTGCATCTTACGTTGTTGTACTGAATTTTCTTCTCAGGAGTAAGTTCCTCGTTGGAAGTGTCAGCAAAAATCAATTGAAGTTCATCCATCAACTGCAATGATGTTTAGCATACTAACTCATAAACCTTTCGTAAATTAAACAAACACACAAGCTCTAAGCTTGCAGAAATTCTAAAAATTTAACCACTGCCAAAGAATAACATCATCGCACAGAAAATTAACAATGTGCCATGGTGCACAACTGCACATTGCACAAATTTTAAAAGAATTAAAACCCAAAATTGCCGATTGAAGTATGGTCTCTAAAAAACTCACAGCCACCTTCTTCACCAAACAAAGCCGCACTCTAAACTGCAAAAAGCACATCTCAGTGTAACTCACTATCTATAAGTAAAAATAAGTAAAAAATGTATAGTTTTAAAAGGTATAATCTCGATCTCCTTAGCTGTCAGCCAGACACCAGCCTACACGTCTACTCTGTGACAACAGATTGTGCATCACACTAGGGTGCTAGTGCATCATTCAGTGTGCCCGCTTTTGCCCCAGCTTGTGCACTGCATTTACCCATGGAGGGATGGTTATATATCAAAGCATTATACCTGCAAATGGCCACCCACCTCAGTACTAATCTGGCTCAGCACAAAGCAATAGTTCCCAATTTTTTTGGACCTGTGGCACCCTGCCAAGCCCATCACCCTTCCGGGCCCCCTCTGTCCTCTGATAAAAATGAAGCTAGATTTGCCCCTTGACACTCTGATGTATATGTTTAACAGAAGTCTTACACGTTCTGTTTCCATCTGACTCAAACCAACACTAGGCACCATCAGTACAGATTTTCTCAAAATTCTGCCCGCCAAGCATCTTAATTTGTTTATTGGCATGTAAACAACAATCACATTAAACTCTTACTGTAAAAGATAAAATACTGAACATAATCAAAAATGCAATAAAAATAATTGCAGAAATGACCTTTAGTACAAGATCACTATCTTTAAGCACCATATCAAAATCAACATTTTCCACATCTTCTCGCCACAGGCTCATGTACATATTGACGTCCGGCAATATGGTTGGGTCCGGAGAGCCGTCACATTTCATATAACGAGCCCACTACAGAACAAAACATCACAAATGGCATGTACTGGGCTGCATATCTGTAATTCATACTTTTTTTCCAAAAGCTCGAATCTGAATTGGCAAAAAAACTAACAATGAACAAAATCTGGTTACATTTAACATGACAGACAAAACAACTAAAGAATGAGATAAAAATTAATTCTTGTGTAATTCATTAGCCAACCATCTCACATTGTGTCACTTAACGGCAATTTGTACATGCTACTTTAAGTTAAATCATCGGAAATACTGAACGTACTTTGGCCTGCCTTCTGTTTTCAGCCTGTTCTTCATCCAGTGCAATATCATACTGACGATAGATTGAATCAAGTTCACAGAGCTGAACTTTTCGGATTTTGCACTCCTACAAAACAGTGTAGTGCACATTAAGGAAAAAATTACTTTATTTATACTCAGTATAAGTAAGCATTAGCATCATTGTGTAGAATGCAATATTTCTGTTTTTTGGTTGTTAATTTTTATTGCAATAACACACTAAAATGTAAATAAAGCATGGTATTAAGAGTACCAAAAAATGACAACAACACAGTTTTTAGCATATAAATATTGTCTTGAGCAATTTCAATGACTTTTGTGATCATGCATTGCAACAAACTAGCAGATAATAAAACTTTAAAAACTTAAAAGCATATACACAGGCCTTCATTTTCCCTTAAATGCTACAGTTTTGACTGGCATAAAACAGCCAGTAGCCTAAGTATTGCCAAAAACTTTTGCTTAAATGTACCAAAACCACATAACAGTTGTTACAGCAAAATGCCAAGCAACTAAAGACTGTGTTGTTGTTGGTGTCATATCTACATAAAATGTTTCTTTACCTTTGCACATGGTGCTTTAAAAATGTGAACATTATCAAACAGACAGGTAAGAAGTTTAGTTAATCACATCAAAGCAAAGATAAAATTAACAGTTAAACATATTATCAGATCACATCATGGCACACATACACATATTTTTGCATTGCATACAATTCTGTTTGGTATAAAAATATCATAAATACTGAACATGCAGACTGCTTGTTTACCTCATTCTCTTGTAAGAGTCGTTCTGCTGCTTCCCGTTTCTCTTGTTCTCTCCTTTCAATTTCTTCTTTCTCAGCTTGCTTCCTTGCTTCTTCTACAATTATTACTACAATTCCTCATCGATTCTTAATATTTGTATTTTAAACTATAAAAGTAAGATATATAGGACTATATGGGAAAAAACGTCAGCAATGAGGACCTGTGTTAGACAAAACAAAAATAGACAATCTGCATAATCCAGACAACAAAAGATGAAGACAATTCATTGGTCACATCCTACATCTGCCATAAGCATGACCAGTTAGTGCAGCAATACAGTAAACCCCAGTAGGTAGGAAAAAGAAAAGACAGGCCTAAGAAGATATGGCAAGACATGCTACAGAATGATCTAAAAGCGATGGATGTCAGCTGGAGAAAGGCAAAGTCTGTAAAAATCACTCATTGCCCAGTGTTCTAGCAGGAACAGGAGGACCTATGTCTAAGTCTAATATCTAAAAAAATAAAAAAATACTGTTAAAAAACAAAGACACACAATACCCTCTTCTTTTGCTTTTCTCTCAGCTTCTTCCTTTTTTGCACGCTCCTTTTTTGGATCCTTGGATCCTTTTGGTGGCTAAAACAAAAGCAAAATGCAAACACATCATATAAACTCAATCTAGAATATCACAAGGCAACCACATACATAAAAAACGTCCCTGCATAACATAATAGAAACAACATTTTCCTTTTTCTGATCATGCACACAAACAAATAGCTGTCCAGCTAATTGTGACTAATTCTTTAATGCAGTAATTAATGTATTATTTGAACAGCTCCAAACAGTTTTTTGTAATTTGATACCGGTAGTAAACACAGCTGAAAAGTTGAGTAGAAAATAAGCACTACAATTACCAGTTATGTTGACAAATATTAATTTTGCCTGAATATAACATAACAGAACATCCTCTTGTCCCATAATAGAGTAAATAGTTACGACAGCGTCCCAATGATAATTAATAAGCTCCAAGTTCTCATGGTTTCACTGTATAAATAACATCATATGTGGATTATAACAAGCATGGTATTAATAACTGTGAACATGCATGGTCCAAGACGGTCTGTCGATTGAAGCCTTGGTCAATTTCCCAGCCTGTGCATAGTCTGCACTTCTGATGTGGATTGTGTGACATCTTGGGTAGTATTACAACATCTAAGGATCGACACTTTTGGTAGTTCCTTAAGCGGCTGGTTTTGTTATGTAAAAATTGCTGAATTGAATATCGGACGACGAGAATATTCAGTATTCAAAATGGCTTTAATCAGAACATTATCCAATTAATCATAAGTGACCCACAAATTTACTGATCGTATGCATCCATCAGCTAAACTGCAGTTGGCAACAGGCCTAATGCTAAACTGTACTCTTAATTCTGCCTAGTGCTGCAAAAGGTAAATAGAACTTTTGTTTCTTGGAACTTTCGTTTCCGGGAACATTTGTCTCCAGGAACTTTCATCCCCTAGAAACTTCTGTTCCCTGAACTATCATTCCATAACACTGATTATTAGGCCTATACTGTACACAATTTTTGACGCTCTATGCCATAGGCGTCTATGGAACCATTGTCATCTGTCTGTCTGCCTGTAACAGATGTATTGTGGCTAAGCACTGGGTTGGGTCATAAGAGAAAATTTTTGCCCTGTGTTGAGGCTCTCTGTGTACAAAATTTCGGGGATGCAGTGCTAGTGAAACATTTTCAAATTTGGGGTTGAATGGACAGGGGTAAAAAAATGGACGTTTTTTTCAACAGAAAACTAGCCATATCTCGCCCTTTCAGATGAAATGAAAATCATTGAACTTAGATGACTTTAAATGTCAGTACTGCAACAGAAACTGTATAGACATGAAGTGCACGTCTTCTCTAGCCAGAGTTGGGCTTCCTTGTCACAGTGCAGATGGTAGTGCTGACACTGCTGTAAGGGCGATGAACGTTGAGTATAGGAAATGGCGTTTGGGGGGGGTCCTGTAACTCCAAAACCCCTTAACCAATTTCCATAAAACTTAACTGACATCAGTGATCACATTGACCACCCAACCCCACAAGCAAAATTTGGTTACAATCGGTTCAAAGGGAGCGTAGCTGCGCACAGGCCCGTCGAGCATAAGTGTGCAGTCAACAGCAAGAATAAACTCCCCAATAAACCCATCATTAACACCATAAATCTCCCCCTTCTCCCATCTATTTTTAAATTTTCAGATGTGCCTGTATTCTCCACCATGTAGAGTTTTTAGTAATTTTTTGCGATTTTGGGTTGCGACACACATTTTATACGTGAATTGTGTATAAAATTATTATTATTCTATTGCATGCTGTACGTTGATTGCCAAAGTGGCAGGACCGCTGCTATCGCGCGTCACGTGAGCTTTGCTCAGATTACTTGCTTTACTTTAGGGGCGACAGTTCCAGAGAACGAAAGTTCTCAGGTACGAAAGTTAAATGAATCCTGCAGAAGCTGAAGATGTGCCGAATCTGCGCACCGTAAATTGTGACTGCATACAGACCGTCCGTGCGCACGATAAATATAATCATTGTTATAACAATTAATTGATTCATAAAACCATGATAAACATGCTAAAATTACCATATTTCATACAGTTCGCTTCCTTAGCAACTGTTGTCAAAATGAAAGTAAGCTGCCAAAAACGATGTTACTAATTGCCGGAAACGGCGTCGAATAGGCCTAAGTAGCGGTGTGACCAGTAACCTCATCTGCAGCGGTTTTGCTGCAGTGGTGTATGCAGTGGCGTAGCGCAATGTTGGAGGCTTACAGCAAACTTAAAACAAAGCTGAAAACAAGCGCCGAACTCAAGGAAGCGCTTCAGGTTATCTGGGGCAACCTGCCACAGGGACCGATCGACAATGCTGTGAAAGATTTCTCAAATAAGGCGACTTGAGGCTAGTGTTGTTGCTTGGAGCTGGTGGTGAACACTTCGAACATTTGCAGTGACAATGGAATTCTAGCATTCGATCATTATTTAACTGTGTTGTTTCAACGATGTTATTAAATTGGTGTAGTAGCCGGAACATTTTTGAATGCTGAAAAATGTGTAGGCAGTCATGTTAAAAAGTCTGTAACTTCGTCGTTTTTCAACAGAATCAAATTTTACTTGGCAGTTAGATGGAGAAGGTTTTTTTAAATAAATCTGTATAATTTCAAATTAAAATTCCAAACGGTTGCTGAGAAAACAGCGAAAAACTTCAGGGGTAAACTTTTTTTGCCGCATTCTGTACATTTTGACTTGTGACCTACAAATGTATATGGTGCCAGTGAATTCAATTGCATATGCATACTTAAACAAATTTCATTTGTATGGTAAACAAGAAATTTGATGCTCACGAGACGCGCGAAAGCCTATATCAGTTTTTGTTCACAAACTGTCAATCTATCTCCAGCCATTTCGTCGCAGTTCCATCTTGGAGTGTGCGCTGCAGCCGAAGATCGCAAAAATCAATAAAACCCCTTATTGTGAAAGTTCAGGGTCTTTCAAAGTCATCGATGTTGATACGACTAAAAAGCTCGTCACTAATACTTGCAGACATGGAGAAGCTGCATACGAAATTTTCAGCATTGGACGTAGATTTCGATAATCTAAGTCTCGATTTTCTATGTTCAAGAAAACTGCACACCAGAGCATCAAAAAGCGGTACTACAGTAAAAGTCGTTATTTTATCGTTGTTGGTCAGTCTTTTATGAAAACGGTTGCAACCGATAAAATAACGACTTTTACGGGGGTACCGCTTTTTGATGCTCTGGTGTGCAGTTTTCTTGAACATAGAAAATCGAGACTTAGATTATCGAAATCTACGTCCAATGCTGAAAATTTCGTATGCAGCTTCTCCATGTCTGCATCAATTAATTTTGGCGCAATTCACTTTTGAAGTGTGTCTTGCAGTCCGATATCGCCAAAAAATCCACAAAAACCCCTATTTTGGTGCTCAAAGTCACCTAAGGTCATTGGAGTCGGTGCCAATCGAGAGGTAGTTACAGCGTCCTATAAGTGATTAATAGTAACCTATATACACATAAGCTCTATCTTGCACCGTTACTGAGACACAGCGACTTAATAGCTAAAAATCGCAAATTGTTCCTACCCCCCTCTCATTTAGCGCCTTCGTTCGGTATGACCCCTATCAAATTTATGGAAAAACTTTACGGTTCCTGTAACCAGTCTTCCAGGCAGTCGGCGGTGAAGATTTGGTGATCCTAGCTTGCACCATTCTTGACTGATCCACCCATGTGACGAACAGACAGACAGACAGAATTGCGATGGCTAAGACACTCTAAAGCAGTAGCTACTTTCGCGCGTAAAAATCATTTATAGCTTTTAACAATGTAAATTTTAATATCATAACTGCTGGGCAGATATGAGAAAGGCATTAACCAACACCCAGTGTCAACATCATTAACCACAAACAGATGTTAAGAAAATTAATTCTACACTGTGTTTCAAAAAATTATGCACCCTTATATTTGCATTAAAACTTATTATAACCAGCTAACAACAAAGAAGTTATAGTGCAGACAAAAAGAGTGGCATTCCTTAAAACACAGCGTATACAATCGAGCATCCCCACAAATTCACTTCTCAAATCAATCTGTGCATTACAATTAGCCCAATAGGCAAAATGCAAATTAAAACCATGGCATACAAGGTATCATAAATTCATGATACACACTACACTGAGCTTCACTAATTCCTGTCAGCAATTTTTACTTATAAAAGTTATAAATGAAAATACAACCAATTCTGCATGTATTTCTATTACTAACGGCTTTATCCATCACTAGCCAAAGACAGGTAAACAACACAGATTAAAAATTTCATATATCAACATTTTATTCCTGCTGTGACAAATGCTATACAGCCAAGTGTTCAGGAAACAGCATGTCAGTCAATTCAGTCTGTATAAGTTTATTCCTGCTGTGATGGGTCAGATCTTCCACGACCATATCCACCTCTCTAAAACAACAGCAATAAACATACATAACAACCAACTTCATTGACGCAAGTTTAGCAAGGTTGCAAATTACAATTATCTTAAGAATCAACTAATGGATGCACATAATTGATTATAATGATTAGCCAATCCCGTAAATAAGAACCCAGTACTGATGGCATCAAAAAAGTTTGTTCGAAGGCCTAGTATTTCGCTAATCTTGCCAACTGTTTTGCATGTAGTATTTTGCACTGTTACGTGACTATGGCTCTGAATCCTGTTCTGCTGTTTGTTTGTGCGCATGGAGTGCACTTAAGTCATTAAATGAATTTCCCAGCTAAGCACAACAATATAATTAAAATCTCCCAAAACCACCTGAAGAAAAACTGTACACCTATGCTGCTGTGGCCTAAACAGCGATACGCTGAAGTTGATTCGCAAAATACTAATTTCAAGACAAAATACCAGTGAATACAAATCACAAGGCATACATGGTAGAACTTCCTTTCAGAAAACTTTTTATTCCGATAAGACACAAAGCAGCCAACAGTGAGTTAGACAGCGCATATAGCCCTTTTTGGGAAACCAATTTAAAGCTACAGAATGTCACCTTTGACATGGTATCCCTATCACACTAACGTTACCTACCACTCGACACAGGTAAAAATGCACTCCACCTTAACTCAAGCGAAACAGGCTGGTATTCAATTTACCTGCACTGGAGGGTGAGTGAGTGAGTAGGGTTTAATGTCCCACCCAACAGAGTCTAGGTTATTTCGAAGACAGCCTTTCCAGGCAGAATGCACACAAACACATGATAATAAAACAAAAACACAAAATCTAACCTTTACAGAGACACAAAACACAAAAAACGAGCTAAACCTAAAATTGAAAGAACTCCATTATACACGTGCATAATAATCTTCCCTGTTATCCTCCAGACAGACACTAATTTCAGAATGCTGTCTATTGAAGGACAGCAGCACTGTAGGCACTGGAGGGATGCAAAGCTGAGCTGACCTGGGTGGCTGGTTACACAAGTGAGATCGTTTACTTGTCCAAAATTCTAAACAAGACCAGGAATGCCCAAAATATAACAATTGACTGGACACAACAGGTGACATTACTTTTTGACTTGAAACTTTCGCCGTGTCAATTTGCCGAATCAAAGTTTGGTCTAAGTACATACTCAAGCCAAAAAGTGAACTGATTTCGCTGAGCCTTTCGCTGAGTAGAACATGGTCTATGTCTGAAGTTTTGAGCCTAAGTCAAAAAGTGAAGTCACCCAATGTGTTAACCACTGGACCACATCACCACTTGAGTGAGCAGTAGATAGTAAACATGTACGTACAAATTGGAAACTTTGTGTTGCTCCGGCACCAGCTTCGCCACGCTTGTCAGGTCCACCCGGGCCACCCTCACGTCGGTACGCAGCACGATCCTCACCCATTGCAGCTCGAGGTGCATCGCCTGCCACGTCATACATAGCGTAAAAATCATTTTACTCACCGGATAATTCACGGGACAAGGCCTTCCCGACAGCACGGTTCAGCCTCAGTAGACCAAGTAGCATCAGTTGCCAACAAACAGGTCTATCTCTTTTGACTGTCTGAGTCTTTCCAGATTCCCTTTAAAGATGTTAATAGATCCAGATGTCACTGTTCTATTATCAAGACTGTTCCAAATGTTAATAACACGTTCTGAAAAAAAGTGGTGTCTCAATTCAGTTGATGCTCTCCTTTTCGTAAGCTTCAATGAGTGACCTGATGATTGGTAAAATAACACGAGAGGACAGAATTGTTATAAAGGTGTCACGGGTGGTAAAGAACTGGAGCTCTCGCTGCTTTCTGAAGGAATTTGCCAGCAAAGCTTGGTGCAGATCAAGCCTTGACCGACTCATCAAAAAAATTGATGCTGGATTTCTTAAAATTTGCATCACACCACTTCTTGTTGTATGCAGTTTACATTTGCAAAAATCATTGAATTTTACCTATGCATTCAAATGTTACCAGTAAATGTAAGCTGGCTTCACTTTAGCTGGACCACCCTGTATATTAAGATGGACACCTTCATGAACTCGGGTTGTTATTTCAGCTACAGTATCAAAATGTGGTCAAGAAAATATATTGTGTATGGGTGTAAAATATTAAAGGTAATCTGGTAAAATGCTTGCTCCACAGCACTGAACCCACCCCTTGCCCAGCCCTTTTCTATCAACATTGTTTATTATGCCAACAAAAGCAGAAGAAGTCAAAGAAGAACACAGCAGTCAAAAATAAAGCTGTAAAACAAAACAGATACACCCAGCATGCAACACTCAAGCCTACAATGAGAACAACTACAGTTAATATAATTACAGCACCTGACAACTGTTTTTATAATGGTAACAAACATCGTGTGCACCTTATCTTCAACAAAACTCACAGGTTAAAGCAGTAACTAACAAACTATTAGAATTCATCAAATTACAACATTCACTTACTAATCTGTTGACGATTCTGCAAGAAATGTTCCCAAAAAGGCAGTGGCAGTTGCCAAAAATGTCAACTAACGATTATTACAAAGTATGTAATTTGACAATTTTTATAGTTTGCTGGCATGCAGACTGCAGACCTTTAGCCCTGGGTGGACGAGCAGTTTCGGTTCGCGTCTGACGCTTCAGCGTCGCTGGAACTATCTCAGGCGGCAAGTGCAGCTCGTCACGTAAAAACTGGATGCCTTCGTTGGTCAGGTACCAGTAGTAGTGGCGCCATGCGTACTGCTCTTTGACATAGCCACGTGATTTCAGCGACTGCGTTCACATACCAAGCATATCAAAATACACCGTAAACAGTATCACAGGTGGTCTATATAGCGTAAGTTCCCACTTACCCCCTCACCTCTGCCTTTCTTTTCTTTTGTGGTCTAGCATCAACCCCCAGCTGTCAATTTTCGGATATTCTCAGTGTGGACGAAACACATTTGTAAGCAAGCAGGTGAATTATGTGTCAACATGTAAGAAATATGACGTTTTTTGACAAATGCTCTCTGAGGTTTGCATGGTTTACTGCCCCTGAATTTATCAATATTGATCAAATATGAAACAAAAACTGCCTAGCAGTTAGGATCCACTACTTCCTTAGAACATATAACCTAAATCAACACCAATGGCACATTACAAAAACTGACAGGGCTAGTTTTAGATATGAAATAGGTGCATTCTTTCTTAGCATTACTGAAGTTCTTGCTACATAATGTTAAAAAATGCAAATACCACTCAACACAAATAAACATTTCACTATAATAATGACTGTTGCACAAAGCCACAAATGATCATTTTAAAAATGTCCATAAAAATCATAATGACATACATCTTCCATATGCTATATTTACATCTGTGCAATGTATAATATGCGGATAAATGCATATATTAAAAGTGATTTGTCGTATAACATTTAATTTGGTTTTGCCTAACCAAATGCTACTGATATTCTCTACTGCACAAAAATATGTTCCCAGTCACGTAGCAATTTGCGTAAACGTATTTTCTACCTGCAATGTTTTAATAACTTGCAGATTTGGAACTTCGATTTCTGGATGCTTTGGTGCCTGAAAATCCTTTTTAGCAACAAGAACTCCCTCTTTGAAGAGGTATTCATATATCATCTGACGATTCTTCGTTGGCATCAACATCTTTGCTGCAAAACGTGAATGAACACAGTATATTTATTTGTTTCAGAATTTTAAATCAAAATTAAAGTAAGCTTTCTATAGTTCAAGCACTTGCAATTGCGCAGATGGAAGAAAACAAATAAAGAATGGCACAAATAATGCAAACCAAACATAAATAGAAATTGACGGCAGATTTTATTTTCAGTCCGGGCTCAAACTGATGGCAACTTTGGCACTAGACTTAGACAATATCTACAACTACTGAATAGTGGTCACAAATACCGGCCAAGGCCGTCTGTGTCCGATGCCGCCGTATTCGTGCAGACGGCATGGACACGGTGCCACCAGAGCAACTGCTCGATCTCGGCCACAGCCTCACGAGTCTTTGGCAGTCCAGCTAAGCAGCTCCTCAAGCTAGGAACTATCATTGGATAGCCGCTTGGCAAGTTTTGTCAACTGCCTGGTGGACCAACCTCAATATCTAAGCCATACACACAGTAATATTATGGTGTCCACTATTATTGACAAAATCTTTCTAAAATGCTAACCCAAACCCTAAACCTAACCCTAAGCACTAACCCTATACCTCACCCTAATGGTAATCACTGAACCCTACATGATAATATAGACACAAATTGCAGTCTCTGCCGGCTTGCTCTACAGCCATAACTGATAACCACTCGCAATGTGGCGCCACATGAAAGTCATACATTCTACAAAAAAAACAACTTTCGCTTGAGCTACACTCTAATATAATACTGAATAAGACTGATATAAATATGTTATAGTGTCGTGGCATGGTTCATAGACGTTCTACATATATCTATCACTGTAATTATTCATATTGGAAACAAGCAATTCAGTACAGCATCAAAGCAAATCGCACCAAAACCATTCAAAACCTAAATTGCTTTGAAACTGAATAAGCTGCAGAATACAAATACAAGATTACGAAAAACGTTAATTACGACAGCGAAGAGAAAAGCTGCAAAAAGTTTGCACGCACAAGGACTCGAACCCGAGACATTTTGCATAGCAGATGCGCACGCTACCAATAGACTGCGCAGGGCCTATAGGCACACCTGCATCAATAGCGCTATTTATGCAGCGCCTCGACCCGGACTGAAAATAATTTTTTCGGAAGAAAACAGCTTCAAACTGCAATGATTACAGACGGACATGCAATTAAATTAAATTTTAAAAAATTTTAAGCACTAAAACACTACTCTCCATAACAAATACGCAAATGTCACAATTTTCGTCTTTATAGACAACTGGAATTACACACGCCCCCACATAGTAGTGGCATCGTAAAACGTGCACGGCATAACTTAAAGCTAATTTTAGTAGATACACAACAGATAATTATCACAGTATCATATCTAAGTTATTAGTTATCCAACTGCATAACATCCGAACGTCTAAAGTCTACTAAAATGGAAAAATAACGCATTTTATTGCAAAACCTGCCTAATACTTTCACAACAACAAACGAAAAGACTTCCGGTTCATTTGTCAGTAAGCTGGTGCTATGTTCCTTAAGTATGTAAATTCTACTGACGCTGTTGAATCTGAACACAGCATCCGGATTCTCTACTTCGACTTACCAGTTAGCAATAGCGACTCACCGCTAACGGTTCTCCTTTACAAATTTTGCAATTCAACACTAAAGCGCTGCGTTAAGTTATTAACCGTTGAGCAATTTAAGCACGACGTAATCAGCCATTTGGCATGCAGACATAAGTTAACGTAGACCTAACTTACCGACGTTACCGAAGCCCTATCAATTCTTCACGAGCAGCACGTACGATTCGTGTACAAAAAAATCAAAATTTTTCAGTCCAGGTTAATTGGTGTGTTGTCTTTTTGTCTTTTTTCGCTTTAGACATTAGCATCGATCACAATTGCGAATGCTTACGAACTGAAGTCAGAAATAGTCCCATGGGAATTAAATGCCAGTGCTTCGTCAGTTATTCTGCTATTCTGAGACTGTTTGGCAATTTAACTGTACGATACGATAACCATTTGCGCTTGAAAACCACTCTAATTTCTATGCTGACTAATAGGGATGATCGACAGATGAAGAATATATGCCTAATGTCATGCAGTTGTTGCAACGACTTCAATTTCAATCGACCCCAATTAAGGGACAGCCAATTATGTACGATCCATCCAGCAAGATAGAAACAGGATTATTTTTCGTAGACATACTGGTAGTCCAGATGGGACAGTTCCATGATAGACGGTTGTTATACCTAGGCCCGCATAGGCCTAATTTAATATAGCTATTGTGTAAAAGATGTTAAAGCTTAATGTTAACGTTGTCTACAGCTGACAGCCTGGGTTCGTAAAAAAACTCATGGATTTGCATTCCCTACCAACTAGCATACACCCTAGGCAGCTGATATTTCTCTCTTAAACGTATCCAGACAGCTAGCGACGTTTTGGGTTAAAAAATGTGGGAACAGGAAGTTGCAATTTCTCGACCGACAGCTGCATATTTCCGATAAAGGAGATCATGAATGTTTAAAGTTCTGAGACCTGTAAATCCCCTACATTGTAAGAATTTAGGAGCAAATTTAAAATTCCAAGTGCTTATTATTTTGAGAGGATCCTTTAATTTGTTGGAAATTGTATTCTTGGAAGAAAATTTTCCAGAAAATTTTTTTTTCAGTCAGGCGCTATTGCCTCCCACCTAGCTTCCTGCCACGACTCTACAATAATTATGCAAACGTTTAGCTATACGGTAGCGAATGATTCTTAATAAGCATGACATTGTGTGCTAAACTTCAGTTTTTTTATTGGTGCAACATGAACTGTCAAAACTGGGCGAAATAACAACAATATGACGAATCGTTATAGTTTATCAGCGTGCAAACCTAACATTAGGCCTATAGAGACTGCTTTAGAATACCGGCAGAAAATACGCTGTACATTGCAGATTTATAACCGAGCGGCGAGTTTTACTCTCGACGCGATGGTGCAACACATTACGCAAGAGACGAACTTTTGCAGTAGGCTAAAAAGCAGTGTTTAAATTGCCGGGGGTTGGGGGTGGGGGTTTAACCCCCCAACTGTTTTCCCAACCTCCTCCCTTAACACCTTGTCATATTAGGCACTGGGGGTCAGCTATGTACTATATACACAGGATTTACGTCACAATTTTGGTTGGGCTCCGACTGTCGAAAATTTCAACCCCCAGCTAATTTTTCACAATTCAAACACTGCTAAAAGTTTTAGCTAAGTTCTCCATTAACAACCAGTCTTTATCATAAAGGCGTCTTGAGTGAAGCTGCATTGTTATCATTCACAGATGCATACCACTTTTACACAGAAATAAGTGAATTTTGGTCATAGTTATCTTCCTAGCTGCAAAAACATAGGCGTATAACGCCATGTGTCCGTTATCGAAACACGACAGTGCCGCATATAAATTCAAAAATAGACATTATTGAATAATAATACATGTATAGCAAAACGTAATTCGTTCTCCATCGGTCCATAGAAGCGTCGGCGATTTGGAGCACCATATATACCTCGACGGCAACAAGGAGCAACACACTATGACGTTAAGCATGCACGGTTTCTGTGCCAGTAAACAAAGTGGACAACGTAAAAACTATGCATTGTGTTATGACCGGAGACCACACATGCATTACTGCACGCTACGCAGCAGCAGGTCGCCGCTGCTGTGATGCACTGACGACGTGAATCGTCTGTCAGCTCGTCGACAGCGATCATCATCCGACAACACTGCGACTGGCGGCGACTGTCCGGACGTCGCTCTCAGAGATCTCCGCGGACCGGAAGTAGCGCGACACGACAGCCGGTCGTCGTCAGCCGCGCGTCGGTCGCAGGCCGCCGTGAGGTCGATCATAGACGCCAGCAGTCCGTTGTAGTAGACCGACTTGACGCCGGCGAAGCGAGCATGGTGGTGTATGGACGAGTCAGAGCCTGCACTGCAGCAGGCGCTAGTCCGCCGCGCACCGGCGCCACTCGGTTGGCGCTGCAGTCGTCCGCGTCGCACGTCGTCGTCGTCCGAGCGTCGGCGCAGCGCCGCCAGGCTGCGACGTCGCGCCGACCGCACGTCAGCGCAACTCGTACTCACACCCCGCCGCCGCTCTACAGCCACCGGAAGCCCGTAGCTCATGAAGTCATGCCGGCAGTGCGACCGGATGTCCATATGATCATCGGGGCGGTGCGCCGAGAAGGAGTCGAGAAAATGGAGCACAGCGTCGTCGGGGTTTTTGAGCGGACGACGCCGCTCGTCGAAAGACGAGTTGGTTACTGCACGACGCCGACGACTATCACAGCAAGTGTTGTCTCCGTCGTACCCTTTCAACGTCGGCGGTCCACGGCTACGTCGTCCCCCGTCAAACTTCGTAAACGCGCTTCCGGCTTCGCCGAGTCTTAGTGTCGTCGGAGTCGTGCCGCCGTTAGCCGTGACGTCACTGATGACGTCACCACCGGAAATGACAACGTTCTGAGTGGTTGGCAAAGCCGACGCGTCCGCGTCGCTGTTGGAACGCCGAGCGTCAGTCCTACCGACGTCGTCGTCGTGGTGGTCGACGTCGCCGACCTCGGACGAGTAGGGAGGCACGTTGAGCAGGCTTAGGTCACACGAGTTGTAGTCTAACGAAGACAGTGACGGCGACGAGACAGTCGGCGCACCGTCGTTACGTCGTCGCGATGCTGTTGCCGTCTCGTCGCTGAGACCGGAGCGCAGATGGCGGTAGCACGCGGTGCAGAGTCGCAGCTCGCGGCCTCGCACCGACGACAGACCGCGGGCCGTGATGTTGCTGACGTCCACCGGTGACGCCCGGCCGTCCTCGTCGCTGGTCGTCGAATGTAGTTGTCGGACGTGGACGCAGGCGAGCTGGCGACCGTGTACGGCCCGCTCCTCGTCGACGGGAAAGATGCGGCAGAGTGCGCCGTCCAGCGGAGAGACGTAGTACACACGACCGACCAGCTGCTGCAGCTCGACGCACGACCCGCTGCAATGTTCCTGCTGCTGCTGTAAAGGCGGGGGCGGTGTGGGCGGAATCTCCTCGTAAATGTGACCCATCACGGCCGCCGACGCCGACGGACAGAGGTAAACCGACGAGCGTCGTCGACGTCGCGGAGGCGGCCTGTCCAGGGCGGTACATGGCGGGGGCGGCAGGGGCGGCAGCGAGGCGCCGGCGGACTTGCTGTCGACGTGAGGTCTGATCAGGTCCGGCGTTGCCGTACGATCACTGGCGACGTTGTTGTTACCAGCTGACGCCGTGGTCACTTTATCGCGTCGTCGCTGCTTCGACTTGTCGGCCGAATCGTCGCCGCCGCGCAAGCGCAGTCGCGCGAAGCGTTCTCTGACGTCATCGGCAAGATGGCGCAGTGCCGCCATGTGCATTGCGACTCTCAGAGCTTCAGATCACTGACAACACCGCACAAACAGAGCGTGCAGTACTTTGCCACGATTTCCTCACACCATTAGTTACTAATTATGTATTTCAGACATAGGCCTACGGCAGAGGCTGACGGCAGCCGTTGTTGTAACCTGTAAAGGCACGTCGTACAAAGCGTCGTAACTGAACTGAACTGAACTGAACTCATTAATGGGCGAGTTCAGTTCAGTTCAGTTACGTCGCTCTGCACGCGCCTTAAAACTGTAAGTAATAGAATAAATCTTAACAGCAGGTTCACTGAACTAAATGGCCACAGCACTTGAGTGTTCTAAGCATCTTGCAGCCGTTGTCGTTGCAGTTTTTTGTCGATGCACTTTAGACTTTTTGATAACTAATAACTGGACGAAACATAGGCCTAGTGTATAGCGACAAGCTTGAAGTCTGGTTGACTATTTCACGATCACTTTACTGCAAACTCCATTCAAATGAGCCAGCTCGTCCACCTAGCTCGTTGAACATTCGACTAGTTGGCTTGGCAAGCCAGCTTCACGAATGCTTGCAATATCAAACATGATTGAGAACTAACTCAAGCACTCATCAAGAAAATAACCGTAACAGTACCCACGTTTCTGTGTCATTACGAATTCGCCGTAGATGTAGGTCTACTTCGTACCGCATTTGTCTATCGTTCAAGCCAACTGTTCGAACTGCTACATACAAGTCTATCTAGTATCTATAATTCCATAACGCGCTTTATCAATCGGAACGCAGACCAGAGAATGCAATGCATTGCAGTGCACACAGCAGCAGTTGGCTTATCTGACTCAGTGAGATGCGGGCTGGCTAGTGGCTACACTGACTAGCAGCGGCAGCCACAGCAGCAGCAGCCGGCTGACACATAGGCCAATGATGCGGCCAGACGCGATGTCCGGCGGAGGCGGCGGCCTCTAATTGAAAACAAACAAAAAGAAAGCGACCGATAAATCGCAGAATGATGCCGGCCAGTGTGAAGTTGCTCCCGCAGCAAGCCGTGTCCTCGGTCAGAGGTTAACTGTCGGCTGACTGTCGCATACATCAGATAAGCACCACGCCCGCATATACGGTCGCGCTCAGACAACGACCCCCTATATGCGTAGCAGACGTGGTTCTGAGGGCCCGTTAAAGCCCAAATTCCATTACGCTAACTTTCAGACTTTCACCAAAACTTCCCCGCGGGGAATGTCGTGGACACAAATCATGAAAGTCGGCGATGTGATTTGTGTCGCGGACTTTCGTGATTTGTGTCCGCAACAAGTTTGTCGCGAACTTGTCCCGGACTTTGTCGCAAAGTCCGCGTAATGGAATTTGAGCTTAGGCGAGCTGTAACATGAGACGGCGATGTGCGCATGTTACTTCAGATCAGTCGCGACCGATACATCACGTGGATGACGCGCTCAGAACCAGCCCTGGGAATCTGTCGCGCCGACAGATCTTAGATGCTTCATATTTCATTTCGCTACAGTTCTCTGTTTATCTGCAAAACAACGGAACATCTTCAACATTATTGTGCGATATAATTAGTTGGTTTCAAAGTTCGGTTGCAATCACGGCATGCTGTTCTTCCGATTCAAGTTTTTAGCTGCTGCTCTCAACATCGGCTGTTTTATTAGCGCAGTAAAGCGTAATTGCGTTAACGATTTTTCGCCAACAGGCTTAGCACGCGCGTTTTATCGGTCTGCATAAACACCACAGATCATCAAAGATCAACTGAGATGGCAGATATTGTTTAATTTTTTAAATTTCAGATCGACATAATGGCATCGCAGAGTTGGTATTAGGATGTGGGTTAAGGTCAGGGTTAAGGTTAGGATCTGTAGTGATCTGCGGTGTTTAGGCAGACCCCGTTTTACAGTAGGCCTACTTGCAGCAGATTCTGTAACAGACCTACATTGTATATGTGGATGTTCAATAAATCAGTCATTCAATCATTTTGGTCATTTTTGAGCGTCGTTTACTGTGCTAAAGAGAACAAAAGATTAGTGTAGCCTAAATGAGTTTATACTTTATAGAGTTCCTAGAACAGGAAAGATGTAAAAATGGAGATATCTAGCTGTCTCTTAAGTCGCATATAGGCCTACGGCATATGGCTATTGTTGCACAGCTTTGATGCGAATATTTTTGCTGAATATTTTTCTCTCTGTTCTTTGCCCGCTGACGATTCTGGCATGTGCTTTGCGGTGAGAAGATAAATCTGTCGGCAGCAGTTACTTTTGTTTACTGCTTGAGGCGATTGCCGCTATGGCTTTTTGTTGCCGTCGCCGTCGCGTCGATCGAATGACAATAATTTTAGTGTATTGATATTTGATAGCCGTGTCTCGCGTGCACTTGAATGCGCGACTAAGCTTATAGTAACCTACCCGGTATAATAGCTTAGGCCAACTCACGTTATATTTTCAACGTACCTTTTGCATTTCTATAGACTTATACCTAAAATTTTAGTAGCAGGCTTTCGCGGAGCTGACGGTGAAGATTTAGCGATCCCACAATGTCGGTTTCGCGTAGGGGCCCTAACACAGATCGATCGATGTTAGCCTGGACTTTTAATCATTTCCATCTTTAGGTTTAAGTGCATCGTGATGACTGATGTTTTACGGACTCGAGCAAATTATCAGCGCACAGACAAAGCGTGGCGTTGAATGTACTGGCTATACATGATCTGAACGCCATCCATTGTTTGTCAGATGCTTTGACTTCAGCGGAGCCGGGATGCAAAAACGTGATTGCTTAAGCGGCAAGAGACGATCAAATATTCGCGTGGCTACACCATAGGCTCAGTTGCGCTGCAGTTGCTAGGCCGCTACAGAGGCCTACATATAATACAGTCGTTTTAAGGGCAAACGAATACTACCAAACCTGGCTGTGAGCAGACCTCCCAACTGGATTTAGGGTTGGGTCCTCCGAGTAAGTAAGTAAGTAAGTAAGTAAGTAAGTAAATGATTTATAAAGCGCCAAAGTCTCAGAAAGAATCAGGGCGCATAGGATGATGGACGCTAGGTGGC
>Ga0209367_1001339_pt1 | contig 29869 bp, 17 predicted proteins | sample WorMetLIZISLAND2_FD_187412 | JGI IMG/M metagenome (GOLD analysis project Ga0209367, IMG submission 187412) | Marine gutless worms symbiont microbial communities from Max Planck institute for Marine Microbiology, Germany - Olavius geniculatus... ...
CTCTCCCAGAAAATATTGTTGCAGCCACATCCCTGGCAATGTTTAAAGCTCGACTAAACGATTTTGACTTGGTTCGGTTTACATCTGTGTTTTAACAGGTTTTATTGTGTTATTTTATTCGTATGTTTTTTTTTCTTTTTTGGGTCCATTTAAAAGGCTCTTGCAGTCCTTTGTGCCCTTGCTCAAGCCTTTTCATTACTCATTTTGTCAACGTTTTTTTGTATCTGCTTGTCTAAATAAATGATTTGATTTGATTTGAAACTTATTTCAGTTTCAAGCTAATTAGTTGATACAGTACTGTTAACAACGTAAGAACGTTTTGTCGTATGGGGTTGAGTCGTAGGGCGGTTGGGGAGTTTTGTCAGTATACCTCCGTCCAAGCAGTGCAGTAGACTGCGGTGAGTGAGTGTACGTTGTTGACCGCCTGAGGTCGTGCGCAGATCGTGCTGCATGTCTTTCTCAGTGTGTCCTCCACGCCTCGCCGTGCATCGGTGACTTCGTCGCCTACAGACGCACGCACCTGCCGAGCTGTGCCGAGCTGAACTGAGCAATAAAGACACTCAGTCACCGCCATCTCACACTCACACTGCTTATGTAGGGCTACTACTCTCACTGCACACAGTCTCCGCTTTCTCGATGCCAAACTTGTCCCCACTATATAGTCTTTAATTCACCAAATTGCGAGTTTTACTTAATAATTTGTTCTTTTCAACAACCATCATAAATTATCTGTGGCAAATTTTTTGTCGTGGTGACATCTAGCGATGAGTAAAAATCGCTCGTAGGAAGACAACAGTGCGTAATTTCTTTCGTCTTATGGTCAGACAGACTGGGAAATTATGTATGGGCCATTCTTAGCTCACACGAGGATTAGTAACTTTATATCAGTCTTTTTTGACCTTCTCTGACGCCTTAGAATCTAGCTGTTCAGTATACGAAACATCCTCATGTATACTCGCTTACGTTAATATTGACCTTGAATTAGCTCTGCTATTAAGGCAACTCAGATTGACAGATAGATCAATTGATCGAAAGAACGATTAACTGTAGCAACCGAATAGGTCACAGTGGGTAGAAGTCCCTATCAGCATCTGCGTTGCTTTAGATCGATTGCAGTTACAAGGAGCTGGAGAAAACTCACGACTATGCTGATCAATTGTGCATTTATTTAACATTTTTTGTAGACTTCGAATTGGTTCTCATGTAATTAAAACACAAGCGAAAAATCGCAGTTTTTTGTACAATTATATTAAGCAACGTTCTATGTGTCTAGTGCGACATTCATGCACTGTGTGAAACGAACATTAAGCTGCATTCAAGCGTGCACTAGCGGACAGCATCAGCGTCTCTATGGGCCTAAGCGATTATTCACTACACGGTAGGCTAACGTTTGCCTCGTAGGGTAGGCAAAAATGTCATACTATACTGCCTGCTATAGTTGTGTCGCCTCTGCCAACTAAACAGAGGTTAGTTTTCTCCGCTAATCCTTGGTAAAATATGTGATTGTGTAGTTTTATTATAGAGAATGTTTAGGCGTCCATTGTACATGTATGACATGTATGCGTGATATCCTTCACAGGAGTTTGCAGAGAATACGGACAATTTCTACATTGAAAAATATTATGTAATTAAAATAAACATGAAACAACATTGATCAAAATGCGCTGTGTTAAATCGATAACTTATTTTTGCTGTTTTACTTGAAAATACTTCAGGACTGTTTTCTTTTGAACGTTTTCAAACATTGTAACAATAACTCTCATAACGATTTTTTTATCGCAGCTAATAGCGAAAATCTGGAAGCCTGCAGGTAGCAGCGATTGATTTCACTAACTCATTTCTTAGCAATGGTTTACAGGATATAGGCCTAATTCACGCCAATTCACTCGCGTTTAGTAGGTTACTCAGTTCTGTTTATTTAACATTACTTGTAACTGCTACATTTTGTGTACACACTTTAGAGGCCAAGGTCCCCAGGTGTTCCTTAAACTGGCCCATACATAGTTTGAAACTGTTGCGACATCTCTGTGTTCATCCGGTTCAATAAACACGATTGACTGATTGATTAATTGAACTGATTGTTAACAGCGAACACTCCCGGAATTGAGATGACAATGACGTCACGGCTGCTGCTGCTGCTGCTTTGCCTGCTTGGCGACTTTATCGGTATTCATTGTTCTGCTTTTAGGCCGAAATAATAATAAAGTAGTAGGCGTAATTTGTTTTTGAAAACACGAAAAATTAAACGAGTTAACTTCTTCGGACTTTCTAAATTTTGTCGGCTTTTGATGATTATTTCTTCTGCGAAAGTCACGTAGGCCTATGCTTCGTGTGCGCGTGAAAAAGTAATGCACATAACTTTATAAAACAAACTTTCGAAGGGGTCGAAAGAGGCCCAAGGACCAGTTTATTGCATTTACTTGGCTATTGCACTTAATTTCTATAGACAGTTAAAAATATAACGATTGTTGGCAGACGTATGAGCTCTTCCGAATATTCTCTAGTTAAATACTGAGATTGAAAATTTTTAAAGGTCCACGGACACCAAAATTAACATTTTATCCATTTGCCTAAACCAGCAAAATTTTCTGATAATTTTGATAATAATATTGGCGACCAGCGTTTTGTCAACGCGAAGAAATTTACATTTGAAATCGACGATTTACGAAAATGCCGTAAAAAACGAACCGCCATGTTGACAGGCTGATGACGTCACCGGTTGAACTCGTCGTTAACGTAAATAGGCTATAGGCATAAATAACATCAGCACTAAAAAATCACATTTTTTACGTATATGTACTGATGCAATTGTCATGCGACACAGTATTTTTTGTCGTTAAAAATATTAAAATAAATCGGTAAACACTGACTGCGTACAACCGGTGACGTCACTTACGGCCACTTGCCAAGATTGGAATTTTTGGAATAACGTAACCTAACGCCATTTTTGACAGACATTAATTTTATACATTTATAAAGCTTAAATTAACATATTATATATGCAAGGTAAAATGTCTAATTGAGGTCTACATAAATTTTACAAGTGAGTTTGACCGTGGTCATGGACCTTTAAGCATGTAAATCGTAATTTTTGCATTTTTATATACTTTAACGTGTGTGAAATATTAACTCTTGGCTGTTTTTTTATAGTTTAACACATCATGTAAAATCAGATATCGAAGCACCTGCACCTTGCTAACCTATTTATATGACTGACACATCAGGCAATAAGGTTTACGGTATTATAAACGTTTACTGTTGTTTCTGAACGCCTGAGTGCCAAATCCCGTTTAAAACATATTCTTAAGCCTGTCATTGCGTGCTAATTGCACATACAACATAAATTTGTTCTGGTTTAGATATTGGAGGAGTAGTAAGTGGCTACGAAATGTTTGGCATGCGGGATCCGTGGAACGTGAAACTCGATCTTCCTCAGCATTCTCCGTTGTTACCCGATGCAAACAACACCGTCTTCCTGATAAACGACGCCGTGGACAATGACGGCGACCTGTTTGCGTTCACCGCTGAAATTCACCACATAAGCCCTATCTGGTTCCAGATCTGGCGACCTGTACTTGTACCTGCCGACAGCTACGAACTGATAGCTTATCGACAAGTCATACCTTCAGTCGAAGAACAATTCGAAGACGTGCGTTTTACTATGTTTTTTGTTGTTTGTTACATCGCTGTTCAGCTAATATACCTGTACTTATCGGGCAAATTTAATGGGTTTAGCCAACATTTTGATAAAATCCTTTTTAGCAAATTTTTAGCACGGTTTTTTGATCACCACTGCACTAGTTCATTAGCTATGTTAACTTCTTTAAATACTGGAGGTTAGTAGATCAAATCTGTTATCATTCGTCTCACGATTTTGACAATTTGTCTGCAGTTTTACATGCTGGGAGATCGGTGCATACACGTAAAGCGTGGAGATCGGCTTGGTCTGGTCTTCAATACTGTTGCTTCACCCGTCTACTACGGGGTATACCAGTTTCATTACAGAACCAGCATACAGCACTTGCCGAAAGTTGGCGACAGACTACAGTTTAACCACGACTTGAAAGTGCGATTTGTCGCTACTGGATTCGTCAATGTCAGTGAGTACTATTATTTGTCAACCAATAAGTCAAACATATATAGCGCCATACATTGCGAATGCTTCACCAGTAGGCGTATACATGACGACAGAGACTTTAGGTTGAGCATTTACGTTTACTGCAGACAATGTCGATTTATCAGACAGTTCTTGTTGTTGAATTTACGTCAAAAACTTAAAAGTGCCGAAATGCCCGACAGATCTGCAGGGTAATCCAAACAAGAAATTTAAGCTAATGCTCACGAGACGCGCGAAAGCCTATAGCAGTTTCGGTTCAGTAGTTTAGCTGAAAATTGGGGTGTTCACGTTAAGTTAATATACAAATACCAAATTTTCTACTTGGATCGCATAACGATAGTTCCGTGGCGCTACCTTGTGAATGATATAGACTTGTGTCGTAGCCCGAAATCGTCAAAAAAAATCCATAAAACATTTTATTTTGGCGTTTAAGATCATTCAAGGTCATTGAATTCGGCACCAATCGAGAGCCAGTGTACGACTTCCTATTAGTGATTAATAGTAATCTAGGCCGTATCTCACACCGTTACTGAGATACAGCGACTTATTGGCCAAAAATCGCAAATTTTGCCCACCCCTTCTTATTTAGCGCCCTCGTTCGGGGTGATTTCCTTTGAATTAATGGAAAAGCTTTACGGTTCCTGAAACTAGAGTCTTCCAGGCAGCCGACAGTGAAGATTTGGTGATCCTATCTTGCACCGTTTTTGACTGATCCACCCGTGTGACAGACAGACAGACAGAATTGCGATGGCTAAGACGCGCTGAAAGTAGTAGCTGCTTTCGCGCGTAAAAACGAGGCCACTCTGTTATATAGCTGATAACTTTAGAAATACTGCTCAGATTTGCACGATTTTTTGCAGACATCAAAGGCGTTTCATTCTTAAAGCGTAAACGTAATTTATTAAAATTAATTATGTGGGGTCGTTGGGTCTTATAAAGTCGACAAAGATCAAAGAAATAGTATGCAGGCTGCGCCAAAAATGGCACAATTTTTATACACTAATAACGTTATCAATTATTGACCGATTTTCAAAATTTTTTACCATCGAAATCAGAATATTGTATTAACAGTGTTACTTAAGATCCCACCACACCTTATATGCATCGCTATACTACTTTGTGAAATATCAGATGATGCAGTCAAGCCAGCGACGACACTGACCAATTGCGTGATCAACGTTGATCGAGCCCGTCACATGGCGCCCAAACAGCCCAGGCTTAAATCCGATCAATTATGCTCTTTGGGGGAGAGGCTTCAACAGATAAACTATCATCGTCGACAATTCACGACAATCAACCAGCTGAAACAGGCGATCGTCATTCGTCGTCGTCGTCGTCGTCATCGCTTAGCCAGTTAGCCAGTTGAGGCCGTAGTGTCGCCCCGCGGTGACCACGACTGACGGCACGCCTCCAGAGGTCAGCGGGCGGGAGGTTTTTGTCAGGACAAATCTGGTTAACCCATTTGTTGCGGGGACGGCCTCTGGACGACGGTTTCATTAGCTACTTGGTGGACGTCCGAGCGATGGGTCAACGTGGCAGTTGAGAGCCTTGTGAGCTGGAACATTTTCTGTCAGCCTGGCGACGTGACCGAAGAGAGAGTTGCGGTGACGGCTGATTGAGACTGAGGTCGATGGTAGACTGGTGGACTCAGTAATGTCGTCGTTTCGAATGAACTGGTGCCATTTGATTTGCAGGAGCTGCCTCTGCCTTTTCATAATAACGCTTCGAGGGTTCTGGAATCGGCATTGAGAAAAGTCCAAGTTTCAGCTGCATACAGGAATACCATTTTATCTATCCTAATCTGTGGGCCCCAACAACTGGTCTATTAGAAGTTTTGACTGTCATGCAGCAGTGTGTCTATCAGATAAAGTTTAGGAATGTTTGTGAAGTCAAAAAGCGACTGGTACAGCCTGGATTGGTCTGGAGCAGAACATTCTCGATACTGCTGTCAATGAATGGAGAAAGCGTCTCCTTGCTTGTGTTCGCACTTTAAGCAATTTTACTGCAGGCAGTTAAAACATGGACAAGTGAATGAAGTGTCAGCCAAAGCGTCAAAAATGTAAACAAAATGTATTTTTACGCGTTATGTTAATTAAGCAATCATATCGCATTGGATAAAAAGTGATATTTCGCTGGTTGTGTTTTCCCCCAGGTAGTGCAGAAACAAACGTTAGGCGAGGTGGGAAAATAAATGGTCATTTAATGGCAAGTTGTATCAGGAACATTTGTACCAAAAATTATCAAAATCTAATAATTGGTTTTCAACTTAGTCAAAAATGTTGGAGATGTTTTTTGAGACACAGTGTAGATTATGCAATTTCGTCATTGAGTAGGGCAAACTGTCGCAGCGTTTGGTCGATTGCGCCATTTAACAGGGGCGTCGCCGGCTTGAGTGCGTCGTCCAGCAGCAAGGCGGACACATTGAACGTGTAAAAACTGTAAGATGTGACAGTTACTTTGCACAATAACTGAGACAATAAACAGGTTGTTTTCTGTTGTTAATTTTTTACAATGTGTTGTTACAGATATCATCTTGTTTTCAATTGTTGTTCATAAGACACTGATATTTTACAAAGTAATGTAGCGACACATTTGAGGTTTGGTCGGATTTTTAGTGATAGCGATACCGCAAATTTTCTCTCGATTTTGACAGTAAGAAACCTAAAAATTGGTTAATATTTGATAGAGTTATTGGCGTGTAAAAAAGTTGTGCCAAGAGTAGCCTATTATTGCATTTGCCTCATAGGTTGATTTTAACGAAATGTTCAGATCCGAGCACGTCAAGCAACCCGGCGTCCGTACGATGCACGAAAGGTCTGAGAATTATTGTGAATGGCAGTGACGTCACCCACGTTCCCTCGACCACTACTACTTACCTGCCGCCAACTGGAATACCTGGACGGACAGGACCTCGTGGACCGATGGTAAATATCGCGTTCACATTTTGCGCACTACACTTGTCATTTTGTTGCTACAAGTATGGTATGATATGATATGATATTGAATTTGCACTTAAAAACTAACAGGCAGGTGTTTGTCAGTTTAATCTAGCACATAAACTAAAAAGAACTGAAATGTTTGAAATAAAAATAAAATGAGAGAAACTGACATGGGAGTACAGTTAGCATGTAAAACATAAAAATCAAAAAAACTGACAGAAATCGAAGCAACTAAAAATAACTATAACTAAAATTAGAATAAAACTGAAACAAGAAAAAAACCGTTAAGCGAATCTGGATGGCCGCGAAATCGGTACCAGATGTTTATGGAGAGTAAAATTTAAAAAAGAAAAAAGTATCAAGTTTGGAATAAAAGAATAATGTGGTGATGGATGATGAGAGTGGTGATGATGACACTGGTGAGGTGATATGATCATGGAAAAATAATAAATCAGGAAGAGGCGGGTCAAGTAGCTCATAATTTGTCACGTGGTTTCGTTTCTAATATATCTGATTTATTTGTGCAAGTGCTACGCTTGTTTTGCTAAATGAACAATTTTCTAGCCTATGTGTCAGACATAGACTGGGAGTCCCTTTACACTTCAGGGATTACACGTCAGAGTTTACATTCTACCCTAAATTGTATCTGTCCACCGATTACGAGTGTAATATTGGTAAAAAGGAGTCGCGCTCCTTCCGCGAGAAGAGAAGTTAGACATTCGTCTCCCGTAATTTTTATTAGCATTACAGCTAAGCACCTGGACATTTTTGCACTCTGCACTTATCACTGCACTTTTACAGCCATTAGTTATGAGTTATCAACTTGTTTAATTTTGACAATGTTGAAAAGAAAAATATTTGTGATATTGTGCAGGATAAAATACAGAATTATGCACTTGTCATTTGCAATCCAACAGCTAAAGTACCAGAGCTATGGCTAAAAAAATGAATTTGGCGCATTTTAACTTTTTACGCATGCATAATAAAATTAGGTACTGACCTCGGCATTTTTCGACTGACATTTACATTTTACATATTATGTAATGCAAAGCTGGTGTTCAGTTAAACTTGGTGTAAGTTAATTGCCGTTGATACTGTTCATGTGTATGTTACTGATCCAAAAATCACTTGCTTAAAAATTCGAAACATCAAGCTGGCAGATGCCGGATGACGTCAAGAGTTGTATTGACGATAATTATGACTGTGCGGATGTGGTGTTGCACACGTTCAGGGAGCTACAGGACGCATGGGAGCTATTGGTATGAAGGGCCCCGTTGGAGCGACGGGACCTAAAGGTGTGACTGGTAAAACCGGACCTGCGGGACCTACTGGGCCGAAGGGTGCAGACTTCGACTTCAAAGGCGCCGTCGGAGAGGACGGAAAGAATGGGAGTCGCGGCAAGCACGGTGCCACTGGCGAACAGGGCGCCAAAGGAACGAAGGGTGAACGCGGACCTCGAGGCCGGGCTGGACGCAACGAGATTGAAACACTCTACGGACCTTATCGTTACGATCCCATCACCGACTATGGTAAAACCGCAATGATTATGTATCCATCAAAATCATTTTGTTGTTTTATATGACAATTATAAAGCGGTAAAACTGTATAAAACATTAAAACAGTTGCTACTACTACACTATATCATATTAGGTATAGGCTAACACTATCAAGATCAGCTTCAGACTAGACTGGCAGACTCAAAATGTGTGACCAACGTCGAGACCGAAATCTGTAGACGAAGACCGAGACGACATCTCTGGTTGAAGCGTAGGTGGTATGTTCGGACAGGCAGTGTGATACTTAGATCGTGCGATACTTCGATTTTGTTGTGCCTAACACTATCAGGCAAGCTGTTCCATACATTGGTAAGGTATATGTGATCCAGATTAAGATTCAGGAACCCGGTCATAAGTCCTGTAAAGGCAGGAAAGATTATAGAGTCGGAATTGGTGCAGGAAATGATACAGTAACTATTGGTGCAGTCGGACAAAAATGGGGGATGAAGAGGCCTTGCCGTCCTTACCGAAATTTTACAATTCCCTGCGTGCATGAACAGTACGCAATTTGATAATGTTACCCATTGCGAAACTTTTGCTGTGATGCGAATTCAACTGACTGTAATTTCGCGGCAAGAACAACATGCAACGGCTGAGGTGTACGTTTGTTTGCAGACTACGGACTGGGTGATGAGCGATGGTGGGCTGGCATCTGGGCGATAAGACTTTTCTACATCTGCCTCGGAGTGGCATCGCTCATTCTGCTCTTGACTCTTGTCTTCATCATTGTGACTTGCTGTCAGTGCTGCGCCGTTCAGCGCTCCCTCAAGAAATACTCAGACATCTAGCTGTCTAGCCACTCACCATCCATTCACCACCGGACTGAGGCCATATAATAACGGTCTTGCCCTCCGTCCGTCTGTCTGCCCGTTCTGCAAATGAAACTTAAAAACAAAAAGCATCATTCGCTTAAAGCTAGCATACAAAAATTTTGAACAGTTTATAAAAACTGCAACAAAATTTGTTTAAGTTTTCCTCAAGACGAGTAACTGGTATGAAGCCAATTTACACCTCAGAACGCTAAAAGTCAAGGTTAGGGCTGGGCAACTTTAGACGGTTGTGCAAAGTTTCCCGAAGCCGAAACTTAATTTATTATTGTCACATGTCCTAAAACCCTCTAGTCAGTGTTTGAAAGACGTAAAAAAATGAGAAAAAATGATAGTCATTAAAATCCTTAAATCGAGTATTCTTGATACTTTGCAATTCGTGATAATCATTGATATGTGATGCTGTAATAAAACAGAAGGATTACTGTAACGCGCTTATGTGACATTACGTTGAATGTTTATTCATACCAAGTGGGTCAAAAAAGTGACGCTTTTTTCGGCTATGTCAGTATAATGCCAAATGCAAAACATTAGATTTAGGTTTTATTGTTTAAATAGTCTTAATATTTGCAGTTAATTACTAAATATGCTAATTTATTTGAAAACATGTTTTTCAGCACATCAGTATTTTTTCATGCAGATTGTAAAAAAATGCGTTCGTCGTTAGTTTATCCAACCATCCCGACAAAATTACAATTTGGGTTTATTCGCATAAAACAGAACTTGTGCAAGTAAAAAAGTTGCAATGCATCTAGCAAGGGAAATAACGGATGTCATTTTTGGCCCACCCTGTACATATTCAAGAAAATTGTACAAGTGTTTTGTATGGCAACTTGTGCTGTCGGCTACAAAATGAGGGCTACTGTTTAGTATTTTGTTCATATACGGTAATGTTTGTTGTGTTTTATTTTTATGTCTGATTTTGTTGCATATATTAATTAGGCTGATTGTTCTCAGTGGCAGATCCAGCAAGACAATCCGGCTATGGCTTCCTCTTTCAGTCATATAAAGTTAAAACTAACAGCAATCTCAGCTTCTGGTGAAAAGAAATGTAGTGCATGTAAACCACAAACCAAATGCATCCTGTAAATGTGATGAAAAATATCCAAAAGTGAAAATATTGAAGCAAAAATTCTGCTTTGATTGCCAAAAAGCTTTCAGCTTCCGTGGCCAAAGCTTCCTTGCCCGGATCCTCTATTAGGCCTATAGACCAGCGCTACCTCGCTTGCCACGTGCCCCCTTCCCAGTTTCCATCTTCTGGATCAGCCAATGATAGTTCTTGTTGATAGTTGATAGTTGTCAAGTTGTCAATCGTTGTCAAGTATCAGTTGTGTCATGCTCACTGTTCGCATATGCCTACTTTTAATTCAGTATTGTGTGGGATGATTAAATTCCGTTTCACCCTGCGTTGAAAATAGACCAACAATTAAAGAAACAGATCCCTTATGGGTGACTGGTCACTAGTCTGAAAGGCACTGGTCTGAACATTCCCATAGTTGGGGATAAGGTTAGGGTTAGGGTTAGCGACAAAGTAAGAAAATAGGACTAAACTGCATCTTCTGCTATGGCAAACCATGGCTATGGCTGTCTTTGGCTGTGGCGGCTTCTGCCTATGACGAACTGGAACCTGACAAAAAACTACTGCTATCTCTTTCAAAATGCATTACGAAACATGAGGGCAAAAATAGCGGGAGAAATTATGAGAGCGCCACCAAAATGTAATCATTTTGAAATCACCCATAACCATAGTTTGTGCTTTAGTTTGGTGACACAAATGCCATGTAGCTTTTGGAGATATATGATTCACGTTTAGCAGAAATGATATCACCTACATACGGCGATTATTGGGGTAGGCGCCTAAGTAAAACCGATAGGCCTAGTAATACGGTACTTCTCAAAGTAGCCCACCGTTCAATGGATCTTTCATATTGACTTTACAAATTTGTTGCTAAGCATAGTTTAAGCAGTGAAAGAATTTAACAATGTCTCAGTCACTAAGACGGGTAAACTTGTGTTAACTGTTTTTTTCCTGGCAATTGCTACCACCATTTTTTCAATAAATACAAAAGTTTGCTAATACGAGCATTTTTATTTCAGATTAAAAAACACAACGGCGTGTTAAAATTGTACAGTTTAGGAACCATGCCAAGCACCATTTATCATTTTCCGTACAAGTTAGTATACAGTCTTAGTTGCAATTATGATCAGATCGCTCAATGGACAACGATAGTGAAAAACCACAAATAGCGATCGGCAGAGTTCCCTGTGATCGCCCTGAGGTGAACAACGTTTAGTCGAAGAAGACACGAGCGGCCGTTGTATCATTGTATTAGCTAACTAACTGACTGACTGACTGACTGACCGGGGTTTAAGCCCAAACTACACTTACTTTGATTTGTTGCGGATCAGCTGTACATCAAGTCGTGTGTTTTCTGCACTAACTGAAGCTGTGTACAGCAGATCTTCAACAAGTCCGTATCAAAGCGAAGGCCCATACAACAAAATCTACAACATGTTGTAGAACTTGTTGCATGACTTGTTGTCTACAACAAACCGAAGCAGTGGGGTATGGGCTTCAGGCACCGCATGACTCGACTCGACACATTGGTTGCGGCTGCAGGTTCGATGCCATGCGCTGCCTCAGAGTGAGTCCGGTCAGAGCAGCCTACGTCGAGGACTTGAAGGTCATCAGACACTGTTCGTGGGGGCGGGGCGAGGCATGTATGGAGAGGAAAGACTGTTTGTTGCAAGATGTTCAGACGTGTCTCGGGTGAGCCGGCGGGTCGGCAGATAAGCAGGCAGTTAGGTGCGTGCGTCGTCGTCGTCGTCGTCGCTCTAACCGACAATTCCTTGGACGATCGTGTGGAAGCAGGCGTTCCACGGCTCCTTGTCGAAGCAGCGACCCAGCTGAGCAGGCAGCACGTGACTCAGGGCTCTCTCCATTGCCTGAGCACAGCAAAACACCATAACTATCACAATGCTTGTTCGAACGTACCAGGCCCGTCGAGAGAAAGGGGGAGGGGAGAGGACGGAGTTTCCCCCCGGCCCCGCTGTGGTTCTTGACGTCCCTGGAACGTACCACATACGCCTCAACCAGAGATGTCGTTTCGGTCTTGGTCTCCAGATATTGGTCTCGGTAATGGTTTCGCATTTTTAGTCTGAGGCAAAAGTCTGCCAATCTGTAGCTAATCTTAGTGTGATAGGTAAGCCTTTGTCCCGTTCTGGTTTAAAACATGAAATTTACTAGTTGAACTGCCAAATAATTCTAATTTACTTTGTGCATCGATTTATTGAGAACATTTTCAGATTTTGAATCATCACTTTTATTTAGTCTCAATGGTTTCACTTTTTTCTTTTAATCTTGATTTTGGTCTGCTGATTATGGTCTTTTTGACATCGGTGACGTCGACTGATTTCAGTTCTAACTAATGACTAGTGATATTTACAAGACCACATGATGACAGGTTGAGCATAGCCAAGACGGAGGACGAGCTTCGTGGCTAAAACTGACACTAAAATTCGCTTCAAAATCGATTCCACGGCCTACATCTTTGCCTGTGACAATGCGTGTGACTTCGTAGTGTGTAGTGAGAAACTTTGATCGTCCCGGGCAATACAATAGGCTTACTATGCATGTAACGTATAAGACTAAAACGTTGTCAGCGGCAAATAACAGCTTCAGTGTGCGTGTTTAAGAGAAGAACACTGTCGAGGGAGAATACATGTAACATGTAAGTCACTGTCGACCTTTTGCCAACGTCTCAAGACCTGGCTCTTCCAAAAAATATACCCAGACATCATCATTTGACTGTATATCTGTCGGACTGATTAAACTGCTTTATTTCCCCAACTGCAAAAAGCTTCAACATTAAAGTATGGCTTTGCTACCTGCAGGGCAACATGATTAATTGACTGATGGGTTGACTGATTAGCGAGTGAGCAGTGAGCAGTGAGCTTACATGGAAGTACTTGGCGGTGATGTGTCTCTCCTCGTGCTGCATTTTCAGATGTTCGAGCTGAGACGCCAGAGCCTCCGGTTGGTCAAGCAGGTTAATGACGACTTCGAGTCCGGCAAAAACACGCATGGCGTGTCCGACGAACTTGGGTGAGCTGGTGTCGTGGCCGTCCACGCGCTGGAAAAACAGCGCACGCGACTCCGGAACCTGCGCGAAGATGCTGCAACCCACCAACAAACCATGTGATAAGGGCGCTGACACACGCCTGATACGATATGATGAAATAAGATAAGACATGTCAGAACCACTGCATGCGAACGACTTATTAGCCGACCGTACTTAAGCAACGGTCGAGCTTCTGGTACGGTTGTCGTCCGTCCGTCCGTCTGTCTGTCTGTCGTTGTCTGTCACGGACGTATTGTGGTTAAACGGTGCGAGATAGGGCCTAGGTTGTTATTGATCACTAATAAGAAGTTGCATGTTGGCTTTCAAATGACATGTAAATCATTGACATCGGATGAATTTGAAAAGTCACTGGTATGCCAATCGTGCGGTATTGTAGCTAAACGGTTAGTTGTAAAGGATCGATGATGGTACCATCTAATAGGGCGCTCGCGACTTTTTATAAATTGTTAATAGTAACCACGTCTCCATTTGCAGCGGTTTGGCAGCAATTTTCAATGGAAGGTTTCAAGCTATAAGTAGCCGTATCTCGAAAACGGTGAAAAATAGAGCCAATGTTGCTAATGATCACTAATAAAAAATCGCATACGCCTTTTCAGGTAGGTGAAAATCATCGACCTTAGATGACCTTGAAGGTCACAATCAGTACGGTCGGCTATTCTAACGACAGCTGGCTTCTTGTTTTGTTTGAAGCTCTCTCAGTTCATGCAAATCCTTGCCGTAAAACAAAACTACTCTAGAACTTGCAAACTTGCGCGACACTTGTACGGCAGTTGTAGGCCGATATAGCCTACTGCAGAATTCGCGCAGATGCGAAAAAAATAAAACATGTTTACAATAAAACAACTGGAGTCGGTCGCCGTTGACTCTTGTTCACTGCCCATCGCAGAGCGAAACGTGACGCTACAAACTTGCAGAAAAGCTAAAATTTTTTCCAGGGCTCGCACGCACACCAATACAACAAAAATTGTTTTATTGTCGTTAATTTTTTCCCAAAATTTGCTTCGTTTTATGTGCCTGCGCGAGCTTTACAACTCACCGCTTGATTGTAGCATCACGGTTTCGCATTCGCAAGATCGCAAGTTATAGATATTAGCCTATGCCAAAACCAAATTTTATCTTTATTTTTTTCAAAAACGAGAACGACTAAAAAACTTAGCTGTGCTATGTTGGAGCCGGCCGTACTGGTTGTCACTGACCTTAAAGGTCATCCAAGGTCGATGATTTTTATGTCATTTGAAAGGGCGTATGCCACTTCTTATTAGTGCTTAATAGTAACCTAGGCCCTGTCTCGCACCGTTTAGCCACAATAGCACGCACTGGTCTTTACTGTCATCTAAGGTCGATAATTTGCAGGTAATTTGAAAGCCAATATGTAACTTCCTATTAGTGATCAATAGCAACCTAGGCCCTATCTTCACCGTTTAGCCACAGTACATCCGTGACGGACAGACGGACGGACGACAACCACAACTTAGCTGTCGGCCCAATAAAAATCGAAGTTTAGTGCAGTGCTATAGATCCGAACACGAAGACTCAGTACCGTATAACAATATGCCGAAGCAGTAACGACCCACAGTAACAGCAACAAGTAAGCTATTTTGTAGGACATTTAATGCAAATTTAAAATTAAAAAAACTACATTAAATCAATATTTGAGACAATTATTGCAAACTTTTTACTTTTAACCATACGTTAAAACAGTGGGTTTAAAGTTACCTTGAAAACTAGCAAAATGTGTCGGCCCAGTGCTGACATTATGCGGCCGTCGCATAGAGCTGCGCAACCGTAATCTTAACCATAACCTTATGAGCTAAAATCGATACCGCGTTTATTCCTGTTGCGGGAAACGTTCACGCCAATTTTGATGGGTTTCTGTACTTTTTTCGAATGAGATATCTTATAAGATAGACAGGCAAGACCCGTACTGCAATCTATTAAAACGGTTGCACAATAACAGTGGTGCATGAAAAATACTAACGCTCTCCAGACAGCCTCGGCGAAATGTTCGCGGTCTTCTCCGTGGCTGTAGGCTCTCATCCACTGCTGCTTGACATTGAGACGCGCCATCATATCGCACTCGCGGGCACTAGCCGCCGCCACCATCACAAGCAACACCGCTACAACCGCCGCCTTCATCGTGGTCTACCTGCGTACCCAGCATACAATCACATCCAACGTACACCGACGTGATATGCAGCACAGCAGACAAAGTTTTATAAGGGATAAACAAGTTATAGATGTTAGTATACGGAGCGTCGCATGCCATAGCCTATTATGCGATCACGCTGCAGTGTTATCCGTTACTCGACATGTGTGAACGTGCTCCGTCATAACTCGAGGCCGATAGTTGATTTACCTACCCCGGAAAGACGAAAGGCTGAGTTGGCAGTTATTTAATATGTGTACTATAACAACCTGACCGGGAGTCGAATCCAGGACCGCTTGATCGTAAGTCCGACGCCCTGCTATTAAAAACTAAACCAACTCCATGTTTATCAGTTAAAATCGCTCAAAACGTCGCCCACCGATGACAAAGTTCACTGATGTGATTTTTTTCTGCTTAATTAGTTAATCTGCTTATTTGTATTTTCACAGCGCGATGCACGTAGGTCTATTTGCATCGTAAATTGTCTGTCTATCTGTCAGTTCGTCTGTAGGTCTGTACTGAGCAGTCGACTTCCCAGCATTAAGTGGAAAATATTTCACGTGTTGCCACTTCTAAAACATAATGAACAAATCTTTAGACGCAGTTACATGTAAAGACAGAACAACAGAAATAAAACAGAATGAAAGCTTTCATTTTATTTCTATTCTGTACTCTGTACGCACCTGAAAACAATACTCGAAAAAAGATCTGCACAATTTTCTGCAAATGTTTTTGTATCGCACGTAAACGTGTACAGTGTATGAAGTGATGTTAGAACACTTACCTCAGGGCAACTGAGACGATACTATACAGAACGCAGAGTGACGGCTGCGATGCCTCGAACACAGGCAACTTGGCTTTAAATATCAGGCGCAGCAGACCCTACTGGCACCCTGTGCCATTGTTCTATTGTCATCTCGGTCTTCGCAGACCTATAGAAAAAGAACCTTTGAGCAGTAGGCTTAAGACTGCAGCAGCTTCTGCAGTAGCGCAGCAGCAAGCTTTCACTGGCATTAGTGGACGATGAGCGCCGATGCTGTCTCCCACTTTTCTAGGTAGATTTTATCTAGTTTTACCTATTGTCATTTTTTTCTTTTCGAGTTTTTTTGATATCAGGTTTCGAGCCCTTTTTGGCTATTTTTATGGATTTTTTAAAATGTTATACATGTTATTCCAGTTTTTCTCATTTAATTTTCTCATTTACGTGTACAGTGTATGATTCTATTGTCATCTCGGTTCATGTCATGTCAGTTTTTTTTACTTTATGTGCTAGACTAAACTGGCAATTTATTTGTCAGTTATTCGCTGCAAATTGTGTCGTACTACAGATGACGTATTTTAGGCGTCTTCCACGTTTTAAAGAATCACACAACACTTTCAATTACAGAGAAATAAAGACTGTTCTAACTTCTACTAAAACTAAGAATAAAAAAATGGACAAAATTTGGTGAAATTAAAAAATTTCACTGAATTTTATAATAAAGGTAACAAGTAGGTGCGAAGTTAATTCAGTTTTGAGACGACAGCAAAAATTCAGCTGCGACCAGGCAAGCGACGTTAATAGTAAGCAAACCGAACCGCTATTTAAAAACAAAAGACGGACACGTTTTTGCAAGGGCAAAAGTATGGAAAATGTTGACGATGCAACAAAAAATCAAGATTTAGGCAACTAACTATTTGTTCTGTGTAAAAAAAACTGAACGTAAACGGCATTAAATCATTACGCGTTGTGCTGTTGCCTATGGCGCTGCATTCAGAAAATGTGATTTTCAGCGCCATGTACGGCGCCGCCGACGCCAAAGACGTTTAAGGTGCCGACCATATCATATCATTTACCTCCCCCCCCAAAAAAAAATGAGACCAGAAGTCGGAACGTCGTTTAAGCCTATTGACATGCAACAAAAGTGCATGGCATTAAATGGATTTTTGTTTCATTTATTTCGGCAGATGCTTTTTTCAACGTCCAAATGCACGAAAATCAGTTTTCGCGCACTGGGGAGCGTCATACACTTTCCAGACTTTTTATTTGGCTGGGCAGGAGGATACTTTCCTTTCTCCCCCTCGACGTTTTTGGGGTCTCGATCTTTGCGCTTTAGTGATTATGCTCTTATATCTCCCCTCAATGTTTGAAAGGCGTTAACGCCTCAGCGTTATAGCCAAATCATCATGCTGTCGAGAACGTGAAGCTAGTGTTCTGTGTTTTCGCCTTTGACTGTCAGCATTGGCAGCAATGTCAAATTTCACCTAACTGTGGAAACCAGTGGCCATGCAACTCTGGAAAACTCCGGTCGAGTGCTATGTGTCTCAAGGAACACATACACTTTGTGGGAAGAACTCTATTAGCCTACTTCGATGTGTTACTTATGGATTTGCTGTACACCTCGTCATAACAAATCTACAGTCGAAGCGAGTGGAGTTTGGGCCATCGTTAACCGAAGACATCAAGTAAAGTCGTTTATTGTGCTGCTGCTGTGTTGCTGATGCTGTCAGTAGCTGAAGCCGTCTTATCTCAGACGTAGGCTACTGCAGCTGCAGCCCAGCATTGTTCCAGCGAGCAGTTCACAATCACAATGTCATGTCGCCGAATCGTGGGTCGCGTCCACGATTGTTTGTGCACTCTACTGTGCATGACATGATGACATGAGGCGCAATTATAGCGCACGTAAAATGTATATCGTCTCTTTTATGCAAGAAGTGCATAAGTCGACTTGTGCTCGATAATGAGTTTTTGATATCAACGCGTTCAGCTCGTCGAGCTGTATCTACTGCATAAAGTGCACATGTCGAATGATACACCCTAATGACGGTATTGCCGTTTGAAATTTTGCACAACTTCGAGCTAGGACTTTTAGTTTCTGCAAGAAGTTCATATCTAAATTTGCGGCCATTTTGTGTGTCATCTCCAGACAATATTATGCATGTGATTCCTGCAAGAAGTGCACATACAGACTTATTCACTAGCTTACAGTATAAAACCTTACACAATAGGTTCTGAAGTTTTATATCCTTTCAGTGCATTTCTTGCGTCTTAGCCATCGCAATTCTGTCTGTCCGTCTGTCCGTCCGTCCGTCTGTCACACGGGTGGATCAGTCAAAAGCGGTGCAATCTAGAATCACCAAATCTTCACCGTCGGCTGCCTGGAGGACTCTAGTTTCAAAAACTGTAAAGCTTTTCCATAAATTCAAAAAGGGTCACTCTGAACGATGGCGCTAAATGAGAGGGAGTGGGCAAAATTTGCGATTTTTGGCCAATAAGTCGCTGTATCTAAGTAACGGTGCGAGATAGGGTAGGTTACTATTAATCAGTAATAGGAAGTCGTACACTGGCTCTCGATTGGCGCCGAATTCAAGGACCTTGAATGACATTAAACTCCAAAATAGGGTTTTTTATATAAATTTTTGGGCGATTTCGGGTTGCGACACAAGTCTATATCATTCACAAGGTGGCTCCACGGAACTATCGTTATGCGATCCAGATAAAGAATTTGGTATTTATTCATTAACTTAGCGTGAACACCCCAATTTTCAGCTAAACTACTGAACCGAAACTGCTATAGACTTTCGCGCGTCTCGTGAGCATTAGCTCAAATTTCTTGTTTACTGTGGTAGCCTACATTAAGCTAGAACCTTCCCGTTGAAAATGCATTACAGGGGTTAACAATTTTGGGTAAAATAGGAGAAGCAGTCATCGGATTTTCACCCCAAGCAAACTGCATGGATCTTACTTTTCGGGCTCCGAATCACTGTGCAAAATTTCATCAAAACGGAATCAAAATTGCGGCGTAGGAGTGTTTGCAGGCAGACTGACAGAATGACAGAATGACGCAAGTGATTTTATAATCTGTCCTATGCTATGCCATAGCAATGGGACACATAACCAAAGAACCAAAAATTTTAAACCTACAAATATTTATTCAAAAAACCTATGTTTTTTCTAGCCCTGGCTGGTCAGTGCCATGATTAAAAGATAAAGACTTTATTTTTTAAGTTTTAATCATGGTCAGTGCTCACTGGTTTTTTTACGATTCTAGGTTTTTTAATGCCGTAATCGCAATTATTCACATACATAGAATAACCAGTTAGCAACCGTGCATAATGTAAACAACAATAACGTAAACAAAGTTGTTTGATAAAATAGTGTTCATTTTAATCTTGCTAGCATATTACGATGAATGCCAGAGCACACGTATTTGAACTGGTATACATTTTGATGAAGAATGTAATTGTTATGGCGATAGTTTTATATTTAATTTTCTAATTAGAGTAACAGCTGGTGTGGATTACCCGAAGTTTGCGGGCACGGGTAAAATGCGGACCTGCAGACCTGCGGCCTGACCAACGGGTAAACTGCGGACCAAACCTGTGGACCATATTTACCCGTTGGTCGGTCCGCAGGTCCGCATTATCTATATAAGCCAATTTCAGGATGGCTAACTATTCGTGTAAAAGTTTGCCCTACGACCTACCGTTTAGCCACAATAAATTACACAATACATTACAATGCACAATTCGTGAGCATCACCTGCCATATGAAATCACACAGGTTAATGGTAATGATACAGCTCTTTATGGGAAGCCCATCTCAGAACTATGGAGCATCACCTGCCACAGGTTAAAGGTGGACCATGTTTGCAAGGAAGGCGTATCATAAATTACATCAAGTTAAACAAACTTTTTTACACTTACACTGCACTGCAGCAGTAAATGCTTAGACAGGGGCCTAAAACATGAACGCTATAGTAAGCTTATACACATTATAGCACATCTCTAATTAGGCGTTTGATTGCGCAGGTGCGCATTTTAGTTGTCTGCAGTTTACCCACTGGTCTGCACTGGTGGTCTGCAAGTTTTGGTCCGCAGTTTACCCGTTGGTCGGCTTGAGGTCCACAGCCCAAAGTTTGCTCTAGAGGTTCGGTTTTTGACCAGACTGTCAAGTTTAGTTGTCAGTTTTTGTCACTTTACTTTGCGATAAAACAGCCACATCCATGTAAATACTAGGGCGCTGGTCCAAAATAGGACACATTCATGCAAAAAACGTGAAAAACAACTAAGAAACATTATTCTGAGTCTGCTGAGGTACGTCATATTGCTTAAATCAGGGTATTCTACTTTGGACCGATGCTAATGCCAGGGATTAGTTATTATTCTGTCGTGAAGTAGAGCCTGTAGTTGAAGATGTTTAGTTGTTTGGTATAATTGTGCTGATGTTTTGTAGTCAGTTGAAGAAAGACAAATTGAAGAGGCTGTGTGCAGTACGTTGCTGCTATTACTTACATACTAACAGAGTTGTGGCACTCGTGCATAATTCAGTGTGCACCAGTGGCATCATGGGTGAAAAAAAATAAGTGAGGCAGGATGTTGCAATTTTCTGACAGATGCAACAAATTTTTGGCAGGATTCTGACAGACAGCTGTAATTTCCGACAAAGGAGATTATGAATGCTCCAAATTTTAGTTTTGCCCACAAATTTCTCAGACATTTTGGGTTTTAGCCCCAAATGTTGCATTTTTTTAAAGATAATTTTGTGACAAGAAGAAGATTTTCAGACAATTTTGCAGCAATTAAAAAATTTATGGTGGGAAATTGCTTTTTGCCCTTCTCTGCCACAACACCTGTGTACAGTTGTTACATAATGGTTTGATACCTACTGTTCTCTGTTATTGCTAATTAATAGTTAAAAAAATCTTCTTTTTGTCTTTTGGTTGGCAACTGTTGGTCTGTGCTGCATGATACTGTGATAGTCTAATAGCTTTGTACACTGTCACATCAGTCTATGTCCAACTGTAAATCAGTGTTTTGAAAATTTGTATTTGCCAAGGTAATGTAACGATGTTTCATATCGTTCTTGTGAATTTTCCGTATAATGTGCCAGTGAAAGAATTATTAATATTTGTCAGTATTTGTCAAGGATAATATGGACAAAAGTTGGTGGTACATTTTTATGGCTCAGAGTGTAATGTGGTGTTGTTTCAGTGGAAACTTAGGCATCTTATTAATGTTATAATTTGATTTCATTAATTCTTGTAGGTATATTTCATGCTTTACTGTTCCATCGTACTCAGGGAAAGGTTAGCCACAATTGTTTCATTTTTTGGTATATTTTATTAGAGCTGTCACATTAACACATTACATGTTAAAGAATTAATGCGCATTAGAAAATTAATGCACATACGTAAATTTACAAAATGTTGTGAAGCAGGAGTTCAATATTCCATTAAACTGTGGTCATTTGACATTAGCATAATATTCAAGTAATTAGAAATTGTTTTGTTGCTGTTTCATCACTACTGTAACGTTCCTGCAACACAGCCACGAGTTTGTTGGTCATCATTTCAGTCACCCTCTCGATGTAGTCCACCAACATCAGCAGTATAATGATGCTTTAATAAACACATTGATGCATGCATTAAAAAAATTAAATCGTGCATTAGCACCATTATAAATGAATGCCTTGACAGCTCTACATTTTATACGTTGCATATCTTTATATATTGTATTATTTTTTATCTGTTTTTTGCGCACTTTTTGACTGTTTTGTAACACAGCCTTTCTGGTATTTGAACTACGATGTCATTGATCTGATGAATACTGTTATGTAACAAAATCTAATATAGCTCCGGCCAGTTTTTAGCAAAATTGTAGTTATGAACAAAGTCAGTTTCAGGACAGAACACTGCATCCTGAATTTGCATTACTACAAATTGACTGAGTGACTATACATAATAATAGTAGCTAGAAAATGACGTACCTAGGCACATCATTGGTTGCAAATTTTTTAACAACATTATTTGAACATTATTTGTTTTCATTTCTTTATTTTTTTACCTTAATTTATTTTTATTTTGGCTCATGTCTAGACCATTATATTTCACATTTGTGTGTTTGTAGTTTCATTACAAGCAGGAAGGAAATTATTCCATTGGCTCAGTTGGTATTGTCGATGTTGACTGCGACTTCATCAATTCTACTTATGTTAGCTTTCATCTTGTTTTGTTAAACTTTTTGTTCTATTGCTGTAAAGGTTAAACTTACTGTTCTATTATTATGTGTATGTAGGTGCATTTTGCCTGGAAAGACCATCCCCAAAATGACCTATACTGTGTCGGGTGGGATGTTAAACCCTACACGCTCACTCAAACTCACTCACTGTTGTGACTTGATGTTGAGTGAGTCATATAATGGCGAAAAGGCTTTAATGGTGCTTTTTATAAAAGTTATAAATAAAAATCATTAGTAGTTAGTGTTTTTGAAATAGATTAAAATAAAACTAAATATGGTAATGTAGCCGAATTCATTGCACAAGCAATTTTGATGAAGTTTGGTTATATGATATAGTATGCACATTGCAGTGTAAGTAGTTTGTCATTAACATCTAACATTATTAGCATATTGATCTTGATCATCGAAGTTATTCTTTGTTTTGTGTTGCATATGAAACTCATTTTCGCTCTATCCAACAGTACCATTGCCGATCCTCTGTGACCTGTTAGTAATTTGGACCTTGGTGGATGAGTCACTGACTGCGAGCAGATAAACTGTCTAAGTATATAGTTTACTTAGCCTTTTAACTTTTGCTGGATGGTAAACTAAGTATCAGAACTAATAAATGGAGATGGTGTGGTGAATGTGGTATTGTAGCTGCCACTTTTGATAGGTCTGTGATTGGTTTGGTCCAAAGGTTACACTGGTCAGCCAGTGCTGTTTTGCACATATATTATTCAGCTGAACCGACTGAACTGAAGATTGCAATGGCTGCGCCACCATGACAGCATTATATACATTGCTGCGGTTTTGCTGTTAGTATTGTTGCTGTTACAATACAGTTTCTATTAGTGTGTGGCGAGTGAAGTCTGTGCATTAATCACAGGTGCGTGCTGCTTCTGATGAACTGGATCGGTTGCTGAAGAAGGAAGTCCGAGCATTCCGTGATGAGCTGAGAGCAAGTGATGGATCGCTGACTCCTGGCCAGATCTCTCTCGAGTTCTACCAGAAGAAGCGAGCTCATTGGCCATTTCCTGCCGAATGTATTCCGTGGGAAATGTGGATCATCAAAGTAAATGTTGTGACACTGCCCAACGAACATGGTGTGCTGTCTCTGTGATACTGCTGAAGTTATGACATTACTTTTCTATCAATAAGTGACAGTGTTCCACTGAAATACCAGCAAAATATCATCTGTAATAATAAGAATGTGTACATTTTGTTTTTGATGTTCATTTAAACTTACTTACCAGTAGATGGAATGGTAATGTAACACTAAGGCTTTGGACTTGCAGTCATGTGGTCGTAGGTTTAATTCCCACTTGGGTTGCTAAACTACTTGGAAAACAGATGAACTACCTCAGTAGTACATAACCAGCCGCTCAGGTCAACTCAGCCTTTCATCCCTCTGTGGTAGGTAGACTGAATACTGGCCTATCTGGCTGGGGTTAAAGCGGAGCACATGTTGGGTGGTGGATAACACTGTGTGATCTCATATGATAAGTGATAATTCATAGCTCTGAGATGAGTTTACATGAAAAGCTGTAGGACCTTGAATTTGAGGTGTGGTTAAAATCTGAATTATGAGATGTGTGAATGAATTTAAATGTATAGCAGTTAGTTTAATTACACTGTCTCAAATAAACTGTGCCACTTTTATTTTCGGAATAACTCGGAGAAATTGGTCGATTTTGATAATTTTCGGCACGCAAAATAATAGAACAATTTGACGTAAATGACTACAGTTTTGGCCACTTCACTCTAATAATGCTGCTACTATATATCTTGTGAAATGCAGAAGTCGCCATTTGGCCACGATACTGGCTAATGCATGCGTCAGTTCAGAAATCATATTAATTTTAAGACAATATGCCTATGAAGTGAAATGACGCATCAACAGCGGGTGAGCTGCTCTGGTCAGCAGTTATTGAACATGCTGTTGGCGAGTGACGTCAATGTCCACCGCTTGCAGTCTTGCTAGAGTAGGACATTTTTAGCATATGCTGTAATAAAGATGATGTGTTATGATACGTGTGACTTTGAGAGATAATAACTGTTACTCATGTTTGTCGTTATTCATTTAATCATTTTTAAGCTGACGCATGCGCTACCCAGTATGAATTCATTCTTGTGAGTGGCCAAACTACGACATCTGAACAAGGTAGTGTAGCAACATTTTAAGGTGAGGTAGCCAAAACTATAGTCACTTACGTCAAGTTGTTTCATGATTTTGCATGCCGAAAGTTATCAAAATTAGGCAATGTTTCATGGAATTATTCAAAAAATAGAAGTGGCACATTTTTTTGAGACATGGTGTAGTTGATTCATAATGTTGAATCTTCGTGTTCCTTTTTCAGTTGTCTCATTATATGTGGATGATGTTTTTCTAAAGCGTTCTTCACAATAGTAATGTAATGTTTGTTTGTGTTTCAGAGCGGCAAGTATTTCGTGAGAAGTTGGGTGAAGTTTTGGCTGAGAAGATGCTGTACATTGTGGAAGCAATGAGCCGCCATGAATACGTGCCCAAGATTCCCAATCAGACAGAACTTGACTTAGTGTTTGACGTTTCATTGCCTGACGTGCAGCCCTATCTCTTCAAGGTGACTTGATACTTGTTTATGTGTTAAAATGTCGAAGCTTTGTCAGTGCTGTTATGTGGTGTCGTAATAGGCTGCATTACAGAACTCCCTCCATGCATCTGATTCTGTCTTTCCATTCTGTATGAACTTTTCACGCATAAACAAAAAAGGCATAGATAATCAAAATAGGAGTAACTTGTATGCCAGTTGTCATTTCAAAACATCAAAGATTAAGAAAGCGACACACATGTATTTTGTTTGATAGTTCACTAACAATGTATGCCTTTGATATTCAAACTCCCACATTTCGGACTGTTTCTACATCACCTTAAATCTCACTTCTGTAATAAGCAGTTTACATGTGCACTATAAGTTTTGCAATGTATGCTATTTTGTTTTGCATATATGTTTTCACCTTGCGTTTTTTGTTGTATATGATATGTATGTTTGTAGATTATGGCACGTCTGTGTCGATTCAGTGGATTACAATGTGTTAACTGTGCTGGATGTGTTGCAGATTTCATACCAGACTGATATGACATCGTCCACATCTGTCAGCACAACTGTTCGTAGATTCTTCAAAGACACTTTGGCACTATGATACATGACGTTTTCATGATTTAGCGTTGTATATTGGCGTTATGATGCGTACGTATGAATGAACTGTTACAATGTTGCTTCCGTACTGTGTATACTGGTAGTCAAAGACCATTTTACTCATGCTGCGGCTAATAAGCAGAGCTGTGTACAGGCTGAAATTATTGTGTTTTGCCCATTTGCTTTCTTGCTCAGCCTGAACATTCTGTCAGTCTGTTTTGCAGAGTTCCAAAAACACGTTTTTTTTCTTTAAAAAAACCCAACCTGGTGGGTTTTATGGCTTCAGGTTTTATGGGGTTTTTAGGTTTCTGTAAGAAAGCCCAGCTTCATGAGTTTGTGGATTTCTATGGGTTTTCAGATGTCTGGTTGATTCCCCAGAGCATAAAATACAGCAATATTTGCAAATTTGTAGGTTTGAATGTTTCAAAAACATAGACATAATAAAATGTTTCATTATTAGTAGAACAAGAAACTAAAATAGGATTATGTTTGGGGTGGGGTGTCTCAACCCTGCTATTTTGTAGCCCTGCTGGCAGTCTATTGATTTTTTGCCCAGTCTGGTCCACCTCAGCTCATTTTGCCGGTTGAATTTTATTGCCACAACTGGTGATTGGCTTATGTAATGAACTGATATCATATTAAACGGCCACTTATTCAGAGTGTGCCTTTTGGGCTGGCTTCATATTTTGAAAATTGATGGAAAGAGGCAGGCCAGAGATTGTGTGGACGAATAGTTGATAGTCTGAGGATATCTAGAGAATAAAGAAGATGCATTGCTTTTGCTAACAGATTCAGAGGATTACTAAATGGACTGACTGTCAGTCAGATAGAGGTGGTGGCAAACGAGCAATTTCGCTGAGTAAATGTGTTGTCTATAGAGTTATCCTCAAATAAAATGAGTTTGTTTTTGCTGTTGATGTATAGCGAAACAGTGATTTATATTGACCCCAACATTACTATCTGAAATTTCTGAGATCAGGGCTGACCTATCATATCTTTTTGTTCGTCACTTTAAATTTATAATTTTAACATTTACATAAAGTGCACCAGTTTTAAAAGAATAACTCTGATAAAACAACACCAGTGAATGAATAACACTAAAATGACTCTGAGCATAGACGATTTTAATCATCAATACTGTCAGCTGCACACATTAGCCACCTGTAACTGTTTGAACACAATAGATAATTCTGTAATTTCTGGCATGACAATCATACATTTCCAATTACAGCTTTACAGTCAGCCTGCAGGCATTTGCACAACTCTGTCAATAACTGCTCGATAAAGACTCCTCATCGCTAAAAATCGACTCAGCTCCTCTCTGGGCCATGAAAATCCGATAATTCTTAGTTATCTAGCCAACAAATGGACAGACCCTGTCACATGACCTCCACCTTCCGCGGCGCAGATAATGATAACCCCAGCTAGGAACTATAACAAATGATAGGAACTTAAGAACTAATGGCAGAAGCGCACAGCTGACGTTTCAGCGTGAGTCTCTGGAACACTCTGGGAGTCGCTGTACCCATACAGATAGGAGTACATACGCACAAACAGATGACGATAGTTCAAATGCCGTGAAGCAAGTGTACTGTCACAACATTGGACTGTTTGACGCTCACTGTCGCAATCGTGGAATGATTTGTTGTCGAAAACTGTTGACAGACGGGGAAACCATCTCTGGACGTAACCAGCTACTCAGGTCAACTCAGCCTGGCCATCCCTCCATGGGTAGGCGCTGTTGAGTAAAAGCTGGGGCGTAAGCTGCAGGCACACCGCGCGATGCACTGGCTATGCACTTGTGGTCTCGCAGTGTAAACTTATAACTGGATGACGGTTAACTGAACGGAGATCGGCACCGCCTTGTCACTTTGCAGCTTGGAAGAGAATTGAATTTTTAAAAATCAGTGAACAATGTCGGCGTCGACGGCTGCTATCGTGTCTCTATGCAGATATAGAGGTAACATCACAACAATAAACGTATGTAGTGACACACGGACACACTTATGTCTATGGCACACGGCTACCACTAAGCACCGAACTATGACAGACTAGACTAGCTAGATGAAGTGTAAAATGTTCTGGACATGCTGATTCACAACGGCGAGATCGGATCAGCGCACTGGCAGATCATCAGTACACTGACAGCAGTACGGACGATTGATCACAAACGACCAACCACTGGCAAATACAATAACAACTCTGTAATAAATGCCACTTAACAACGCCCCCGGCTCCCCTGTATAAACACTGTTTTAAGAATAATTTTTATCAATAGATTAGTGCAAAATTTCAGGCATATCACAGAATTGCATAAAATTACAAACAGATAACCCTATTTCATTGAAAATCCCATCAAGTTCATACCATCTTATCACCAACATTAAGAAAAATAATATTCATTCATTGGCATCTTTTTAACATAAACACAGTGCATTAGGAATTAAAATGAAGAACATGTAAATAAATAAAATCTTAAACTGACAGTAATCAACAATAAGTCACAGACTGCTACTTTAACTCATATTTAACAATAACACAAAATACACATAAATCATATATAATGCAGATAAATCACAGACAAAATGACATGCAATCAGGATCAAAGCATAACACTGCAACTAACTCTAGTAGCAACTGTAACAAAAATAACAAAGCAGTCAGAGAAATGCACCATTAAATACATTAACCTGCAGTTTATGACAAAAAAAGATAAAAACAGAAACTCAATAAAACGTAATATACACTGACAACTGAAACACAAACAGTAATATCACTCTACAGGTACGGTAGCTATAAATTAGGCTTGATATGCATTAAATAGTTTCATGTGATAAATTCTTGCAAAATTATACATGATAGACTCCTAAGCATCACGCCATAAAACAGTAACTCTGCCAGTAACAATAACACAGTCTACAAGTAATTAAATAAAAAAGATTTTTAGCCGACCGTACTTTATTAATAAAGGTCGAGCTATTGGCATGAGTTGTCATCCGTCCGTCTGTCACGGATGTACTCTGGCTAAACGGCGCAAGACATGGCCTAGGTTACTATTGATCACTAATAGGAAGTCGCATACTGGCTTTCAAATGAGATAAATCATTGACCATGGATGACCTTGCATGGTAATAACGCATTATGCAATGCTAATCGTGAGGTATTGTGGCTAAACGGTAAGTCGTAGAGGGTCGGCGATGGTACCAGCAAATAGGGCGGTGGCGACTTCCTATAGGCTGTCAATAGTAACCATGTGTTCATCTGCACCGGTTTTGCCGCAATTTTGAATGGAATGTTTAAAGCTATAAGTGGCTGTATCTCGGAAACAGTGAGAGATACGGCCTAGGTTACTATTAATCACTAACAGGAGGTGGGATACGCCGTGTCAGATTAGATGGAAATCAGTGACCTTGAATGACCTTAAAGACCGTTACGTGCTATTGCAGTTAAACGGTGCGAGATAGGGCCTAAGTTGCTATTGGTCACTAAGAGGAAGTCGCATATTGGCTTTCAAATGACATGAAAATCATTCACCTTGAATGATCTTGAAGGTCAGTACTGCAACAGGAACTGTATAGACTGTAGCGTGTCTTCCCGAGCAAGACGTTTTTATTGTGAGAAATATTTGCAAAACCTGCGTCCGATATTGTCCTTGTTCAATTACTTTGTACTTTTTGTAGCTGTTTATATCACCTGGCGAGATGACCACGTGCATGGAACAGTAGGTATTTATATCCAGACTTGTAGTACTCGAGTCCGGACTTAAGTCTGTTTTTGCTGGACTTGGACTTGGACTTGGACTTGGAGGCTCTGCCAGCAAGTCCTTTTTCAAGTCCTTTGTACCTACAAGATCGATAGCACTGTAACAGACTACTTCGCTGTGGCTTTGTACCGTAATCGTTTCGCTTTGAAGTCACTAGTAACATGAATCTCATGCTGAACCACGTTACAGAAACCTGGGTTATCAGAAAATCATTGTGGAAAC
>Ga0209367_1001340_pt1 | contig 29867 bp, 15 predicted proteins | sample WorMetLIZISLAND2_FD_187412 | JGI IMG/M metagenome (GOLD analysis project Ga0209367, IMG submission 187412) | Marine gutless worms symbiont microbial communities from Max Planck institute for Marine Microbiology, Germany - Olavius geniculatus... ...
TTATAAAATAGGGCCTATTACTGACCATCGTGCAAAATTTCACGCCGCTCGGCCCATGCATCTCGGAGATTTCGCGAGTGGAGAAAAAAAACATCAGGGGTAAAACATAAGTCCGCTCCGCAAGCTATCGCTTTCGGGCGGACTAATAATGCAAAATAAAGAAATAAAACCACATAAACACACAAGAATTTACCAGCTGTATAAGTATAAAAGAAGACTGACTGGCAGTGGGTTGACAGTTGATGCAATCAAACGAATTTACCGATACTACGAGTATACACTGATAGTGACGAACCGACTCAACATGTGCTGAGAGGTGTCGTGCATAGGCACGCAGCGACGATGAATTAATGCTGAATTTGTACATCGAAGACATTCGATGCATTCTCCACGTCTTCTTAATCAGTCCTAAATACAAAGCCAACCAGTATCAGTTAATGGCAACAAAAGCTACCTCACATAGTTTACCAAATAATCTAATTATCCAATATGCAGTGTTCAAAATAATCTGATTAAATAACTGTTATGTGACCCACATACCAAGTTTCTCAAAATGACTGTAACAAGACACAATTATGCTCATAAAATGTGGATAGCATGCAAAATGCTGGGCAGTTACAAATTCAAATTTTCACCGGCAGATGTGTTACACCTTACCAGTGCTATTCTACTGCTAAATCTTCAGCTTTAACAATGATTTCGGCTTCACAGCTGTCTACGACTTCACAACCATGCCATTTACTGTAACCTTTGGTAGGTTCGGTTACATTTATGGATGCACATTTGGCTCATAAAAGACAGAGGCAAGCAAACCTTTCAAATATATGGACTGTTCTTTCAACTCAGCACGATGAACGCTGGCAACGTGAGACATCAACCGAGAAGCCGAATTTGAAGCTAAAAACACGCAATTCATTAATTAAGTATAACAGTTCATCAAATACAACCATACATTTGTTAAAACACTTGGCATTTCAGCAACCACTGCTGTCTTCCATGGAACAATCTCTGCTCTCCATGCATGTCACTAGATAACACTATGGAAAACAACTTCTGGCAGATTTAATTTTTATGTGCGACAGCAGAATGCTTTGCGCATCTTAGCCATCGTCGAGGTGTCTGTTTGTCTGTCCATCTGTCACACTGCGGTACTGTGTCAAAACGGTGCAAGCCAGAATCACAAAATGTTCACTGTGGACTGCCCCAAGCACTCTAGTTTTGTGACAAAATTTCATGCCAAAAGTGTGGGGGTTCCCCTTGAATAAGGGCATCAAAAAGGGATACCCCTCTAAAAAGATGTTATTTTGCCACTATTGGCTCGTTTAGTGTGAAAATGGTTGCAGATAGGTACAGACATGCTGCTTATCATAACAAGCACTGGTCACGGGCTTTTTAGCTTTATCAACATCGATGACCTTAAACGACCTTGAATCCCCAAAAGAGGGAGTTTTAGTAAATTTTTCACAATTTTTGGCTGCAGTGCACATTTCAAGAGTGAATTGCAACAAAATGCCTGAAGATAGACCAAGACAACCTGCATATGAAATTTTCAGCATTAAACACAGATTGTAGCAGTCCAAGTGCTAACCCACTAAGTCCAATGATGTTTGAGCACGCAAGCGTCAAACAGAGGTACCCATCTAAAAACAGATTATTTTACTGATATTGGCTCATTTACCGTGAAAACAGTTGCAGATAAACACAGACATACTGTTATCATGACAAGTACTAGTGACAAGCTTTTTAACTGTGTAAACACTGATGACCCTGAATGTTCCTGAACACACAAAATATGGGGTTTTAGCGTTTTAAAAATGTTTTTTGCAATAGCTGCGACACATTTTAATAGTAAATTGCACTGATATGGCTAGAGGTAGACCTGGAGTCTGGACAACCTGGGAACAGGAAATGCTAACGCTGTGGCGCGTCTCATGAGCTTTGTTCAAATAACTTGTTTTTGCAAATAAATTTTGCACATTAAGGCCATCAACATAAATTATCTGACAGGTATGACATGTTAACTAAACTGGCCAGGACCAGCAGCCTGGAGTATTTTGCTCATGCTTCTGTAGTTCAAGATCAAGGGTTTTATAAACAGGTCAGATGCCAAGTTCCTGAGAATCAACCAATAGAGTCAAACCAATGATTTATAATAAAAAAAAGTATTTCAGTTTTCAACATAAGAAAAGTGAAAAAAAGAATCCATAAAATGGTATTTTTATATTTGCACAGTACTGAAATTACATACTATCTACTAATTGACCTTTATAACAACAAAACTGGATCTATATCGATGATGGTTGAACATAGCAACCATATTATGATGTTGCACGCATCAGCAAAGACAGCAACTAGAATGACCTACACGAGTACCGAGAACCACATTTGCTACTTTAACTACATAATCCTGAACAGCTGACATCAAATACTGACCATGAAGCTTGCGTGTGTTGGACGCAGCGGCACGACATGTTCTGTTTTGCTTTCTACGGTGGTATGGAACAGACCTAGTTCGTCTGGCTGAACTATGGCTGCCGTGGCTTCGGACTTTGGACAGCCAGTTAGGCAGGGAGTCACTCGACACCTGACCACTGCTCTGACTGCGCTCTGGAGTCAATTCCTGGCTAGCCTCTGCCATTTTCTCAATCAGGTACACTACACCACACAGATAATACGAGGGGTGTTCAAAAAGTTTTGCAAGTCGATATGTTAGACTGAAAACTTTTCAAAATCTATATACCGATAAAACGCATATTTCTCATGAACTCATGCAAGCTTAAAGCTAATGTCACGTCATTGTGATTTATGACGTCATGAAGCGTTTTATGTGTCCTTCCAGCCGTGCACCCACCACAGACTTGAGTCATTGTTTGGATAGCGGACACCACAGAGAAAATTTTTTGAATTTAGAAAAATATAATAGTTGCTGAAAGTGAGGTCTCTACTGTATGTAGGGTGATCTTATTGTAAAAAGCCAAAGTCATGAACAGCTAGCTGGGCAATTGTGACTTGGAGACTGGATTGCAGTGCCGGATTTAGGATGATGAAACTGCGATGAAATGGCTGGAGATAGACTGACAGTTTGCGAACAGGAACTGCTACAAGCTTTTGCTTGTCTCGTGAGCATTAGCTCAAATTTCTTGTTATTAATACTAACTCTGTTTCTGTTCTTCGGAATACGTGCCATCTTCAGTATGTCGAAAAATCCAGCACAATACTTATTCTATCCCTAATGCCTAAGCCTAAGTTCCCAACCTCAAAATACAGCTGAGAGATGAGAGGAAAATAAAATATGAAACTGAGTTGACATCTGTGGGAGGGTGTCTGGCTTTTTCGCCCCTTTGCCGTTTTGCCCCCTGGCTTTTTCGCTCCCTGGCTCTTTCGCTCCCTGGCTCTTTCGCCCTCTAATGGCGGACAGCTGAGTAAAATCGTAGAAATGTCAACATTTACAATTTTAAATGATAACTTCCTACCGCCATTTTGACAAATTATTTACTTGCACTGCAGTAAATAAGTAGACGTAAATGTGCAAAAAACACCATAAATTGAGAATAACTGGGCGTAGGTACAGTTGATGGAAAGGGCATTATCGATAACATGCCTCAACTTCTGCTAAAAGCAATAAATGTATAACCAATTTCCTAAAATATTCGTTTGATGCGTTACCAAATTTAGGCCTATCCCGGTATTTCAATTTCAAACGCCTTGTAGCATTATTTCGGTATTTCGTATTTCGGTCGTGCTTCCGTTCAATATACAATATCATGTCCGAGTTTGACATCACCTCAGGGGCGATGGAAAATTAGTTTTAAAAAAAACCTAAAAACCTGTAAAAGGTTTAGTTTTAAACATGATTGTTTTAAACTTAACTTGTGTCTCATAGTACACGGTCGAATAAAATTAAGCAACGTTACCACATTTCCTCTTCAGCATTTGCCAGTATAAACAGTTGCTTCTAGCTAACATTTTTGGGCTAAACGGTAAGTCGTAGGGGTCTGCGATGACACCGTTGGATAGAGCGATGAAGAGTTCATTGGCTAGGCTGTCAGTAACCACGTCTCTAACTGCATGCAGAGGTTTGGCTGCAGTTTCAAATACAAAGCTGCTGCCTGCAGTCATCAACATGTCCGTAGCGTATAATAGCCTTCGACATAGCAGCGTCACCATAGCGCATATAGCACTGTAGTCACACTCACCGTCGTAAATCACTTTCTTTCCACAACCGAAAGTATAACGCTTGCCTTCAGATTTATGCGGTACGATCGGCCCACACTAGTGACCGGCTAGCTGACAGCTGGGCTTCTTGTTTATTTGCTGAACATCAGCCAGAATATAACCGAGATTAAAAAGGCAAACTAATTTGATGCACAGAGAATAACACACTATCTTGTTCTATATTTTCAATATTATTGTAATAATTATTGATAGAGTTCTGATGTGACTGAAGCAGTTTAATCAAAGTATGTAGGAAAAAATGGGCTAACTGTACAAAAGACAGACATTACTAAATAGTATCTGAATCATCGACATCTTTGAAATCACGTAAAACAGTATAAAAATTGACAAAATTGAACGTTAAAGCATACACAAGGAATGGCATAATTATACATGTATAATGTTACAGACTTGTTGACAGGGGCGGCGCCAAATTTTTGAGTTAGGGGGTCCAGCTAGTCGAGTGGTTGTCGATTTACTGCCGCTACCCTCAACCCCTCTACCCTCCCCCTTCACCTATCCAAAAAGCTCGGACATGCAAATCTCCGTTGGAGACTGGAGGGGGAAAGGATGGGGGAGGGTCCAGACTCCTGAACCCTCTCCATCCCCATCCGCCGCCGCCCCTGTTCACTGAGATCATAAAATCACTGCTCAAGCATAGCCATATTTATTTCAACATTGCAGTGCTAACTGCTGAAGAGAGATACTATTTCCAAAAAAAATATTTAATTATCCCTTGTGGCTCAAAAGCAAATTTTTCCAGTGAATGCAGCATCTCCTAAAAATTACTAATGGCACAAGATGCATACTAGATTAAACGCTGGAATCAAAATATACACATACACAATGGGTCATAAAAATGTGGCACTTTACTTTTGTCCATGTCTTCAGCAATTATTGACCGATTTAAAAAATTCTTTTGCTGGCACGCTCTACGGACAATTTGCAATAACAAAATTATTATATATCCCACCACATCGTAAATGCGTCTCTACATTACCTTGTGACATATAAATGTAAGAAAAAACTAACAATAAGAAAAAAACATTTAGGTGAATGAAAATAACAGCTCAGACCAACATTGCGGTGAATAATCCATATGACACTAAACTGTGTTAGACCCACACAATCTAGTGTCATGCAGATCATTCACCACAACGTTGGTTTGAAATGTTTATTTTCATTTACCAAAATGTTTGTTTTTATTGTTACGCATTCATATTTGACTAATATTTCACAACGTTGTGTAGAGACACATTTATGGTGTGGTGGAATATATAATAATCACATTATTGCAAATTGTCCGCAAAACATGCTGGTGAAAGAACTTTAACAAGAAATTTGAGCTAATGCTCACGAGAAATGCAAAAGCCTATAGCAGTTCCTGTTCGCAAACTGTCAGTCTATCTCCAGCCATTTCGTCGCAGTTCATTCTTGGAGTGTGCACTGCAGCTGAAGATCGCAAAAATCAATAAAACCCCTTATTTTGGAAGTTCAGGGTCTTTCAGAGTAATCGATCTTGATACAACTAAAAGCTCATCACTAGTGCTTGTTGTGATAAGCAGCATGCCCATGGTGATCAGCAACGGTTTTCACGAAAGACTGGCCAACAACATTAAAATATTTGTTACAGGGCTACTGCTCTTTGATGCTCTCATGCGCAAGTTTCCTTGAACCTAGAAAATCGAGTCTTGAAACGTCGAAATCTACGTTCAATGCTGAAAATTTCATACGCAGCTTGCCCACGTCTATCTCAATTGATTTCGGCGCAATTCGCTTTTAAAATGTGTCTCACAGCCCAAAATCGCAAAAAAATCCATAAAAACCCCTATTTTCATGTTCAAGAACATCCAAGGTCATTGAATTCGATAGCAATCGAGAGCCAGTGTACAACTTCCTATTAGTGATTAATAGTAACCTAGGCTCTATCTCGCACCGTTACTAAGATACAGCGACTTTTTGGCTGAAAATCAAAGCTTTATGGATTCTGAAAGTAGAATCCTCCAGCCAGCAATGGTGAAGATTTGGTGATTCTAGCTTGCACCGTTTTTGACTGATACACCCGTGTGATGAACAAACAGACGGACGAACGAACAGAAATGCGATGGCTAAGACGCACTGAAGAAGTAGCTGTTTTCACACGTAAAAATTGGTCAATAACTGGCAATGATATGGACAAAAATAAAGTGCCAAGTTTTTTTGCCCACCCTGTTTTTGCACTTTGAAAACACTGCACTATTTGCACACTCGTGGATGACACAAAAAGCCTTTCACTACTGTTGACTGACCATCAGCAAAAAGGTTTATCTTAGAAACCAACAGAAAAAGAAACAAAAACAACATGAGCAGCAGTAGAAAAACGACAAGCAGCAGTAACGTAATCTTTGACCTTTTATAGCTGATAACTGGCATACAAATTATTCATGCCCTGGAGAACATTCACAACACTGATTTTTGATTTCTATGCAGATTTTTTTTCTAAGTTGAGACATGGGACACAAAACAGACAGACAAACAATATCTGTAATGCTACCTATTAAATTGACTGCAAACACACTTCCAGATTAACACTTTGCAGTAGCTGATATGCTGAAACCAGCGAAGTCAAGACAGAGGTAAAAAGAGTAATTGACCGACCCGCAAATTTTAGTGCATTAGAAGATTTTATTCTTGTCAAAATTTTTCCTCTAGAAATACGTAATTTCGGGCCGCAAATCCCCATTTGGAGAAATTTAGGGGCAAAATAAAAATTATGAGCACCAATAATCTCCTCCATCAAAATTTTGATTTTTGCACATGTTTGTCAGAAAATTACAACTTCCAGTCCCCAACTGTTTTAACCTATGACACCGCTGGCTGATATATCACAGTGCACAAACAACAATGGTCTGTTCATGACGTCCATAAGCATAACCATAAACTGGAGCTGAAAGGGGTGGGCCAAAAATCGACGCCAAGACCAGGAGTGGGGTGGAAGTTGTTGGGAAGGGCAGCAAATACCCTCCCCACCAGTTAGGGATCCACAGGAGAGCACTGTAACCTCCCCAGTGGGGTCCGTGGCTTAGCTCTGGCTATAAACGCTTTTTTTGATCAATAAAAGCCCTAAATGTTAGTTTTGTTGCACTAATTTGCATTCACAACTGAAGTTGGGGGAGCAATCATCCCCCACTGTTCCCCCTGGCTACGCCTGGTTCATGCTGACGCTGCTGATGACGTCATCAATCGATGTCTGCATTCTGTTCTCAGTCGACTGACAACTGACTCAGTCAATGACTGAGACTCATCGAACACACTCTGCCAGCAAACACAACGAATAACACACTAGTTTATCTAATGTAAATTACTAACTCTATTGTATTGTATATCTTTGTATTGTTGACTATCGCAATCCGGCCTTTAAGCATTCATTAATCAGTTCACATTCGTATCAAATGTACAGCTGTCAAGGCGTTAATTTTTTTAACGCATTAACGCAGTGCGTTAATTTTTTTAATGCATTAATTAAGGGGTAAATTTATGCACCCAGTCCCGTCGAGATGGAGAGTAGGAGGTAAATTACCCCGGGCCCAAGACGTTTATGAAACCCGCCTGTAGAATATAGAAAGATAGAAAAATGAAAAAAAAGTTACAAAAAAACACATAAAATTTTTATTTTTTAAACGTATTTAGACTATTTACTATTTAACTATTACAGTATTTTTATTTTGTATATCATCTCTTGTCCATCATAGAGTCCATCATTTTGTGATGGACTCTATTGGGTTACATTTACGCGAATTGCTTGCTTACTGTCTTTTGTCAGTTTCGTGCATATGTTTGTATGTCTGTCTGTTCATTTGTGATTGGTAAATAAATAAAGATTTAATTAAAAATCTATTAGCCTGTCAATGAAATAAATAAGTAATTGTTTATTTACAGTAGTGATGAAATAAAAAACAAGTTTAGTTACTTGATTTCATTCGATTGTCATATAACCGCAGTTTAATGAAATATCCGAACTTTTGCTGCACAGAATTTAGTAACTGAATGAAATAAATTTACGCATGTGCATTAATTTTTTTAACGTGCGTTAATTTATTAACGCATTAACGCGTTAATTAACGCGTCAACTGTGACAGCTCTAATCAAATGAATACGACTCTGCTCCGTGGAATGCAGTAGGCTCCCTCAGCAGGGTCAAGGGCAAAACCACAACTGAAAGCCAACTTGGTGCACTTTAGAACAGTTTTGGTGTGAAGATAATGTAACATTTTCATCCAAAACTGGAAATACTCAAAGCTACGGCAATTTCAAAGCAATGGATATTCAACTATTCAGTGCATTAAAAGTTTTTTCATGAAATGATATGCACTATATAAGTCCATATGTTTTACTTGTATACTTACTTCAATGCGGTATCCAAATTTGCTACCACAAAAAGTTTCAGACACATGCTTATTTTTATTTGTTAATTTCATGCTACTGAACCGCAAACTGTGGAAATACTAATCTCAAGGCACAAATTTAAATCTGATTAGGCATTGTTTGGTAAAAACACAGGGCTTTCACATAAATAATATGCATTCATGAACAAAAAATACCAAATATGACTTAAGTTTCAAGGGGTTTGTTCAGAAAATACAAAAGCATAATACGGCATATAGAGAATGCCGATCAGCTCCAAGGAAACTTTTAAATGTTGTAACATGCCATAAAAAGAAACCCATAAACCAGTCCAACAGCCTCTGGCCTGTGAGGTCCCTATTTGGCCAAACATGCTGAAGAAGCCCAAGTCTGCCCGTGCTAACCTGCATGAACTGATGACAGCGAGTGACGTTTGGACTTGTGGAAACAGCACGGAACACATCAAGTATCTCAGTAGTGCTTCTACAGCGCAGCAAAGCCTCGGAATGACCAGCGATGATGGACAGGCTGACCCGTAGAAGTACTGCACTGCCCTCAGACATCAAACAGTCCCAGATACGCACCACCGTCTGTCAACAACAACAACAACTACAATTACTACTTCTACTACTACTACTGCTACTGCTACTACTACTGCTACTACTATTGCTACTACTACTACTACTGCTACTGCTACTACTACTACTACTACAGCTGCTGCTACTACTACTGCTGCTACTGCTACTACTACTACTGCTACTGCTGCTGCTACTACTGCTGATACTGCTACTACTACTACTGCTGCTGCTACTACTACTGCTACTGCTACTACTGCTGCTACTACTGCTACTACTACTACTACTACTGCTATGCTACTACTACTACTGCTGCTACTGCTACTACTACTACTGCTACTGCTGTTGCTGCTACTACTGCTACTGTTGCTACTGCTACTGCGGCTACTACTACTGCTACTACTACTGTTACTACTGCTACTACTACTACTGCTGCTACTACTACTACTACTGCTACTGCTACTGCTACTGCTGCTACTACTACTACTGCTACTGCTGCTACTGCTTCTGCTACTACTACTACTGCTACTGCTGCAGCTACTACGGCTGCTGCTACTACGGCTGCTGCTACTACTGCTACTGCTACTGCTACTACTGCTGCTGCTACTACTGCTACTGCTACTACTACTACTACTGCTACTACTACTACTGCTACTACTACTACTGCTACTGCTGCTACTGTTACTACTGCTACTGCTACTACTGCTACTGCTACTACTGCTACTGCTACTACTACTACTACTGCTACTACTACTACTGCTACTACTACTACTGCTACTGCTGCTACTACTACTGCTGCTACTGTTACTACTGCTACTGCTACTACTGCTACTGCTACTGCTGCTACTACTACTACTGCTACTGCTGTTGCTGCTACTACTGCTACTACTGCTAGTGCTGCTACTACTACTGCGGCTACTACTACTGCTACTACTGCTGCTACTACTACTACTGCTGCCGCTACTACTACTGCTACTGCTACTATTACTACTGCTACTACTACTACTACTACTGCTACTACTGCTACTGCTACTACTGCTGCTGCTACTACTGCTACTGCTACTACTGCTGCTACTACTACTACTAACTAACTAATGACTGTAGGCAAGTTGTTCACACATTCACACGATTGGAAAAATGATCCAAAATTGGCTATAACTCAATCTGCTATGGAAGACCACCATAACGAAGAGCTGCCAAATGCCATCTAAATCAATTGCAGCACTTTAAGCATGCATGCCCAGCAAGCGTGCTTCACCTAATAATAATAATTGTAGTAGCAGTAGTTGTAGTAATAGTACAGATCAAGTGGTATTATGCATGAACAGACACAGAGTTAGTTTTTTGTACCTCAGTGGGAACGACATCGATAAAGAGACAGATAAACCATCGAGTAGCAATCAGCGGCCACGGACAACGGTAATATGTTATCAGCCGATGAACCTCAGGACAATACTGCCTGTACACAACAATGTCTCTTCGTGCAGCCATCTTTATAACATTACAGGCCTTGCCCAGTTGCAATTTGTTCACACACCTGTGCCTCCCAGAATTTAGTATAAAAAGTTTAGTATAATAATAGTTTAGTATAATAATTTAGTATAATTTAGTATACACCCAGCAGTATAATTTGGTACCGACCAAAGGGCAGTGATGCCCCGCGGCTGGGAAGGTAACCGTAGGTCTGGCGTCGCACTGGACAAGCGTCACAGACTTTGTAGTCTATTCACCTACAGGCTCAATGGCGTCCCTGACCATCCACCTGTTCATTCGTCTGTCTGTCTGTCCCATACACGTTCTTAAAGCCATAACAAATAAATGCAAAAACTAAAGCTATCAAATTAAAGCATTAATTAGCGCATTAATAAATTAACGTGCATCAAAAAATTAATGCACAGACGTAAATTTATCTTAATGTACTAAATTCTGTGAAGCAAAAATTCCAATATTCCGTTAAACTGCAGTTATTTGACAATCAAATGAATTCAAGTAACTAAACTGTAGTTGCCGTTTCATCACTGCTGCAAATGAATAATTATTCCAGCAACGGGCTAATAGATTTCTAGTTTCTACGCTAGCTATGATGTCAGCTATTGTTGATTATACGTTTCAAAATGTGTTTTTAGCTTTCTAACTTTCTATATTCTAAAGGCGAGGCCCCTCAATCATCACAGGGCCTGAGGTAACTTACCCCCCTACTTTCCTTCTCGATGGGCCTGGGTGCATTAATAACACGTTAATTAATGCTTTAAAAAATTAATGCTTTGACAGCTGTAGCAAAAATGAAAATTATGTAAAAGTTGCCCAAAACAGAACAAACCAGTGTGCCAATTTTCAGCTCAAACGATGAAAAATCAAAGCTAGAATTGCATAGTGCAGTGGGCAAGTGTTTATAGCTAGGTGGACAGCCACGCATCAGGTCTGCACTAGCGCTTGCATTTTTGTAAAATATAAAAACAATGAATTAACAGCAGATTAAGACATTGTTGCTTTTGCTGCTCTTTTTTGTGTCAGCAAGACAACCAAGACTTAATAAAAGCATATAACGTTTATTGCTAACATAAATTAATGACGATCTTCATAATTAGAAAGAACGTTATGTTTTTACTAGTCTGTCTATCTATCTGTCTGTGCTATACTAAAATCTAGTCTATTTTCCTATATGACACTTTACTACTGATGCTGCATAATATTTACATAATACTTAGATGACGTTAAACTCCTCTGTGATGATGATGATACAAGTTTTAGTAAAAGCAGACTAGCTGAACAGAAAATTGACAGCAGCGGTAGTAGTAAATTCATGATGGCTCAAACCTGACGAGTTCGCCAAGCACTTCACAGTCAACTTTCAGTCCAATCATATCCTTGCTGTAGTAGTCTAACAACAACACAAAACATTTTACACACATCTACTTACTAGAAAACAAAAGCTGCATTTTCCTGAATGTAAAAGTTTTGAGAGCCACCAAAACCTGGGTTAAGTGTGCCTTCAAACCCGGGTTTCGTGGTTGCATTTTCTTTATTACAATAAAGCAAAATGTGCACTTCGAGTGCCACACAATTCACCAAAACATGCTATTTCAGAATTTGAAAAAATTCAAAATTTGTAGAAAGGGGCATGCTAACCATGCAGGGAAAACACTTGCACACCTGCATTCCACTCCCCTCGATAACTTTGGAACCTCGATTCACATCAAAATACTCAGCCCCAGACTCACAGAAGTTGCAGAACACCTCTGGTCCTCACAGCACCAATCTCAAAAACCTCGGTTTAATATTTCTCAGTCCTGAAACCCGGAAAAATAACCCAAAGATTGAAATCCTCAGTATTTCATATTTATTTATCCATTAGTGTCATCAAAAAAACTAGAGCTGTCAAAGCGCTAACTTTTTAAATGCATTAATGCACTGCATTAATTTTTTAACGCATTAATTAATTATTAACGACCCAGGCCCATCAAGAGAAAGAGTAGGGGAGTAAGCTACCCCAGATCCCACGACGTTTGGGGGAGGCCACCTGTAAAATATAGAAAGTTAAAAACACATTTTAAACGTATAATCAGCAATACATGTAACTGCCATCATAGCTAACATAAAAATCTATTAGCCTGTCATAAAAATAATTATTTATTTACAGTAGTGATAGAATGGCAACTATAGTTTAGTTACTTAAATTCATTCGATTGTCAAATAACCGCAGTTTAACAGAATATTGGAACTTTTGCTTCATGGAATTTAGTAAATTAACATAAATACGTACATTTACATATGTGCATTAATTATGTTAACACGTGTTCATTGCTGCTGCTATAATTGCAGACCAATTTTCCAGTGTTATTAATAGTTAAAACAATTCGGTAGAGCCTGTTACCTGGCAGAATATTGTTAATAAGCGTGTTTAAAAGACCAAAAGTCTTCTCTTCGTCTTTTACCACCAGCAGCAGTAACCCGGCTATAAAGTTCACTCCCTATGTACACCATTCGCACAACACCAAAAAAGTCCATATACACTATTCTTGACATAATCGGGACAAATTTAAATATATTTTTGTAATTTGTGACAGCCATTGCTAATGTGGCAATTGCCAGAATAAAGGTTAGATATCGTTGGCATTATTATAGTTCTACATTTCCAATCTAACAGAATTTTTCCTTGCAAATTTGTTTCAACAACTGTTTTGCTTTTCATATTCCAGTGCCAGCCATAGTAAATATCAGTCCATGGTAAGCAAATAGTGCTCATCGTGGGCCCAGTGCCCACAATGTTATAACTGTACCAAGCTGTAGATGATCGAAGCACGTGATTACATAAAAATTACATAAACTACACAGAAAAATAACAAATGGTAAAAAAAGCTAAAAGCCATAAAATAAATAATCAGTCAGTGGAAAAAGAAACAAATCACCAAAATTTGATACAAACCTGACAGTAACCGATGTTAGGATTGTTATGAGCGATCGCAACGAGAACGTTGAACAGTGAAGCCTGATGGGAATTTGACAGCAGCGACGTTGTCTCCTGGAAGTATATGTTGTTTGGAAATGTTCGCGGCACATCTGAAAAACATCATTTGTACACCTGAGATGACTAAAATATATTTAAGTTTTAAATAATAACTGTCACAATGTAGCATAGCAGTCAATTCAGGGTGAAAACTTGTAGTAGTGAAAAAATTTTAAGAATCAATCAACATTGGATGACGTTTTAAATGGATGATGTTTTCAAGTTATAAATCTCAGAAGTGAGCAAGTGAGCAAGGATTCATATCTCACTTGACAGTTGACGCATTACAGCTCATTTCAGAGATAACTTGCACTGGTACTGAGAACAAAACTCAACAACAAAGATCACGCAAACTAATAACATTCTAAAAACCCTCAACAACAATAATAAACTACCAACAATCACAATCTAACTAGCAATACGAATCTGAAATCTGATCTAAACAGCTTCTACACTCTTCGGCCAGAAAATATATCAGGCCTATTCTGTAGTTAATAAGACGTGCAAAAGACAGCCGGTCTGTTTCACTGACTGAATATAATCAAAATTCCAAAAGTTTATAATTGGCTTGTATTAGTACTCGTACCTGTATTAATGAGTTCCACCAAGTGTTCATTGTGAGGCCCAATGAGCAGTCGCTGGTAAAGGCCGGGATGGGATTTCAAATAACGGTCGGCACCACTTAAATTCAACCAGACCTCGACAGACACACAGGAAGATACAAATCATAATCATCAGCAACCTTCTTCAATATCACTGTTGAATGTGTGACATTTTCCCAGTAAATTAAAGCTGGCAATGATAAAAAAATTTTAACAGTAAACGTGACAGAAATGAATAATTAATCAGTCATTAATTTTGAATAAAAACTCAGTGAAAATTGCCAAAGAATGCACTTTCTTCTTTAGAAAATTTTTCAGTTATCGAACTATTACCTACACAGTACACACAACTATGTTTTAACCCAGTCTTGTAGACAAACTGAAATGTTAACTTTTCCGGCAAAAGACATAACGGAGATGATTTCAGATGCTCTAATGCAGTGTTTTTCAACCTTTTTGCTGCAGCGGAACCCCACACAAATGTGAAGGTCACTCACGGAACCCAATGCATTGACTGACGTACGCGAGGTTGAAGCTACAGGGTGTCTACGAACTCATTTTCCATAGCAGGGCAGAGCTCCCATGGAGACAACAAAGCAAACAAAGATTACCAATTATAATATAAAATCTGACCACATTAGTAGGCAGCAGTATTGTAGGCCTATTTAATCAAACACAATGGGTGAGGCGATCATTGACGGCCATTTAAACCCCACCACCAATCCAGAAAATTTATCATGTGGACGCCCTAGGACGTACGCTATGCGTCTTTTTTTCCTTAGCAAGGTGTTTAAAGAATTGAATTGACTAAGTAAATAATCAAATGATTTCATAACCATAATCTTAATACATTTTTTTCTTCTTTCTCATTTCTGAACTAATTCTTAGAGTTCAGTAATGTTGTGCATAGGGGCCCTATGTTATAATATAGGCCTACAATGCAGATATGCCAAAATTACTAAGGACAAAAATGATTCAACACCGTTACACAGTAGGTTTACGCAAAAACAGATGCCAGAAGTGCAATTTCGAACAAAAGGTTCGGTGCTGATTTTCTACGACTTTTCTGGCATAATTTGGCATGCTGGTTTATTTTTTACTGGCCAGCTGCGGAACCCCTAGCAGATGCTCGTGGAACCCCGGTTAAAAATCACTGCTCTAATGTCACTGACAACTTTATAATGTTTCTACTGGCATGACTAACCAACATTTTAATGATCAAAATTATTTAAGTGATTAACATCTTTCAATGGTTCAAAAATTGATGATAGACAGTATAACAAGACGCTCAAATCCGAAAGCTCTCGTGTTAAGTTAAAAACTCTACCACTACAGCAACCCACCCTCAAACTGCTAATCATGACTACAGGCAACATTACTTGACTTTCAAACCTCTAATCATCATAAACAGCAATCAAATTTTGACACAACTATGTTAACAAAAACTCCTTTAAACTCATATGGATAACTCATATGAAAATCTAACACTGATATGGTCCATGTGTTATACTAACCAGCGGCCGATGTTCCAATGGAATGCCTTTCCTCACAAAACGTTTCACTGAAAACATTCAACAGCAATCACCTAAAATGTTATATTAGCTTATCAATGACAATAATTTTACTTCAGTGCCTCAAACTGCTGCTTAATCATCAGAAAGGGTGATAAGCATGTTCAAAAACCTGCAAGGCAATTCCAAAAATTTTGGAGATCTGGCCTAAGTCTGTGCAAAAAAATAATAATAACATTATTGTTATAAATGCCATTTACATGGCGCAAGTTCAAAAAAAATGCAGCAAATACGCCAAGTCAACTGTTACAGGCTGTCAGTAGCTTCTGTCATAAAGAATGTTTTCAGCTGCCTACGAAATATGGACAGTGACATGTCTAATTGAAGTGCAACTGGCAGACTGTTCCAAATGACCGGACCGCTAACAGCAAAGCTGCAGTCACCATAGTTTGTCGTCGTCCGTGGAACAGATAGCTGTCCAGAAACGGCAGAGCGAAGATGACACCGACCATCGTGTGATGACGTTGGGATGCAGTATGTCAACAGGTAAGATGGAGCCATACCGTGCCGACACTTGTACACCAACATGGCTGTCTTGAAAAGAATACGCTGCCGTATTGGTAACCAACGCAACTGACGCAGTATCGGTGTCATATGTTGAGATACATGAACAAAAGTCAAAAGTACCAAATTTTTACTGATATCATCATCTATCTGAAATTTATATAGGTTTCAGTAAAAGCTCAGTAGATGTCATACATTTAGCAGACTTTGACACGCGCATTCTTCCACGCATGTAGCGAGACCAACGGCCAGCTCGTCGCGCCAGCACGCCCAGGTACTGAGACATAAATTCCTCGTAAACTCCTGCATCAAAGTTTTCTGGTCGTTCAAAGCCATATGGATCGATTTTGCTGCCACATACACATTGAGAACAAATGTTACTGTGACTGCACTGCACAAAATGACACAAAAATGTCACACTAGAGGAAACAAGCTAAAAGAAAAGTTCAATCAAAACTTGGTCTTTGAAATCATAAATTAAAGTTGGTAAAGCCCAGAGCAAAAATAGACTTTAAAAAATACTTTTCAGCAAAGCTCGAAGTAAAACAATAAATGCCAGTATGGCCAGTATGTCTTCCTCCTCTTCCTCCCCTCAAGCTAGTGCTATTTTGGCCACCAGTTGCCTAAATGTCAGAAAACTGCCTGCAAAGTATACCAGTATGTCTTTTCTTAGAAAAGAAGTGTTGGTATGCTTTTCAGGTGGCCAAGGAAATGCCAGTATGCCATACCGGTCCATACCGTCCCACTTCGAGCCCTCCTTTTTAGTAATAGAGTTGTGGATGAATGTAGTGTCAAATAGTCTCAAATTTCAAAAAGAAATTCTAGACTATCACCTAAAACTTATAAAGAATTTACACAAGTTTTTACTTTCTATCACTCTTTTTGACAAGGCATTATTTTTACTGGCTGGTCAAGTTCAAGTTCAAGAAACACCGCAGTAACAGGTAAAATTTCGATCCATCACACTACAAAACCGTATGTACAAAGTTATGCGTATAACAAAATAACATCCAAAAACCCATGTTACCTAATGCCTGAATCAGCCATTAATCTTGTTCTGCGGTAATTGTCAATAAGAATTATGTTAAAGTTAAAACCTAACTTTGGTGTTTGTTTAGATAAGTACCATGGACACCGCCCACTACCGCTACAATATTAGAGAGGCACAGAAAAGTATAAATTTTTTAACCAAATTTTGCAACAAATGCAGCTTAAAACATTATGACAAAACATGTAGTATAAGCCAGAAATCTTAGCATATAATGTATAGCAATAATATTTTAACATAATAACAACTAACTGCATTTTTACAAAATTGCAGACTGCCAGTTTAAAATTTTCGATTTTTTAATCTTCCCGAAAGGGTCACCACTAATCTCATCTCAGTCAAATTGTAAACATAAACAAACATGGCTGCGGTGTTGAAGAAGCGGGCTGTAGCCGAATTTACAAGCGTAGTGACGGTAATTTTTGCCGCAGTTAGTAGCACTAAAGTCATATTAGCCTCAGAATGCCACTCGAGCCACTGTGTTTGTTTATTGCATGTTTAGATTAGGCTTAGGGGGTAATGGGGAAAGCTATCCCTAACGCCCGTCCCGAACCATATTTTATGTTTATTTTTGTGTTTATTTCGGTCACCCGGCGGTCTTGAAAGAACTTCCAGGAGCTCAACACACTTCTGCTAATTGTCGGAAATTAGCGGTTTTTGACTCCATTCTTGTTCTCGGCTATCGAACAGAAGTCGTTCCAAGCAAGGCAAAATTGGTTGCCCGTATGTGAACAAATCAGTAGATAAAGTTGTTATTTTACGAAGTTATATGGCTAATCTATTAATGCTAGCAGCAGTAGCTGTAGTTTGATGACATATGATAGTCGCATGTCTGTACAATGAACAATACATTGGAGTATGCATACAAAAATACATTGTTAGTTTACTTAGTTATTGGTTTTTCATGCAAGTTTGTTGCAAGCTATACCAATGACATGATATGTGATGGTGTTGAATTTTGCTGTTGTTGTTGATTGTCAGGAGGATGAAAAGGTTGCTGTGAAGAAGCCACGTTGTGAATCTCAGTCTAAGGCTTCCAGTGAAATCATTCGGTTACGAGCTGCTGATCTGTCCACAAAAGATGCACTTCAGGTACCTGATTGTTTAGTTTTAGGTTGATATTGCCATCGATGGAGATAGAAGTTTTGTAGTAATATTATGCTATCACAGAAAGATCTTGCCCTTGGTGTCACTGTGTTTAAAGCCTTCTCATGTGGTTGTATTACTAATGGCCCTGACACATGATTTGTTTGAGTTAGACAGTTTATTAAGGCTGCCTCAACATATGACAGGTCATCAGGAGACCTTTTGGTTTTTTTGCCTGATGTAGGATCATTTTAATTTATTTGTTTTTAATTTGCCTAAATTGTTTTCTGCCTTATGTAGTTGTGAAGTTTGAACAAATGTTAGATCGTTCTGAACCTGAGCTGTGCATTCAGATCAGGTGCATGTTTACATAGCCATCGACTTTTTACATGGTTCTGCTAAAATTTGCTTTTTGTTATCTTTTTAGCACATTTTAATATAGGTTTCAGAGGGTAGAATGAAGGCAAGCCAGGTAGCAGTTCAACTCTGGTAAGTGTAATATTTTGCACGTGTGAAGATAAATTGTCTGCTTTGCAGAACTGCCATTGATCCTGGAGTTGCGTTATTTTGTTTTTTTATGTAACCATTTTTATGTCTGATTTAAACAAAAATTGCAGTACTAATATATGTTCGGTGTATTTTTATAGCTGCTTCTGGACATAGAACACAGTCTGCCTCTGGAGCTCACAGACTACCCACAAGCCATCAGCAGTCTGCTGGATCGGTTTACCAGAGACCAGGACACTGTTAACAGAGCTAAGATTGCCGGTCTCCTAGGTCAGCTGGGCAAAGCACCGGGACCGAAGGTCACTGACCTCGCTAACGACATTATCCGAATGCTCAGGAGTGAAAGTATGACTTTAAAAAATTTATTTACTACATATTATAAAAATTTTTTTGAATCAGAATCTGAGTCTCCTTTTTGTATGAGAACCAAGACTTCTGTTTGGGGATGTTAACCTCGTTTTTTTCCAAATTCGAATTTCGACTGCTAAAATTTGGATTAAATTTGAACTTTGTTTATATAAACAAATATAATATATATATTTGTGGAGAAGCTTAAGCAATTTGCGTTTGACGTCTGCACTGTGGGGCGAGATGAAGGTCACAACACGCACGCCATACGCCGGGAAGCAGTCTATCAACAGTGCAATCAGCCAGGACGTCAGGCCATGTCACACTCTATTGCCGTCGATTGATGTCTGCTCTATGTCTGGGCCACCAAGATTTGTCACATTGATAGCTTGCATCAGTAGTTTACAACATGCGCCAGCCTGCCAGGGGGCAGTGGAGTAATTGAATGCCGCGGCAGTATGCAGGGAGGGCACGGGAGGGGAGGGGTAAGCAAACATGGGGTGGACATCACTTGAATTGACAGCCGGCAGAGAACAAAGAAATCGTCACACAGTGCACCACAGTGCTCCACTTTCAAGGCAAAACTGTCTGCGTCTAATTGTGATGCTTGGATTTGAATATCAAAGGGCTGATAAACGAATACGAATTCGATCTTGAAATTTGAAGTTCGCGAATCCGAACTTCGTTTAACAACCCTACTTCTGTTTATTACTTGGAGCTACTAGTGTGTCTTTGCCATGAAACATTCTTTTGAGTTTATATATGCTTCGTTTTCTGTTGCTATGTTTCAATCAGTGCAATTTTTGAACATTTTTATTTTACACGGTAGTGTAGCAACACAGTTGATGTTTGCTGCGATTTCTGTGACAGCTTTGTTGCAAGTCGTTCATACAGTGTGCCTTTAAAAGAAGTTTGATAATTGATTTAGGCCTGTATTTAGCAAAGATATCGAGTTAAGTTTGGGGGCATATTATTATTTGTCATATGTACAGCAAAGTTAGACAAGCAAAGTGTAAATAGACAGCGCATGTTTATTATGTGTGTTGCCAACAGACTCACATGCAGTGAGATCTCAGTTGTTGTCAGCTGCAATCAACATCGCTCGTACCCACAGCTGTCCGACTAACAGACTCTCAGAGCTGTTTGTTGACACCGCTCTCACTGTAAGAACTTTGCATCATCCACTTCCCTCATTGTCACACACAGTATAGCTCTCTTAATTGGCTGGGCAAAGGAATTCCCATTAGGCCCATAGATGCCAGTTGACCAGTTGGCTTCAGCATGTTTTGGTATTGACTTTGAGCTGATGCATCTTATGTAACAGCATTAATTAGATTCTGGCAGCAGTCTGGATGACAATCTATATTTTGCAGAATTTTTTTTGCTAATTTACGACATTTTTAATACTGTTGTGATGTCTGTAGTATAGAGACAATTTATGATGAAGTTTGAAGTCTCTTTGACCGATTTCTAGTTGTCATTATTTTTATTGTTGTTTTTTGTCACTTGTTTATTGTTTGTTTTTCGTTTTTAGTTTGTTATCAGAATTCTGTGATCTTCTGTTGCAGCTATTGCGAGATTCGAGTCATCTGGTTCGCTGCAAATGCCTTGAGCTGATTGGTGCGCTTGGGTCACCTAACCACAGTGTCGGCCAGTCAGAGTCAATGACGTCAGCACTTTCAGTTCTTGGTGATTTCAGTCGCGATCCCGATGGTCGAGTTCGCACCCAGGCATTTCAGTCTATGGTTTGTATTTTTGTCTATGGTTTGTGTATTTATCTATGGTTTGAAGCTCATTGCTGTTAGTCTATGCAAGACAGCCCAGCCTTTGCTGACGGTATTCCTCAGATTATCAGTGCATTTCTGACAATTTGGTCTGTGTTTTGTTTTTATGGCTTGTCACTGTTTAGTGGTGTGGAGGCATTGCTATTTGTCATTTTTTATCTTTGTGTCAGTTTTGTTACGTGCAACAGCAGGATGCTTTATGTGTCTTAGCCATCGTCTAGGCGTCTGTCTGTCTCTCTGTCACACTCTGTGATTATATCAAAGTGGTGCAAGCTAAGATCAGAAAATTTTTGCTATGGGATGCCACAATGACTCTAGTTTATTGTGACAAAACTTCATGCTGCTGGGTTAGGGGATTCATTTTGAATGGGGCATGAAAGATAGGTACCCCTCTACGTCCCTAAAATGTGGGGTATTGGTATTTGTCTGTCTGTGTGTTTGTAGTTAATGTGGCATCAACGGGGTATTCGTCTGGATCAGTCTGTCTATCATCTCGTCTCCTCATCTCTCACTGATGACTATGAGTCTGTCAGACTTGTTGCCGTGAAGCTGGTCTCCGTTTTTAGTCTCCTATACCCTCAACAGTAAGTACACTAAATGGAATGGAACTCGGACTGAACTGAAATAAACCTTAATTAAAGTTAAGTGAACCGAATCTAGAAACTAAACAAACAAGTGAACAAACAAGCAGGAAGTTTGTCCTCAGACTTGTGACTTATGTGAAGCTGGTTCATCATCTTCTTGTTACTGATTGAAGTGTCAGTGATTCTTTCATTAGATTAGTCCATATTTGTGATGATTTTATTATTATTTTGTCACCGAGAACATTAGGCAGATTGTGAATCTTTTTCAAAATAATTGGAATTATGTTTTGCCATGTACTAGCAGTATTCCTCATTAAGTTTTGTGAGATGTTATTTTTAATAACTTGCTGATATATGCTGTAAACTGTAACTTTGCATCTTCTGTGTATGCATTAAAGGATCCTTCCAAAAAGCTGATTTATCACTGATTTATCGTTAGCATTTAGGAACTCCATCTTCTTGAAAATGTTGCCAAAATTATTTCCCCAGTTTTTGAAATATTTTCATACGTGCAGAAAAAGTCATTGTTTAGGTGAGTATGAAATTGTTTACTGCTGCAGCATCGTCAGTGTGGACAAGTCGACTGAATCAATCCAACTTATTGACGATGGCTTTGGGAAGATCTGTAACATGATGAATGACATCTCTATGAGAGTCCGGGCTGAGGCTGCCGGTCTGCTTGTATGTGTGAAACTCATTTACTTACTTTATTTACTCATCGATTTACTTTCTTATTTTCTTACCTACTGGCTTACTTGAATGATGAGTGACATCTCGAGATGACAGTTAGTTTGCGCGTGCTAATTACTTAGTCATTTTGCTCATTTATTTATTTTTTGAGGTGCCTTTCTATTGCATGGTAACACCAGAGACTTGTGCTACACTGATAATGAGAAAGCATTATTCACTATTCAGATAAAATTAAGTTTAGTGCTACTGCTAGTTTTCTAGTAACTTTACCTTTTGTTGTTTGCTGAAAAAGAAGTGTATTGTGATTTATCTATAAATAAAGTTGTTTTCAAAATTCTGTGCATTTCTTTAGTTTTGGTGCATTTTCTTTACGTGAATATTAGTTTTCACTGGTTTGCTGAATGCTGTTAGGGTTCACTTCATGATGTCAGTTCACAGTTTCTGCAGCAAACACTTGACAAGAAGCTCATGTCCAATATGCGAGTACGTTGATAAGACTGTTTATTAACTTAGAACTCGTTATTTTCTTTGAATCATCTGAACTGTGAAAGTTTTGTTAGCTGTCGTTTTGTTTCATAGTTCTGTAAAACGTTGCCTGGTTTGACAATAATTGATTTAGCTAAACGTAGGTCATTCTCTCTAATATGACAAGCTACTGCTGACCAGTTGGCTGTTGTGAAATTTATAATGATCATGCTGTCTTAGTCTAATGGTACCATAACATCATTTGTTGCATCAGTGAGGTTGCTCGCAGTGCTCAACATCAAGCCGGGTTAGTACTGAGATGGAGTGATTGTTTCGCATCTTGTTATTCTTACCAGCTACTTGAGCCAGCTAACTCAGCTTGGCCATCCCTCCTCGGGTATGCAAAATGAGTAGTGGCGATGTTTACAGCCATTGCTAGGGAAGAAACAGGGAGTTTTGCATAACAGTAGGCCCTGTTTCCAGGACTGTTGCTGTTGCCATACTGACCCAGTCGGTTAACATCGCTGGCTGCTAACAGAGTTAGCCATTCGGCTGACTTGGGCTGTATGCTAGCTTAGTTGGGTTTAACCCTCACTGGCTCAGACCGTCAAAAAAGGGAATAAGCTTTTACACAAATGATCTTCGGTCTATGTAGAAATAATCTTTTTTGTGAAAATTTCATTGTAGTGCAAGCAGAGTGCTTGTGGTCATCAAGCCGTCATCCGCAGTGCTCGACTTTGGTGTCACCATCGACGGCCAGCTCACCATGGCTGACCACGTCGCCGCATTACACTGGTTGTGACTGTTTCAACTACGCTAGCTACAGATGTTCAGATCTTCCCTGACTTTGGAGGCTGCAAAGACACTGGTGCATGCATTCGTCAGCAGCCATCTCGATTACTGCAACAGTCTGCTGTATGGGATCGGTGACAGCCTTCTGACGAAACTGCAGACTGTCCAGAATGCAGCGTGTCGTGACAGGAACTAGGAAGTTCGACCACATCTTGGTGCTGCATCAACTTCACTGGCTTCCAGTCCACTAGTGATGATCACCTTCAAGTGCCTCCATGGTCTGGCGCCGTCATATTTGGCAGATGTGTGCACCCCAGTCTCGTCTGTCGTCGGCAGGTGGCAGCTGCGGTCAGCTTACAGTGGGGCACTCGTCGTGCCACGCACATGGACCATGATCGGTCGTAGGGACTTTGCCGTGGCTGGCCCGGCCACGTGGAACAGCCTCCCCGTTGACCTGCGGACCTCATCACTGTCCAGAGATACATTTGCAAAAAAACTCAAAACCCATTTATTTGTCTGCAAGCGCTCTTGAGGTCTTCTCTGATTTGGCGCTATACAAATTGACATACTCATTCATTCATTCAAGTGACAATTACCAGACTGATGATTGTTGTACAAGTCAGAGGTGTGTAGTAGTAATAGTTGACTAGTTGTTGTAGTAGTTTTAGTTGTTGTCGTAGTTGTTTTTGTTGTTGTAGCACAAGTGGAGTGCTCATGCTCGTCAGCGTGACAACTATGAGGCTGGCGAATGGTCGATGGGTTAGAAGTGTGCAGTAGTAGTAATTGTTGTGGTAGTTGTAGTTGTTGTTGTAGCAGTAATAGTTGTTGTCATCGTAGCACAAGCGGAGTGCACACACTCGTCAGCGTGACAACTATGAGGCAGGCGAATGGTCAACGGGTCAGAAGTGGGCTGACGATGCTCCTAAGGAAGATGTTGACCCTGACTCTGTATCTCTCATCTCCAGCGGAGCTTGTGGGGCATTTGTTCACGGCCTCGAGGACGAATTCCTTGGTATGATGATTCGTAAAAGTAATGCAGTATTAGTAGTGTTGGTACTAATTTGTTTTGACTCGACTTTGTTGTTTGTCTTTCTTTTTCGCACATGTTTCGGTTTTTGTAATTTTGAAGCAGCCACTCCCACAAATTGGGATATCCTTTTTTGGACATTTACAACTGTACTTCCATATGTTGTTTCTATCATCAACTAAAAACTGTTTGCCATAACCTAGTTTTTTGGTCTGCCTAGTCCCCCACTGCACAGCACTTTCGCGTTAAACTTGGCAGCTTGTTATCGTCATTGAGTACTCTATAATTAATGTACTCAGAACTAGAGACAGCACAGGTAGAAGTAGTTGCTATAGTAGTAATGATATTTTAGTAACTTGGTGTCGGTGTGACTGAGATTAGAAATGCAGCTGTTGACTCACTGTGTGAACTGGCAACCCGCTTGGCTCAGTTTGCCAGTCATCGGACTTCCTAGTCAATACATACTTGTTGTTGTTGTAGTAGTAACGGTATTATGGTAGTGGTGTCGGTGTGTCACAGAGGTAAGGAATGCAGCCGTGGACTCACTGTGTGAACTGGCGACCCATTCGGCTCAGTTTGCCAAGCAGTCACAGGACTTCTTGGTCGATATGTTTAATGATGAGATTGAATCGGTTCGACTAAATGCTATCAACAGTCTGCGCAAGATCTGCCATCACTTGCTGCTGCGTGAAGACCAGCTCGACATCATGCTTAGTGTACTTAAGGTTACTGATCACTTTAGTGCCTCAGCCATCATCTCTGTGCAAGATGCATTATTTTCATTGCCAAGGAAATTATGTTTTTGGGTCATTCTGTTCATTTCTCCATTTGTTTGTTTGTGTGTATGATGTTTTCAAAATGCTATGAATATATTTTGATGACTTCGGAGGGTCTGGGCTCTGAGTGGAGCATGTTTTGAAGCCTGAGGTGATAGATTTGGGTTTTTATTTGAGATCTAATACTGGATGCATGGATACCAAACAATCCCCTGAGAAAAATTCTATTTATTTTGAAATGTTATCAGTGTAATTTTTTTGTGCATTTGGCATCCTCCAGGATTCTTTGCCATTAGCAAAAGGGTGTTAATTAGAACACTGTTGTGTTCTCTATTTGGTAGATTTTTCAAATTTCTGATCACTTCTGGTTTTTATGTTAGTAATCTCTTTCTATAATCTACGAACGTTTTCGGTATTGAATTTTGTGACAGTAATGAACTGATAAAGTTTTATGGTCTTTAAAAGATCTAGTGACCATGACCTTGATTGACTGCAGTTTTTCTTATCTTTGTCTGTGTCATATTGTTGTTGCAGGACTCAAACTTCGACATTCGTGAATCTCTGCATGAAATGCTAGCATGCTGTCGAGTCAGCAGCAAAGAATGTCTAAACCTCATCGTCCTCGCGATGCTTGACAACCTCACCCGGTATCCAGCTGATCGCTTGTCCATCTGGAAGTAAGCTCTGTGCTGTGGAAATTCACATGCATTGTTGTTTCAACTGCGATCTAAAAGTTGAGTAGTCAACCCATTGTGAGCATGCTCCATTGCAGCTCTGTGACCATAGTTCTCGGTGTTCATGTTCGTTTTCTGCCTGAGCCAACATTGAGCTGCAAACACAGCTCAGTTACCTGGGTAATAGGCCAGACCTATCCCATGTACTGCAGTTATGTTTCTGGCGGTGAGGCCGGTACCAAATTATACTGCTTGGTGACAGAGTGAGCAACTTGCCCAGGGTTGTTAGCTGACTGAGAGTCAAACCCGTGACTTTGCATTTGCTAGTCGGACATCTACTGTGTGGTACACCTGCTGTATCTGCCATCCAACTGTTGATGCTGCCCCATGGTGATTTTTATTCACCATCACAAGGTAGTGTGATAGTGTCTCTGTGTCCATCTGTCACTATGTCTGTCTGTCTGTCTGTGGGTCTCTATGTGTGCTTGTCTGTCTGTGTAGCTGTATGATGAACTTGGGTCAGCATCACTCATCTCTCGTAGTTGCTATGACACCTGATCTGCTCAGTCTTCATCCATACTTTGAGTGTGTCGAACCGGACATTGACGACCCAGCCTGTATCCTTGTCCGGCTGGCTTCCTCACGTTTAGGCTTTTGTAAACTATTTAGTAGTTTAACGTGATTTGACTTTGACCTGCACACTTTTGGCTGTTAGCTGCTATGAGTTTACTGCTTTCTATGATTAGTTAGTGTGCCCCGGTTCTAGTGGACTGCAATATTCCGTGTGTCTTTCCATATACGAGGGTCGTTCGATAAATAAGTTACAAAACATTGTCATTTTGTTAATTTTCCAAATATCAAAAATTTGAAATATACATTTTGTAGGGAATTTTATTTGAAATGTGTGTGGAAATTTTTTGGGGATGACGACCTCGCTGTAGATGACAGTCCATATGTGTATTATTTTCTCCACCAGTAATTCATCGAACTCGCACGTGACAAACGACATATGAACAAGAAAAAATAAACTTAGCAAGGTAATGTCCTTATTTTAAATGTTAAACATTAGTGTTTCATTTTTCAACATATCATCTGAGTTCACTCAAACAATTGTTTTATCTATCAACAAGCTTTCGAATGCCTGATGCGAAGAACAATAGAGGCTGCTGTTCATGCCACTGAAGAACGACTGATTGCACCTCGGTAGGCCTATCTGATGCAAATTTCTGCCCACCTAGTATTTTTACACCAAACATGTACAGTTTGCTTCGTAAAACATCTTTTTGTCATATACTGGATGCATGTCTTAGTGAATCTGATTTGCATTAAGATTTTTTGTCTACAAAAAAACAATAACGCACTGTTGTTTATGGGAGGATTTTGATGGCAACATCGCCATATTTGATGTTGATAAATGACGTCACAATGACGTCATTGCAATAAAAATCACAGCTGCTACTCGGAATTAAATTCCCTACAAACGTGTATTTCGGATTTTTGATATTTAGAAAACTAACAAAATGACACTGTTTTGTAACTTATTTATCGAACGACTCTTGTATGTGTCCATCCCGTATCTTTGAGCTGGAAAACAAACATATTAACCAAAATTGGTGTGAACATTTTGCACAACAGGAGTAACTGGTGTGCTGATTTTCAATTCAAAAGATAACAGTTAGGGTTGCACAGTATTTTGGTAGTCCGACATATTTTTATGCTACCACCAACGTAGCACCGAGGCATTATGTTTCCAGAGCAGAGTGTTCATTCATTCATCATGTGTGAGTCCCAAACAAACATTGTTAACGATATATTTTCAGTATTTGTTGATGGAATGTGACCAAACTTTCAGCAGCAGTGGACTTTGGGGCAAGAATGAACACGTCAAATTTTGGGGTCAAGAATCAAGGTCATCGTGGGATCAAATATGCCCCAAAATGCACTTTTTGGCTTCGTAGTTGTCACATGTTGGTGGAGGCATAAAAATCGATGGAGTCATAACCACCATCTAGTTCTAGTGAGTTATGTTACTTTGCCACTATGTTGACTTTGTCATGCCCTCATTGTTTGACCTTGACCTTTGACCTTGCTGCCGTTCAGATGTGAGTGTACTGCTGCTAGTGCTGAATGCGGCGGTGGATAGTCCGACGATGCTGGCGTTGTTCCCACATCACCTAGCATCACATTACACGTGTCTGCGTAACACACTGCCCCACCATCTGCCAGCATCACTGCCGGTAACTACAACAACAACGACAGCAACTACTACTACTTCATCACTACTGCTGTTGCTAATAGTGTTAGCATCACATTACACATGTCTGTGTAACACACTTCCTCATTATCTGCCACTGTCATTGCTGGTAACTACAACCACAACAACTACTACTGCTACTGTTACTACTACTAATCCACTAATACTAAGTACTAATACTAAGTACTTTATCAGTATTGTACTGGGTTGACTGGAAAAGTGAAAAAAAACAGACCACAGTTTTGTTTCGGAATATGTGAATGGTAGCAACATAATTGCTGTGACTGTTTCACTGCTTTAATATGAGTAGTTATTGTGCAGTCGTGGACTGCAGTAGTCCATGTGTCTGTTCATTCATCTGTCTATGTATCTTAGTGAGGTGTAGCATTGGTTATATATAATCTGTCTTTTCTCAGTAAACTGTGTAAATCTTCTCTGGCATTTCTGCACACACGGCCCTACAGAAGTCGAGTTCGATATGTTTGATCATACCTTCCCATCAGCCGGATATTTTACAAGCAACCATATATCGTATGTGTGTATAATTATATATTTCATGTTGTATTTTATATCGTCTGTTGTGTAACTTGTAGCTGCCAGGTGCTGTTAGCCTGCATACAAAGAAGTGTGAAAAAGCCTTTCAGGTTTCTGATTCAAAGTCCTTCTTTACACAGACGTTAGAGCGACTGGAATCCATTACAAAGATGGACCAACAGATGGCTGTACGCATGATGAAAATTTCCATCAGGTCTGTGCTCTGTTGTAGTACTTGTACCATAGTTGTATCAGTAGTAGTAGTAGTTGTTGTTGTTGTTGTCGCAGTGTCAGCAGCTTTTGTTGTTGTTGCTATATTTTTGTTAAACTTGAATCAGTTATAGAACGTTTTTACCCACTAATAATGTATTGTTTTTCTACAGTTTCACTAGTCACTCTGTACACTTGGTATAGCTGGATCTGCTTTATTTTTTAGCTCATTATTTTTTTGCAATATTTGTCTATTTGTCAAATTAGTAAATAAGTTGGAAACAGCTGTGTGTGATGCGAGATATCTGCCGAGGATCGTATGATTGAACATATAAACAAGGAATTAATTATTGACTGATTATTGGTTGCTGAACTTACTGTGTTTGCATACAGACTTGTATTGTATCGTTATCATATGTTTGAATAAGTAGTGTTCTATGTTTTTCTATTATGTCTGTATTGACTTGCGAGCTGCAGGCTATGGTAACCCTTAGATTCAGGCAGTGGGCGACTTCACTTTTTGACTTAGACTTTCGCTGAGACTTTCGCTGAGCCTAAACTTACCTACTTAGACTGAAGTTTAGACTCAGCAAAAGTCTCAGCGATTCGCTGAGTCCAAAGTACCTACTTAGACCAAAGTTGAGCCGAACTAACCTGGCTAAAGTCAGTTCAATTTGCATGTAAGAGATAGCTTTAACCGTTAGGGCTTAACTTTCGCTGAGCCTGAATCC
>Ga0209367_1001341_pt1 | contig 29854 bp, 13 predicted proteins | sample WorMetLIZISLAND2_FD_187412 | JGI IMG/M metagenome (GOLD analysis project Ga0209367, IMG submission 187412) | Marine gutless worms symbiont microbial communities from Max Planck institute for Marine Microbiology, Germany - Olavius geniculatus... ...
ACCGAGAACTTTGTTGGCAGTAGAGTAAGCTGCTTGACACTGTGTAGATGGCTTAAGGTCAGCTGTAATTAGTATTCCTAAGTCTCTTTCCTCTAGGACGGAACCAAGCATGTGACCATTAATTAGATAGGAGTATTTGTTGTTGTTGTGGCCTACGTGCATCACCTTACACTTAGTGATATTGAACTGCATCTGCCATGTATCGGACCAATCTTCGACAACTTCAAGATCACGCTGGACCAAATCTCTGTCGACAGTGCTGTTTACTCTGCCAACAATCTTGGTGTCGTCAGCAAACTTAAAAACAGAGTTGTAGAGGCCATTTTCCAGGTCGTTTATAAAGATCAGGAACAAGACTGGACCCAGTGCGGATCCCTGCGGCACGCCGCTTGTGACCTGTCTCCATGAGGAGCGTTTTCCATTTATACATACACACTAGGTCCTATCATGCAGCCAATCTCTGATCCAAGACCATACCTTCTCACCAATACCATACATGTCCAGTTTCTGTAGTAGTCTGTTGTGGGCAACTGTGTCGAAGGCTTTTGCAAAGTCTAGGTATATGATATCGATACAATCATCATCATTAATGGCCTGTGTGACTTTATCAAGGAACTGCAATAGGTTAGCAAGACACGATCCGCCCTTTCTAAAGCCATGCAAGCACAGAGCTTATGTGAACGCGGACACAAAATTGTACTACCATGATGTCATTTTAATTTGTTCAGAATTTTTTTTATAAACAGATGCTTGTTGTAATATTTAAATCATTTTACACTTTTGCTTTGTTTTTGCATTGTATGTCGTTCTGTACTCATGCGCCTGTCTTCAGGAAATCGGTCAGTCAAAAACCTAAACGAGTTGCTCGCGTCGCTCGTGCAGGGGTAACGCTTGCTGTCAGCAATACGTGTGAAAACAACATGTTTTCTTACGAACTATAAGACGTTGTTGGGATGGATGAATGAAAAGTCGACCGAAAATAATGCATTAGCATTGTTGGCAATTTTATTGCGAAATTATGACCCAGCATTAACAATAAAAGAAAATATATGCTAAAACAAGCTTACGGAAGCATAACCAGTATATTTAATATGTGACGCAGTACTGTTTGTCTCTAATGTGGAAGCGACAATCTCTTTGCGCTATACTGCCTCTTTCAAGTATTATACTATGTATTCAATTAACTTATACATGTAAATGATAGGTAATCAGGTTCTCAAGGGCTGCTCTATCAAACTCAGTCTGCTCAACCCTCCGTAGGCCACTGGTTCACAGCATGCTGCAAACTAATTTCCTTACTGCCAGACTTCCTTATCAAATTATTTTTTAACAAGAGTGTGGATCAATTCACTAAGAAAATTAGATTGAGACCTACCGCTATTCGCACAGTATTCCTGGTGTCAAATGCGTAGTCGCAATGCGTACTGATTTACTCGTGGTCCACGAAACAGACTGCTAAACTCAGCATAACTTTCTCTGACCAAATGCACTATTCGATTTATCAACTGAATCGGCTGAACACAGTCACAGCACCACAAACATCGTCCTTATGATAAGGATAGTAAGATAGCAACAATAATAGTCCTACTCATTTGTTCCATTCTTGCATATCTATCAACCCTTAACTTTGGAGACCCTTGGATCAATAATTAGTTTTCATAAATTCTTTCAAAATTTTATTTTTTGAACCGGGCCAAAGTTAGGCAAACGTTTTGGGAAACTCGCGTAGCCTAATAAGTCTATCACACATCTTTTTCAACGCGTCTCTAACCATTTAGCGTTAATACACGACATCTTTCAACGATATTTTTTCGATTCTCACCGAAATGAACTAGCGCCATTCTAGCTAACTATGATTTCGACCTAATGTAAAGTAGGCGGCCAATAGCGAAATAAATATGAATAACGGGCGTGAATGTTTGCTGGTAACCGTTCATTGCTAAGTGAATTATACTGTGTGTACGTGACAGATCAGGTCGATTGCGGTATACCATAGCTTGTGGTCAGTAAATGAACAGAATAACATGACACTCGTAAATTATTCAGTGTTAATCAAATGACTCTGTAAATGCGTGTATAAACAAGGAGTTGTAATCTTCTTTAGTTTCGTAAAAAGACTTCATTCGCTAAGTTCTCATTAAATACTAGTAGAAGTAGACAGCACAGCACCATCGTTGTTTTTTGGACCCAGAGTTATAATGCTAGTGCGTCAAAAGTCGAAACATGCCAAAAGCTTGAAATACAGAATAAAGATTTTTAAAAAACAACAAAACATTAACGAATGGTTCGTTGGTGAGATTTTTGTGCTAGACATTAAGCTATGGATACAGATTGTTAGGTTCATTTGCTGTTTGTATGATACACGATAATGCACACTATAATCTCCAGATCTATACAGTTGCTTCTATTCCCTCGGTTCTCCTATAATCTAAGAAAATGATGGCCAGTTATATCAACATCATTTAACAAAAAACAGTTAGTTCTCTGAAAAACAAAACAGTTTCTTGAAGTTAAAGCATTTAGCTATGTGACTGTGACGTATATGTTTAAGTTCATCTCGCAAATGGCATTGCATTAGATCGAGTGACTGCAGACTGGAGAGAAATGGCTTTGCTGTCGATAGTAACCGATTTTTAGCGGTCAGCTGAATGGTAGCAGAGAAAAGCGGCAGAACGCGCCGAGACAAGTGGACAACAACAAATGCTGCTGCCGATGTTGCGAACAGATATATTTTAGTAGCTAAAACGAGAATGAAAGCAAACATTATTGGTGTTTATCATAGAAAAAATGAACTAATTTTTATGAAAGAAAAACTAAAACTAAATAAAATAAAAATTGGGAAACAAAACAAACTAAAACAAAATTTATTAACGACAAAAAAAGTTTAGATTTTGGCAATACAAGCAATTTAACAATTTGTACAATTATCGTTTTTTGGCTTAAAGCGTTGTAATATTTGTGACACAAGGCACAAAAATCAGTGCGACTCACCTGGTTATTATCACCGAAACCACGTCTGACAACTAAGTCAATGCTTGTGTTGCGATTGCGAACCGGCATTTTATAATCCCAAAAATCAAATTTAACATTTTAGAAAAAATTTTGTGGAACATAAATTGAACTAAACTACGTAGAAACTGAAACTTATTTGGTTAAAAACTGTTTAAAAACTACAATTAAGCTTTTTGAGAAAAATTTGAAACTACGAAATCTACAATTAGCTGTCATCCAGTAAACTATACAAAAATGAAACTGGAATTGACTTGAGAAGTAAAATACGTCTGTGCTGCTTTTGCTGCTGCGGCGGGGAAGTGATGGAGATTGTGGCGCGCAGCGGCATCGCAATTGATGAATACGTCACGTGCTGAATATTCGTTGAGTCTGGCGACCGGCGATCGAACGCTGCAGCCCCACAGCCAGTAATAGCGCCAACAAACAGCAGTGCTTGCCTTGCTGCCTGACTGTTTGCCTGGCGAATATTTACGGCGATTTTTCGCTCTGATAAAATGCAGACGACGCGTGCACGGTTCTGTAGTCGCAGTCGCCGTGAAGAAATAATCGCGTACGCGCCAAAGCGACTGCAGCCTGCGATCATATAAAAGTCAGCAATTTCTCCAGCAACGCCGCCGCTCTGTGTGTATGAAGAGATATTGCAAATGGACACTGTAGGCACGCGCGACGTCGCATTGGACATAAAAGTGATCTATAAGAGTAAACGCAATTATGAAATCCATTACTGAACTTCGATAAATAGCTGCTGACCTTAACGAGCATTTTCTGTCTAAGATGATAAAGTTATCTTTTGAAAAAGTTATTAAGCACATCGTCTAACATGTTTCCTGCAAAAATTCCGGTACTGTAATTGCATGTAGGTAAACATAATTGAGATAAAGACATTACAGCCATTTGTTAATGTAGTTGAAAAAACAAACTAAATCGCAGTGACGTGAAAAAATGTAAGAAAAACAATTAGTGATATGTTTAGGTAGTGCATGCATATTAAACAAAAAATCTGAGCTAATGCTCACGAGACGCGATACAGCCTATAGCAGGTTCCGTTCGCAGATAGTCTTGATCTATATCCATCCATTTTATCGCAGTTCATTCCTCTGCAGCCGAAAATCGCAAAAAAATCACTAAAACCCCTATTTGGGGGTCAAGGTCATTCAAGACTATCGACGTTGATACCACTAAAACAAGTGACCTGTGCTTGTTATGATAAGAAGCATATTTGTGCCCATTTGCAAGCGTTTTCATGCTAAAAAAGTCGATAGTACAAAAATAACCACTTTTTAAGAGAATACCCGTCTTTGGCACCCGCGTTCACAGGCCTCGTTGAACGTAAATAGTCGGGTCTTAAACTGCTAAAATCTACATTCAATGTCAAAAATTTCGCATTAATTGCAGGTTGTCTTGGTCTGTCTTTAGCCATTTCGGCGCAGTTCACTTTTGAAACGTGTGTCACAGCCGAAAATCGCGAAAAATTTACTAAAACCCCATATTTTAAAAAGTTTAAGGTCATTCAAGGTCATCGACGTTGACACCTCTAAGAAGCTCGTCGCTAGTGCTTGTTATAATAAACAGCACGTCTTTGGTTATCAGCAACTACTTGTACGCTAGACTAGCCAATAACGTCTTTTAAGAGGTGCCACTTTTTCTCCCCTTCGTTCAAGGAGACCCTCCTTACCCAGCGGCATGTAAATTGTGTCACAAAATACTAGAGACCCCAAGCTATCATATGGTAAAAACCCGAGGTCTCTATCTCACCTGGTCTTGAAACGGTACCGGGTTGTGACAGACAAACAGACAGACAGACAGACAGAATTACCCTAGCTAATACGCGCTATTGCTAGCTATGCTAGCTTTCTCGCGTAAAAATTTAAAATTGCTCAAAGCAGGTTTATTATAAAAATTTATGGTACCGAAAGACAACGTCATGCAAATAAATATCAACTCAGAAAATGTGCTAAATTCACGGTTAGGCCTACTGCATGGGTAACTAAAATTTAACTACTCGTACTTTCTGCGGTGGCAGCAACAGTAACTAATCGGTTTTAGTAGTAACTCTAAAGGTAATTAATTTTAGTAACCAACTATTCCAATTGTGCATGTCTGCTATATTCTAGAACAGAGTTTCGCGACAAAAGTGAGTTCGGTGTTAGTCGTAAATTTTACACGGACAGCCGAGCTAGCCAACTCGTGGCTAAGAGAAGAGTTCTATCAGTTTTATGCATCAGTGAACGGCTGCGAAGACTGACGCTATAGTTGTCAGTGTCAACCGGCAGGCAGTGATCTCCCTGGCAGTGATTTACATGACGTAATTTTCCCGCCACGATCCCATGCAGCCTGTGCGAATGACTGAACAGAATCGGATGCGCGCAAATAATCAACGATATACAGCCATGAAGTGCAATAGCTATGCGAACATTCGAATGATGTGATCGCTGCACATAATGCATACTTAGCAAAAATCCGCTCGGGAAACGATTTGCTTATCTTTGCTAATTTCCGTATATGCGATACCATTTTGTAATAATTTCGTCACTTTTGTGTAAGCAACATTGTATGTAACCTATTCTATGCAGCGCCAGTCTGTTAACAGATTTTGCATTTTGTTTAGTCACAGCGGAGTGCACGCGCATATTTTGACAAATTTTGTATGTGTTCGCGCATATTTTGTTTCCAAATAAAAAGCGTAGGCCCATTTCAAAAACAAAAATTTCCGCTACACGCAGTTAAACATTCAGCGAGTTAAAATAAAATATCAACGCAATACGTGTCATGCACGAGCCGATTACAATAATATTTTCACTGCTACATTCTGGAAAAAAACCGCGAAACAAAGCTGATAATCTGCCACCTCGTCTCAAATTTGTTGCCACAATATCATGCGAAACGTGAATGTTCGTCAGCACACCTTAGAAAATAGCTAACCAATTCACAAATGATGCAAAATCGTTTGCGTATACCAAGTATATACAGAAACGTCAAGTTTTCGGTTAGATGTCTATGCCACCTTGACTCTAATTTGCAACATATCGGCATGTTGTGTTCTGGCCATTTTTCTATTGTGCTTTTTACGCGGCGATAGGCAAACAGAAATCACAAGTTAACGCAGCCTGCTCGACAGCAATCACCCATCCACTGCCATCCAGTTCAGAGCCGGTTTCGACGCAAAGTAACTTTCAGCCCATCTATTACTCACTTAAACAAGTTTACTTTAACGGCCTCCGGTAAGCTATTTTGTCCAGTGTACAAGCTGTTAGTGCACGTTAGTCAACAAGACTGCAGACGGGAGCAGCGCAGAAACACTCACCCAAGTATCTGAGATTGGCGTCACTGTGAGATGAGTCCGAGGAAGACGTGCTGTGGCTGCCCGGATATTGGGGTCTTCGGCCTCCCGGACGTTTTGCCGGTCGAACTTTGGCACCTGCATCAATCAAATAAGCAATCAATCAACCTTTCTTTTCTAGCTATTCGCTTCTAGTCGTTAGTCGGTCGTTGTTCAAAAACTGGCTATAGTCTACGAATATAACATGAATGAATGCAGCAAGATTACTTATAGCATACTACGAAACGAATGCACTATGCGAAAAGACGTTTAAAGTCGGAAAAAAACGAATGCATTGTAAAATTTAAATGACCAATGGCATAAAGGCCAGTATAACGCTAGAGCTGAGCAAAATTTGAAAATTCACTGAAAGTTAGGTCATAAATAATGAGTGACTGTTAGTACAGTGATGACCTCAGATTTAGCAACGATTTAGTCACATTCAATCATAACACTTTTACTAACCAAAAATTTTTCTTTAAAAGTAGCCAGAGAGTTTTTCTTGTAATCATTGTGATAGTTTGGTGTTAACTTTTTAATTACAAATCTTCTGATTTTTGGTTTACCGAAAAAAATTTAAAACGATAAGATAGAAAAGTAAATAAGTTAATAATTTTTTCTGCCTTTACATAAACGGGATAATAAACAGGACGTTGATATAGAACGAAAATAGAAACAGTAAAAAACCTTGAGTAGGTCTCTAAGCCAAAAGCAGGTTCTAAGCCAAGAAGCACTTTATACGTGTTGTATTACTATGAATAATATATTGTTTTGATTACGATGGTTGCTTTCGGCTTAATATTCCAAGAATCTCGTTATGCTTCTAAGCCTACGGACTCACTAGTTGCGTAAATCAGCGCAATAACGGCAGCTTCCGAGAGGCTTTAAGTCAACGATTTATCGCCGAATTATGCTAGTGGCGCAATAAAACCGCTGAAAAACAACGTTGCCGTCATCTTAATCTCCCGAATGTTTCGAAGTGCCACCTGCGGTTTACGTGAGTGACATTTCTGCTGCCGTCTCTCCAGTCCGAACTGCACCAGGTCTAAATATAAACGGGCGAGATGTGCAGAGCTAACCGTACATTAAGCTTATTTTACAAAGCTATTATAGTGTCTAAGATAATGCTTAGACATCTCCAACGTCCAGTTGAATTTCGACAGGCAGGACACAGTTACTTATACCAATATGAATGCATTCTGTGTCACATGCTTCACTAGGTGGTATTATACGCTAGAACCACAGGGTCGAAAAATACATGCATTGAAATACATTTTTCTAACCGTTTTAAACTTATTACCAAATTATTACTTAAACCGCTGAACGAGAATTTGACGAAAGTGCGAAAGCGACATCATCGGTTGCATGACACATAACGTTGAACCATACAGCAAAATTAGCCGACGTCCGGCTTGGGCGGCGATTGACGAAACTGGTGCCATAAACGAGCCGTTAGTTAGCGAGTGAGATGACGATAATGACATTGACGGCCAGCGAACAAATGAACGTGATTCATGCGACGTCGTAAGCTTATATAGGTCGTCTTGTCTAGATTGCGTGACGCGACTGCAGAGCAATAGCTGGCAGGAGACTGACTGGCCGACTGGTTGGACAGGCAATCACGACCGTTACCGACATACCATAGCTTCGTCGTCGTCGGCGTCGTTAAATTAGGCCTACCCTTGCCACGTCGTCGGCATCAATTTACCCTCTCCTGTGGATGCGGAATGATGCGTTGACAGACAAAATGACGCTGCATGCGATGAATATTACACGCGTTCAATTCATGTCGATTACCCGTTTACCGTAGAGGCTAATTGGCGTAATCATGCGCCATCGAGTTTCATTGTGTTCGTCACAATACTACTGATGCTACCGGCACTTGGACGAAGTTTTCACGACATGATACCTGGTTTCTAATAACTGCTTGCTTGCTTGTGGTAGTCCGTGGTAATAACTACCTACTAAAATAATGGCAAAAGATAGGGTAAATATTGCAATGGTTAGGTTTAACTTTTTCCTTACAGATTCAATAAAAATGGCATTTCTATGACATCACATTTGCTTTAGCATTAGGCCTACACATTGATATGCTAATAGACCTAAGTCTTAAACTAACTCATGCCAATTTATTATACAAAAAATGTTTGCATTCGTTAAAATTATTTGTAGAATACCGTAGACTCTTTTCTGGACACACTGATGTAGATCAGTATATAGTTTGTATAGAGAGACTGTCCGGAAGTCTCTGCATTTTGCGCTGAAATAAACTTGCGGCACTATACTCCGCCCGGTACCACTTAGGAGTTTTTTTACGACATTCATTAGGGTAAATATTTAATCAGGTTATATAGCGGCGCCACGCGAAGACCTGCAGGCTGAGCGTGGCATGTCGTTGTTGCTGCAGCGGTTGCTATGGACGACGACTGATGGCGTGGGACTGCAAGTGGCTGGCTGACTGGACGACTTTCGGCAATAACATCATAGCATCAGGGCAACTGCCCTCCCTAAATTTTAGCTTGTGAAATGTTTTGTTACTAGGTGATTTTTCTTTCAGAAATGCAAAATTGTCGGCCAAAATGCCCCATTGTGTGGATTTGAAAGCAAAGTTGAAACTTAGCACCTCGTATCACCGCTGTACAGTACAAGCTAATTTTTCATTACTTTTCTACATCTACAATACAAAATTTTAAAGTTAAAAGTTATTGATACTCTATACATAAAAATTTGCACTTTGTTATTAGTAATTGCAATTTTTGCCAGCCCCGACGCAACTTTTTAAACTCACGACGCCGCCGACATTCGAGACAACCGTCAGGCGAAAAAGCACGGCTACCATCAACGACAGCAGGCGACAAATGAGTTGCTCGTCGCCCTGCCATATATATATAGTCATCACCGGTGGAATTGATAATTGTCTGGAAAGACGTCCTTTGAAATGACCTATAGTGTGTAAAGCTCTATATTTTGCTCGTCGGCCTGCTGTTCTGGGTCAGCTTCCGTGTGTCGCCGCCCGCCGTGTCGACCAGTATTAGAAATGATATACACAATTGAACAAAGCTATTTTTGAACGGTCACGGTAGACGACGTCACTCAAGTATCAATAGCTCACAGAATTTGCTAAATTCGAGGTCACTGTAGACCAGTATTAAGAATGATCGCATCAGACTAACGAGACTAGCGTCTGTCACACGCTTGCAGGCGTCGACGCACGAGACACATGGGACCCGAAGCTGTGTGCCGTGGCTGTCGCTTACTGCCGCGATTCCTCCCAATTCAATCAATCAATCAATCTCAGTTTATTGCGAATGCATAGCGCCATAATAAAAGATATAGGCTACAGTAAAAAATAAAGTAAAAACACAAAAAAAAACATGAGCCCATCTAACACATAGAGATATATAGCTAACTGTTGCTGCTGTAGTTGCTGACTAAACGAACGAAAGGAAAAATAATGTCATTTTAAATACCAGTTTTTTATAAAGAAAAAAAGTTGTCAATCGACCAATATTTTTTCACGTGGCATAAATACCAAGTGGTGCATTAAAAGTAGAACATATCAGGTTTACATAAATCGAGCAAGCGGAGAGTTTCTGAAACGATTAGTTTCGGTCGTTGCAGTAAAGTGTGTTTATGTTGAATCCTTTATCTGAGTGTTTAACATGACCGCTATTCACTGCAATAACCAAGCGTCGTTGGTGAGTGAAACTGTCTGATTGTTCAATTTAAGTGAACTACATGCATGTAGTCGTGTACCCCACATTGCACGGTAGAAACTATGGTTATGTTTACTGGTAAAAAATTGACCAGAATCCAGGGAACAACCATGTAAATGATGAAAGCCTTTTGTGTCGCTAGCAAAATGCAGACAGCGATTCAGCGGACGTCACCTCTTCCAGATCTGTGCGCTGGAAACATAAATAGCTCTGCTGCCGAAAGATGAACTAAATCTAAAAACCGACAATGCAAGGTCTACTAGTCAGTCCGGTGATCGTTTGCTCACTTTTAAGCTATATTTACGAAAAATCATATTTACAGTGTGGAGAGACAAATACCATCTTTAGGGACGAAGCGGTAATAGCCTGAATGCGCTGGAACTTATCGCGGTCTCATCGAGGAAGAGGACGGCGGTCTTTGCCGGCGACGTCAAACAGCACACTCGAGGACTCTGTCGCTATTCTCGCTGCTACCGCTAGCACGCTCAGAGCTGATTGATTTTTATTTCTGGACCAACTGGCGTCGATCGCTCCATTGCAGCAGCCAGCACCGACGGATGGATAACGAAGCTTTGAGTCGACGGCCGGACGAACAGCGTGATGTGATGTGAGGCTATAGCTCTCGCTCGTTCGCTCGTGTACGACTGGAATTTGCGAAGTGACATTCGCGTAATCACCGCACGAAGACGTTGCTCACTCATTGCACACTGAAAGCTGGAGAGACGGACATTGCCCCTTTAGACGTTCCCCGCACATTTTTCATCAGTGGCTTTTGTCCCCCAAATCTGGAGTCAGAATCGGGCGCAAGTCCTCTTCCCACTTTCAGGCTCAAATTTCTCCCAACTTTGGGCTCAAGCCCCCTCCCCCTATTTTGGCTTCTTGTTAAGAGTGTAGATTGTCTAGTGAAAATAGGTGGGCAGTTTTGATATATACTCTTTAAAAACTTTTCTCCCAATTTTCCACTGGGCGCAAGCTGCACTTACCAGGTAGAGGAATAAAAACCACTGTTATTCCTAGATATTTTCTCCACCGATCCGGACATTTTTTTCAGCTTTTTTTCGGAGGCCTAGACATTTTCCCGCTGGCCTGCAACGTGCGGGATAATTTCCAGCAGAAACGCCCAGGAGGAAATGTCCGAGGGAATATGTCCAAAATCATACACTGAATGCTGCATGGCATCTGACTGGGAAAGCCTACAGGAAGAGTGTCGCAGTGCTCGCCATCTATCTGGAACCAGTTTTCGTCGAATTTTGTGTGTCATCCGAGAACTGTGTCAAACAAGCCGCCGAGAATGATAAAACGTGCATGCCATGGACAAACTGTCAATGTTGCACAGTCCATAGGTAAGGCATAACAACTTTCCATAGGTCATTCGCACATCGATTTATGACCAATAGCCTGAAGTATTTCACTCGTCAGATGAACAGCTGTATCTTCGCGATGCTAAGTGTTTTCTGATCGCTACATTTTTCACTGTTGATCAATGCGACAAATGTCAATTGCAAAGAAGCAGATCAATCACCAAGTAATTTGATAAAATGCGGAATCGTTTTTTTCGTTTCTATACGCCTGGTGGCAGCATCAATTTGCAATTGCATGTTCGGGCTAGGGATTCAACCGCCAGATATTTCTTTCTTCTGCCAGGAACCCCGATCTAACACAAATTACACAGTGTGTTACTGGACCCCACAAGAGAACCTTCGAAATAGAATCTCAATTCGTCAAACGGCTTAAGCAATCGACACAAATGTGACAGACAGACGACAGACAGACAGACCACGCTACGGAGAAAAATGTCTACAGCAGACGAAATCGCTTGCGCTAGAGCGATTTCTCCTAGGCCTATATAGCAGTGACCGTATTTGTCGACGTACGTAGTTGATAGTTAATTACTTCAAGCGCAGCGTAGGTTTATGCCTTGGCAATTCCGTTCTTCTATCGGTCGTCGCAGTTGTCTTTGTGTTAAAACGACAAACATCATTCAACTACATTTCACTATTTACGTGTGCTGTTACAGTAGCTGTCTCTATGTTAGACGACCACAATAAAACGAGCGCAATATTTTCAGCTACAACAAATGTACAGCGACAATGTAGCATAGTGACAATGACAGAAAATTATGCGCGAATGATAATTTTACTGATTCCTTTTTGAACTGCTTAGTGTTTAAAGTTTGACGCTCTCATGTAGCTGTGATTACAAACAAGTTGTAATAAATCTTCATACCGGTGCATCATCGAGTGCATTTTGACTATCGCAGAGGCGCAGTTCTTATTCTAACGCTCATTGAAAGTCAAATACAAACACCGGGCGGAGCGTATGACAACACGGGTCAATGAGTGCAATGAGATAATCGTTCTTATGTATTATGTAAGACCGGTGCCACTGTCTGCTGACTGGCGGTTTGAAGGCCTGTGTGGCGTCACTGTCACGACCCTGAGCAATCGGTGGACAAACATATCGCACAGTCGGCCAGCAGCAGCAGCAGCTCGAGTAATTGCGAGCAACGGTCACAGCACACAGCACACAACACAACACACAGCTGGCGCCTGCATCACGCGAATTGCTCAGAACAGAAAATATATTGACCGCGCGCACCGGCGTCCTACAGTAATCACTATTCACCACCCGTTCCTCACGTCCGCAAGCTGGCACCGCACCGCCGACCGAGGATAACATCCGGCTAGTGGACGGACCCACCCTCTCTTCGGGTCCGCGAATTGCGGTGTTTATTACGATATAACGAAACGCGGCGGCGGTATCATAGAATCGTTCCGTGCCCGAGCGGCAGTATACACGTGTTGCCGACCGACCTAGCACAACGCCGCCGAGTCAGAATTATGTTCCATGAACAGTCGCCGCCTCAGCACCCGTAATTGGGACGCGGTTCGCCATCTGCAATCGACATGATTTGTGCGAAACTTTTAAACTTTTGTCTGCCGTCGGCCTCGAATCTAGTCTCAGCGTTCGATAAACGGTCTGTGATTTCTCAATAAGACATCAGTCACTAATGTTCACCTATGAATGGTGGGATATTGCACGTATAGCCTAGCTCATTGATGCGTGTTTAACACGGCGTTGCCGCCGAGCGGACGTGTCTGCCCGAAAAAAGCTAAATCACATTACACCACACAGGCAAAAGTGATTAAACATACACTGTGTCACAAAAAGGACACTAATTTTATAGATTAACAAATTTTAATAGTTTTAACATGCATATGCTGAATTTTCGTCGTTAACCTGCCAAAGCTATGATGATACCGCTATCTTTGTCATAACAGACTTACGTACGTTTCTTAATTAAAATGCGAAAGCAGCAGAAGACATCAGCCGATTGAGAATCCGACTGAAAATACCATTTCCCTTCGGTTTCCGCCCGCTTCTTTGTCTCTATCTTTCTTCCGTGAAAGGATTTTAGGCTTTAGAAGTCATATATATCACTTCACATTGGCTAAAGATCTTTAGTCTACACTGTTCATATATCTTAGTGTTTAAAGCGACTGTCGCAGACAAACAAACAAACGCGGATAATCTTTCTAATTCTATTTGCCCCCAAACGTCTGCTGTCGTCTTTACCTGGCCGATGAAGACAAATGACGGTCGTCAAGCGACCAATGTCTATTTCACTAAAACGCTTTACGTATAGGCCACATAATTATATGTGTTGATAATGCACATTTATTCATATCAAAACGACTTTTTGCAAACATAGGTCTAATGACTATACTAGTATAGTTTGCCTTGCAGCGTACAAGCCTACAGTGTAAATTATTCAGTTGTAAAAAGTTTCAGTAATCCTGAATTTCGATAATATCAGAACTGCATTTTTCTTATCAGTGACATTTTAACAATCGTTGATGAATAGCCCTAAGCTTCGTTCCACCATTCACGAACATCAACGCCAAAATGTAAATGCCGAAACCCACTAAGAGTAAATCTACAGTAAAGTAAACAAATGTCGCAGAAGAATAAAAAACAATTAATGTTAACTATCTAAAATCGTGAAAGCCCTCGTAAACAATTTAAATTAAAGCCACAAAATGTCGTAAATTTCATTTCCGTCACTTGATTTAAAGCGATCTGTTATCGCCTATCTGCGATTGCAATATACAACAACGAAGCAACCCTGTCGATGTTAAAGCGTGCCTACGTGTGAAACTAAAACTAAAACTTGCATTTTATTTTGTTCTAAGCAGCTTTTGGCAGCTGTGGCTGTGCCTATATCTGCTTAAAACAAAACCGCGTCGGCGATCTTTCTTTTTCGTTTTTAGACGTTAGTTTTACATGAGAACCCCCTTGGTACGACAAGTACGAAGATGGCTTCGGGTCTTGGTCATGTCAACGCCAAGCGTCATCGATCATTTTCGTCTGCAGCTGCAGCAGAAAACTCTATTTCCTTCTAATCGCAACACGTCCAATTTGACCTCTGCTCTTTCACCTCCGAGTCAAGAAACTTCGCTATCAAGTTTTCATTAAACGCGCAATATTCATACTCGCAATACACCTGCGAACTGCCGAACCATAAATATGTTGCTAGCGTTGTAAACTAAACAAGTACAGTTTACACGTTTAGAAAAATGACCATGGATTGCAGCAGAAATAAAATAAGTTTTTTTAAAGCTGACTGTAGCAGTAACAAGTATAACTTAATTACAGCCATTGTCGTTATCGGAAACCTAACATATACACTGTAATTGCGAATTTTAAAAAAAATTACTACGACATAAAACAAAAAACTTATTAATATTGCCACTTTTTTGTTTGCAACGTGTGTTAAATAAATAAAAAATATAGGCCTAGATTATGTTATGTGTTGTTTAATTTGTTTTTTTTGTTTGGGTTTGTTATTATGTAGGACTAAGCTGAAAAGAGAAATAACTTTCAACGGGCGAAGCGCAAGTGATTGTTTTGGCTGTTAACAATTTGACTTAATGTTATAACTAAAAATGCGCATTTAAAGCGAATTAGACATGAGCATATTAAAAAGTTAAGTACTGTTTTGTAGCCACTACAAGATTTATAGCGCAGCCAATAATCTTCAACATTGGTACGTCACTAAAACAAAGTTGAACTGTATTCACAAAACTGACAGACAACAGCGACAAATCCAGCTTTCTGGACTGACCGTTTTTAAACTGTATAATGTGACAGTTAGGCCTATTTACTAATGCAATGTGAAAATTTTGCAGATAGGTTCGAGACCAGCATTTTCAAAGCAACGCCAAAGCCAAGGCCCTATATAGTAAGTAAGTAATAAAGTAGACAGTAAGTGTGACAACTTTATACTGCGCATCAAAATTCAGCTCAATCTTATTCAAACCGTAATTAACCATAAAAGCAATCAGACAAACATAATTTCGATGTTCCAACTAGGCCTAGTTCCTTTAAGACTGGTTATAATAGTAAATAGAAAAAAGTCAACATAGTTTTAGTGATACTTCAGAATTAGTGACTAGAGATCAAAATGTAGAGACAGAGGCTACTATTTTATTTGTCGTAGAGCTTTCCTAGAAGTCAAGAACAATCCTCAAGAATACCATCTCTTGTGTGAACTCTAAGAAATTTTTCCTATCCCATTTTCACCAATTAATGACAACCGCTGGATTACATAATGTAGTTATATCTGATACTTAAAGTTTAACGGTTGAAATTATAGCTTGGTTCTGGATTACCAAATTAGTCAAAAAAGCAAAAGTTAACAAAATAGAAAGCTGTAAAAAAAAATAAACAAATTAATCACAAAATTTATCTAATTGTCTGAAAAATAACTTTTGTTTTTAAAATATAACAAAAGAAGTGAGTCAAAAGTCTGACTAATCGCGATCGTCTCCTGGAACAAAGTCAAAATCTAAACAATAACTGTAATCCAACTGCGCATAACGGCCGGAACATTTTCCTGAAGTGCAAGCTAGAGTAAAATTAATCGACAAATTAATGCATTCAATTTAACTACCCCGGTAATTAAATAGGCTACAACACAAGTAGGCCTATACATAAAAATGATGCTGAATAGCGTAGATCTTTGTTTGCGACGTAGTTTTTGCACTAAAATTAAATGTGTCTTCACAATTACTACGTAAATGCAATCATTATGTAGCCACGCAGTATCGCATTTTTATATAATTTCCTGTTTTTCACAAGATTTTTTCTGCTGTATGCCATTTAATGATAGAACGATCGCTAAAAATGGCGTTTAAATCAGCAACAACTAAAATATGTGACAGCTAAAAGTACAACAATAACTAACTGACTGAGAGACGAGAAAGGCAAAGATAGCTTGAGGTAATGTCGATCCTATTGTCTAAACGCATCTGTCAATCAGCTGCTAATGTGGCGCATATCTCGACCACTCACCTTTGGCGTCGACGTCGGCAACGTGATCGACGACATATAACAGTACAACGAGCTGATGATACCAGATCATGACGTCATCATCATCAGTGCTCTGTGCAGACTCCGCAGCAGCAGTGTCCTGCGTCTGTACGTGACGTCAGTACGCAGACTGTAACTGACAGCCGGACACCGGCGCATGGATCAGTGCGCGCTGCTAGGCTTGTGTACGCTTACCAGCAGTCGCCCGTCCGCACCAAGTCGCGCTTCTTTACCACCGCGTTAGTAGGCCCAGTTTAAGCTTACAGTTTCAAATGCAAGATGCAATGCAAAATAGACATGACACGTGTTTGTGTACTACATTCGTGATGTCATTTTTAAGAAAAGTGAACGGATTCGCTTAGTTTTAGGCACGTCTTAGCTATCGTCAAGGCGTCCGTTCGTCCGTGTGTCTGTCACACTGCTGTATTGTGTCAAAACGACGTGAGCTAGGACGACGAAACCTTCACCATGGGACAAAGACACTACTTTTGCGTGACAAAATTTCGTGCCGCTGGGTGAGGAGGTTTTCCTCGAAGAACGGCGTCAAAAAGTGATACTCTCTAAGAGTCGTTATTTTAACGTTATTGGCTCGTCTAGCGTAAAAACGGTTGCAGGTAGGCGCGGACTTGCTGCAGAGACAAATCATAACAGGCACTAGTGAAAAGCTATTCTGTGGTATTAACATCGATGACCTAGAACGACTTTGGATCCTCAAAATTTAAGATTTTAGTGAATGTTTTTGCGATTTTAGGCTCAGAACACAACTCAAGAGTGAATTGCTACGAAATGGTTAGAGATAAAATAAAACAATTTGTACATAAAATTCTCAGCATTAAATGTGGATTTAGCAGTTTGCATTTCGGCCTCTCGGGCTTAAGAAGTATTCTGTACCGAAACATCAAATGTGGGTACCCTTTTAAAATGCGTAAAGTTTGCTGTAATATATCATATGGGCGCGTGGAAGTGTGAGTAGCGAATCGTATAAGTATTATGACGATTTCACGACTCGCCGGCTTCATGGCATCTGTCATCGTATATCTGCGAAAGATCTTCTGACGCGCCTGCAGACCTGCCCGGCGGTTAATAGAAGATCAAATACCGCCGCCAACACCAGCAGCGGGCGGACGGCGATGTAAACATAAGCACCAGTAGTGAGAGCAGATTACTTCGTTACTCGGTGTGGTGTCGTGGATAGTCGACGTGTCAGGCAGAGATCACCGCCGAATTCACCAGATCCACCCACGCATGTCAGCATAGACGTCAGTTTAGGCCTATATCCGACACTGGAAAATAAAAAGGGGTGATTGGGTGGGCTTGTGGGGCCTTCGGTCTCCATTCGCAGCTGACCGGGGGGTCTGGGCAGAATCGGGATCCGGGGTGGTTGCAAACGATTTTAGTGCATTCTTGATCTCAGAAACGACCTTGAGCACGCTAAAATAGAACACTTTTCAGATATTTCAAGTCATCTTTCTTCCATTTTTGGGGGGAGGAGTGAGGAGAAAGGGCAATGTCATTTGACGTCGCCCGCCCAAAACTTTTGGAGGAAACATATCCCCCTGCCCCTGATAGATCGATGCACATGGATGACGGGAAGTTGGGACGTTCGTCCATCGACTAGACAGCGTCGATCAATAATGAATGACATCGTTATTCACGTCTTAGCAGCATGCAGCTGCAGTAGCAGGTCAGCTTCACATGACATAACAGCAAGACGTCAGTAGTCAATGGGCGTTGAGTAAATTGCCTGGGTGAGTGTCGACAGTTTTAAACGCAAACAAATAAAATACAACGTTTAGATAGTTCGAAATTACAAATTGGAACCTGCATTGGCACAGTCAAAACACGCACCAATAAGTCAGGGTTTGCGCTTTGTTAGTAACTTAGGCCTACGACTAGTAAATAAAAAGCAACATCTAGTTTTAAGAAAGTTTTTTGGATTATCTGTTATCGTTAACAAATTTACTTTATTATTGTGCAAATTAAATGGCATTTTTTTGTATTCTAAACATTTTTCGTTTTCGTTAAAGTTCGTGATAAGTTTTTACTGGGATCAGTTTTGTTTCACTGATTCTGTTTTTGAAATATTTTAGCATCAAATTGTATTTTAAATCTTGTTTTGACACAAAGTTGTAAGTTACCGGTATCACCCTTTCCGTTGTACTGTATCGCGCAAATACAACACAGGACATTGGTAGCAAACCTGACTGGTGATAAAAAGCATGTCTGCAGCTTTGTCAGTCCAGACAAGATAATTCGACGATGCGTGCTCATCATTCGTCTGTTCGTCAAACAAACTGGTTATGTCGATTGCTTCAGATGCCCTGACTACAACCAAGTCCTACGTCTCCGCCAGCTGGTACCAGAGACGCCTCAGCTAATGCCCACTCGGGAAATCATGCTCTGAACTCTGGTAATACATCTGCTTACTGCCAGTGCCTCGTGGGTCAATTGTTTCGCCTCCCCCTTAATTATAAACTGTCAGGAAAGTTTTTTTTAAAAAAAAACGAAAATTGGAGCCACAAATTCTTTATTTTGAAAACACTTACGGCGAAGTTGAACTTTTGAGCATCCGTAATTTTTTAGTTGTTTGTGTGGGAATATTGCAACTTCCCCCCCCAAAAAAATAACTTTTGTTGCTGTTTGCTGTATGAAGAGACAGCTGCGTTTTTGAATTAAAAACACTATTGCACAAAGCAGTATGAATTCACATTTCGCAAGGTAGTTTAAGTGTATCAGCAGCTTTGTGGAAAGTGACAATTTTATCTTGCTTCTTCAGCAGTTTGTCATTGATGTGGCTGTGAAAGAATTATTGAGACCGCTTTTAATTTGCCAAAGTCGTTGTAGCTGCTTATGTCGAAAAAAATACGGAGACTAAAAAAAATATTGGACTGGGATTGGAAACACATAACACATGGATCAGAAGAATCGACTTGTACGGTGGTTTGGACACGTAGGCTAAAACTGGTTCAGAGTGCAGAGTGAAGTGATGTACTTCCACGTAGACCGAAGCAACTCCACAGTAGAAGACTTGGTAGGATTGTGTCAGAGGGGATATGGCGAGTTGGCCTGTCGCGTGCAGCAGCTTACGACAAGGATCTGTGGATATTGAAAATCAAAGGCGAAACTGGCAAATTTTGCAGTTTTACGTGAAAACAGCCATTAAAATGTCGGCTACGTGATTATAAATCGGGACCAGTGAATTCTGTTATTTCTCGAGACTGCGGTCTTATTGCACATTAAGCTGTGGCAGACTGTTTATAACTTTAAATCAATGCGCCATATGCTACCGGTACCAACGGCGAGGAATACTTTAATCTGACTCCTGACGTCATGTAGAAAGTAAAAAAAACTTGTAATAAGATCCTTGTTACGTAAAACTTGGATTAAAATAGACACATAGACACGTAATAGACCTAAAACATCGACGTATTAACAGCAAATCACGATTAAACTGTGATCAAGATTTTGCTTGTTGGGTGAGGTAGCTTAGGCCTAGTTAAGCAAAGTCTCTGCGCAACGCAAAATGCGTAGATTTAGGCTTGGCACTCCCCTGCAGTCTAAAGCCGGATTTACCAATGTGGAACCCCGGGCATCTGATGTTGCGAAAGTCCTGACAGATAGGCCCCTACGTTTATGAATGAATGCATTATCTGCAACAATAATCTCACTGGGTCTACTTAATTATTGAACGCGCTTCGTACCTGCGATATGGCTGAACTTTTTCGTCGTGGTTGCAATTTTTCACAAATGCTTTAAAATACGCTAATCTTAACCCTAACCCTAAACCCTAACCCTAATATTAACCCTAATTCTACTTCATTACGCATAACGCTAACGCCGCCTATCGAATATAATCGAATTTATGACTGTGGACAGTGTGGGTCTCGTTTTCGTTCAACCGGATTAAGAGGCAACGAAGTATTTATCAGGCTGCCGAATATAGTCACCTCAAATTTTTTCAGGCAGTGGCAGTTTAATGAACCTACTGAATTTGAAGAAAAAATTGAATAGTACAAGTTTTGTTGCCGAGCTAGGCCATACTACGTCTCATGCGGCACAGTGACACACTATTAAAAATCGTCTTTGTGACGATAAACAAAAAAGGCTATTGCTTACGAGACGCGCGACAGCATCGATGTAAAGTAATTTGCGCAATTCACTCTTGAAAAATATGCGTCGCAGCCTAAAATTCCAAAAAATTTAGGCCTACTGAAAACCATCTGTTATCGAATTTCAAGGTCGTTCGAGGTCACGATGTTGCTACCCCAGAAAAATCGTCAGCACTGCTTGCAGCAAGTCTGCGTCTATCTGCAACAGTTTTAACGCTAGATTGGTCGATAGTAGCAGAAATGACGCTAAAAAAACTATAGTACCACAACCTGGTGAATAAAGATGATTAAAAAGCCTAAACTCGCGAAACAAAATTCACTAAAACGAAACCCTTTATTTTTGAAGGTTCAATGTCATTCAAGGTTATCGATTCTTGTACCACCGGAAAGCCCGTCAGCAGTTTTTGTTATTTACAAGCAGCAAATTTTTTGTCTATTTGCAACCATTTTTACGCTGGACGAAACGGTTTTCATCGTTTTTCACTATTTTTCGGCTTTGGTTTCGAAGACAACTATGTGAAAAGAATATACTTCCATAGCCTATTAGCTGTCAGCGACAAAAATGTTCGCCATGAACTTATGCGAATATTCGCTACTGTTTTCGTGCGAGGCGGCATCAGTTAACAGTAAGGTGATCGAAAAGGACCATCAATTTAAGTAAGTAAGTAAGTAAGTAAATGATTTATAAAGCGCCAAAGTCTCAGAAAGAATCAGGGCGCCATTAGGCCTATTCGACTTTTTTCCAAACCTTTAAAAATAGGCTAATGTTGTCATAAAAGCTTATGACAGAATTATTTTGCATCGAGTTTAGTTTATGTTGCTATACTTTATGCGGGCACGGAGAGATCACGTCAAACTTTTGTGGATGGCACTGGATGCTATATCTTGTAGACTCGCGTGTGTTCGCTAAAAATACCAGAAACAAAGTACGGTATAAATGAACTAAAAAGCCAAGAGCCCGATAAGATAAATGTATCAAGAAAATCAAGAAATGATCCTGTTCTCTAAGTGGTAGCTGAACTTCTTATACTATCTCGCCTGGGCTATATCAGAGGGCACATAAGCTTACACCTATAAGGCCTGTCAAAAAAAACGCAGCGATCTGCTTGGTAGGGATCTATTGGTAAGCTGCCAGACGTGTCACACGTTAGTATCTACGTTAGTAGGACTTATAGCCTTAGCCTACCGTACCTCGGTGCTTTGGCCTTGTTCTCAGTCGCATCGGTGCCCGTTACAGTTATTTATTTACCTTTGTATTTCGTGACTCCAAATCTTACTAAGTGAGAGAATAAACCGCTCAGAATTGACCACAGATAAAATTATAACGACAGAACAATTTCGGTGTTATATGATTGGTATGCCTATATAGACTCTCGCTCAACTAAACTGGGTCATTGTCGTCGTTTTACTAGTCTACTACTACTACGACTATTATTATTATTGGTGTCGTATGATTCTCTTGCAAAGTATCATCGTATAGGCATTCGATTGCCTGGACGTTTGGTTCAATTCTTTCCATATTCTTGTGGGCTCGTCACGTTTGCGTGGATTAATTTTTCTCGAGTTTATACAAGCATAGCTAATGTGATACACACAGTACGTACTATACGAGTTTGGTCTAGCAATAATTCTGCAGATTTAAAACAAAAACAAAATCTGGCCGTGTTCTTGATCATTTCAGCGTTGGTCATGTTCCAAATTGTGAATATGAAGTGTACTGAGTCAACGTTCTTTGCAGTTCACACACTGTCCACTAACGACATAAGCGACCCGAAATGTGCGTCGTACACATTACACAACAAACAGTAAGTCATTACATCGATACAATAATTGCGCACAATACAGCACACGCAGAGCAGTAATCCAATGATACGACGTAATCGCTGGTGCCTATTTACTCTTCACGCCGCAACGTCGACGACATGAAAACAGTTACGGCAAGACATGCATGCGCAGCACGTACGAACGGTAATAGTCTATTCTAACGTTTATTGTCATCGAAAAGCACACGAAAAGCGTCGAAAAGCGAGACTACAGTATCATAATCGTGGAAGCATCACAAACAGCAGGCGCTTACATGTACACAACACTACGTGTTATAGCAAAATAAAGCGGCATTGTGAAATCAAATCAATATACGACTGTTTCGACAGTTCGATGACGAGCTAATTCCTCTACGTGTTCACAATATCAAAATAAACAGACTCAGCTGGCTCGGCGGCGCTGCTGCTGTATTGACTACAATTGCACACCGACTGCTCACGGTAATGCACAGTGGTCAGCAAGCAAATCGCCACGGTCTCCAATACTAACGATATTCTCCTCTTCCGACTTGCACTATCAGTCAGCTGGTAACGCGATATAGGCTTTCATAGCACCGAACACAAACAGAAATGGCGAGTTCACATCGTACACATTCGACGACAGACAACAGAACCTGGTCCGCGCGATTACCGATAGTTAGTTTACGTCTTGTGTGTCTGGTGGTTGGCAGAACATAATACGTGCACCGTGTCCACTCTCCAAGCAGCAGCCCAAGCACACAACACAACAATGACATCCATAATACGAACATCGTTTGGTAGGCTTGCACCGTCAGCAACGTCCACGACGGAATAGGATAACGCTGCCTTTTCTGTCACTGTTGACTGAAGTAAAATGGTCATAATAATTCATTGTTATTTTTCGTGCCTGCTGTTGCGCTACATTATTTCTTCTGAGCACAGAAAACCATCCCATCAGTAATTGTGCAATAAAGTGCCACCTCTGAAAAATTTTGGCTGTTTCTCTTATTCACATTCCAAAAAACGCGTCAATAGGCAGGGATGAGGATTTCTTGCAACGAAAGCGATTAATACTGAGCCTTTTGTTAGGACTTACTTCAATAGAGGTCCAACAGTTTTTTTTAAAAAAACAGTGTAGATTGTGATTTTCAAACAAACTATTACTTTTTACAAATTGCTACGGCGATTTATGCAGCCTAGTAATTAATTACAACGGTTAATCAGCATCAATTCGATGACGAAATATCCCATGCAGTAATATTCCGTCTGCCAACACAAGTTCGAAAAAGTTAATTCAAGTCGTCGTATCTGTGTAGAATATTTTCGTTCTCGGGTAGACTCTGTATCAAAGTCGTGCGTCGCGCTAGTCGACTGTTTTCGTCGGCTCCTCGGCGCTTTTGTCGCAATCTTCAATCTTCGGCTTCTCTTCCTCCGCATCTTTTTCTTCCTTTTTCTCATCCTCGTCTCCTTTCTTCTCGTCGCCTCCTCCAGTCTCCGTGGGTTTCGTATCCTCGCCCTCGGTCTTCTTCTCGTCTTGTTCATCCTTGGGTTTAACGTCCTCCTCGACTGGTCGCGATGGAGGGGCTAGTGGTTCGTAGCCGTCCAGTGACGTGTAACGCCCACTCAACTCCCACAACTTCGTCTGAAGTTCTTCGCTTTGTGTCTCCTCCGAAGAACTCACCTCCTGGCCTTCCTTTATGTACTTGCCAGTCACGTCTGAAACGACAATAAAACAATTTTATCGGTTTTTGACATTAGGACAACTGCATGTAAGTGCAGTGCAGTTTAGCCTGCTGCATTAGTGCTTGACTGAGCTGCTATTTGTGCCTGCTTCGGCAAAATATCTCTGAGCACTCTCTCGGACAGAAGCTACTGACGTACAGGCCTAAGTCTGGAATCCCCAAACATCTCACACAAACGTAATTACATGTACTGCACAGTCAGCTTTAAAATGAAATTTCAGTACGGCTGACACAAGCATTGCGTTCTTGAGCCTTTTCTTCAAACTTATTTTATACATGCTTTCTGTATCCAAAATCAATTAATGTTGGCAGAATATGGGGAACATTATTGTTAAATGTTAACACCCTAACTGGTCGTCTTGGCAGCGAGTTCTGCGTATAAGATATGGTAGAGTTTAAAGCATGCTGCATAGGCCGCGTTACGAGTCTTGTCCGTCTGTCTGTCTGTCCCGCATGATCTTCTAACTCAAAAACGAAAAACGCAGAAAACTCTAAACTGATGTGAACGTTTCCCATGACAGAAGTAGCGGTCTGCCTGTCTTCAGTTCAAGAAGTCAAAGATCAGGCGGACGGCCGCATAGTTTGTCGGCACGGGGCCGGCATAGTAGTCTATATAGTTTATCACGGATACCCTTGTATTTGTCGTCGGTAGCGACGGAACAGATGAACTGTGCTCCCTGTGGAATGGTGCGAGTGATCTTGGTGAATCGCAGCATGCCGTGAAGCACACAGCGTGAGAACAGTTTCTCGGCGTTGCCGGCGTGTCGCATCAGTTCAGTGCTCGGTATGTTGCCTGCACACACACACTGACACAGTCACCGACCGACCAAACACCGGCGATAAACTTCTTATGTCCGTCTTTACGATAGGGAGGCCATTCTGGTTTTACAGTTGACGTTTATTTCCTATTTTTTGTTCGCCGCGTAGGATAACCTCCGAGGTCCCTCCATCGATCGCCACAAAACTTTTTCATTTGTCACTGCAATGGAAATAGATGTAATTTAAAAACTCAGTCGAAAATGGAGAGCGGTCACCAAAAAACTTCCAAAATTTAATGCGATTTCAGACAAGCTTACATTTTGATTGCAAATATCTGTGAAAAAAACGGGCGTAAAAACAAAGTGTCAACAATTGGAAAACGCCGAACGTGGCGCTACCAACTAACAGAGAATTTTTATTTTATTTCAAAGGTTTCAATAGATTGTGATAAAACGCAAAGTAAGAAGTTGTTTAAGTTGTTTTAGCTCATTTTATTTTAATTTATTTCATGGCACATGTGCAATGACGATAACAATCGGTTACCTGGACAGACGGCGTTCACCTTGACTCCCGTGCCTGAGAGTTTGCGCGCCAGCTCATAGACAAACATGACGTTAGCCGCCTTGGAGTTCTTGTACGCTTGAAGACCGTTGAACGATCCTTCGTTGAACAGAAACAGATTGTCCGTGTCCAGCGACTGCAGATCTGCATCATTACACAAGTAATGTAGGCCTATGTTGTACTGATGGCGTGGTAAGTAAGTAAGTAAAACAAAAAGGCGCAATTTCGCAGTTAGTAAGACTGCGCTGCGACCTCAATATCCGAACAAAAATATCTTTTAGCAGCTGTTTAAACTGTTCCACGTTAATGTCAGTTTGTATTAGATGAGCTGTAGGCTGTTCCGACCTGCAACAGCAAAACACCTGTCTTTATAGCTATATAGCTATCGTAAGTCAGACTGACTACACAATGTCTTTGAGTTGTCTGAGCAGCTGAACAACGGAGTTGCCCTACGCTGAGCCCGCGATGACTATTTGGATGGCTAACTGTCTGCCGGCAAGCAAATAATCTCGGCACGTAACAGCCACCAAGGTCCACTCAGCCTTCCATGTCTCCGAACTAGGTAGATCGAGTACCTGCCTAGAGTTAAAGCGGGGCGCGTTCATCCGCGTCGGGTCGCAAGTGCGGTCTCTGACTTCATTTTTCGCGAACGCATGTACGATGCTTGCCAAAAATTAAGTCAAGCCATGTTGACATCAGGCGTGTTTACGTTAGACATGCATCATTTTCTGAACATATTTGACGTCCAGTGTAATTTTTGACCGCCTTTAGAAGCAAAAAATTTGCACATCGGTTACTTCTGTAAAGGGAAACATTAACCAATTTTGGTTTTTCTATGTTTTTTTGGTTTTGAGTTAGAAGCCCGTATGGGACAAACGGACGGATGGACGGACGGGCAAGATCTGTAGACCCTACTGCCACCGAAAAACTGCTAAAAAAGTGGTGGAGTTAAACGTTGAGTAAACTGGAGTGGTCATGCACTGACATAACTTGTTTTTTGCTATGCCCTCCAAAAAACTTACGCTAGTGGTCTGACTTACTTCTGTTTCGCTTGCAGCACCTGACGTCGTGTAGAGCTGACGTCACGACCACTACGCGAGCATCTCCGCTCTCAGCTGTCTTCTTCAAGTCGTCCAGTAGCAGGTTCGTCAGCAGGAACGGCCCTGTCATACGCACAAATTGACAAACTTTTCTCACCGATAAACAGTTGATGGAAACCAGCAAAAACACAACGACCTAAACACGTTCATGTTACATAGGCCAGATCTGTGCATTTAAAAGCAGCAATTTGCATACATGTTTTATTAAGCTTTCAATTTGTTGTTAATTTAAACGTTTACTACGCCTTTCTACAGCATGCAGGCCTAGACAAACGTTAACAAAACATGACATTATTTTATCGCCTACTTTTGTCACCCATCTTTCACTGCAGTGCACCCATAATCTCACTCTACTCCAACGTGACGACCGAAACGGGGTTCTGGTATGTGTACAGCACCCATTCTCAGGCAGAACTCACTGTCGATCACGGTCATGAAATAAGTACGTTTCAACACGGTCTACGGTGTATTTACGCCTCCTTACACTCGCATAATATGTAGACCGTGTTAAAACCTATAGGCTACATAAGCAGCGGAATCGAGAACGGCTGACCCCACGCACCTAGGTGATTGGTGCCGATGGTGAGCTCAAATCCGTCAGTCGTATACTGTCGCTTGACGTCCTTGAAGTTGAGCGCTAGACCGGCGTTGTTGACAATCACATGCAGCTTCTTCCCAGTGGCGCGAAACTCGTCGACGAACTTACGAACCGACTCCAGTGACGATAAATCCAGCTGAATGTCAGTAAATATATTATGTGAAACGAAAGCTTAAGTTAGCGCACACCGTTTAAAAACATCTAATACGCTGGTCACAATAGTAGGCCTACAGATCAAACAGAATTGTGTCTAAAACTGTCAAAGCCCGGTGCCGACATTGTGCAACCGTCCACCTAACTTTTGACGATCTTTGACGTTTTGAACTGAAAATTGGTACACCGGTTATGTTTATGCTCTGGAAACGTTCACACCAATTTTGGTTTTCTATGCTTTTTCGTTTACGAGTTTAAGAGCCTATACGGGACAGACAGACGGACGGACGGACGGACAAAACTGCAGTAGGGCATATTACGACGGTCGGAACATAGTATGGGTTACAGCGGGTTGTTTGCTTAACTGAAATACTGCAATACAGGCTGTAATTCCATCGGCCACACATAAATCTTCTGATCCGCGCGTATTATCCGAGACCAATTCGAGCGTGAACAATCTGGTTGATCTGCACAGCAGACTGGGCACATAACTCGTGTTTTTATGCACCGCCGATTTATGAGAGACCTGCAGCGTATTTACATGAACCATGGGCGTCGACGCACATACTAACGCACGCCATGTTAGTAGAACGTGCTTTATAAACGCCGACTGTTGCCATACGGGCACATCACACGGACGATATTTAAATCGTAACGTAAACGTAAAAGTCTTTTCCCGAGCCTTAAGGCCCATGCGGCGGCGCTGATCTCCGTTTCGTTGGCTCTCAGCCAGACGCCAGTTTTTACACTGCGAGACCACGGATACCAGGCCAGTGTATCGCGTGGTGTGCCTGTTTACGTCCCAGCGGTGAAGCCGGTACCAAATTATACTGCTTGGTGACAGAGGCACATGTGTGTGAACAACTTGCCTAAGGTCGTTACCCGGCAGTGTAACCTGCGTCGAACCTGCGCCCCTGAGTGACCTCGGGATTACAAGTCCGACACGTTACCGTTATGGGATGTTTACACGATCCAGCAAACGTCCAGCAAACTTCTAGCAACCGTAATGCTGGACGTTTGCTGGATCGTTTAAACGCCCTATTAGACTACCGAGCCACACTGATATTTAAATCAACGACATAAAATTCTGCTACTCTGCATGAAGAATGTATTCTTTTTCAGAAAAGTGTAAAATTAAAAGCAAAATATAAACGAAAGCTATTATAAGCCACTCCTCTACAGTTTCAGCACCAGTAAATGGCTAAGTTTGATGTACTTTTCATTACATGTTTGTTTCTTGATGGGAGTTGACAAACAGCGTAAAATTTTCAACATGACGATGATTGATGATAAGTTTGTTAGTTGACAGATGACAAGACTTTTATGAGCAAGCAGATGTTATGTAGGCGTACACTTGACGCCACCGAGACGCGATATTTCTATCACTAAATGCTTACCACGTGCTCAATTATATCAAACTCCTAAAACGCAAACAGCCATCCCATATTCATGTCGACACATTGGGCCACAATCATGTCTGTCAAAAGCCGTCATGCACCTCTGTTTCCTCACCACAGATGAGTACATTTAGTCAATTTTACGTGGTTGCAAAGTACATCTCATTTGCTTTAGCCTAGCTTTTGCTGTTTTGAGCCAGCCATTGGATGCAACACACACACATATGGTTCATTCATACAACATGACTGCTATTGATTATATTACCGAACTAGAAAAGCAGTCGTAGCCGCAGGTACCTCCGCCAAGGCAAAGCTATTCGCCAGGTGGCGTCACCATCTTCGCTTTGCCAGCGGTTCCCTTCTGCCTCCTTTAACGCAATGGTAACGAAAATTTCAAAGTGATCCAGAATCCAGGATTCCTGCCGGATCACGCCCAAAACTGAAACACTGGTAGCTTATGCCATGCCCGACATATCCTCAAAATTTCAGAAAGATCCGTCCATAACTTTTCGAGTTTGCTCACACACAGACAAACAGACAGACAAACAAAGTCCGACAAAAACATAACCTCCTTGGCGGAGGTAATTATGTACGTACATGCATGTAGGTGGCGAGTGCGTTGGGGTTCTGCTGTTTTATCTTATCGATCGCTCGTTTCGTCTTTTCCTCATCTCGGCACGCCAGTATGACGTCATTGCCTCCCTCACACAGATAGCGCGCCGTCTCATAGCCAAGGCCCGAGCTGGCGCCGGTGACGATGATCACCCGTCCCGTCATCGCCTGCTATATATACCTGTCATCAATCAATCAATTACCCAAGCGGTCAATCATCATCATCATTATCATTCTTCATTTAATTTGCCGAAGCCACAAGCCAGCCAGGGATGGGTTCAAGGCCAGCATTTTCAAGGCCAAGGCCAGTAATCAATCGTCGAAGCCAAGACTAAGACCACAAAAAGTACTAAGTAGCCATGATAAATAAGTAAAGTACGTGTGACAATTTTATGCCCATCAAAACCAGTTTAACGTTAAGGCTTATATCTGTTTTGGGCTACCGTACTGGATTTCCAGTTGACAATGTACTTTTAACCAATGCAGCTTTTCATAGCGGGAACATATTCAGAAAAAGTCATTAAAGCATACCATAGTATCTTTTTCGGTTCCAAATATACGTAGATAAAAGCGACCTGGGGGTAATTCTACCCCCCCCCCCCGGTTAAGCATCGGAAGGC
>Ga0209367_1001342_pt1 | contig 29853 bp, 32 predicted proteins | sample WorMetLIZISLAND2_FD_187412 | JGI IMG/M metagenome (GOLD analysis project Ga0209367, IMG submission 187412) | Marine gutless worms symbiont microbial communities from Max Planck institute for Marine Microbiology, Germany - Olavius geniculatus... ...
CTGACCATAAATTTCTTGCTGTCCATGGTTTACTCCGGTATCAGCTTCCTCACGCCTCCGCTGCGCTGAGTGGTGGCGTTGCTTGTCGTGCACGAGGGTGCCGAGGTTCGGCGATGAGGCGGTCTTGATGAGCACGTCGTTTCCACTGCACAGTACGACGCATCGGTGCCTGCCTCGCACAATGTTGCCGCTGCCGCTGCTATTTGTAATGTACGTCACTGGAGTTCGAGTTTCCATGCCGTCCGTCTGAAATATATATTGCGGATCCGGTGCTCCTGTTTCACAACAGTATTACAGACTCGCGCGTAATACCCCGTTTACACGAGGAAGCATACATGAAGCACACGCGAAGCAAACTTAAAGCACACGTCGTGCACGTATGATATATTGAATACGTTTGCTTCATGTTTGCTTCATGTATGCTTCCTCGTGTAAACGGGGTAGGCCTATAAAGTAACATTGTCCATGATGAACCACGACTGTTTTTAATCGGATCTCGCTGTGTATTTTATTAACTTAGAACTCTGTAATGCACCCCTGGTCTTTTATTGTGTAATGAGGCCACTAGAAAATCTTGAATATTATGATATGACAATATGGTATGAACGTTACCGTACTCATGGCCAATTTACACCACGACGCCGATGCGACCCAACTGTTTCCGACAGTTGACTCGCGTCGGCGTCGTGGTGTGAATTAATTAGCAGTTAGACTAAATTTTAAAACAGACATGCCTATCTGTACACGACTGATTAGATGGTCATCAATAAGTAAGCCAACAAGTTTTTTTTATATCAGCATACGTAAGTACTGTTGCCTGATATACACCGTATCCCAAAATTAACGGCACCCCTGCAGATAAGTTAATGTAAAATCGTTAATACCTGACAGATTTTTTACAAAATTTTAATCAGTTATTGAGACAATTATTCTAAACTTGTCTTTAAAGTTTTAGCTTAAAATAACAACCTTTGGCCTCGACGCAAGTTCTTAGTCTAAGACGAGTACACTGCTGCTTGATCTCTTTGTCAATAACAATGCATTAAACGTATCGTAATGCAAACAAACTCTGCCGTCATAATGACGTTACGCTGAGCACACATGGTAAGGTGCGTATGTCACAATGGGTGTGACCTTAACTAATGTCAAGATAGTACAGTGTACGATATTTCGTTGAAATCCATGAACTACAAACTGTATTATGCGTGTTTGAAACAGGGGTGCCGCTAATTTTGGGACACGGTGTACATTAATTTCTAATCTAAGGTTTATGGAAAGCAACGCATTATGTAAGCATATGGCGTCAGCACGGTCGTAGCCTCGTAGGTGGTCCAGGAAAAGTAAACCAAGAAGCCTACAATTCAAACTTACAAACGTATTTATATAGCCTAATTATGCTTATAATTATTCGTCACTTAGCGGAACTAGACACAGAAAATGTACGAGCATATAGGCATAGAAAAAAATGGCAAAAAATTGACTAAAACTGATAAAGTGAAAAACAAAGTAGCATATATACTTGACAGTGTATTACCGATACTGCGTCTACAGTATTGTGACACAGCATGTGCTATAAGTGACGTGTCATGGCTGACAAAGCAGCGTAGGTCTATTGCACGCATGGTTGAACACCTATAGGCTACTATATACTGAGCATTTTACGAACACTGCCCAATGAGCAATTGACCTACGGTATCATTAGTCATCATGTATTAAGCTCAGCTTTGGTCCGCAATGTAGAGTTTGACTAACTTTGAGTGACGACAGCAGGGAGTGCCGTTGAACGGTTGTCTTATGTTCAGATTCATACGATTAGGAAAAAAGCAAAATATTGCAGAATAATAATTAATTTAATAGATAAAATATTAAGCATAATTTATCGAGGGCTGAGTGGTACAATACAAAGTTTTGGGGAAAAACTTTCTGCAGGATAGATTTTCTCGGTGTTTTGAATGTTGTTCTGCAGTTCGTTAACAAATAAGATATAAGCATTTGCTTGCTATATTTTATTTTGTAATGAGATGAATACTGCACGTAATGGTATATAGAGACAAAATATGTAGTTCTGCAGCAGCAGCCATTACAGCGACGTATAAAAGCAGCACACTGCACTCTGCATCGAGTTCAGTGGTCAGCCGTGTTAAGCCAACATGACTTACATGTTATTAGTCGATCATACGGGACCGCCGAACAAACGGATCTGTCGTGATCTTACTGAAAAAAAACGTAAACAAACTTTGTAGTGCGGGTCATAAAACTGCCTAGTTTCGTTTTTCTAGGGAGTGTACTGTATAACGCATTATTGTCAATGTTGTGTACGTTTAATAGACGTCAGAAAATCAAGCAATGTGGAGCGACGTCGGTGTACGAACGCCACAGAACGCATTCATCGATAACATCATACGTCATTCTGCAGGTTATTCGATTCATACGCGAACTAACTGTGCACATACTGAATGATAATCGCTGTGTCATCTTCAGCGTCGTTGTTATTAACTTTATCTCTCTGAAACGGCAGCAAAGTCGACGGCATGGCTTTTTGGAGCGCGTGTTATTTTTTTTGTCGCCAAGATAGGCCAAATAGAGTAAACTTCGTCTTCAAGTTCTTAAACTTGAAATGAAAAAACTAAAGCTTACTCGAATCAGTTCATCGCGTATGTACATGTGAAATTGCATGTGTTTTCATTTTTCGATTAATATACGTAGCTCACTGCTGACCTGCCTGATCGGTAATTAAGTTTAAGTTATGCGAAAACCGTGTCGCATAGGTTAAAAGTTTTAATATGCATAGCCTACAACAATGTTCAAACCTCTGCAGCATATTCTCCTCAACAAGAGTTGGTGAAATAAAGCACGAAGAGGTGGAGTATTGTTAAGTGCTTGCTAAGACTGCGTACTTGTAGGTAGGCCTAGCTAGGCCTATAGCGTGTGATATGCTGGCATGTGTACAGACGACAGCTTTTTGCTGTCCAACGCGCGCCTGTTCGAACACCCGGTGGTGTACTGCAGCAGCGGGTTCACGCAGTTGACCGGCTGGTCCAGACATGATCTGCTACGCCGGTCTGCCGCCTGCTCCATGATGCACGGTCCTCTCACAGACCCCGACGCAGTCACCAGACTTCGCCAAGCTCTCCAGTCAGACGCAGCGACCGAACCCTTCCAGATCGTCCTCTACAGTACCAACGGCGAGTTTTTTTTTGTAATCGGCGAATTGTTGAATTATTCAATGAATGAAAGGATGAATCTCGATACTCGACGCAATGTACGCGTTTTAAAGGCGCGTAGCCTACAAAGCGACCGAACTAAACTGAAACGAACTGAATAAACGGAACTGTGTCAGTATATGTTATTTTATTAGCCGACCGTACTTAAGCTATTGACATGGTTGTCGTCCGTCCGTCTGTCACGTATGTATTGTGGCTAAGCTTTAAGTCGTAGGGGAAAACTTTTTACACGAATAATTATCCATGTGTGTTAAACTCGGGCTTGCAAAATTTCAGCGCTGTAGTGCAATGGGAATTTTTCAAAATTGTGAATTGAATGAAAGGGGGGAGGTAGGAAATTTAATAGAAAAATGGCCATATCTCGGAAAAGTGAGAAATACGGCCAAGGTTACTATTAATCACCAATAGAAAGTGGCACTGTGGCATAAGCACTGTTAGACGAGATGGAAATCATTGACCTTGGATGACCTTGAATGTTACTGACAACTAGTACGGTCGGCTATCCTAACGACAGCTGTTTATTTCGTTCGCTCTGTACGCGCCTTAACGCCAGTCACATGCTAATGCTAAACAGGCAAAGATATGTGCATTTAAGTGTCGACAAGTGTGCGGGCGTCCAGTTGCCGGGGTTCTTAGGCGCCAACAGTAAACTAGGCCTAGCTTGCAGTTGGCGCTGGAGTCGCCAGACTCGCCTGAGCGGCCCCAGTAAATAAACAATGTACGCTAAATGTTCGGCGTTTTCTTGAGATTTTTGACGCCCGGTTACCTTGATCTTTGACCTTTTAAACTTCATATTGACACACTGGTTATTTTTGTTTAAATTCTACTGATAATGATTGCTTGTATTCAAATTTCACACTATGTAGCGGTGCCGTTAACTGTGTTGGTCTCTGTTCGACCAATAAGCAACGACAAGGACGAGACGGTTCTGAGTCTTATCAATTTTCGTGACGTCACCACTCAAGAACATGACGTAACCATTGGCAGTGGCGTGACGTCATCGCTCGTTGATGAAACCGGCAGACACCTGCATAAACTCAGCGGTAGCTATAGCTTCTTCTTTTAGGCCACAGCATGCAACAAACGTTATTTCTCAACACAAGGCGATAGCAACCAGCTAACCATAACTACATCATCTTCCAGTAAAAAGTGGCCCCCTAGATCATCGTCAGTAACTGCGTTAAAATAAAACTATCGTTAATGAACATTAACATTCAGTATTTTTAGATATATGTAGAAAAAAGTATAAAAATTGACTTTAAAATATGAACCACATAGGAAAATCGAATTTTAAAGAAATGTAGTTTTTCGGATACCAGTGCAAACAGTTTTTAACGCGTACTTGCTACAGTGTGGCTAAAGACACGTCACTGAAAATAGTTTATCAACGAGTTTCCAAAGTTAACAGAAACAGTACTGTTCTCTGTCATTTTTGAGTAATTTGCTGATAAAAACTGATTATGTACAATGTAGCTGGCGGCGTGGCACGCAACAGGCAAGCAAGCCGACTGTCGAGAATATCGCGCTCTATCGCCAGTCACAGTTCGCTTCTGAAACTCTTCGCGAAATCCGGCGATGCGCGTTACGATCCAACCAAACCCAAGTCTCAGGTATAGAGAATAATTATGTGCACGCTTATACGTAGGCCCATGCATCAGGTGATAACAAGTTTCGCGTTAAAATGTGTTCAAAGCGATATGAATGAACTGAACTAAACTGAGATACTACGTCATGCACGTCGTATTTTAGTTCAGTTTATTTCTGACGCTTTGAACACATTTTAATGGATAACGGATTTTTGAAGGATGCATGCAGAGGATTTGATCAGGTTAGTTTTCTGCTAGGTGGCAGCACTAGTTTCGACAAAAGTTTAATTTGCTCAAGAACTTCTGTTCTTCTGTTTAAATCTCGCGCGTGTTTTTCGTCTATTATTTAATAATGCCACATGATTATAAGCCAACGCGCGTGCTTCAAATCATTAGTCGACAATGCAAAAGAACTGATACTGTACTTATTACTGTTTAAACGAGCACAGATGAATCACCGTGAAAACGAGGGTTCAAGTTGCTCTGTGATGAGCAGTGATGTTGTAATACAGCTGACTTCCGACACCCAGTCGACGTTGCCTCTGTATTGCTCCACGGCGCCCGTCACTCCGAAGCACATCATACTGCACTACTCGCGCTTCCGCTACGCCTGGGACTGGCTGATCCTCGTGCTGACCTACTACACCGCCGTCATGGTGCCGTACAACGCCGCGTTCGACGCCAAGACGATCGACGACGTCCACCTTGCAGCTTCATCCATTTTTTACATTGCCCCAGAACTGTACTAGCTATCATCAGCATGTCCGTTCGTTCGTTCGTCCGTCCGCCCAGCCGTCTGTCGTCCGTCTATCTGTTACGAATCGGGACGGCAGAACGCTCGACGACGTCCACCAGCTTGCCGCAGACAGCGTCGTCGACGTCATCTTCTTCGTCGACGTCCTGCTGAACTATCACACCTCCTTCGTCGCCACTTCCGGTGACGTCACACGGCCACGTGGCTGTCCCAGCGCGCGCAGTGTCTCCTCCGTGACGTCACGTGACGGCAGTTCCGGTGACGTGGTGCTAAACCTGCGCGCGGTGAGAATCAACTATTTCAAGAGTTGGTTCTTCGTTGACCTACTCTCGTGTCTGCCGTATGACCTCTTGAATGCCCTACTGCGAGCAAACTCAGACGAGGTAGTGCAAAACAAGCTCCGAATAGCAATATTAGCTTATGGAACTGCTTTACAATTTACTATTATACTGAGCTTTAACATAAAATATAATTTCATTTTTTTCTAAACGTTATCTGGTGAATGTACACCGTGTATTAATAAAACGTGCCGCTTTTATTTTTTAATAACTCCGTGCAACATTTTTGATAGTTTTGGCACACAGCATCAAGAAGAAACTTAACGTAAAGGACTGAAGTTTAGCCCATCTCACCTTAATATTTTAGCTACACTACTTTGTGAAATGCAGAAGTTGTGGTTTGGCCGTCTACAGCAATGAATTCATACTGGAAAACAAATGCGTCAGCTCAAAATATCACAAAACCAAAAATCGTTAAAAATCTGTTACATATTTAACATTAATCATATTCCTTTTAAGATCGTACGTCGACGAACTGAAATGATGCATCAACAGCGAGCGAGCTGATCTGAGTAGCACGTTATTGAACGTGCTGTTGGCGAGTCGCGTCAACGTCCCCGCTTGCGTTCGTGTTGGAAGAGAACATTTTGAGCACATGCTGTGATAAATATGATGTAATTTAACAAGTTAGACTTTCTGAAAGATAATAACTGTTACTCATGTTTGTCGCTTTTCAGCTAATCATTTCTGAGTCGATACATGCGCTACCCAGTATGAATTCATCGTACAAACGGCCAAACTACAACTTCTGAATTTCACAAGGCAGTGTAGCAACAGTATCAAGGCGAGGTGGGTTAAACTATAATCATTTACGTCAAGTTTCTTCTCGATGTCGCTTGCCAAAAATTAACAAAATCGACCAGTGTTTCACGGAGTTATTCAAAAAATCAAAGTGGCACGTTTTTTATTGAGTCACGGTGTATAAAATGTAGCCAGTAGATTAGCAAAGTTTTTAGCTGCATAATGTCACAAAATGCTAACCCTTTTTAACCGACTTTTACAAGTGCACACTACTTAGTTACTTACTTATTTCTTATAGCTCACTATACCTGGTGGCTTGGTGGCGTAACCGTAGGATGTCGGACTTACGATCGAGAGGTTGTGGGTTCGGCCCCTGGTCGGGTCGCGATCATTATCAAGCGGTTACTACTTCTATGCGGGCATGTAAGCCATTTAAGTATATAACTAACACCAATATCAACTCAGTTTGTCGGGGATAAGTAAATCGAGTACCGGCCTGTCTAAAGTAACGTCAAAGATCACTGGACAGCTATAACTATTCTCTGCGCTAACTTGTAAATATTGCCGTTAAAAGCTGGCATTAATGTTTCGCACGGTAGTGTAGTTACGCAGGTGAGGTATGATAGGATTTCATCATTTTGACTTTCAGCTGATGAAATCAATTTAATAGTTTTTTTTACTACCGATAGTGCCAGGAAAAGAATTTCGATAAAAATAATCATGCAGTATATTTTATTTAATAAAGTTATGACAGAAACGTATGCATTACGTTCTGGAACCACTCTCTAAAAAGACTAAACTAAGGCAAGAGTTGAGTGTTATACCCCGTTTACACGATCAAGCAACTATCAAGCAAACGTCGAGCAAATATCGAGCAATTAGAGCACACGTAGTGCACGTGTATTTTGAATGCATTTGCTGGATGTTTGCTTGATCGTGTAAACGGGGCGTTAAATTAACAGACAGTGCGTGCGAGATATTATGGCGTCATGTTGCTATAAATACACGGAGCTGTTTGTCGTATTTGCTAATGCGAATCTCTCGTATTGCCGGTGGCCTACAACTCACACGTCACATAGGCCTAGATAATGCGTGAGCGGATTCTATGATATCTCGGTTAATAACACATTCTCCTTGGAAACAGACAGCGTGGTTTGCTATTTGATTCGATGTTGCTCACTCGCCTGTGGCAATGCAATCTAAGCGCTGCTAAGTCTTGCACTTACTTCCTTTTTCCGTTTTTCCGAACTCGCAAAAATGCTTGCAATTTTCAAAACTCCGTTTTTACAGTTTCAGTTACGTTCGAAGTCGCTAAATATTTGTTAAAATGAGTTGAAAATGAAACAGAAATAAACGCGACAGCATACACATTCTGTGTTTTTAGTTCACAAAATCGACTTTCAAAAATTTTTTTTAATAAAATGTCAACAAAAACTGCTCGGATATAAAACCGTAAAATTTTTCATTCACATCTTATCCAAAAAAAAGATTTCCGACATTTTCGATTGCAACTTGAAGAAAGATTACCCGATTTTAGTAAGCCTAATTTTCACATCGGGCGACTTTTATTTAATTTCATCTCGATCCATTGCAGTTCATTTTATTTCCGTCGTTCTAAACACGCCATAATAAATTGTGATAATAGGCCCTAATGTATGCGCGCAGAATGTCGGCAGCGTATACAGCTCGGTGAAAGTTCTTCGACTTATGAGGGTCGTGCGAGTTGCACGGACGCTTGATCAGTACATCGAATACGGAGCAGCAGTCCTGATACTGCTGGTGTTTATGTTCGTGCTGATTGCCCACTGGCTGGCCTGTGTCTGGTACACCATCGGCGACCACGAACTCACTGACGCAGTCCAGTCCAGTTCACCCTGGAAGCTCTCTCGAATTAACTCTTCATGTACGTGCCAAATGACGTAATAGTACGTGTAATAGTACGTGTTCACGGATCAGCCACATTCCAGGAAGCCAAGTCGTGACTAAAGTTGAGTGTGGCACAACCGTAATCTCTGCTCTAACTTACTGACGCAGTTCAGTTCGGCTGGCTGACGTCACTCGTTAATGATACATTCGACTGCAGTTCAGACCACACACGTCGTCACAAGTTCCCCAAGGCTGGATTTTCAATCGCAGTTGGTCGAAACACAATCAGCACGTATTGATCAACACCGTTAACAATCCACGAATAATATCCACGAATAGTATGCTGCCTTACTGATAGGCCGCATTGCTAGCCTTGTTCGTTCGTCCGTCCGTCCGTCTGTCCGTTACGTGTGGGCTTCTCATTCGCCGTCACGAGTCTTGGAATATCAGTTTTATAGTTTGTCGAAACCTAAGCAGAACAACGTATGCACAGGGCTACTGAGTTAACAATCCACGAAGTATTAACCGCAGAATCGGGTGAAGATATCGACACTGCAGATGTAGGCTTATCATATGCTGTAAACATACCATCTTTTGACCACACACGTCGTCAGAAAGTCGAGACGGCCACGGCGATAGCTCATGCTGGCAAGGCAACGCGCAGACCGACAGCAGCGATGTCCTACCTGACATCTTTGTACTACACTCTGTCATGCATTACCAGCGCTGGCTTTGGTAACGTCTCGGCCACGACTCAGTACGAAAAAATCTTTTCCATCTGCACCATGATTCTCGGCGGTGCGTGAACTATAATATCGTATCTTGTTAAGCGACCGTCAAGCAGCAATACGAGTCTTAATTCCCCGTCGGTCAGTCTGTCCGTCCGTTTGTCCCGTGCGGGTTCCCAACTCAAAAACTAAAAGACGCAGGAGACCAAAATTGGCGTGAACGTTGCCTAAGGCAAGAATAAGCGGTGTCCCAATATTTAATTCAGAAAGTTACAAAAACAGGGTTCGAGTTAGGGTTGCGCAGCTGTAGGGGGATGGCCGAATAACATGTCGGCTGTAGGCTGACACATTTTTAGCTATTAACATCCCACTTCTTGCTATACGGTACTTAACTGTTGTCATTTACGCATTCACGCACGAATAGTCAGTGTGAGTTCACGTAAGGCGTTTGGTTTTTTTTGCTATTTTTTAGTTTTCATGGTAAAAAAAGTCGAAAACTCATTGTCGTCGTCGTGGTCGTCGTCGCCACTGTTATGCCTACAATGCGCAGATATAGGCTGTAGCAAAAGCACGCCAATGTACAAAAAGTCAGGAAATAATAATAAATAGCAATGGTGGTTGTGGTACTGTAGCTGCCAGTTTAGACGGATCTGAAGCTCAAACTGATTGGCTTGGCCGCTTGGTAAACCGAAAGAAGGTCGCCCGGCGCTGGTGCTACATTTCATCAGTAAATTGGGTAAATAAGTAAGTAAATCGTAAATTTATATAGGGCATAACTTTAAAATTAAGTCTTAATGCGCTGATCAGATGAACCGGGTGAACTCTCGCAGTGGCAGTGCCTGGATGCCATGATGACAGCAGCACCGTAAACATTGCCTTTCACGACTACTGCGAGGTTTAAGATATTGCCCTGCACCGTCTACACGACGGCGATATAAGTCTGAGACTCTGGTCTAGCTCGCAAAAGTTTCAGCAATTCGCCTGCATAGAGATGAATCTGTACTCTGCTGCTGATGCGTGCAGCGCTTTTGTACGCGACGATCTTTGGCAACGTGACGACCGTCTTCCAGCAGATGTACCGGACGACCGGTCGCTACCGTGAGGTGCTCAACAGCGTGCAGGATTTCATCAAGTTGCACCAGCTGCCGACGACACTCGGTGAACGCGTTGTCGACTTCGTTGTCTCGTCCTGGTCTATCACACGCGGCATTGACGCCAAGAAGGTTTCTGCGAGCACTCATTTAGCTCTGAGGGAAAGAACGCTTTAAACTGTATTGAGTGGATTGATAAAATAAAATAAAAACGTTGCAAAAAACTTATACTTGTTTTTGACACAAACGCTCAGATATTAATACACGGATCCGGCAATTTGTTCCACTAACGTTGCAATAAGTTATTTTACACGTACTTCTGTGACTGCTAACATATATACGTAGTCACTAGTCTCCCACCGCAGTCAGTTTAATCTAGGCCTACTGCAGAATTAACTAAATTTAACTGACCACAAAGTACAGTATTCGCCACCAAATATCGGTGTCAGTAGGACATATAAGGGAACGAAGAAACGTTGGTTATTTAAATTTTGCATTTATGAATTTGAATCGAAGTGGGCCTATGTAGGCCTACGATGGCTGTTCACAGGTGCTGAGCTATTGTCCGACGGGAACGCGAGCAGACATCTGCGTTCATCTCAACCGGGTTGTGTTCGACCAACATCCGGCCTTCAGCCGTGCCGACAACAGCTGTCTACGTGCACTGGCCGTGCGTCTGGCTGTCTTTCACGTCGCTCCCGGTGATGTCCTGTTCCGCCAGGGAGATAGTCTTGATTCTCTGTGCTTTGTAGTCTCGGGGTCACTTGAGATTATCCAGGATGACATGATCGTCGCTATTCTTCGTGCGTACTCTGACGAATATTGCCGTTTTCGCCAGTTTTGCATTAACTTCTGCAGACTGCATGTACCGTTAAAGCAGTACAGAACAACGTAAGACTGAACTAAACTCTGAACTGGCACAATTTAGTTTTTGACCAACTGACCAATGGGCGAGCCCGTGTGTCGTTGTTTGACGCGTACGTGAGCAAAGTCACATAGGCCAACGACACCGCAAGACAGTGCCTACTGTAATGCATTACTGCTTGCCCATTGGTCAGTTCGTCAAAAAACTAAACCATGTTAGTTCAGTTTAGTTACGTTGCTTTGTACATGTATTCAGCCAACTTAGCTACAAAACATTCGCTGCTTTTATACTGATTGTTTTTATCGGTTTTTTAAGTAAGTACGTTCGTAATTCTTTATTTCTCAACGGTCAAGCGGTATTGGTAGTAACAGAAATGCAACAATTCGGAAAAGTTAATTACACTTTTGCACGCGAAGGCATTGCATTCTCGTTTTTTGTTGTCAGAAATGGCGTAACCGTGTGTTTCTACTATACTTTAATAATGTAAAATAATACCCGATTTGCACTGGAAAATTGCTGTCAGGCAGAATGCCAGCTTATTCGAGCGATTTAACTTTTTAGCTATACAAAGTGAAATGCTGTTGATTTACAGGTAAAGGTGATTCATTCGGAGACCAGTCTTATCAGCAGTCAGCTACTGGTCAGTCGATGTGATGGGAGCTCAGTGATCAGTAACTGGTCAGTGGCCAGTCTGTTGGACTGTAGTCATCTGAAACTGGCCAGTCGATGGCGAGCGTTCGAGCACTGACCTACTGCGACCTGCACATCATCAAGCGAACTCAGTTACGAGAAGTTCTCGACTTCTAATAATAATCATAAACAATAACTATGATAATAATAATCAGTGCTAAGTTGTCGACTTCTACCAGTCTTTTGCTGCGTTCTTCGTCAACAGTTTCTCGCTCACGTACAACCTGCGCCGACGCGTCTGTATTCAAACGATTAACTGATTGTCTAGGCCCTATTTTAATTCAGAGCGCTGCAGTTTTTGTTTGAATGCATACGTCTAGCGTGCTGCTACTTGCTGGAGACTAAAGGCCAATTTCCATTAATTTATCTAGTCTAAAGCCGGCCTGGTTGCCAACTTTTAAGCGGGTGACCAGGTCTGCCACTCTTTGGTTTTTTGATATGTCGCCAACCAGTAGGGCCTATAGATCCGTGGAAATAGAAAACAACTCAACCCTCTTGCTTGTAGGCTATTGTATAGCAAAGTAGCGATTTTACAGTGGGTTGTTGATGTTTATCGTTGCAACTGGACTGCAGAGAGTTCTGAGGAAGACGGAAGACGTGAGACGTGAGTTGAAGTGGAAGTCAGACGCCGAGGCGGCAGCAGCAGCAGCAGCAGCATCTGCAGTATCCTCGACATCAACCCTCAACAGTGATGCAACAGCAACCACCGAGCACCAGCTGAACGTCGTCAGATCCTGCATCTCGCGCTTGCGCCGCGGCAGCGAACTGAAAACGAGGCTGGCGTCACGGTTGCCGAAAACCGCCAAGCCGGCGTCGGTGGAAGAGGAGCAAGAACATGGCGGCGACGACGTCATGAAGAAAGCCGATGACGTCACGTCAGTCATGTCTCAGGCACGCGGCTCGCTGAGTGACGTCAGTGTTGTGAAGACTTCAAAGAGTCGTGCCGCCGGCAGCGACGGGGAATGTGATGAGATGGCGGAGATCGCTCGAAGACGACAACGAGTACTGGCGATGCTCTGCCATCATGCTATGTCCGTCCGTCTGTCTCTCCGACTGTCCGTCTGTCTGTCACATTCGCGCACTGTGACGAAATGACTTGACTTTTTCGCCGCTTTCTGGTGCGGTCATCGTAATTGTCAGTGTTAAGAACTGGCGTTACTGTCTGAATCTGTCTCTTCCTCCGTCCGTTTATCTGTCCGTCCGTTTGTCTGTTACACTGATGCGCTGTAGCGAAGTAGTTGAAATGTTCTCGCCGTTGGTTGGCGTCGCCATTATAGGTGGTTTTTCTAAGGTGGAGACTATAAGTACTGGCGATGCTCCAGTCTACCGAAGGTCGGCGAATGGTGGAGCAGATGTTTACACTTCGTGACGAACTGAAACAAGAACTTGCCTGCCTTGCACAGCGACTGAAACGAATCGACCAGCACATTGAAACCATGCTGCAAGCCAACTCAGCAAACAAACAATGATTGTAGTTATTTGGACCGGTAGCCTGCCCAAAGCGGGAACGACCAAACAACGCTACTACGTTAACTTTGAACCTAACCCCGATCCTTGTTTTATCCCTAACCCTAAATCCTAACGCAGGCCTAAATCCAAACCTTCTCCTCTCCTTAACCCTATTCGCTAAACATAAGCCAAGATCATTGTTTTCCGGTTAGGCTTATGTCGTTCCTTGTTTTGACGGGACACCGTTTGGGCCGGATAACTATTAAGTACTTAACGTTCTAAAACAATAAATTTGAGCTAGTGCTCACGAGACGCGCGAAAGCCTATAGCAGTTCTGATTCAGTAGTTTGCTGAAAATTCGGGTGTTTATGCTAAGTTAATACACAATCATACGCGCGTAAAAATCTATAGCGGTCGTTAATACGCATCAGTGTAACAGACAAATACCAAATTCTCTATCTGGATCGCATAGGCCTAACGATAGTAATGTGGCGCCACCTTGTGAATGATATAGACTTGTGTCGCAGCCCAAAATCGCCAAAAAATCCATAAAACCCCCTATTTTGGCGTTCAAGGCTATTCAAGGTCATTGAATTCGGCGCCAATCGAGAGCCAGTGTACGACTTCCTATTAGTGATTAATAGTAACCTAAGCCCTATCTCGCACCGTTACTGAGATAAGCGACTTATTGGCCAAAAATCGCAAATTTTGCCCACCCACCTCTCATTTAGCGCTCTCGTTCGGCGACAACCCCCTTCGAATTTATGGAAAAGCTTTACGGTTCCTGAAACTAGAGTCTTCCATGCAGCTGACGGTGAAGATTTGGTGATCCTATCTTGCATCGTTTTTGACTGGTCCACTTGTGTGACGGACGGACAGACAGACAGAAGGACGGACGGACGGACGAACAGAATTGCGATGGCTAAAACGCGCTGAAAGCAGAAGCTGCTCTCGCGCGTAAAAATCTATAGCGGTCGTTAATTTAATCCGGGCTAAAATATACAGTGTGTGGCAATGAAAATTCGTTGATATTGAAGTAGAATTGTTGGAATTATTTGAAAAGTGTCAGTTGTCCGGTTTTGGGAGACATAGTGTAGTATAGTATTTTTTTGCAGATTATTTTCGAATCTCGACACAATTTGTCATTACTGTCGCAAATTTTATTATTTTTTTCTTACGTTGTTTACAAGTAGCTTTTAGTGTAAAAGACGATTTTTGTCAACTGCGCAAACAGAAAAATCAGCTAGAATACAAGCAACTCAGGGACATCACATTACACGTAATCGCCAGTAATTTATCATTAAAACAAAAATATCAATATATTAAGCTCCGGAATGTTTTTCGGTTGTGATTTAGTCGAATTTGTAAAGCATGTAGCCTGGCCCTAAACACGGGTTACACGGTAGTCATTACTCAACTGGCTGTTTTGCATTTGCAGCTAGGTTTACTTACTGAAGTCAGTTGATTTAACTCGATAGGTTAATTGAGGAGTCACACCGTTATTTGGTAGGGTCAAATGGGCATTCATTAACAAAATAGGCCTGGTAGGCTAAACCTATCATCTCAGAAAGAACAAGAAACCCAGCTGTAGCTAGAATAGCCGACCGTACTGGCTGTCAGTGACCGTCCAGGCCATCCAAGGTCAATGATTTTCATGTCATTTGAAAGCCAATATGCGATCTCCTATCAATGATTAATAACAACCTGGGCCATATCTTGCACCGCTTAGCCACAATAGCGCGTAACGGCTTTCAAGGTCATCCAAGGTCAATGATTGTCATCTTATCTGCCAGGGTGTGTGTCACTTCCTATTAGTGACTAATAGTAACTTAGGCCCTGTCTATAACCGTTTCCACAATATCACCAGTTTTCCGTTGAAAAGTGCACATTTTTCCTACCCCTTTCATTCAACCCGAATTTGAAAATGTACCCCTTGGAGTAGATGGCTGAAATTTTACATGCCTAAGTTTAAGACACATAGCTAATTATTCGTTAAAAAGTTTTCCCGTAAGCTTACGCGACTACCCCCTACTCGTTAGCCGCAGTACATCCGTTATAGGGTGTTTACACTATCGAGTAAACATCGAGCAAATATGACGCATGCATAAAGCATAGCCTATACGAAGCAAACGTCGAGCAAACATCGAGCAAACATCGAGCTGGCTCAAGCAAGCCTATTTGAACTCCGCCCCCTGGTTCAAATGTAGGCCTAGGCTAGGCTCTTAGTCCACAGCTGATCACGTGTTATATAGGCCTTCCAATTACAACCCGCCCGCCCTCCTGATTATCATGCTAATTACCATAAAACGTCGAGATAGCTGCTCGATGTTTGCTTAATCGTATAAACACCCTATTACAGACGGACAGACAGACGGACGGACGAACGACAACCATGGCAACAGCTCATCGTTACTTAAGTATGCTACGGTCGGCTAAAAACGCGGTTAATTAGAACAATCACGAGAAAATAAGTGAAAGAAATTAAAAACGAAAATTTGAATAGTTCTCAGAGTGACAGTTCATGATTGTTAGCTTCAAGCGGAGTTTTCGTTCAACGCAACGCACGCAACGTACTCATGCATCGAACGCAAAAAACACACCGAGACAATGCAATGAATGCAAGAAAAATACGCAACAAACGCCAAACGCAGCTGACGCAACGGCCAAAACGCAAGAACAGAAGCGGGCAGCTAAGCGAGATGCGTTACGTCCGTTTCGTTGCGTATGTTGCATGCGTTGCGTTTGTTGGAAACCACGCTTGATTCTCATTTCAGTCCAATCGCGAAGAGCGACGGGCTGTCAGGCAACGAATTCTGTCCTATGCTTTGTACAGTTGCATAAATTTACGCGTCGCTAGGCAACGGCGACAACAGCAGCTGGCGTTGCAGGAAGATCAATGTGCGCCATCAACGCTGAATTTCAGACAACAGTTTAACATCGGCGCTTGTGCATTTAGAGCATATCTGTTACAAATTGTCAGTATTGTAAAACGTGTGAAACGGCAGGACAATGTCGGCGATGGTCCAGTCAGCGGGAACATATACGTTTGCTAGCCAGCCGAGGGTCGTACCTCAGCGTAAGAAATACAGGGACCCTGTCGGCGCTATCGAGTGAGTGTTAGTTTTCGTGTATGAATCTTTAGTTTTGGCCAGTGAACGCATAAAATACGGTCTAAATGTTAGTTTTATGCATGCATAGATTTTTTTTGTTTATTAGCTGTAGTGTGTAAATAAACGAATGTATGAGTATTCAGTTAAATTGTGCTTTCTTTTCTGTGTTTGTATCAAAGAATCTGATGTGGGCCTAGCCATACTAGATAACGGCTGTGATTATCCATAGGTCTACTGTATCTGTGACACAGCTTAGAACTAGGCTAATGTGGGCCATGTGTTGTATGTTTGATAGGCATACAAATGCAAATGGTTACGGCAACATAATGTACGACCGCAGAGTAATACGAGGCAGCACCTATGCAAATCGTGTTCTGCCGCCGGTAACTGTTGTTTCTTTATTATTCAGTGGTCACATACTGGTGTTTATTTGTGCCAAGATTTGTTGCGATGTCACATACCAAAAATTAATAAAATTGGCCAGTGTTTCATGGAGCTATTTTTAAAAAAAATAGAAGTGGCACATTTTTTATGTCCCACAGTGTAGAACCCTTTTAACTACAGGTCTGGTACAGCGTGATTTACTGTCATAGTAGGTGAGAACTCTATGTCTCGTTCTCTTTTTTTCTTTTTCCCTTTTTCTCTCTTTTCTTTCCAATTCCTTTTCTCCCGTCCCCTTTTCTTCTTTCAGAAGTAACCTCCTCAAACACAGTTAGGGATCTAGGGGTGCACTGCAAGCTCCGTAGCAGGGCCTGGGGCAGTACAGTCCTTGCAGAAATCGAATTAAGTGTATTTTGGTCTAAAAAACCTGACATCTGGTGGCACCAATTTTTTAAATTTTTTTCTGAGAGTTATTGACTACAATGTACTTCATCTTTCGATCTACAACTTATGAGGTTGTGGACTTAATCACAGCACACGTTAATGGAGTGTAATTTAGTGCCTATTTACGTCCAAATGCTGTCTCTGTAAATTGCAGAGTGCTGGTCCAGATCCGGCGGAGTTTCAACGTCAGCAGGAAATAGCAAGACGTCGAGCTCAGTCGAAGCGTCGCCTCATTCAGCAGCAGATGAGAGTGCAGACACCAGAGGCAGTTGAAGGCAGACAACACGTCAATGTACAGACAGAGCTGTATCTGGAGGAGCTGACGGATCATGTGGAAGAAGCAGACATTGAGTGTCAAACGGATGCATTCCTGGACCGGCCGCTGACACCACTCTTCATTCCAGCCAAAACGGGAGTTGACTGCGAGACTCAAATACTCGAGGGCGAGGTAGTCTTACGAGACATAATCCTCGTTACTGCCAGTGATACTGTAGTCTTCATGACTAATTAACGTCTTGGTCGGTCTTGGAGCATCTTGAGAAAAAATTAGCCTTGGTCTTGAAATAGAAGTCTTGTTTACATTACTGATTGCTGCCAGTGCTGTCATTGTATTCAGTGAATACCACAATTGTTGTTGGCTCATGTAAATGTTTAGTGATATTTAAAACACATGTATTATTAATAATCTTCTTTGTTATATCACTATTTCAAATGATGTTGATTGTCATAATTTCATCAGATATTCAGATATTTTTTTAAAGTCTTTCATTAGCACACACTGAGCAGTAAATGTGCAGTTCAGTGATTTCTAAAAATGCCACCAGTCCACTACATCTCAAATGCTTTGCTGCCAACTTGCAAAATACTCTGTATCATTATTGTTAAATTTTAGGTGCTACATGTTATTCATAGATAGTGTAGTGAAGCAGATCAAACATGGTGGCATCTTTAGTAAATTACCTTATTGTAAATTGATTGATGGGCGAACCACAGAAAAACATTTTGAAAGTATATCATTGTTTAATGAAACAATGAAATTTGGTGGTTTACCATACATTTCTGCACTATATGACTTTACATAATTATTATTATTCTGTATTCTCAGAAACATAGCATCAAGGTCTATGATATTCTGGTTTTTGTGATTTTGTAATTATGTTGCAGTAATTTGAAAAACGAGTGTCGAAGTTACAGTTAGGGGGTCCCTGAGGACCAGAGTAACTGGACTCATTTAGGCTATTGGTTTTGCTGTCCCCAGATGTGCTTTAACTGTTCTTTGTGGTGTTTGTAGCTGTTTGACTTCAGCATCGAGGTGAAGCCACTGCTTGAGGTGCTGGTCGGCAAGACCGTGGAACAGTCTCTGATTGAAGTCATGGAAGAGGAGGAGCTGAGCAACCTGCGTGAACAGCAGAGACAGTTCCAGGAACTACGCAACGCTGAGCTCGTCGAGCAACAACGGCTTGAGGAGGAACACCGCAGGCGACGGACTGAGAAGGTCAGAACGCCAGGGATGTTAAGGCTTCAAGGCCTGTGTGGCCTCGAGGCCAAATTATTTGGCCTCAAACTTGGCCTCGTAGTATCTGGCCTAGGCCTCATAGAAATTGGCCTTGTTGCCACGAAAATTAACAGCACTCCACACATGACAGTGATTAATATTCACAATCTAGCTGTCGACGTTAAGACTTTCAAGCTTAAACTTAAGAAGTTAAGACAGCATGATCTACTTCAAAAACTCGTGTTTCTGAACTGCAATGACTGTTAAGGTTTGAACTTGAAAAGTTAAGACAAATCGTCGTCTTTATGTTCATAGTTCATACACAATGAGTTGTTCTCTAATGACTTTCGTTTTCTGTGCTTGGGTGTTGTAAGGCCAGCAAAGTTCTTCAGAGAAGAACCTGCAAATGCGCCACTGGCATTGTAGTTCTATGTCGTGTTCGTCCATGTCAGGGAGTTTTCTACACCCCATAGGGGCAGGGGGGTTAACCTCAACTTTTGTACAACACAGTTCCTCCACCTGCGTGGATCCATGATTCCTCTGCTGACAATCCACCTAATCGCTAACAGGGGGTATTAGCCTATATGCTCACAGGAAAAAATGATTAAATGGTGCTGTGCTATTTTTACTTTTTTTTCTATTTTAGTAACTTAGTGAGTCAGTCGCCATAAAGTGTCCATGCAATATATATAGGCCTAATCGTTTCTGTACTGGCAGTAAATGAAGACATAATAGCGTAAAATTAGGAAAGTTCGACGCTGTCGCGTGGAACTGTGCTACAGGAGCGGCGTATTCGCCAGCAAGCGGAAGAGATGCGCAAAGAGGCAGAGACATGTGACAAGATTGCAGCGCGAGCGTTTGCACAGAGCTACTTGGTCGACCTCGTGCCGTCTGTGTTTGGCATGCTGTTCGACAACGGCTACTTCTACGACCCTGTTGAACGCGGTAAACATGATCCTGTGTGTTCATTTAGAATAGGGCCTAAGTCAACAGCATCAAGTTGTCACTCACAGCATGAATAAAATAACAATTAGTCCTATGTGAAATTCGTCTTGTTTCAAAGAAGTCTTCTAAAGCGCATACAGAGTGACGTAACTGAACTGAACTGAACTGACATGGTATGATTTAGTTTTTGACGAACTGATCAATGGGCAAGCAGTAATGTATTACAGTAGGCACAGTCTAACGGTGTCATTGACAATGTGTATATGCTCATGTACGTGTCAACCAATGTGCTCGCCATGCTCATCCGTAGGTCAGTTTGTCAAAAACTATACCGTGTCAGTTCAGTTTAGGCTTAGGTCTGTTCAGTTCAATTCAGTTACGTTGCTCTGTATGCACCTTTAGTCATGCATGACGTGTGCCAGGCCTACTGTTCAACTTGTAATTTTAATCGTCTATTAATAATTGCCCGTACTGGTATGCAGAAACATTTAGCAATCAGAAGCAGTTAGAATAACAGAAAGTTAGTAGGCCTAGATCAAGTTTGGCTGTATTTATGCTTGATGTGTGTGGCTGTATTTATTTATCTGGCTAGTGGTTTTTCCAGTGGGCCTAAAACAACTGTCTTAGGCCGCTGCTGGTGTCTTTGGTTGCATACAGGCGTGGAGAAGGAGTTTATGCCGTGGTTGATGGATAGCGTGGAGGCAGAGCTGAACCTGGTGACGGTTTGTCGACTCATTCTTGACACCGTCATCCGTGATGTCGTCCACACTCGTGCTGAGCAGCATTCAAAACTGGAGGCAGCAACTGAGTTGAGTCGATCAGCTAAACGCGATGTGCCAGCACAGCCACAGCCTGCCATTGACACGATCACAGCCACGGCCGCTGATGACATCAACCAACAACAGGCAAGTACCGTACAGCAAAAGTATAAACTGCCACAGACATAGGCTAACATAGGTTATGGCCAATTCATACTACGTGACGCTGGCGTTATAGGTGTGAATTGGTCATGAGACTATGTGCGCGACTTGGTGTAAAAAGCTTATTCTGAAGCTGCCTATGTCACACGGTAGTGTGGCGATGCATTTGGTGTGTGATGCGATCTTTAATAATCATTGTATTGCAAATTTTATTGCCAAATATATCAGCAAAGTACTTTTAATTGAAAATAGGCCCTGACGCAGAACTCTATGGCTTACTTTTTACAGGCCTGTGCTCTGTAGTTGTACAGCTAACAACTACCGTAACCATGCTATTACGTGACATTCTGTTAACAGGTGCAATTAAGTGATGCGGAAGCAGACAATGAAGAGATGGCGGATGATAATGAAGATGTTGCCGATGACAACGAAACAGCAGCAGCAGCAGCAGAAGTGGAACATGAAACTGACGACGACGACTGAGATGATGACATCAACTACTCTTACTTAATTTACACCGACCGATTGACTGATGATTCCAATATTCATTCGTCTCTGAATCGTATACTTATCTCACAGCCACATTTGTACAGCCTATCTCTAGCACTGCGTCTGCAGTGGTGTAACAGGTTGACAATTCCAGTCTACGGGTGCATTCAAGTGTGACCAAACAAATGACAGTGTAAGCTTACGAGACAGACCAGTGGCTGCTGTGGGATATGTGTCAGTTATAAGTGATTATAATCCACTGTCCGGAATGCATAACTATAACTCACTAATCCCACTCCACCCAGTGGTTTAGCATGCAGTCCGTGTGATAATAGTCCCTCTGGATAGTGTCTAGAAAGCATCGACAGAGCGTCAGCATCTCATGTCTAATTATAGCTTAGCCCACATCGTCATGTATGCCTGTGGCGTCTAGATAGTGCAATTTAATTAGCGTGAATGCTAAGTGGTATGCTGCAGTTTTTACAAAGTGGAATTACATTTCTGCTGCATCTTTTTCCACCTCACCCCAAGCATGTAATTGATTGTTTCTTGTCCAAAGTTTTGACCATTCTTAAAATTCTTCCACACAACTTTTGCACTGTAATCATGCTAACAAACAAATCAAGGCAAATGATTAACATCCATAGATAGTAGTTAATATGATCACTCAGTATAGGCTTCAGTGCTTCTGGCAGTTGTGGCTGTACAGTGGACGCTTTGGAGCATGCAGAAGTATTTGCTGAGTAGCCTGCATTTGTTTTCTGCTTTTATCATGTCACTTATTTTAACCTTGTCTATTCTGTATACATTAGCGTGTGGCCGTCCTAACAGACAGCATATTACAGGTCTAACCTATCCATTAACTAACTTGAAAGCAAGAAAGCATTGTACAACCAAATATGGTGCAAACGTTCCCCATGGCAGTAGTAACTGTTGGCATCAAAGTTCAGTATTATGGTTAGTAGCTTGTGTGGACGACTGCATAGCATGTTGGCCCAGTGCAAAGTTTTTTTTCTGTTTATCTACCAGCACATTTATTGCAGGTAACATCAGTATTATTATTCCGTGAGTGTGTTTATGTGGCAGCAACAGGTATAGCCTCTGTTTTTGACTGGGCCTGTCTGCATATGCTTCCTACTTATGAGCTCAAGATGAACCACAACAGTGTTCACCATTTTCTGCAAGATATCGTGACAGCCAAAGGACAGTTTTGTGAAATCTTCAAATACCACCAAAAATTCCATCCAAACGCTACTTTTTAAAAACATGGGCAGGTAAGCTATGATTATTAATAGAGTTCTGCATCTGAATGCAACTTCCCATTCTGCTGCAATATCTGACTGTTTGTTATCAGAAAATCATTATCTGCCTGAACCCAAAGAGCACACACTAAGTGTACGTCTTAAATCTAAACAGCAACTGCAGAAAAACCTGCTGCTGCATCCTGAAAATCATGTACACGCATTGCTAATTTTCCTGTGTTATCGAATCTTGCTGTTACCATACATATTTACAGGGTGGCCACTCTCCAGTCATGATCAAATTCCCCGATTTTTCCAGACATTTTAAGGGAACATAGACGGAGTATCGCCCCTCGCAACAGTAGAAATATGACGTCTATTGGCAACAATTTTAATTATTTTCCAGAAAATTAACTGACCAAATTTAGTGGTTTAAACAATAAAGGCAAACAAAAGTGGCGTACTGGCACTGCAAATTTAAAAGTATGGGAGTACAAGTCTGCGAGCAAAGTGAGCAGAAAAAAGGAGTTGAACGCAAATATTCAACTAGTAATGAACAGTTTTGGGACACTTTTTCCCTGACAAGATTTTTTCCCTGACATGTTTCAAATTCCCTGACAATTCCAGGTTTTCCAGACAAGTGGTCACCCTGTATTTAGCGAATAGTTAATGGAACAATCAAACAGCTTTATACACCACCATTTATTACACTGTCACAGTAAACCAGCCTAATGCACTGTCCGACTTTGTATGTAAATAAATATTGCGGGCTGTCAATAGTGTTGTTATCATTGGAAATCGCTGCCAGCACCAGTGTCGTATCTACATCTACAAATCATTATTCGGAGCGTCACCATCGTCGGCAAGGCGTCTACCCTCACCCCAGTTGAAGCCCCCAGGTCTTTCTTCAGGCAGTGTCTGGTAGTTGGCATCTTCTGGTGGCGAGTCACACAACCGTTTCCTACAGATACACACGTTCAGTAGATGATAACGGCTAAATGCTAAATGTGGTTTGGGTCCACCATTCTGAGGGGCCGCCCAAAATCTGTTTTAGACCACGACGAAAACAGACTTATTGAATGCAAAACTAACTCTTAACACTGACCCTAACCCTAACGTATTCCTAACCCTATCCTTTGGAATGGCAGCCCTTCTGAATGGTGGGTTAACACCGCAATTGTTTGCTTTTGAACATCACTGTTCACCAAACAAAGACAAATGATGAATGAATGAATGAAAATATTAACTCTGTTGATTTAAAGATCCATGGCCACGGTTAGACTCACTTGTAAAATTTATGTAGACCTCGATTAGACATTTCACCTTGCCTATATAATATGATGATTTAACCTTTATAAATGTATGAAATTAATGCCTGAATATAACGAAAAATGGTGCTATGTTAGGTGCTAAAAATCCTTATCTTGGAAGTGGCCGGAAGTGACGTCACCACATGTATCCAGTCAGTGTTTACCAATTAATTGTAATATTTTAATAACAAAAAATACTGTGTCGCATGACAACTGCAGCAGTACATAGGAAGACAATGTGATTTTATAATGCTTAAGTTTCTGTGTGTATTTTACGTTGACTACGGGTTCACACGGTGACATCACCAGCCTGTCAACATGGCATCTCGTTTTCCATGTCATTTTCGTAGATCGTCAACTTCAAATGTAAATTTCTTCGTGTTGACAAAACGTTGGGTGCCAATATTACTGTCAAAATTCTCAGAAAATTGTGCTGTATTAGGAAAATGGTAAGTTAATTTTGGAGTCCACGGACCTCTAAAGGTCCGTGGACGCCAAAATTAACATGCATTTTATCCATTTTCCTGAAAGTGCAGAATTTTCTGATAACTTTGACAGTAGGCCTAATATCGGCGCCCAGCGTTTTGTAAACACGGAAAAATTTACCTTTGAAGTCGACGATCTACGAAAACGACGTAGAAAACGTGCCGCCATGATGGTCTGTGATGACGTCATGAGTTTAGCCTATAGACGTCATGAATATTAATGGCCTAGCCTAGAATGATGACGTCATCAGCTAGGCCATTAATATTTATGATCTATATGGGCTAGTGTCATGACGTCACCGCAGGCACTGATAGATTAAAATATTTCGCATAACGTAATGTAATGCAGCATTTCGTTTGAATTCACGCATTAATTTCATATATCGATGAAGCTCAAATCGACATATTATATATGCGAGGTTAAATGTCTAATTTAAATCTACAGAAATTGCGCGAGTGAGTTTGACTGTGGCCATGGACCTTTAAGGGCAAAGACACTGACATACTATTGAAAAAAGTTGAATGATATAATATGGGCTTAATTAAAAAAATAGCATAACTTGTACAAGTGGGCATAACATGCAATTTTCATCTAAACAAAGCTACTTCCACATACTCAGTTTACACTAAAATATATCCCACAATGATTTCCATGCATTCATCTTCATTACGATATACGTCGTCAATGGAAGTTATATTAATGTTGCTCCACCTTGCTTGTTGCAGCATGATTCCACTTTGTAATGGGTTTTACGCTCTTACCCATGTAAACAGTTTTCCATTTTTTTGCAGAATAACCACTGCAGAAACAGTTTATTTGCCCCTAAATCACCAGCTGAAATCAACATCATTAAAGTTTTCATTTATTGATCATTTATCTTTTATTTGTTTTACAGTTTTCAGAGACTCTTTCAGTAAGAACTAATGCACATTCCATGAAACAAAAAGCATAGTTCGTAGCAACTGTTTGCAGTATTATAAATTCAACTAGAAATTAAGCTTGCTTGATGCAGTAAAATACATTCTTGGTTGCTGGCAGTTCTTGAAAAGTTAAATACAGGGTGGCCAGAAAGTATGAGAAAAAAATTCCCATACTTCTCCGGGCATACTTTTCCATAGGTTATTGGAACAAAAAGTAATAGTAACAATGGTATTCTGGGGAGCACTGTAAGCTTCCCCAGTGGGGACCACACAAATGTATTCTAGAGCATTTTTGCACAGCGGAAACCGCATCTGGTGACACTATTTTGTTTCTTAACATTTTCCCCTAGGGTTGCACAGAATTCCCTGAGTATGCCACGTTTTTCAGGTTTGTGGCCCCTCCTCCTGTCTAAGCTGTGCTGCCTGCTCCATCACTGAGAAGCTGAATCTGAGATAGTGTGGTGCCAAACACACGTATGTCCACTCAGGGCAGTCTGTTAACAGACGTACACTCAAACACAAAAAAATGTCAAACACTGCCATCTGATCAGTTGTGCACATACGAATTTCACTTACAGAATACCGGGAGTTCTGATCATTTTGAAGCCACCCGGCTGCTGCGGAAAAACATCCTCCAGGAAGAAATAGATATGTCCAATGGCAATACCTGGACACCACAACATGCATGTGTAACCATGTAGCTCCAGTGATGTAGTCATCATAGTCTCAACGGGCTTCGAGGACAAAAAAGTCCTGCACTTGAAAAATAAAAGCCTTCGTCTTGGAAACTTCAAGAATTTGCTAGAAATTACCATATAATATTCTGAGAGCAAAATTTTTAGTTATGGAATCAAATAATAATCATTTTACCAATGACTGGCATGCGTTACATATGGTACTTCGTCAAATTCAACTGTACTTTGATAATGAAAACTGTTCCCCAGAGTGATATTAATTAATACACCAAAACATTTGACACTGCATGAATTGTCTTGGTCTTGAAAAAAAGACAACATCTTGGCCCTTGCCTTGATCTTACAACACTGCTTAAATCTTGTTTTTGGTCCTGAAAATCGACAGACTTGGTCTTTGTCTTGAAAATAGTCTTGTTTACATTACTGCTTAGGCCTATAGATGGAACCAATTTCAAGTTACTGCATGTTGACTGAAAATTAGCATCAACATCACATCAATTATTATTAACCATCACAAACTAAAAAGTTTAGCAAACTGGTCAAATTGTTGTAGGAAAGAAGCAACTTCAAAACGACTTCAGTCAGCGACAGACCCCAACCAACCAACTACTTAATAAAACCATGCAAATAAAATTTCCGTTCCAAAATAAATATGATTTCGGAAATATATAAGTGATATCTATGACACTTACAATAAAATGCCATGTTATCAGTAGCAATGACATATTCGAGCACCATGTTATCCACGTTAATCAGCTTAGGCCAGGGGGCCAGGCCATTATGTCCAAGCCATTATATGAACATGAAAAGATGGTGACATAATCTACTCAACTCCACTTTTTATGTTCAGTAACTAAGCATCATAGTAAAACTACGACTTTGGCATTTCACAAGGTAGTGAAGCAACAGTATTAAAATGAGTTGCGCAAAACTATAGTCGGTTATAACCATCAAGTTTCTTCACGATGTTGCATGCCAAAAATTGTTAAAATCAGTGAATGTTTCGTGGAGTTGTTTACAAAAAATAAGTAGCACAGTTTTTTTGAGACATGGTGTACTTCATTCACACACTGCAAAAAGTTTGCTTGATGACTCGAAACAAACAACCCAATCACCAACCCATCAGATCGACGATGACTGAATTCCCAAGGAGCAGTGAGAAACCAAGCAGGACCCAAGGAAGATACGGAGCCTGGAACGTGAAGAGGCCAAAGAAGTTCATGCGGACGTATGGATTGCGCCGGCTCCAGATGTACACCAGCATGATGGTGAAGGCCTGGCTGAGAAACACCAAGCTCACAAACACTGCGATAATCTGATGACAATGCCAGTTAATGAAAATAATTCCCATCACTGAACTGCTTACATTTTACATCACTGCCTGCCATGATTTAAAGTACTAATAATAGAGGTACTGACAGTACGTGTCTCTATGACAGTTAATCACACAAGCTCTGAGAGAGAGAGAGAGAGAGAGAGTATTTATTTGCCAAAACACAAATACAATGTTATCATACAATACTACACATTGTGCCATAGTTATGGCACAACAACATCTAACTACTACTAAATTACTACAACTACAAAGCACTGAGCAGAAAGTTGAAATCTCGACCAAGTACAGAAAATGCAATATTATCTTAAGAATTATTTTTGGTTAGAAATTCCTTAATACAAATAGAAATCATATGTTCAGATTGTGCTCCTAACCCTACAAAAAATGTAAACACAAATCAATTTGCAATCTATTCAGTTACCTTGTAATAGAGGGATTTACAGGCAGAGATAAGAACTTTGATGCAGATTACACAAAAATGCATAACGTATGTAATGTCACACTGAGTGCTACTAGTAAGTAACTGTGTAAATTACTGTTGTATCTAGGCCTGGTGATGTTAGTGCACTGTCGCTTTTGAGACCTGTTCCATTTATGCTTTGTATTTGTTTCACTATTACTGCATTACGTGCAAAGGTGACATTCACATAGCATTTGCCACTGCCATGAACAGCAAAGCAGCTCATTGCACCACACCATACAGTAACTCCAGCTCAATCCAATCTGACATTCAAAGGATACAGTCATGAGAGTGCCACCGAGAAGAAACATAAATACAAAATCCGCCGTCCGTCCGCGGAACGATCCCTCCTCCAGCATTCGACAGTATCGGTACGTAAAGATCATGTTAAACAAAAAGTTGAAGCCGATCGTTCCAAAAAACATGAAATTTGTCACCAATCGCCATACCTACAAGAAATTTGAGCTAATGCTCACGAGACGCACGAAAGCCTATAGCAGTTCCAATTCAGTAGTTTAGACAAAAATTGGGGTGTTCACGCTAAGTTAATATACAAATACCAAATTCTCTATCTGGATCGTATAAGCCTAACGATAGTAATGTGGCGCCACCTTGTGAATGATATAGACTTGTGTCGCAGCCCAAAATCGTCAAAAAATCCATAAAACCCTGTATTTTGGCATTCAAGATCATTGAATTTGGCACCAATCAACAGCCAATGTACGACTTTCTATTGGTGATTAATAGTAACCTAGGCCCTATATTGCACCGTTACTGAGATACAGCGACTTATTGGCCAAAAATTGCAAATTTTGTCTACCCCCCTCTGATTTAGCGCCCTCGTTCGGCGGCAACCCCCTTCGAATTTATGGAAAAGCTTTATGGTTCCTGAAACTAGAGCCTTCCATGCAGCCGAGGGTGAAGATTTGGTGAACCTATCTTGCACTGTTTTTGACTGATCCACCCGTGTGACAGACGGAGAGATAGACGGACGGACGGACAGACAAAGACAGACAGACAGACAGAATTGCGATGGCTAAGACGCGATGAAAGCAGTATCTGCTTTTGCGCGTAAAAAAAACAGACGTACCAAATGACAGGTGGTTGCTGGCGGAAATGCAGTGCTTAACACTGCTTGTTTGTAAAAAAAGAGGTGGCACTGCGATTCAAGGTGCCAAAGACACCCAGATCGATCATGAAAAGGCATTAACAGGAAAATGCAGAGGGGACATCCCTCCCCAGCCAAATAAGGGTTTTGACACAGCTTTAAGTTCTCTCAGCAAGGCCCGGAGCCTGCTCCAGTCAAAATGAGTCTTGGTCATTTTGAGCTTAAGAAACGTATCTGGGATGCATCAGTTTGGTAGCTTAGGACTGTCTGAACTTTGCTAATGCAACCATTAGGCACAGGCTGCACAGCACACCATACTGCTGCTGTGAAAAGCAACAACTGCTGGTATGGCATAACTGGCACAATTAAGCCCATCATTATCAGATATGACACAGTGGGCCCCCAAGTTGTGTGCTATATTGGAGACAATGCTTGGTTTCAGAAAAGAGAAAATATCAGCTTATGGGGCTGTAGATATTATATGTATCCCTAAACTGCCATCTCCTATTAAAAAATTCTGGATCTGGCACTGAACCAATGACTCTCACATGTGTAACAACACTGCACTGCAGACCCATGTCTGCACCCCATAACCTTATAGATACAGTAATAACAAAAATATGCATACACAATTACTGAACGCAATATACAATTAAAAAAACTAGACAGTGGGGTCAACATTACCTTCCTGATAGTAAAATAAGCTAATTTTTCAACAGAACATACCTGATACTGACGTACTATCAGATCAGGGTTGAAGTACAGCTGAAATGGTGTCACAAGTTCCAGTTGCTAAAAAATCACAGAACACAGATAAACCACAGTTGTCTGTCTTTGGAACTGTTATAAAAGGTAGAGCTACTGGCTAAATATGACTATGCACATTTAGTTATACTTGGTAGCATATACTTGGGATATCTATGGTGCTGTATGTTGACAGTTAATGTAAACATTTTCATTGCATCAAAGTTGTTTTTTTAATACTAGATAAACGTTTTCTTGTGTGCTACGATACCAGTTTGGACTGTGAATGGAGTAAGTCTGTTAGTCGACATGTGATTTCTTGCTTATGGCAATGTCTACGGGATCAACGCCTCCTACGGTGAGCGATAATGTGGGAAGTCAGGCAGCTCACCCTCCTCGACAGAATGAGCTGCTGTGTTTTATCAGTCAGAAGAGCA